>Ga0070689_100000877_pt1 | contig 18741 bp, 14 predicted proteins | sample KBSS23HmetaG_FD_64669 | JGI IMG/M metagenome (GOLD analysis project Ga0070689, IMG submission 64669) | Switchgrass rhizosphere microbial communities from Kellogg Biological Station, Michigan, USA - KBS S2-3H metaG | ecosystem: Host-associated > Plants > Roots > Rhizosphere ...
GAGCCAGCTGCTCGAGCGGGCGCCATGCATTCCTGGCCTGGAGGACGTCGGCGATCTCGACGAGCACTTCGGGGTGATGCGGAGCGCGCGCGAGCGCCGCGTTCAGCGTGTCCTTGGCGGCATCCAGACGTCCGGCTTCCGCCAATGAGCGGCCGCGCTCGACCTGCGCGCGCACGTCGATCGGAAGCGGCGGAATCTCACCCTCGGGAAGGCGCGGTCCGGCGAGCGGGACCCGGTACTCGAAGAACCGCCGCGGGGGCGCGTTGCCTTGAGCGTGAGCCGGTCCCGCGAGCGCGGCGAGCACCAGCGCCACGCTGGCCGCGACCAGCCTTCGGCTCAACGGCGGCTTCCGTTCAGCGATCGCAAGTACGCCTCGACGAAGCTGCGGTACTGAGCGGGATAGCGATCCAGCTCGGACTTGAGCAGGTCCTGACGGAAGCGGTCGGACTGGCGCAGGAGATCGGCAGGAATCTCCGCGGGGCTCGCGCCGGCGATGTCCTGTCCCGGGCGCGATTCGCGCTCGGGATCGAAGTCGCGGCGATTCACCGAACGCTGAGCATCGAGCAGGCGCGACAGGATCTTCTGCTGCTTCTCCTCCAGCGAGCCGCCGGTGGTTCCCTGACGCAGCGCTTCCTCGACGTCCTTCATGTCGCGCTCGGTCTGCTGCAGGCGGCCGAGCAGCTCGCGCTTGCTGTCCTCTTCCGAGCGAACCTGCTCGAGCTCGTGGCGAATGCGCTCCTGCTCGCGCGCCAGCCGATCCATCTGCTCGCGATCGCCGGCGGAGAGCCGCATCTGCTCGGACAGCTGTTTGGCGAGACTTCGGGTCTGCTGATTCAGCTGACTCTGCATCTGCGAGATGTTGCCGATCCTCTGCGGGTTCGGACGCGAGCCGTTCTTGCCGGAGCCCGGCTTGTCGCACATCGCGCCTTCCGCGGCGCGCAGAGAGAGAATCGCCTGGTTGAGCGAGCGCGCCGCGTTCCGCCCGGCTTCCTCCCCGCGCTGGCGGTTGCCGTTCGCCATCTCGCGACCCGACTCGTTGAGCCCGCTGATCGCGCGGCCGAGCGCTTCGGACAGCTCCGGCGAGATGAACGGTGTCTGCCGCGACAGCTGGGAGAGCGAATCGGCGACGCGCGCCGTGCCTTCCGAGAGATCCGTCTGGCGATCGGCCGTCGTCTTCGGCGAATCGCTCGACTGGAGATTGCCCTCGCTCTCACGCTGCAGCGACACCAGGTCCTGCGCCGCCCGACGCACCGCGGCCAGGTCGACCTGTTGCTGCTCGGACTGCGATTGCTGCGCCATGTTCTTCATGCGCTCGGCGGCCCGCTGCAGCGCTTCGCTCGCCTGCTGGCCGGACTGCTGCGCCTTCGAGGACTGGCCTTCCTCGGTCGACTGCGAGGCCTTTTCCTGCGCCTCGGCGGCTTCCTGCGAAAGCTCCTGCGCCGCGGTCTGCATCTCCTGCTTCTGGCCCTCGTCCTCCGACTTCGACGCCTGCTCCTTCGTGTCCTGTCCGAGCTGCTTGCTCTCCTCGGCCGCCTTTTGCTGGCGCTCCGCCAGATCCTTGCGCTCCTTGGAATCACCCGACTGCTTCGCCGATTGCTCGTGCTCCTGGTTGAGCGCGTCCTGCTGAGCCTTGAGATCCTGCGCGCGCTTCGAAAGCTCCTGCAGCTTCTCCTCCTCGCGCAGCTTCTTGAGCAGATCCAGCGTGCGCTCGAGGTTCTCGACCAGATCCTTGTTCTCGGCGCGCCACTCCGGCATCTGACGCTCGAGTGCGCGGCGATCGAGGTTCTCGAGCGCCTGCTGCATCTTGCGCATCGCGTCCTTGAACTCGGGCGACTGGATCTGCTCCATCAGCTCCTGCACCTGGTTCAGCTTGCGCATCAGATCCTGATCGAAAGCGTTGCGCTCCGTGGCGTCCTCGATGCTCTGCTGTAGCTGCTGCGCGGCCTGATCGATCTGCTTGCCGATCTCCTGCTGCCGCTGCAGCGCGCCTCGCATCTCTTCGCTGCGCTCGAAGTTCTGACCCTGAGCCGATTCCTGCGCCTGCTGGCGCGACAGCTTGTCGAGCGTCTTCTGCAGCTCCTTCGCCTGGTCGGCCACCTTCTCGAGCGTGTTCTGCGCGCCGCTCTGCTTCTCCTCGACGTTCTGATAGAGATCGGCGACCGACGGGAAGCGCAGCTGGAACTCGGGGCTCATCGCCTTCCCGCGGCCGGTGACCGCGTTGTCGTCGAACACGACGAGGCGGAAGCTGGCGCTTTGTCCGGGCAGCAGCGCGAGCGACGAGGCGTCCCAGCGGGTGTCGACGCGCGCGTCGCGCGGATGAGCCGGGAAGTTGGCGAGCGGCAGGTCCGACCAGGGATTCTCGGGCGCGGTCCGGTACTGCAGCTTGAGCTCGGTGAGTCCCAGGTCGTCCTGAGCCAGCACCTGGAGGGGGATCTGCTGGCCGGTCGGCAGGTCCACGTCGCCTTCGGGAGCGCGCACCATGAGCACCGGCGGCGCGTCGGCGAGCGCCGTCACCCGATAGCGGAAACGACCTTCGCGCGGACCCGGGGCGTCGCTCTTCCCAGCCTGGGCCGCGGCGATCAGCTCGTATTCGCCGTCACGGTCGATCGGCACCTCGCCGCGCCAACGACGCGGCGAGAGCGCTTCCCACTTCCGCGTGGAAGCGCCTTCGTGCGCTTCCAGCGTCTCCAGGTCCCGATCGAAGGTGACGACCAGCGTCGCACGGCTGCCGCGCAACGCTGACAGGTCTCCGCGGGAGGAGGTCCCACGCTGCACCGGAAGCCGCGCATAGCCTGGAGCGCGATATTCGATTTCGAAGCTGAGCGGCGCGAGCGATCCCGAGAGACCGATGCGATAGCGCGGGCTCCTGGTCGCCGCCACCTTCACCCAGTAGTCCGAAGCGCTGGTGAGCTGCGCGAGGTCGAAGCGCCAGATACGGGCGCCGGCTTCGTCACGGCCTTCGGCCGCGGCTTCGACCGGATCCCCGGGAGCGCGCTCGAGCCGCGGGGCGCGCTCGCTGCCCCACACGCGGGCCCGCACCGCCAGTGAGGCGCCGGGCGTCACCGTGACCGAGCCGGGCTCGACCACGAGGCGAATCGGCGGAGATGCCGCTTCGGGATTCCAGAGCGTGGCCCACGAGCGTTGCGTTCTCGCCGGCCACAGCGTGCCGAGCAGCACGATGACCAGCAGGCTCACCGCCATGACCATGGCCGGCCGTCGCGGCGCGACCTTGGGCTGCAACACCCGGAGGTCGGCGCTCGCCAGCTGGCGCTCTGTCTGCTGCCGCAGCGCTCCCGCGAGCTCGGGCGAGACGTCGCGGAGGTCGGCGGTCTCGAAGTCCACGGCATTGCGGAGCAGTGACTTCAGATTGGGAAAGCGTGACTCGACCTGCTCGAGATAGACGGGAAGCGAGAGCACGTGACGCGCGTAGCGCGAGCCGATCGCGAGCAGCGCCATGATCGCGGCTGCGGCGAGCAGCGATAGCCTCAGCCAGGCGGTGACGACGCCGGGCGTGAAAGCGACCCCGATCAGGAGCGCAATGGCCACCAGCACGGCGCATCGCTCCGCGCCGCGCAGCGCGCAACGCCACATCCATGCGCGGCGGTGCCGTTGGTGCTGGCGCTCCAGCGGGTGTCGAAGAGCGGATTCGGGCGCGCGTTCTGTCATGAGGTTTACCGCCGGCGGCCCGTGGGGGACGGCTTCAATGCGTCAGCGCATAGTGGACGATGTTGAGACCCATGCGCAGCGCCTGTTCGCGCTTTTCGGGCGGATCGTGATGAACGTCTTCATCCTCGAGGCCGTCACCGAGGTCCGTGTCGTGCGAATAGAATACAACCAGCCTTCCATCGTGAACAATGCCGTAGCCCTTCGCGGGCCCTCCATCGTGCTCATGAATCTTCGGCAATCCGTTCGGGAATTCGTAAAGACCATGAAAAATGGAATGCGAATACGGGATCTCGATCAGCGGTGTCTCGGGGAAGATGCGGCGCACTTCGCGGCGAAACGACGGATCGATTCCGAAGTCGTCGTCCACCCACCAAAATCCCCCGGTCGTCAGGTATCGGCGCATGTTCGTCACTTCGGTGGGGGTGAACTTGATGTTGCCGTGGCCGCACGTGAACAGGAACGGGTACTGGAAGAGGGCGGCGGACGCCGGTTCCACCACGGCTTCACGCTCGCCCGCCACCGGAATCGAGGTCCGGGTCTCGAGCCCATGCATGAGGTTCACCATCGAAGTCCGGTCTTCGTACCAGTCGCCGCCGCCTCCGTACTTGAGGCGGGCGATGCTGAAGGCGCGGGTGCCGGGCGGGGAAGGCTCACCGGTGCCGAGGGCGGGGCCGCGCGGCGCGACCTGGGCAATCGCCCCCAGCGTGGGCAGGCAGATCGCGGCTCCGAGGATCAGCAGGCGTCGCAAGTAGACCTCGCGCCCGCCAATCGAGGCGGGATCAGCGGTGAGGCGTGACTCCCGTCGGGTAGATCGTGAGTCGCGGATTCAGAGTCGGAATTCCCAGTGACGGCTCGGAGGCTCCCGGGCCTGGGGCTGGCCGGTTTGGATGCACGATCACCGCCCCGAGAGGGAACTTTCGATAGCTCGTCTCCTGACGGAACACCCCGTAGGAGCCCGAGGTTCCCGTGTAGGAGATCATCTGGCCATTGGCGTCGACCGCCACCACCCGGACCAGGTAATCCAGCCCATTCAGCAGCGGGGTGGAAGTCAGCAGCCTGCCGCCCGCAGGCGGCGTGTCCCCCCATCGATAAGTCGTCGTGGTGCCAGGAAGGAAGACCAGGAGATAGTCCCGGGTCACGTCGACATACATCGGAGCCGGTGTTCCGCTCAGAACGATCTCTTCGCCGCCCTGATTCGTCAGCTGGTACACGTGCACCCAGTAGCCCGCCGCATTCGGCACCGGAGCCCATTCCAAGACCAACAGGGAGTCCACCGGGCGAAAGTCTGGGGGAAATCCGGTCGGGCCCGTGTACTGGAGGTCCATCGCCACCCGTCCGGTGCCAGAGGTCGCCAGGTTGGTCTTCGGCGCCTCGGCTGCTCCCGCTCCGTCCATGAGCCCACGGCCGATGTAGTCCTGGCTCACTCCCCCGGGCGGCACGTCGAGGAAACGAAAGACGTCCGCGTGACCTTTGAAGAGTCGCTTGACCGGAGTGACCAGGAAGTCCTTGAAGGGCCGGAAGGCGCCGGACTCGCGGCGGAACATCTCGAAGCGATCGGCGTTGGTGTAGTCGAAGATCATGCCCTGAGCCTTGCCGGGACCCGCGTAATAGATCTCGCGGGTCGAGATCAGCGTGTCGTCGTGACTCGGGCCGGGATTGCCGAGGTCGGCGAAGATCGAGTCCTGCGTCGGGGTGTCGCGCCACGCGATCAGCTGGGATTCGGAAGCGACCCCTTCCACGCCGGTCCCATCGCTGGGAACGACCGGACTCTTCTTTTCACACGAGGTGGCGAGCGCAGCGAGGGCGAGGAGCCCGGCGAGCGAGAGGCCCGTGCGGAACGCGCGAGCGAGGTGAAGGCCCATGAACTTCTCCGTCATTCGGCCTGAATGCCCTTCCGTCGGTCCAGCCAGATCCAGGTGTCGAGAGCCAGGCCGCTGGCCACGTACACCGAAGAATACGTGCCGAAGGCGACGCCCACCACCATGGCGAGCGAGAAGTCGCTCAGCACTTCGCCGCCCCAGATCAACAACGCCAGCGCCGTCAGGAACACGGTGAAGGCGGTGATCACGGTGCGGGACAAGGTCTCATTGACCGCGATGTCCATGACTCGAGAGTGCTTTTCCTTGCGCAGCGCCTTGCTGCGCTCCCGGATGCGGTCGAACACGACGATGGTGTCGTTGATCGAGTAGCCGGCGATGGTGAGCAAGGCCGCCACCACCGTCAGCGAGACTTCGCGGTTGAGGAAGCAGAGGACGCCGAGCGTGATGAAGACGTCGTGGAAAAGAGCCACGACCGCGCCGAAGGCGTACTTGAACTCGTAGCGAATGCCGACGTAGATCAGGATCCCGGCGAGACTGCCGAGGATGGCCCAGAAGGCCTTGCTCGCCAGCTCCTTCCCGACTCTCGGACCCACCGTCTCCACGCGGCTCCTCTGCTCGTCGATCTGCACCCCGGGGAAGGCGGCGACGACCGCGTCCTTGACCCCCTTGAACACGTCGCCCTCCGAGGAGCCCTTGAGGCGGATCAGGTATTCGTTGCCGCCGGCTTCGGAGAGTTGCTGGATCTCGGCGCCGCGCATGCCGGCGCGATCCAGCGCCTCGCGCAGGCGGCCGGAAGGCAATGCCTGATTGGTGGCGATCTGCACCAGGCTTCCGCCCGAGAAGTCCACCGAGAGCCGCGGTCCGCCGTGCATCACCAGCCAGACGATGGTCGCCAGGATCAGGCTGCCCGAGAAGAGATACGCCCAGCGGCGAAATCTCATCAGCTGGAAGTTGGTGCCGATCAGGAATTGGAGCATGGGGTCAGATGCTCAGGCGCTCGACTTTGCCGCGGCCGAGCATCCAGTCGAAGATCATCCTCGTGAACAACACCGCCGTGAACATGTTCGCGACCAGGCCGATGATCAGCGTCACGGCGAACCCCTTGATGGGGCCGGTGCCGAACTGGAACAGGAAGAGACCGCTGATGATCGTGGTGAGGTGCGCGTCGAGAATGGTGCGGAAGGCGCGGTCGTAGCCGAGACTCACCGACTGCCGCACGCTCTTCTGGTGCCGAAGCTCCTCGCGGATGCGCTCGAAGATCAGCACGTTGGTGTCCACCGCCATGCCGACGGTGAGCACCAGGCCCGCGATGCCGGGCAGGGTCAGCGTGGCGCCGAAGCCGGCGAGCGCCGCGATCACGTACACCGTGTTGAGCAGCATCGCCGCGACGGCGATCACGCCGGAGAGCTGGTAGTAGATCACCATGAAGGCGATCACCATCACGCTGCCGATCAATCCCGCGGTCAGTCCCTTGCGGATCGAGTCACTGCCGAGCGAGGGGCCGACCGTTCGTTCCTCGACCGTCTTCACCGGGGCCGGCAGCGCGCCGGCGCGGAGCACGATGGCGAGGTCCTTGGATTCCTCGATGCCGAAGCTGCCGGTGATCGAGGCATCGCCGCTCGGAATCCGCTCGCGGATGACCGGCGCCGAGCTGATCTTCGAGTCGAGCACGATGGCGAGCTGGCGATTGACGTTGTTGCCGGTGACGCGGCCGAAGTCGGCGCGGCCCTTGGGCGTCATGGTCATGCCCACGCCCCAGGCGCCGGGATTGGTCTGATCCAGGCCCACCCGGGCCTCGGCGGTCGCGATGGAGCCGCCCGTCATCTCCGGCGTGCGCTTGACCACGTAGAGGTAGCGACCGGTGACGCCCTGGTAGTTCTGATCCTGAGCCGTCCAAAGGAGCTGCGAGTCGCTCGGGATGATCGAATCGAGTCCCGGCGTGGCCAGGAGGCGCTCGACCACGGGGCGGTCGTCGTTGCGGATGAAAGCCGCCGAGCCGACGTCGAGGAAGTGACCGCTCAGCGGCGTGCGCTGGAGCGTCGTATCCAGATTGGCGCTGGCTCCGGCTCCGCGCGCCGCGAGATAGCTGTCGAGCCGGGTGAAGATGTTGCGGACTTCCTCGGGCGTCCTGACCAGCTTGAATTCGAGCAGCGCCGTGCGGCCGATCAGCTCGCGGGCCCGCTCCCGGTCGGTGAGGCCGGGGAGCTGGACCACGATCCGGTCCTCGCCTTCGCTCTGGATCAGAGGCTCGGCCACGCCGAACTGATCGACGCGGTTCTCGATCACGTCACGAGCCCGGTCCACGGCGTCCTTGGCTTCGGCCGCCGACAGCTTCGACTTGTCCACCTCGAGCAGCACGTGCATGCCGCCCTGAAGGTCCAATCCGAGGTGGATGGCTTTCTTACGGAGCGCCGCCATCTCGCTGGGCGGCATCTTCTGCCGCTCGGCGGGGGGCATCGTGTAGTAGCGGTAGGAGGGCCACAGGTACCAGATGGAGAGCGCCGTCGCGACCACGACGCTCAATAACTTCCACTGGTCTGCGCGCGTCATCCGATTGTTCCCTGGACGTTTAAATAGCCGGGGTGCTCGCGCCCCCCGGCGAATGCGGGCAAAAGAGGTGCGGCAGTCTACGGTTGGCTCACGCGGGTGTCAACGAATCCAAAGACCGGGACTGGGGCCGGTTGGCGGCCGGCCCCGAAGAAGGCTCGAAAGGTACTCGGTGGGATTCGGGGTGAGGAAGGAAACGAGGCGGAAAGCGGGATCCCGGTCGAGGAACGCAGCGGGTTCCGCAAGAAGGAGTCCATGGTGCGGCATCGTTGCATGCCGCGTGGTTGCGGATTCCGCGCTGTCGCGGCGGCGTCACCGGCGTCGGCGAAGCGACGACAGCGGGCCCACTCTCGCCTCGGAAGTGCTTGCAGGAAAGCCAGCAAGCCGCAGTCTCATTCTTGACTCCCCGGGGGTGCATTCCTATACTGCCGCGCCTTCGCACCGGGCCGTCTCCCATCTCCAAAGGGAATCGAGGAGCTCCAACGCATGATCCTGCGCCCACACGGGGTGCGAATCGTATTTTTCACGCTCTTCCTGGCCGCGCCCTGCCTGGCGCAAGACGCGCCGGCCCCAAGTCCGACTCCAGCTCCTGAAGCGACGCCCACGCTCACCGACACCACGTCGGCGCCGGCGCCCGCGGCAGCTCCGGAGCCAACGACACCCGCCACGGCCGCGGCGCCCGCTCTCACAGCGCCGCCTGCGGTCGCGGAGAGCAAGGCATTCCCGCACCACGCCGGCATCGGCGGCCTGATCGGCGGGTCCTATTTCTACGCCGCCGAGGATTACGCCAAGGGCGCGCACACGCGCTTCGATTTCAGCGGGCAGTTCCGCTACAACATGCGCCGGAGCTGGCGGTTCCAAGTGAGCCCGGGATTCACGTGGTCGGCCTATTCGAAGAAGGAGCAGCCTCCCTTCGTCGATCCGAAATTCCCGGATGACCCCAACAAGGAGAGCTACCTCACCCTTCTGGTGCCGGTGTCGGCCCAGATCCAGTGGATGTGGGGCAAGTCTCCGTGGCTCTATCATCTCGGAGCGGGTCCGGGGGTCTACCGGCTTTGGATCGAGAACCATCGCAAGGTTCTGGTGGATCCGGCCACGCTCAGGCTGCATCGAGGGAATTATCTCGGCCTCACGACGGAGGTGGGCGTGGAGCGCTTCCTCAAGTCGCTGCCGAAGACGAGTATCGAGTTCTCGCTGGCGCACCACCACGTGCTCGCCACGAGGGACGATCAGTTTCCTTCGGGGTGGAACAGCGCGGTTCGAACGCTCGCGCTGCGCGCCGGGGCGAACTACTATTTCGACCTGAACAAGCCCAAGAAAACCACGGAGCTCCCGCCGGGGATCAAGTGAGCGGCGCGAGGTTCAGGGAGGACTCGCGCGATTTCGGAGGATGAGCGGAAGGTGAGCCAGCACGTCGCGTGGGCCGAGAAGGTTCAGGATGCCGCGGCGCGCCTTCCCGAGCGGGTGCGCTGGAACGACAAGGTCGGTCCCGAAGCCCTGACGTTCGACGACGTTCTCCTCGTTCCGCGGCTCTCCGAGATCCATCCGCGGGAAGTCGAGACCCGCTCACGGTTCTCGCGCCGCATCTCGATCAACACCCCGATCGTCAGCGCCGCGATGGACACGGTCACCGAGTCCGAGCTCGCCATCGCGCTCGCCCGCGAAGGCGGCATTGGCGTCATCCACAAGAACATGTCGGTTGCGGAGCAGGTCTCTCAGGTCGACCGGGTCAAGCGCTCGGAGAGCGGGATGATCGTCGATCCGGTCACGCTCCCGCCGGAGGCCACGCTCGGCGACGCGCACGCGATCATGGCGCGCTTCCACATCTCGGGGGTTCCGATCACCGAGAACGGACGGCTGATCGGCATCCTCACCAACCGCGATCTGCGCTTCGAGGACCGCATGGAGCGCCGCGTGGCCGAGATCATGACCCGCGAGAAGCTGGTCACCACCCCGGTTGGCACCACGCTCGAGCAGGCGCGACTCATCCTCCAGAGGAACCGCATCGAGAAGCTGCCGGTGGTCGACGACTCGGGACAGCTTCGGGGGCTCATCACCGTCAAGGACATCGAGAAGCGGGTCAAGCACCCTGACGCCTGCAAGGACGAGCTCGGGCGCTTGCGCGTGGCCGCGGCCATCGGCGCGGGCGGCGACGCCTTCGAGCGCGCCGCCGAGCTGGTGAAGGCGGGCGCCGACGCGTTGGTGATCGACAGCGCCCACGCGCACTCGCGCGGTGTCATCCAGATGACCGAGAAGGTGCGCGAGCGCTTCGCCGACGTGGACCTCGTGGTCGGCAACGTCGGCACCTACGAAGGCGCGAAGGCGATCGCCGCACTCGGCGTCGACGCCATCAAGGTCGGCATGGGCCCGGGCGCCATCTGCACCACGCGCGTGGTGACGGGCACCGGCATGGCGCAGGTGACGGCGATTCTCGAGGCGGCCCGCGCGGTCGAAGGCACCGACGTTCCGGTGATCGCCGACGGTGGCATCAAGTACAGCGGAGACGTCGTGAAGGCGCTCGCCGCGGGCGGCCACTCGGTGATGATCGGCAGCCTGTTCGCCGGGACCGAAGAGAGCCCGGGGGAAGTGGTGCTGCTCGAAGGGCGCTCCTACAAGGTGTACCGCGGAATGGGATCCCTCTCGGCCATGGCGGCGGGAAAGGGCAGCCGGGAGCGTTACTTCCAGGAAGGCGCCGAGAGTCTCTCGAAGCTCGTGCCCGAAGGCATCGAAGGACGCGTGCCCTTCAAGGGCCCGCTGGCCCACACCGTGTTCCAGATGATGGGCGGCCTCCGGGCGGGCATGGGCTACTGCGGCGTCCGCTCGATCGATGAGCTGCGGACCCAGACGCGATTCGTGCGCGTGAGCTCCGCAGGCTTGCGCGAGAGCCACCCGCACGACATCACGATCACGCAGGAAGCTCCCAACTACGAGATCCCGCGCCGCTCGTAGTCTTCAGTTGGACCGCGACGTGACGTGGTGGTCCGCGAGCCACTGATCCAGCCGGCGGGACAGCTCCTCGCGCACCTGCCGGAACTTCGCCAGCGCAGCGGACGATTCTCCGCGAAACGCCGCCGGATCCTCGATCGACCAGTGCGTCCGTGAAACGACACCGGGCCGCACACTGGGGCACCGGCGGTCGGCGTCGTCGCACACGGTGATCAGGTGGTGGACCGGCACACGACCCAGGAGCTCCGCGGCGTCCTTCGGACGCGCCGCGCGGATATCGATCCCGATCTCACGCATGGCCTCGATCGCGTGTGGGTTCACGCGATCCGCCGGCTCGGTGCCGGCGCTGATCACCTCGAGCTGGTCGCCGGCCTTGGACCGAAGCAGACCCTCGGCCATCTGACTGCGCGCCGAGTTGCCGGTGCACAGGATCAATACGGTCGGTCGAGCCACGGAAGCCATCCTCAGCTCACTTCGGTTTCGTGGCGCGGACGAATGCGCTCATGAACCGCCCCTGGACCTGCCGGGCGGCCGCGTCCGCATCGATGCCCTCAGCGGAGAGAAACTCGCGCGCGTCGCCGATGTCGTAGATTCGGGTTGGCTCCACGCCGACGTCCGTGAACCCGGCGCGCCCCAGCCTGGCGATGTAATCGGACTCCTCCAAGGCGCCCGCCACACAGCCGACCCACAGCTCGACGCTCTTGCGGATCGCGTCGGGGACCGGGCCCCGGACGACCACATCCGATACCGCGAAACGTCCACCGGGCCTCAGCACGCGAAATGCCTCCGCGAGCACCCGGTCCTTGTCTCCGGAGAGGTTGATGACGCAGTTCGAGATGATCACGTCGACCGATGCGTCGGGCAGAGGGATCGACTCGATCTCACCCTCGAGGAACTCCACATTCGTGAGTCCGGCTTCCGCCTGGTTCTTTCGCGCCAGCTCGAGCATCTCGCCGGTCATGTCGAGGCCGTAGGCTTTGCCGGTCGGGCCGACGCGTCGAGCGGAGAGCAGCACATCGATGCCGCCGCCCGAGCCGAGGTCGAGCACCACCTCGCCGGCACGAAGCTCGGCCAGGGCCGTCGGATTGCCGCAGCCCAAGGAAGCACGGACCGCGTTCTCGGGGAGTGCCCCCTTCTCGGTCTCGTCGTAGAGCTTCGAGGTGATGGGATCGCCGCAGGACGAGTCGCCCGTGCCGCAGCAGCTGGAGCTGCCCCCATCCCCGCAACACGAGCTCGGTTCGCCACGTCCCGCGCGTCGGGCCGCCTCGCCGTACTTCTGCCGCACGATGTCTTTCAGCGTGTCGCTCACGAATTCCTCCTCTTCGGTTCGATGTCGCCCAGCTTCACGACGGCATGGGCGCTGACAGCCTTGCTGCGCGAACAGCACTCCGCGAACAGGAACCCGAGCAGCTCCTCGAGCGCAGCCGTGTTCGCGGTGTAGCGCAGGAAGGTGCTCTCGCGCTGCATGCTCGCCAGCCCCTCGTTCTTGAGCTTGTCGAGATGGTGGGAGAGCGTGGACGCGGGAATACCGAGCTCCGACTGGATCTCGCCCACGACCATGCCATCGGGATGCGCGGTCAGGAGCAGGCGCAGGATCTGGAGACGCACCTCGGTGCCGATCGCCGCGAACATGTCGGCGTAGCGCGCGGTCTGGGCCGGGGCCGGCTTCGATGGAATCTTGGCCTGCATATTTCGATTATTGCAGAAACATGAAATATGGCGCAAGAGAAAAAATCGCGTGCTCCGGGAAGCCCAGGGAGGAAGGCGGCGAGAGAGCGGAGAGCGCGCTGGAAACGAGCGCGGCCCGGCCTCACCGGACCGGGCCCGTCGCTCGATCTAGGGGCTCTCGGCCCCTCGGTCCTCGGACGTGCTCGGCTCGAGGCGTCCGGGGATGATCTCAGCGCTTCGGCAGCTCGAACTTGAACGAGGGATTGAGCTGCTTGATCTCGCTCACCACACGCTCGAGGCTCTCTTCGTTTTCCGGGCTGGGCTGTGATTTCCAGACCGTGTAGAGCTCGAGCAGCTCGTCCTGCTTGAGGCGAAGCATCTCCTGCTTCGTGTCCTCGTTGACCGAGCGCTCCAGGTGGTACACCTCGCCCGCGGACAGCCGGGTCATGAGGTCGAGGTACTCACCCCGCATGTGGGACAGGATCTTGATGTACTTGTCGAAGCCGACCGACAGCTTCTCCAGGACGTCCGCCACACCCTGATTCTTGCGGTGGACCTGCTGGGCGTACGAATAGGCGAAGTGGTAGTAGGTCTTGCCGCGGCCGATGTAGGCCTCTTCGGTTGGCTGGACCTTGGCCCTCGACCCGGCCGGCACCATCGGGTTGTCGAAGATGCCGATCGAGATCAACAGGAAGTCGGCGTTGGTCTTGTAAATCAGGTACTTGAGCCGCGAGTCGGTGGAGTTCGACAGGCGGCGGAAAACGTCGGTGTCGTACTTCGACAGGAAGCGCTTCGACTGCTCCACGTACTCCGGATTGATGAAGGAGTGGAGCAAGTGGGCGAGGTAGACGTTGACGTCCTCGTCGTAGAAGTCCTGGTTCGACACCAGGCCCGTCTCCATCCGGCTATAGAGGAGACAGTTGATCATGAAGTAGTAGGTCGGCTGGAGGTTCCGATCCGTTTCCTTCAGGTCGACGTAGTGACGGGGATTCATCGTTCGCCTTCCTCATGGCGGCCAAGCCATCAGCTCTCGCCTCGAGGGATTCGCATCCTTCGTGCCATGCGCGCAGATGCGGTCACGCGCGCTGAATCCAGCGGCACGAGCGTTTCCGGACGACGGAATGGAAGCCACGCAGTCACCTGGACTTCGAGTCGGAAGGCCCACCGCTCGGGGCGATTTCCCCCTGCGGTTCGTTACGGAATGAGATGGTGCGGGGGCCTTTGGAAGTGTCTCGTGGCCTCTACTATGTGCGCTGCTTTTCGCAATGGATTTGTCACCCATGAAAAGGTTTTGATAGCTGGCGAGGGCCAAAGTCGGCGCGCCGTGCGGCGTTAGAAGCGCTGCGCGAAAACGCACGGTGATTTGCGTCACGCAACCCGACGGCCTTCGCGGATGGCAGACGGGCCCCGGCGCGACGGGTCTCGTTGTCGACCCGGACATCCACGAAGCAGGGTATGTCTCTTGCAGTTGCGGGTTCGGGATCCCGCGTCTCTGCGTCCATTGTCGGGCGACCACACACCCATGACCGAACTTCAACCCGACCGGAGCACGGTTCCCGCGCGAGCGCGCTCGTTCTCCGCGCTTCGACTCAGGCTCTGGCTGGCCTGCCTCATGGGGGCACTGGTCGCGGCCATCGGCATCGGTCTCGTCATCGGCCTCCAGATCGGGCCCGACACCAACCTCGATGCCGTCGTCTCCGGCTTGCTGATGATCGCCGGCGCCGCGTTGCTGGTCGGCGCCGCCATGGCCCTCTGGCTCGACCGCGGCATCGTCGTGCAAGCCCGAAGCCTCGCCGAAATGGTCGCGAGTGGTGAATCGGTGGACTTTCGAGGATTGCCCGGGGTTTCGGGCTGGGGCGAGATCTCCGTCCTGTCGCTGCAGATCGAGGACCTGCTCGCTCGCCACCGCCAGACCGAATCGGCTTCCCAGGAGCTCTCGACGCTGCGCGAGCAGCTCTCCGCGGTTCGGCATTCACTCGACCGCTGGTCCTCCGAGGAGCGCTGGGTGGAGCTGCGCGCCGAAGGCGGCCCCGCCGGACCGGTCGTGGAAGCCTTGAACCGCGGGCTGCGCCGCTGGGACGAGGTGCGCGAGCAGAACCTCGAAGCCTCGCGGCAGGTGGCGGCCGAGATGGAGCGCGCGCTCGATGCGGCTCGCGATTCGGCCGAGCAGGCGGAGCGGGGTTTCGTGGAAGCCACCGCCCTGCTCACGACGGTTCGCGAGCTCCAGCGTCTGAGCCAGGAGCTGGCGCAGACGGTGGTGACCTCCACCGGCGCGGCTCCGGGCGAGTTCCAGGCCTCGATGGTGGCATCGGCGCGGCAGGCGATCGAGGCGCTGGTCGAAGGCTCCGCACGCACGGTCGACCACCTGGGTCGCGGGCTCGGACGCGTGGAGGAGATCGCGAGCCAGGTGCCGGTGGTGGCCAACCGCGCCACCTTGATCGCGCTCAACACCACACTCGATCCTGAGGCGAAGACCGAGCGTGCCGAAGAGACGAGGCGTCTGGTCATGGACATTCGCGCCGCAGTCGACCGTGCCTCACGGCTCACTCAGGAAGTGGAGCGCGACGTGGCCGCGGCCTCGAGCGAGATGCAGACCGTGCGTGAGCGGGTAGCCGAGAAGCTCGACGCGATCCAGACGCCGCCGGTGTCGCCGCGCGCGATCGAAGATGTTTCCCGGTTGCTCGACCGTATTCGCGAGATGATCCAGGACGCGACTCGGAAGGGAGAGCGGCTGTCCGCCACCGGCGAGCGCGCTTCGCGAGCTGCCGAGAGCCTGATGCGCGCGCTCGAGACCGATGCTCGCGAGATGGCGGGCTTGATCGCCCGCCTGACGCCGCCTTCGCCGCCGCCGGTGAGCTCCGGTTCCGGCGAAGCCGGCCGCGCTTCCGGGCTGCGGCTTCTCAGTCAGGAGCCGGGGCTGCCCGAGCGCGGCATCGAGCGGCGAACCCCCGGAACGGGAGAGGACCCGCGATGAATCCCTTCGAGCCGAACGCCGAGCCTCGCGAAGGTCCCGGGAACGGGTCGGTGTCGGCCGCCAGCGCGCTCGAAGGCCTGGCGATCGCCGGCGCCCAGCGCCTCTCGAGCGTGCGACTGACGAGCGTGGTGGCCGCGACCTTGAGAGCCGCCATCGATCTCGTGTTGGGCGAGCATCCATCCCGGCCGCTGACCGTGGCATGGGACGACGGCGCGCTCGAGATCACGCTGCCCGAGCTGCGGCTCGATCACCTCACGGCCGCCGCCTCGCTGCTCGAGACCATCGGCGGAAGCCTGGGCGCCGCGCGCGAAGGCCGCTCGTTCCTCATGCGTGTACCGGTGGCTGGCCCTCGCTCCATGTACCTGATGCTCGAGCAGGCCACCCTGGGCATCGCCATCCCCTGGCATTCGGTGATGCGCATCCGGCTGATCGAGCCGCAGGCGCTCGAAGCGCTCGCGCGGCGTGAAGGATGTCCCGTGCTGCCGCCCTTCGTCACCGCGCCTTCCACTCACGTCGAGCGACCCGCCGTGCTGGTCGCGCTCGGCCTGCGTCGCGCCTTCCTGGTCGCCGACCGCCTGGTGTGGCGCATGCCGGCGACGCCGGCCGAGGACGAAGGCATGGCGCCGGGAGCGAACCTCGGACCCGCGGTGCGGAACGCCGAGGGCGAAGTGTTCTGGGTCGTCGATCCCGCCCGGCTCCTCAAGGGGGTCGACCCGGCGCCGATGCCCGCCATATCCACGCCGCCGCGTCCCACGGTGAAGGCGCCGAGCGAGCCGCCGATCGAGCGGCCCGAACCGCTCAGGACAGCGCCGGCGGAGCCGGCCATGATCGAGCTGCGTCCCGAGGACGTGGAGCCGCTTCGCGATCCCGAGCCTTCACCACCGCCGGCGCGGCCGATGCGCCCGGGGCGGCGCGCGCTCGTGGTCGAGGACTCGATCGTGGGCCGGATCTTCCTCCAGCGACTGCTCGAGTCTCAGGGATTCAGTGTGGAAGCCGCTTCCAACGCGACCCAGCTACGGCACATCCTCGGAGCCGCGCGCTGGGACATCCTGTTCGTCGACGTGGCCCTGCCCGATTCGCCGCGCGGGGATCATCTACGCACGCTGTCGGGCGCCAACGCCGTGGCTCTGGTGCGCGACGCGCACGACGAGAAGCTCGCGACGCAGGCCGGCGTTCGCCTCTCGCTGCGCAAGCCGTTCGAGCGCGGCGACCTGCTGCGCGTCGTCGAGGCGCTGGGACTTCAGGGAGAGACGGCGTGAGCCTGGCCGGCGTTCCCGAGACGTCCGTGCCTGCCTCCATCCTCGTCGTCGACGACGACCGGCGTGTCGTCGAGCTGCTCACGATCGCGCTCAATGCGTACGGCTTCCGCGTGCTGCAGGCGACCGACGGCGAAGAGGCGTTGCGCGTTGTCACCCGCGAGCGGCCCGATCTGGTGGTGCTCGACGTGCGGTTGCCCAAGCGCAGCGGCTACGAGGTCTGCGAAGTGCTGCGCCAGGATCCGGAGGATCCGCAGCTCCCGATCATCATGGTCTCGGCGGCCGCGGAAACCGAGGCGCGACTCCAGGGATTGTCGCGCGGCGCCGACGACTACGTGGCGAAGCCGTTCTCACCCAAGGAGCTGATCGCGCGCATTCGCCGCCTGCTGGCGCGCTCGACCGAATCGCGCGAGGCGCGGCGCAAGAGCCGCGAGGCCGAGCATCAGCTCGGACAGGCGAGGGAAGAGGCGCGCCGCAGCCATGCGGAGCTTCGCGACCAGCAACGGCTGCGCGATCTCGCCGACGGCTTCGCGCGGGATTTCCATGCGTCGCTCGACGAAGGCGCACTGACGCGCCGACTGCTGATCGAGACCCAGGCGCAGCTCGGAACCGGCATGGTGGCGCTGCTCCAGGCCGAGGAGAGCGAAGGCGCGCTGCGACCCACGGCGGTGCGCGGCGACGTGGCGGGGCGCGTGGAGGCGCTCCGTCTCGATCGCCACGGCGAACTGCTGGCGTTGCTCGCGGGACTCGGGCGCCCGGTGAGGCGCCGCGACCTCGACCGCTTCCCCGAAATGCAGCGCGAGCTCTCGGCCTTCGTCGCGGCCGGCGTCGCGGTGCTGGCGCCACTGCGCGGACCCGACGGACTGGTGGGCGTGGTCGTCAGTGACGAGCGCATCGACGGCGGCGAGCTGGATGGCCCGAGGCTCGAAGCCATGGACCTCCTGTGCCACACGGCATCGCTGGCGCTGCGGAACGCGAGCCGCTCCTCGCGGCAGGCCGAGGCGTTACTCGAAGTGCTCGACGAGCTGGCCGATCGCGCGATGGACCCGCGCAGCGCCGCTTGTGACGAAGCCATCCTGCGGCTCCAGACCTGCGCCGCCTCGCTTCCTCCTTCGGTTCGACGCGAGGTGGAACGCGCGGTCCGCATCGCTCCCTGGAGTGCGGGAGAGCAAGGATCCCGCGCGCTCGCGACCATGGCGGAGCGCGATGCCAGCGGTCGGGTCGCGCGCTTCGCGCGGCTCACCGCGATCGTGCGCGACGCCGGCGCCGTGTGCGTCGGCGACGGCGAGCCCTACTTCGATGCCTCCGTCGCCATCGCCCGCTGGGCGCTCGCTTACATCGAGCACCGCGCCGGCGGGCTCGCGCCCGATGCCGCCCACGAGCGCGCGCTGACGGTGAGCGAGCACCAAGCGCTCGATCCCTTGCGCGCTCCGGCGCCGCGCTCGCGCCGCGCTACTTCTTCCCCCCGATCCCACTGAAGTCCACGCGCGGAACCGCCCGGGCGCTCTCCGGGATCTGGTAGTACGTCGCGGGCTGGAAGCTCATGAGCCCCGCGTACAGATTGGTCGGGAAGCGCTGGATCATCACGTTGTAGTCCTGGACCTGCTGGTTGTAGCGCATCCGCTCGGTCGCCAGCCGGTTCTCGGTGCCCGCCAGCTCGTCCATCAATTGCCGGAAGGCTTCGCTGCTGCGGAGCTGCGGATAATTCTCCACCACGACGAGCAGGCGCCCGAGTGCGGAGTCCATGGCGCGACCGGCTTCGACCTGCTGATCGGGCGTGCGCGCCCCCGCCATGCGAGCGCGCGCGTCGGCGATCTGGCCGAACACCGCCAGCTCCTGTCCGGCGACACCACGCACGGTCTCG
>Ga0070689_100000879_pt1 | contig 18723 bp, 21 predicted proteins | sample KBSS23HmetaG_FD_64669 | JGI IMG/M metagenome (GOLD analysis project Ga0070689, IMG submission 64669) | Switchgrass rhizosphere microbial communities from Kellogg Biological Station, Michigan, USA - KBS S2-3H metaG | ecosystem: Host-associated > Plants > Roots > Rhizosphere ...
CTCTTCCGCTTCCCACTTCGACTCGTGATACGGCGAGCCGCAGTCCGGCCGCGCCCTCAGAAAACTCATTAACACGATCTTCTCAACGCCCGCAGCTTTCGCAGCTTCGACAACGTTACGCGTGCCCTTGACGTGAACACGTTCGTAAGTCTGATCGCCAAGCTCACGATTAATGCCGGCGCAATGCGCAACTGCATCACAACCGGCAAACGCTTCGATCAATTGGTTCACATCGTCAAGACGGCTGACAACGATATCAGCAGCTCCGGAACGCGGACGCCGGGCGAGTCGAACGACTTCGTGCCCCTCGCTAACGAGTCGGGTTGTCAAATGACTGCCGACGAAACCAGCGGCGCCAGTTATTGCGATTCTCATTGCATTTCTCCTTATGCGGCAGACTCAGGCGACAGACCAGGAAAGCAGCCCAAAGATGCAGGTAGACAAGGACGAAATTCCGTTGCAGGGGGTGGTTCTCAGTTAGCACATCTGTAATTAGGGTGACGACTGGAAAGTTAATGACTACAGCTAACAGTAGCAGCAGCCAAAATGGCATTCGCGCAAACACAATCACCAAAGCAGCAAGGAAATGGGCAAGCGCGATCACCGACATGGTTAACTCTACGCGAGGGCGGCTCCATTGCATGCTCCAGATGAAAATCAGAATCGAATACATCGTTCCGATAATGATCAGCACACGTAAAAGGAAGCCGGTAATGCCAGTGAGGGCGAGACGTCGTGGTGGTGTTGTGCCCCTGAGAAGTTCATGGAGCGGTTGTAACCTTGACCCGATTACTAATCCAAAGACCACTCCATGCGGGATGTAGAAGCGGATCAGATAAAAATAATCCCTCGCTGAGGGTGCCTTTCTGTACGCCGGGTCCGAGAAAAGCAAATCATCGATAACCAGGAGTATAGCCAGTGTTACTGCACCGATGATTACCCTGACTACAAGGTGAAGCCGGTGGCCAGCCGCGTAGGTGATTGCCCAGATGAGAACTGCTACAAGCACGCCAAAGCCCACGCCACTAGCGAGAATGAACGGCAGCCACGCAATGAGGAGAAAGTTGTAACCATTTTCAGGGTGAGCAAGTATGCCGTACACGGGAAACGAGAACGCTACAAGCGCGCCAACAAAAGCACCTTGGAAAAGAAAGCTTCCGATCCCGGGTAGTTCGTACCGTGGCGACTGATAGATGCCTTCTGACAAAATCGAGATCATGTTGCCTCGCTTTCGTCTCCGTCCGGCAATGCTTCTCTGATTTCCTCAACTAAGCGCAGCGCCTGTTTGCGCAGCGGTCGCATGAACGGATTGCTCGCGAGATGGATCAACTTGTCGAGCAGATCGACTGTGTGGTCGATCAAGCGGTGGGTGCGCCTGTGTTTGGGTGACTGATCGTGAATCCAGAAGAGCACGACTCCCATGCTGTAGACCCAAAGCAAATACGGGAGCTCGGCTCGCAGATCGTTTGGAATTCGCGCCTTCGTGCCTTCAAGCACCGTTGCGAAAAGTTGAATACTCGCGTCACGCACGGGATCTGTCTCATCGGCAAAGGGATTCAACGGGCTCTGCGGATTGCCGGCGGTTTTGAAAAGCACGCCCGCAAACTGGTGATACGGTTTCATCGTTTCAATCTTCGTTCGCATCACTGTAAGCAGGCGTGCTTTTAGTGTTTTGTCGTTCTCGAGTGCCGGCAATGCGGCGGCGAGATGACTCTCGTGGAGGCGTTGATAGAATGCCTGAATCAGATATTCCTTCGAGCGGAAGTAGTAGTAAGCGTTACCGAGTGACACGCCTGCCTTTTGAGCAATGGCGCGCATGGTTGTTTCGTCGTACCCGCGCTCGCGAAACATCTCCAGAGCAGTTTCAAGGATGAGCGCCTTGGTCTGGTCACCCTTGGAAGTCTTGTCGGTCTTCTTTTTACGCATCGCTGTCATCGTGTCACCTGTTGAGCCCGGCGGCGCGGCCGATCTGGTACCGGTTCTGCGAGATCAACGAAACCACGCGCCTCGTAGTGGGCAGTAATTCCGGTGTCGCAAGTCGATACGACCAGTCGCGATACCGGGCCAGTGCCCAAAGAACCATCAGCCAGGCTTTCGGACCAAAGTAGACCGCGCCATTGTCATCACCGATCACAGTCAAATCCTTCTTAGTCAGATCGTGATTGAGTTGTGGATAACGCTCGCGCGCTTCCTCAGAAGCACAGGGCACGAAGTTGAGCTCGACGATTTTGGACTGTTCCGCGAGCCACTCGTGCGCGCGCCTGCAAAGGCCACACTCGGGGTCGTAGAGCACGGTTAGAAGGAACATCTCAGGCCTCCTGCTGCTGGGCTGTTTGTTGGATTGGCGTAAAGGCATCGGGGCCTACGGGCGGTTGATCGCGTGCAACTGAGCGACGTCGCATGCGGCTGAAGATGAACAGGTTGAAGAAGTGCATCCCGCCGAGGACGAGGAGCACCAGGCCGACTTTGACGGACAGGGCTTCAATGCTTTGTTCCGCCGTGGTGACGACGTAGCCGAGCTTCAGGGCCAGGCTGACGTAGCCGAAGTTGATGAGATAGAAGCCGACGACGAGCAGGTGATTGACGGAGTCGGCGAGGGCTTCATTGCCGTGAAAGACGTCAACGAGGAAGACTCGTCCGTTTTTGTGGAGGGTGCGGGCGACCCAGATGGTCAGGGCGATGCTGACGGCCAGGTAAATCAGGTATGTGCTTATTCCGATTGTCATGGTCAGCCTCCTTAGCTGAATTTGAACACGTTCAACTATGAGCAGGGTACGCCTGCCCCGGGAGGCTGTCAAGAAGTTTTTTGAACGCGTTCAAGATGCACGGATTTTACGCGGATCAAGGCCGCGGAGTTAAATCCTTTTCCTGTCCGTGTAAATCCGTGGCTGCTATGTTATTGTTGCCGCCGCAGTAGAAGATTACCGAGGAGAAACTAATTGGCAGCAGAAGATCTAATTCCCGCACAGGGCATCATCATCGACAAACAACCCAACGCCTTCTTCAAAGTTCAGCTCGACAACAGTGAACACGTAGTATTGGCCGCTATCTCCGGCAAGATGCGAAAGAATCGTATCCGGATTCTGGTGGGCGATCGCGTGAGTGTTGAGATGTCGCCTTACGATTTGTCGCGCGGACGTATTACCTACCGCTACAAATAGACCTATTTATAGTCGAACGACTTCAGGAAGCTCAGGAACGATTCGTTCCAGCGCACCACTGTCTTCTCAGGCCCGACGAGTTTCAGGAAGTAGGGTCCGTTTGGTGTCTCCACTACTGCGGCCAGCAGACGAAACCCGAGTTTGTTCTCGAACGTGCCACTGCCCGGCATTGTCTCCGCAGCGTATGTTCCGGCGACATCGACCGTGGCGACCTTGAGACCATTCACCTCAAAACGATCTTCCTTCGCGACTGCCTTCGACGAACCGCCGTCCGCCTGCTTCATCTGACCAACCCATCGTTCGATATTCGCCGCAGTCGAACCGCCCTGACCGGGTCCAAAATAATAGAGAACAACGGAACCGTTTTCTGTGTCGCCTTCCGCTCGCGGCAGCTTGTACTGCGCTACACGCATGGCTGAAGTTCTTTCCTCTTCAATCCAGCCGGGTGGAACAGTGAACTTCAGCGAGCTTTTTGTTTGAAAAGCAGTATTGAAGAGACACAAAAGGGGAATCAAAAGTGGGAGGGTTAGCTTTCTCATGTCGCTCATTTAAGCGCTAAAAGGCTTAAATGCCAAGGATTACCGTGACGCTGTCGAATTGGCGTGGTAGTATCCCTAAATCATGCGTGCCGATGTCGTTATAATACGGCTCATATTTACGGCAATTTTAGTGATAGCGGGATACAAGCTGGCGCCTGTTCGTGACGATCCATGGCTTTCAGCCGCTGCCGGTGCCCTCATCGCTGTCTGTATTATTGTTTTCGAACTACGAATTCGCCGCGCCACTCTGAAAACACTGATTGGCGCCGCGGTGGGCTCGATCCTTGGCATCATCGGCGCCTTTTTAATTGGCTCCTTGATCAGCCGGCAGGATGCGGAAGCCCTCGATCCTTCCATGAAAACGTTCTTAACGTTGTCGCTGACGTTTTTCATGGCGTACGTCGGCTTGATGGTCGGAGCAGCCAAGGGCGACTATCTCGATCTCTCCGCGCTGGGTGGAATCTTTAGCGACAAAGTAGCGCGACGCGATCTGAAGATTCTCGATACGTCAGTGATCATCGACGGTCGTATCGCAGATGTTGCCGAAACAGGATTCTTAACCGGTTCGCTGATCATTCCGCAGTTCATCCTGCGTGAGTTGCAGCAAGTCGCCGATTCACCTGATTCCTCAAAACGCCAGCGCGGGCGGCGCGGGCTCGACATGCTCAACCGGCTACAGAACAACAGCTCGCTCGACATTCAAATCGTAGAAACTGACTTTCCTTCCGTGCGCGAAGTTGATCTGAAGTTGATCGAGCTTGGCAAACAGCTCGACGCGGTGATCGTCACCAACGATTTCAACTTGAACAAAGTCTCCCAATTGCGCGGGGTCAGCGTGCTCAATATTAATGAGTTGGCAAATGCGCTCAAGCCGGTCGTACTCCCAGGCGAGGCGATGAGGGTTTTCATCCTGAAGGAAGGCAAGGAATACAATCAGGGCGTGGCCTATCTCGATGATGGAACGATGGTGGTGGTTGATAATGCGCGCCGGTTGATCGGCAAGAACGCTGACATCGCCGTGACCAGCGTGTTGCAAACCACTGCCGGCAAGATGATCTTCGGCCGTCTCTGGGAAGAAGCGGAAAATGGCGGACACAGCGACATTCATCGCACCAACGGCGCTTCGCGGCGCCAGGCGCGTGATTCGCGCAACACTCCGGGGCCAGTGCGCATTTCGGATACCGAACCCGTTACGGAGAGCTAACGCCGCCACGCCGCTTACGAATTCCTAACCTCTTCATGAACATCGCGATTATTGCCGCCGCCGGCGCTGGCACCCGGATGGCGAGCGATCGGCCGAAGCAGTTTCTGCTACTTGCAGGAACGCCGGTGATTTTTCACACGCTCAAAGTATTCGAGCAGTGCGACAGTATTGACGAGGTGATCGTGGTCCTGCCCGCAGAAGAGTCTGCGGGCTTCCTTTCGCTGGCCGGGAAATTCGGCGTGCGGAAGCTGACGCGCGTCGTCCCTGGGGGAGTTACGCGAGCGGATTCGGTGAAGCGTGGGTTGATGGCGATCAGATCCGCGACTGCCGAGATTGTTGCGGTACACGATGGTGTGCGGCCGTTTGTGACGGTCGAGGAGATAGATGCGACAGTTGCGGCTGCGAAAGCTGATGGCGCTGCGATACTGGTCGCACGGGTCACTGATACGATCAAGCAGGTTGCTGATGAAGGGGTTGTAAAGACGTTGGATCGCGGCGTACTACGTCGAGCGTTGACGCCGCAGTGCTTTCGTTACGAACTACTGCGCGAAGCTTACAACCATGCTGATGTGAACGATCCTTCGTTGACTGACGAGAGCGCGCTGGTGGAACAACTCGGAAAGCGCGTGAGTATTGTTGAAGGCAGTACGCGAAATATTAAAATCACGACGGCTGAGGATCTCGCTATTGCGGAAGCCATTTTAGCCGCAGATTAAGCAGATGTTTCGGATTGGGATTGGCATTGATACGCACCGGCTTGTTGAGGGGCGTGAGCTTGTACTTGGCGGCGTGCGCATCGCATCGGATCGTGGAGCGGAAGGTCATTCAGATGCCGATGCGTTGTCTCATGCGATTGCCGATGCGATTCTCGGTGCACTTTGTGAGGGAGATATCGGAGTTCATTTTCCGGATAAAGATCCACAGTGGAGTGGCGCTAGTAGTCTTGAGCTGCTCGCGCGTGTGATGTGGTTGGCGCGCGAACGCAGTCTCCACGTGGTCAACGTTGACTCGACAATCTTGCTCGAAAAGCCAAAACTCAGAACCTACGTCGACGCCATGCGTGAGAACATTGCTGGCGTGTTGGGTATCGATGTGGATTGTGTCAGTGTGAAGGCGAAGACGGGCGAGGGAGTCGATGCGGTGGGGCAGGGGTTAGCTGTGACCGCTCAAGCCGCTGTACTTATGGAGAGCAAAGCAGCTTGAGGCCACAGGACGTCATAAGAAAAAAGAGAGACGGGCTGAGTCTATCGCGTGAAGAGATCGACTTCTTCATCGAGGGAGTTACCAACGGCCGCATCGCCGATTACCAGGTTAGCGCTCTCCTCATGGCCATTTACCTGAACGGCATGAACGATGCCGAGCAGCAGGCTTTGACCGAGGCCATGCTCAACTCCGGCAACAAGCTCGACTTCACTGACATTCCCAAACCAAAAGCAGACAAGCACTCGACCGGCGGCGTGGGTGATAAGACTTCGATCATTATCGCTCCGCTTGTCGCGGCCTGCGGTGTTTGTGTGCCGATGATCTCGGGTCGTGGTCTCGGTCACACTGGCGGCACGCTCGATAAGCTCGAATCGATTCCCGGATATCGCGTTGCGCTCAGTGCGAGCGAGTTCAAAGAGGTGCTCGATAAGGTTGGTTACGCAATGGCGGGACAAACTGCAGAGCTCGCCCCGGCGGACAAAAAGATGTACGCGCTGCGCGACGCGACCGCGACAGTCGAAGCCATACCTTTGATCGTCGCTTCGATCATCTCGAAAAAGGGCGCCGCTGGTCTCGATGCGATGATCATCGACGTGAAGGTCGGCAATGGCGCGTTCATGCGAGAAGAGGACAGGGCGAGGGCGTTGGCCCACGCGCTGGTCAGCACTGGAAATTCGTGTGGTATCAAAACGCGCGCTCTCCTGACCGACATGAACCAACCGCTAGGTGGCGCGGTCGGAAACTCGCTCGAGATAGAAGAGTGCATCAACATCCTGCGCGGTGAGGCAAACGAAGCGGCGACGCCGGTGCTCGAGTTGTCGCTCGAACTCTCGGCGCACATGCTTCTGCTCGCAAACGTCGACAAGACGATCGAGGCGGCGCACCAACGTTTGCAGGGCGTGTTGGACTCGGGCAAGGCGCTGGAATGCCTGCAAAGCAACATCGAGGCGCAGGGCGGCGATCCACGTGTTTGCGATGCGCCGGGCGATTTTCTGCCTTTGGTAAGCGAAACCGTTAAGGTAGAATCCCCGCGCTCCGGCTTCATCACAAAGGTCGATACCACGGAGATTGGTCACGCGATTGCTGCCATCGGTGGCGGGCGCGTGCGCATCGAAGACACAGTGGATCCGACAGTTGGTTTTACTTCCGAATTGAAGGTAGGTGATCAGGTCCGCGCCGGCGAGGCGATTGGAACGGTGTACTGCGCTGATGCCACTGCAGCCGCCGAAGCCGCGCGACGCATTCAAGCCGCATATCACGTCGGCGACGAACCGCCTGCGGAGCTGAAGTTAGTCAAGGAAATCATCAACAAATGAAAAAACAATTTTCCCGCAAAGGCGCAAAGGCGCAAAGTTTTGTCTCCGTTTTTTCTTTGCGCCTTTGCGCCTTTGCGGGAAAATTCCTGTTAGTCGTATTTATGGCGTTGACGCTCTCGGGTTGTGGTGGAAGCTCAGCCGCCGAAGACACTTCCAGGATCAAGGTCGGGATTGTTTTTGATATCGGCGGCAAGGACGATCGCTCTTTCAACGCTGCTGCGTGGGAAGGTGTGCAGCGTGCCGCACGCGATCTGCCGATCGTTCTGCGCGACATCGAGCCGGGCACTCCGAACGCCATCGAGCCCGCCATGCGCGCTTTCGCCGAACGCAATTTCGACCTGATCATCGGCGTTGGTTTCGCACAGGCGCCGATCATGGAGTCGGTCGCGAAAGATTATCCGCACATCCAGTTCGCCATCATCGACGGTGTCAGCAAACTGCCAAACGTCGCGTCACTGATCTTCAAAGAACACGAAGGCTCGTATCTCGTCGGCATACTCGCCGCCAAAACTTCACGCTCAGGCACGATCGGTTTCCTCGGCGGCATGGACATTGGCCTGATTCATCGTTTCGCAAAAGGGTATGAAGAAGGCGCCAAATCCGTGAATCCAAACATTCGCGTGATCGAGAACTACGTTGGCGTGACTGATGGCGCGTGGAACAATCCCGGTAAGGGAAAGGAACTGTCGCTGGCCCAGATCGGCAAAGGCGCAGACGTGATCTTCACTGCCGCGGGCAATTCCGGACTCGGTGCCTTCGATGCGGTTGAGCAACAAGGGGTACAGAATGGCCGCGCCACACACTTCGTGATCGGCGTCGACTCCAATCAGAACATGGTCAAACCGGGTTTTGTTCTGACCAGCATGGTGAAGCGTGTCGATAACGCGGTCTACGACATCGTGAAGGAAGTCGTGGACCACAAATTCTCACCGGGAATACACGTTTTTGGTTTGGACAAAGACGGCGTCGGCTACGCGATGGATCAGTACAACAAAGACCTCGTTTCTCCCGAGGCAATTCAGGAAGCTGAAGAGGCTAAGAAAAAGATCATCGCCGGCGAGATCCAGGTGACCGACGCGATAGGCTCGTAAACCCCCGATGCTCGAACTCAGAAATATCACGAAACGCTTCGGCGATGTTCTGGCTAACGACAACGTCAACATCGTCGTTAAGCCGGGAACGATCCATGCCATTGTCGGTGAGAATGGCGCGGGTAAGTCGACGGCGATGCGGATCGCTTACGGTTTCTATACCGCCGACAGTGGCGAGATCCTCGTCGACGGCAAACCGGTTGACATCAAATCGCCTCACGACGCGATCGCGCTCGGAATCGGCATGGTCCACCAGCACTTCATGCTCGTGGAAACGATGACGGTGGCCGAGAACATCGTGCTCGGCGCCGAACCCGGCACGAACCTCGCACTCGATCTCAAGAGTGCCGGAGCGCAAATCAGGCAGCTATCGGAAGAATTCAAACTCGCAGTCAATCCCAACGAACCGATCGAACATTTATCAGTGGGTCAACAACAGCGTGTCGAATTGTTGAAAGCACTTTATCGACACGCACGCATCCTGATTCTCGATGAGCCGACCGCGGTGCTGACGCCGCTTGAAGTCGAAGAGTTCTTCATGATTCTTCGTCGCATGCGCGAGCAGGGTAAGACGGTGATCATCATCACTCACAAACTCTCGGAAGTGCTCGCAATCTCTGACGAAGTTACCGTGATGCGCGACGGAAAAGTGGTAGGCCGCGTGCAGACGAAAGATACAAACGCCGCCGAGCTCGCACGGTTGATGGTTGGCCGCGAAGTGTTGCTGCGGGTGGAGAAGCCCGATGCGAAAGTCGGCAAAGCGGAGCTGGAAGTCAGGAATCTTTCCGTTACAGATCGAACCGGAGCGAAACGTGTTAACGAGGTTACGTTCGAAGTACGGAGCGGCGAGATCGTCGGCATTGCAGGCGTTGAAGGTAACGGGCAAACAGAACTGATCGAGGCGCTTGCGGGATTGATCGAACCTGAACGTATGAGTGGCGAGATCAACTTCGAAGGTAAGAACCTCCACACGATGAGCGCGCGCGTCAGACGCGAGCTTGGCATCGCGCACATTCCGGAAGATCGTCATCGTCGTGGGTTGTTGCTCGACTTCAGCCTGGCGGAGAACTCGATACTTGGCGTTCACTATCGTCCACCTGTGACGGCGCTGGCCGGAGTTTTTCTTGACGAAAATGCCATTCAGCGTCGTGCTGCAGAGATCATTAAGGAGTTTGACGTTCGTCCGCCAAATGCTGTGCTTCCGGCGCGTGCTCTCTCGGGCGGCAATCAACAGAAGCTGATCATCGGGCGTGAATATAAAGTCGATCCAAAGCTCCTGCTCGTCTCGCAACCGACACGCGGCGTGGACATCGGCGCGATCGAGTTCATTCACCGGCAGTTGGTGAGCTTGCGTGATGATGGTTGTGCGATCCTGCTCGTCTCCGCTGAACTCGAAGAGGTGACGAGTCTTTCCGATCGGCTGTTGATCATTCACGACGGACGCATCGCGGGCGAAGTCGATCCGAAAGTGGCGACGCTCGAAGAGATCGGATTGCTAATGACCCGCGGACATTAATAGGACCCATAAGTCATATAGGACCTATACGACCAATAAAACATGACCAAACTCGCGCGTGAGCTTCTGTTTCCCCTAATCGCGGTGGTGGCCGCGTTCATCGTGGGCGGCATTCTCATTCTGATCGTCGGTGATAGCCCGTTCGTCGCTTATCGCCTGCTGTTAGGCAGCGCACTTTCCTGGCCGGACGGCATCGGTTACACGCTCTTTCACGCGACACCACTAATCTTCACCGGTCTCGCGGTCCTCGTCGGATTTCGTTGCGGCTTGTTCAACATCGGCGCTGAAGGCCAACTCTACATCGCCGCATTTGCAACCGCGTGGGTGGGAATCAAGTTCGCAAATCTAACGCCGTGGCTGTTGATTCCATTCTGCTTTGTCGCCGCGATAATGAGCGGCGCGTTCTGGGCCGCTATCCCGGGCGTGTTGAAAGCGCGCTTTGGCTCGCACGAAGTTATCAACACGATCATGTTGAACTTCATCGCCGTCGCGCTCATCAGCTATTTCGTCCAGTATCACTACAAAGAGCGCGGCGACCCGATCATGCAGACGTCGATGATCGGCGAAGGCGCGCACATCGCTCGGTTCGGCAAATTCATTCCGGGATTTCCGGAGCGTATTCCTTTAAACCTTGCCTTTTTACTCGCGCTGCTCTGCTGCTTCCTGGTCTACCTGTTTTTGTGGCGTACGAAGTGGGGCTACGAGATCCGGGCGACCGGTAGTAACCCCTATGCGGCGGAGTACGGCGGCATCTCGATCCGCAAACAAATCATTTTGGCGATGGCTGTTTCTGGCGCGCTTGCAGGCATGGTCGGAATCAACGAAGTGCTTGGCTATCGTTATCGTTACTACGACGGCTTTTCCGACAACTATGGATTTACTGGAATCGCCGTGGCTTTGTTGGGTCGCAATCATCCGGTGGGCGTGATACTTGCCGCTCTATTGTTCGCTGCCTTGCAACACGGTGGCATCTACGTCGACGGTTTTTCAGAGCACGTGACGAAAGACATCGTGCAGGTGTTACAGGGCATTATCATTTTGTTTGTTGCTGCCGAGGCGTTCTTCAAATGGCTCGTGGGAAGAAGGCCGTCGTTCCAACATCTGAGGGCATAACCAGTGAGAGACGTCTTTACTCTTTCGCTCATCGCTTCGACTCTTCGACTTTCCACTCCACTCGTGCTCGCCGCGCTTGGTGGTTTGTTCTCCGAGCGCTCGGGCGTGATCAACATTGCGCTCGAAGGAAAGATGCTCGCCGGAGCTTTCACTGCGGCTGCTGTCACTTACGCGGCTGACACAAGATTGGGACTGGGCGCGGCGAGTCCGTGGATCGGCCTGCTCGGCGGCATGATTGCCGGGCTCTTTATCGCGGTGATCTATGCGGTGAGCTGTATCAAATTCAAGTCAGATCAAGTTGTGAGTGGAGCGGCGATTAACATTTTGATGATTGGTATGCCTGGTCTCTTGAGTGGCGCATTCTTTCTTTCGTCAGGTTCTACCCCGCAGATTCCCAAGGACCGTCTGTTACCGCAGTCGCCATGGTTTATCGCCATCGTGATCCTCGCCATCGTGGCTGGAATCTGGTATGTCCTTTACAAGACGCCTTTCGGACTACGATTGAGATCGGTTGGCGAGAATCCCGAAGCTGCCGATGTCGCGGGTGTGAGTGTAAGTCGTATCAGGTATTCGGGTGTGCTGCTGGCCGGCATGCTCGCAGGAATTGGAGGAGCATATCTTTCGATTGGACAGTCGTCGTTGTTTACGCGAAACATGACTGCGGGTCGCGGCTTCATTGCGCTCGCCGCTTTGATCTTTGGAAAGTGGCGGCCCGTGCAAACGCTGCTCGCGTGTCTGTTGTTTGGGTTTACGGAGGCGGTTTCGATTCAGATGCAGGGCGTGTTCAAGTTACCATCGGGAGAAGATATTCCGGTGCAATTTATTCAAATGGTTCCGTACGTCTTGACCATTGTGGTGCTGGCGGGCTTTATTGGATCGTCCCGGCCGCCGCGTGCCCTGGGTATACCCTATCAGAAAGAGAAGTAGATGAGGGGGGTTGGAAATGGTTGAGCGAATGGCAAGCACGAGTCTTTACGAACGCGCCGAACATGCTACCAGGATCATCAGATCGCGAATCAGTGTTGAGCCGCGCATTGCGCTCGTGTTGGGCAGTGGACTGGGTGGGTTCGCTGACGACTTCGACGAGGCGGTCGCGATACCTTACGAAGACATACCGGGTTTTGTGCGCTCGACGGCGCAGGGACACGCAGGACGACTCGTTATCGGCAAGGTAGATAGCATTCCCGTGCTGGCGATGCAGGGGCGAGTGCATTACTACGAAGGTTACTCGCTCGAGGAAGTCACTTTTCCGGTTCGTGTTTTTAACTTGCTCGGCATTAAGACACTGGTGCTGACGAACGCCGCGGGCGGGATCAACGTGCAACTCACGCAGGGTGCGCTGATGATGATCAGCGATCACGTGAATCTCATGGGTGTGAATCCATTGCGTGGGCCGAATGACGAGCGTTTTGGACCACGATTTCCGGATATGTCGGCAGTCTACTCGCCTGAGTTGCAGGAACTGGTGGTAGAGGAAGCGCGGGCGATCAACGTTGAAGTAAGACGCGGAGTTTATGGCGCGCTCTCTGGTCCGAGTTACGAGACGCCGGCCGAGATTCACCTGTTGCGAACTCTTGGCGCGGATGCGGTCGGAATGAGCACGGTTCCCGAGGCGATTGTGGCGCGGCACATGGGTATCGAGGTGCTTGGTATTTCCTGTATCACCAACATGGCGGCGGGCATCAGCGACGCGCCGATCAATCATGAAGAGGTGATGGCGACAGGCGCCAGAGTGCGCGCGACGTTTACGGAGTTGCTGCAGAGAGTGATCGGCGCTATTAATCGAAGGGTTTGAGCCACGGATTTCACAGATGAGCATGATAATTGGCATTTCGGGTGGAACGGGATCGGGGAAGACTACTGTCGCAAATCGCATCCTGGAATCCGTGAGTGCCAGCGAAGTCGTTTTCATTCAGCAAGACTCTTATTACCGCAACCTCACCGATCTTCCGCTCGACTACCGCGGTGTCGCCAACTTCGATCATCCCGACGCGCTCGACAACGAGCTACTCGTCAATCACGTGCGACGACTAAAGGCAGGCGAAGCCATCGAATTGCCGCTTTACGACTTCAAAACAAATTCGCGTCTAAACGAAACACGCACCGTCGAGCCCAAACCGATCGTCATCGTCGAAGGTATTTTGATCTTCGCCGATCCACGTCTGCTCGAACAGATGGACATCAAAGTGTTTGTCGACACTCCTGACGACATTCGTTTCATTCGCCGGTTGCGGCGCGACATCGCCGAGCGTGGTCGTACGATCGAGTCAGTCATTGAACAATACCTGGGGACGGTCAGGCCCATGCACATGCAGTTTGTCGAACCGTCGAAACGCCATGCCGACGTAATCATTCCCGAGGGTGGTCATAATCTCGTAAGCATTGATTTGTTGAGCGGAAAAATTCGCGAGCGGCTGGCCAGTTCTTTATCAACTGTTGGAGGTTAATTTTGAGTGAAGTTGAAGAGCCGTTGATTGAAACGGCGAAGCGTGCGCGCTTGCAATCGGTGGCGCCATTTTCAAATTTTCTGGTCGGAGCAGCGCTTAGAACCGAGGGCGGAAAGGTTTACACCGGGTGTAACGTGGAGAGCGCGAGCTATGGATTGACGGTTTGCGCGGAACGAGTCGCGATCTGGAAGGCGTTGTCGGAAGGTGAACGCAATTTTACAGAACTGGTCGTGGTTGCTGATACCGAAACTCTGACGCCGCCGTGTGGCACGTGCCGCCAGATCATCTGGGAGTTTGCGAAGGGCGCTACAATTGTGTTCGCAAACCTGAAAGGCGAGCATGAGGAGTTTCATATCGCCGATCTACTGCCACGGGCCTTCGATGCCCGATTTCTAAAGAAGAAATGATCCCCCAATATATCCGTGTTTATCTGTGGCTAATAATAGTATCGACCATGCTCAGCAGTCATATTACAGCACAGACCCGCCGCCAGTCGGTCGATCTGTTGGTCCTGGGTGGCACGATCGTCACGATGGACCAGACACGCCGGGTGATCGACGACGGTGGCATCGCGATTTTTCAAGGTCGCATAGTTGCAATTGGCCCACGCGCGGACATCGAGCGTGCTTACACTTCACGCCAGCGAGTTAGTGCTGCCGGCAAAGTCATCACTCCGGGTTTGATCAACGGTCACACGCATGTGCCGATGGTCCTGTTTCGCGGTTTGGCAGACGACCTCGATCTACAGGAGTGGCTGACGAAATATATCTTTCCCGCTGAAGCCAAGAACGTTACGGAAGAGTTTGTCCGCGTAGGCGCGCGCCTGGGTCTTGCGGAGATGATTCGCGGTGGGACAACCACCTACTGCGACATGTATTACTTCGAAGACGCAATCGCCGACGAGACTGCGAAAGCCGGTGTTCGTGGTGTACTGGGCGAGACCATCATTGATTTTCCTGTCGCCGACAATAAGACCAATGCGGAAGGGATGGCCTACGTCGAGAAGTTTGTTGCGCGTTGGAAAGGGCACGAATTGGTCGTTCCGGCGATTGCGCCACACGCACCATACACAGTTTCAGAAGAACACCTGAAAGCAGTGCGCGCGTTCTCGGATCGCACCGGCGCGCCGATTGTGACGCACATTTCAGAGACGAAGCGCGAAGTTGATGACAGCGTCAAAGCCAAAGGCGCGAGCCCGGTTGCTTATCTCGATCGCATCGGTTTTCTGAATGACCGCGTGATCGCGGCGCACATGGTTTGGCCGCAGGGAACTGACATCGCGATCCTCAAGCGCCGCGGTGTGGGCGTGGTCCACAATCCACAGTCAAATATGAAACTCGCTTCCGGAGTTGCGCCCGTTCCGCAGATGGTGAAAGAGAACCTGCTGGTGGGTTTGGGAACGGATGGAGCAGCTTCCAACAACGACCTGAACATGTGGGAAGAGATGGACACGGTCGCGAAGTTGCACAAGGTGTTTACCGGCGATCCGAAGGTGATCTCGGCGCAGCAGGCGTTTGAGCTGGCCACCATCCGTGGCGCGCAGGCGTTGCACCTCGAGAAAGAGATCGGCTCTTTGGAAACCGGTAAGCGCGCGGATTTGCTGGTCATCGATCGCGACACGCTGAATCAGATCCCGCTCTACAACGTCTATTCCGATCTGGTCTACGCCACCAAAGCCTCGGACGTCGAGACCGTTATCATCAACGGTCGCCTCGTCATGCGCAACCGCCGTTTATTGACCCTCAACGAAACCTCTGTCAAAAACGACGCCCGCGCCTTCCGCGACCGTATCATCAAAAGCCTCGGCACCTCCGCCGCCCCATAACCGTTTTAAGCCACAAAAAGGCACAAAAAGCACAAAAGGTTATTCTGCCCTCTTTCAGTCAAAAACATTTTGTGCCTTTTGTGCCTTTTTGTGGCTAACTCTCTTGTGGCATAATGGGGTTCGTCAAATTGATACCAACCTGAAAGCGAGCATGAGGCTCGCTTTTGCATTTGAGGGAGTCAGACAATTTGAGGTTTTTTTCGCGGCTATACGTCCATGTTTTTATCCCGACAGTTCTTGTTCTAATCACAGCCGGTCTCGCGCTGGGCCAGGCGACTGGCTCCGCTGAGGATGCGTCGACCGTCAATCCAATCCTGCGCCGCATCGAACGTGCCCGCGCGCTCGCCGCCGTCCATCAACTGCAAACTGCCGCCGTCGAACTCGAAAACATTCGCGCCTCGGTCAACGACGTTACGTTACGGAATGCAGCGACTCTAATGCTGCTCGGGGTGTATCTCGAAGATGGAAACTACGGCCGCTCGCAGTCGCTGCTTGAAGAGACATTCGTAAACCGCGCAGCCCAGAAAGACGAGTCGATTCGCACTTACTTCGCCGCGGCGGGACAAACAATCAACGGTATTCGCGCGCACCTGGCTCGTTATCGCACTTACGGAATCAACCCGAGCGATGCGGATCTGCCGGTCGAAGCCAACACGGATCTGGAACGCGTGCGCGGGCTGCTTGAAAGGGTCATCGCGCAGGCTCAGGAGATCTCGAAAGAACAGGGCCGCGCCTACGATGCACTCGCGCTGCAGGAAGACGTGCTTGGCCTTCGTCTTTCAATCGCGAAAAACGATGACGATCACGCCAAGTGGCAGACTGAATATTTGACGGCCCGCGAAAGGATGGCCTCGTCTCAGGCGCCTTCGCTCGGACGTTCTCAGGCACTGGACGCGGTCACCAATAGAATTCCCAATCCGTTTGCAACCAAGCCAACACCAACTCCAGAGGCCGCGCCGGTACAAACTGTGCCCGCAAGCACCTCCGCGGCGCCAGAGCCACAACTCGTCACTGCCGGTTCTCTAAATGGCCGCGAAACCAAGCGAGTAGCGCCGAGCTACCCGCCGACCGCAAAAACCCACAGCGTCGTGGGGACTGTTCGCGTGTTCGCGATCGTGGATGAAAACGGGAAGATCTGGGTGACTAACTCCGAGGGTCCGACCTTGCTCCGAGCAGCCGCCGAAGAAGCCGCCCGCAACTGGACCTTCCCGCCCTCGACGTTCAACGGCAAGCCAGCCCGTATCGCCGGATACCTCGACTTCGAATTCAAACTTTAGCCACGGATTTAGGCTGAATAACGCAGATCTGCGTTACTCCGCGATGATCTGCGGCTAATCTTGACTTAAAAGTAAGGTTTAGCTTAAGATGCCTGAGACTAACAGTTTAGACGTGCGATGAAGATATCAGCTCAAGAAGAATATGGCCTACGGTGTCTCCTACAGTTAGCCCGTGCGGAGACGTTGGGTGAGTCGCTAACACTCTCTCAACTCGCCCGCCTCGAAGGTATCTCGACCGCCAACGCCGGCAAACTGATGTGGATTTTGAGCAAGGCCGGGCTGGTCCAATCAACGCGCGGCATCAAAGGCGGCTATTCACTCTCGCGAGCGGCAGCCGAGATTCGCTTGAATCAAGTGATACGTGTGCTGGAAGGCGAGCCGGCTGAGTCGCATTGCAAGAGCTACGCAGGGGTCCTCGACGCGTGCGTTCACACCGGCGACTGCGGCATCCGACCGGTCATCATCGAGCTGCATCAGATCGTCGACAACGCACTCGGTGAGATCACGCTTTCGCAGTTGTTGGGAACGGAAGCAAACGTCGACGCTGCCTTGCACCAGATTCAGGGCATCAAGCAAAAAGATAATAGGGCATCATGAGTACAGCAGAACTTTTAAGCAAACAGGAATACAAATACGGCTTCGTCACCGATATCGAGTCGGACATGATTCCGCGCGGCTTAACGGAAGACACTATTCGTCTGATCGTTGAGAAGAAGAACGAGCCCGATTGGATGCTGGAGTTTCGTCTGAAGGCTTTCCGGCACTGGCTGACGATGACTGAGCCGAAACACTGGCCCAACCTCAACTATCCGAAGATTGATTACCAGGACATCATCTATTACAGCGCGCCGAAGCAGAAAGTGACGAAAGCGAGTCTCGACGAAGTCGATCCCGAGCTGCTCCGCACGTTTGAAAAACTCGGCATCCCGCTGAGCGAGCAGAAGCAACTGGCCGGCGTCGCCGTCGATGCTGTTTTCGATTCGGTCTCGGTCGCGACAACCTACAAAGAGAAACTGAAGAAGGTCGGCGTGATCTTCTGTTCCTTCACCGAAGCGATCAGAGACTATCCGGATCTCGTCAAGAAGTATCTCGGCTCGGTGGTCCCGACCAACGATAATTTTTTTGCGGCGTTGAATAGCGCAGTCTTCTCTGACGGGAGTTTTTGTTTCATTCCTAAAGGCGTTCGCTGTCCGATGGAATTGTCGACTTACTTCCGCATCAACAACGCGGAGTCGGGACAGTTTGAGCGAACATTGATCGTCGCTGAAGAGGGTTCGCACGTTTCGTACCTGGAAGGATGCACGGCGCCGAAGTTTGATAAGAACCAGCTTCACGCCGCGGTAGTTGAGCTGGTCGCGCTCGACGACGCGCAGATCAAATACTCGACCGTGCAAAACTGGTATGCGGGCGACGAACAAGGAATTGGCGGCATTTACAACTTTGTCACCAAGCGCGGCAAGTGCGCCGGAAAGAACTCGAAGATCTCCTGGACGCAAGTCGAAACGGGCTCGGCGATCACGTGGAAGTATCCGTCGTGCATTCTCGCCGGTGACAACTCGATCGGTGAGTTTTACTCGGTTGCGTTAACCAATCATGCGCAACAGGCCGACACCGGCACGAAGATGATTCACCTCGGCAAGAACACGCGCTCGACGATCATCTCGAAAGGAATCGCCGCCGGTAGATCGAACAATAGCTATCGCGGTTTGGTTAAAGTGATGCCCAAGGCCGAAGGCGCGCGCAACTACACGCAGTGCGACTCGATGCTGATCGGTTCCACCTGTGGCGCGAACACGTTCCCGTATATCGAAGTGATGAACGACAGCTCGAGCGTGGAGCACGAAGCGTCGACTTCGAAGATCAGTGAAGAGCAGCTTTTCTATTTGCAGCAGCGCGGTATCTCGCAGGAAGACGCCGTGTCGCTGATCATCAACGGTTTCTGCAAAGACGTGTTCTTGCAGTTGCCAATGGAGTTTGCAGTTGAGGCCACTCGGCTTTTGGGTCTGAAGTTGGAAGGTAGCGTAGGGTAAA
>Ga0070689_100000886_pt1 | contig 18677 bp, 16 predicted proteins | sample KBSS23HmetaG_FD_64669 | JGI IMG/M metagenome (GOLD analysis project Ga0070689, IMG submission 64669) | Switchgrass rhizosphere microbial communities from Kellogg Biological Station, Michigan, USA - KBS S2-3H metaG | ecosystem: Host-associated > Plants > Roots > Rhizosphere ...
GCGATCGAGAAAGTGGTTAAGAAAGGTGATAGCCAGTAGAAGTTAAAACTTCAAATGATTACTTCCGAAGTTATCGCCGCCCACAACCTCACACAGCAAGAATTCGAGCGAATAAAGGAACTGCTTGGCCGCGAACCGAGTTTTGCCGAACTCGGCATCTTCTCGGTCATGTGGTCTGAGCACTGCTCCTACAAATCATCTCGCATTCACCTGAAACGACTGCCGACAACTGGACCACGCGTGATCGTCCCGCCAGGTGAGAATGCCGGCGTTGTGGATCTCGGCGACGGCTGGTGCGCCGCTTTCAAGATCGAGTCGCATAACCATCCTTCCTTCATCGAGCCGTTTCAGGGCGCTGCGACGGGTGTCGGTGGAATTTTGCGCGACATCTTCACGATGGGTGCGCGTCCGGTCGCGTCGATGAACAGCCTGCGCTTCGGCTCTCTCGATCATCCGCAGTATGGTCGACGAAATCGATCGTTGCTGGCAGGTGTGGTGGCGGGGATTGCTCATTATGGAAACGCGTTTGGTGTTGCGACTGTGGGTGGTGAAGTCGCGTTTGACGATGCTTACGCGTTGAATCCGCTGGTTAATGCATTTGCGTTGGGTCTTGTACGTCACGATCAAATCTTTTTTGGAAAAGCGACCGGCATCGGCAATCCTGTGCTTTACGTCGGCGCAAAGACGGGGCGCGACGGGATTCACGGTGCGACGATGGCGTCGGCGGAATTTGACGAAGAAGCGTTGGAGAAACGGCCGACGGTCCAGGTTGGCGATCCGTTTCTCGAAAAGCTTTTGCTGGAAGCGTGTCTCGAGGCGATGCGTAGTGGCGCGGTGGCTGGCATTCAGGATATGGGCGCGGCCGGTTTGACGTCGTCGTCGTGTGAGATGGCAGCGCGCGCGGGTACGGGCATTGAGTTGGACTTGTCGCTCGTGCCGCAGCGTGAACAGAACATGACTGCATACGAGATGCTGCTGTCGGAGTCGCAGGAACGCATGCTGATCGTGGCCCACTCCGGACGTGAGCGCGAGGTCGTCGATATCTTTCGCAAGTGGGATCTTGATGCGGTGGTTATCGGTCGCGTGCGCGACACGGGACGCATGCAGGTGGTTCATAACGGCGAGATGGTGGCTGACATTCCGGTCGAGGCGTTGACCGATGAAGCGCCGCGCTACGAACGCCCGATGTCCGCGCCGGCACGAGCTGAAACACAAACGCCAAAACTTGAAAGTAACGATCTGAATTCAGATCTCCTCACGCTGCTCTCCTCCGGCAACATCGCTTCCAAAAACTGGGTCTATCGCCAGTACGATCACATGGTCCGTACCAACACCGCGATCCTGCCCGGCGCTGACGCCGCTGTGGTGCGAATCAAGGAAACGCGGCGAGCACTGGCGATGACACTCGATGGCAACGGGCGTTACTGCGGCGCGAATCCACGCGAAGGCGCAAAGCTGATCGTTGCCGAGGCGGCGAGAAATGTCGTCTGTGTCGGCGCACGTCCGATTGCAATTACTAACTGCTTGAACTTTGCGTCGCCTGAGCGGCCGGAAGTGATGTGGGCGTTCTCAGAGACGATCGACGGCATGGCGGAAGCGTGTCGCGTGCTGGAGACGCCGGTAGTTTCCGGCAACGTCTCTTTTTACAACGAGACTGAAGGACGCGGAATTCTTCCGACGCCCGTGATTGGCATGGTGGGTTTGATTGAAGACGTCAGACGCGTCGTGTCGCCGGGTTTCAAGAAAGAAGGCGATCTGATCGCGCTGCTCGGAACTACGCAGGACGAGGGGAACGTTCCCGCACTCGATTTCGATCGTGAGTTGGCAGTGCAGAAAGCTTGCCTCGCCGCCGCGGAAGCCGGACTACTGCTCTCGGCTCACGATTGTTCTGACGGTGGTCTCGCTATAACGCTGGCTGAATCGTGTTTCTCATCGCCTGGACGTGAAGCGATTGGTGCTGACGTGAATCTCGAAGGAGCGCTCAATCCAACCACGCACCTCTTCAGCGAATCGCCGTCACGGATCATCATCAGCTTCGATCCCGCGGAAGCCGGCGCCGTGCGCGATATCGCCGAACGCAACAACGCGCCATTCGCAGTCCTGGGCCGCGTTAGTGGACATCGTTTGATAATCAATGTTAATGGTGCCAAAGCAGTAGCAACGGATGTATCTGACTTGGAAGCAGCCTGGCGCAACGCTCTTTCGAGTAAGCTCCAAGCTGAAGTTGTAAGCGCGTAATCCGCGTTTTTAATCCGCGTAAATCTGTGCACCCAGTCATCTACCTCAACAAGAGCATGGTTGAGGCCACGAAAGCGCGCGTCGCGCCGGTCTCGTCGGCGATGCTGTACGGGCGCGGAGTTTTCACCACTCTCGCCATTTACAATTCAGAACCGTTCCTCTGGTCCAAACACTGGCAACGTCTCACCACACACGCTAAAAAACTCGACATCGATCATACCGGCTGCACTGAGAAGAGCGTCGGCGACGCGCTGCGCAAACTGATCGCCGTCAACCAGGTACAGGAAGGTCGCGCACGCGTGATAATGCTCGCTCGCAGCGGTCGCGACATCTGGAAAACGAAAGCGCCGGGAACGAAGAAAACCGACCTGCTGATCATGACTGGCGAGCCACAGAAAATCCCGCAAACCGGTTTGTCACTTGCAGTCTCACCCTATCGAGTCAACACCGTCTCGCCACTCTCCGGAATTAAGAGTTTGAACTATCTCGATCACGTCCTCTCGTGGGAAGAGGCGCAGAGTCGCGATTTCGACGAGGCTGTGGTTTTGAACGAGCGTGGCGAGATTGCATCAGCGACGACCGCAAACCTGTTCTGGGTCAGGAACGGCACACTGCACACACCGACGTTGAGCACAGGCGCCCTCGCCGGCATCACGCGCGAATGCGTGATCGAGATCGCAAACAAAAATTTTGTGCCGCTGCTGGAAGGGATTTACGAGATGCCCGACCTCACCGATGCGGATGAGATCTTCCTGACGTCTTCGAGTCTTGGAGTAGCACCGGTGACGACGTTCGATTTCAGGCGATACTCCGTTGAAGCACAGATAACACAGATGATCAAATCCGATTTTATCCGTGTCATCCGTGGCTAATTATGGTAATAACATACTTGACTCATATCGGGGATGTCCAGCACAATCCTTGAAGGATCTCAAACCCTTCCAGATTGTGAGTCTGCTAGACATGTTCAAGTTCCGATTGTTTGATCTTCTTCACGCAACGTGGGCCTTGGAAGTAGTACAGGAGGAATCTCACAAAAAGAGGGAGACAGCCTCAGACACGGCAGATATACCGCTGGCAACCAAAATTGCCGATTCAGATCTACTACTTTACAAAGACACGGTGAATCTCATGCGAGAGCAGTGTGAACGGCTTGAGCTTGAATCGACACTAGACCAGCTTGAAAGAATAGATACTACGTTAGAACTCGGAGCGTTGCGGGGAGCCTACAGCACCTTTACCAATCAGGTGCAACAAGTTTGGGAATGCCTGAAAACCGACTTAGATAAGCGGGTTTTTATCTTCATAACGCCAGTTGAGGCCAAATATCACAAACAGGAAAGGCTCTTCGGAAACGAAATATACGAATCCTTCCCGGACGCGAGATCGGATATTCAGGATGCGGGTAATTGCCTTTCGGTAGGTCTTTATACGGCAAGCGTTTTTCACTTGATGCGAGTAGCTGAGTTTGGATTGCGGAAACTTGCCAAGAGACTACATGTGAAGTTGACCGACAAGGGCAAACCGCTTCACGTAGAGTATGCCACTTGGGACAAGGTGATCACCGGATGTAAAAAACAAATTGACTCCGCTCGTCAACTACCGATGGGAAAGCAAAAAGACGCGAAACTTAATCTCTATTCAGATAGCGCCGATCACTGTCTCTTTATGAAAGACGTTTGGCGAAATAACATCTCGCACACGCGCAAACCTTATAGCCACCATGAAGCAATGGCAGTACTGGAGAGGGTAAGAGACTTCATGCGGTTTTTGAGCGCTTCTTTTTAACGGCGTCTTTTCTTTGAGACTTGGCAAGTTCTCGATCCAACTCTTTTTTCGGCACAGCCATTAAAGCCTTAGCGTACTTTTCAAACCGTTCGTATTCCTCACTCGTTTCAGGCTCTTTCGTCTTTGCGGTCTTCATGGCAGTAGAGTCTATCATGGTTTCCGTTTACGTCGCCGCTTCACTGGCGTCCGATACTTGAGTAAATCTTTGTGTCTCGTTTGGAGCGCATACGCTAAGCCCTGCCACGACATTCCTGCGAGACTCGCGGCTTCGCTCACTCTGCCTTTAGCCCGAATCAGCGCGAGCTTTATAACGTTGTGCTCCAGTGTCAATTTATCTTGGACCACGCCGCGACCGGAAAGCAATTGACCGTGCTCCGATGCCGTTAGATGTTCTCTCATTTCCTGCACCATCGCGAGCGCCACTTCTGCCGCCCGCTTCATGCAATCAAGACGCTCATAGAGAGTGATCGCGCGTTGAAACGCGGACAGGGCCGCGCCGTATCTTTCAAGGCGGGCTAACGCTCTGCCGAGCGTGGTAAGGGCTTCGGCTACTAGCCCGTGTCTGCTCGTTTTCTCCTGAATCCGCACAGCCGCTCGCGCGGCTTTCTCTGCCTCTGCGATGCGCCCCTGTTTCAGAAAGACGCTGGCGCGAGTGTCGTCAACTTGGCCCACTAAGCTAACCTCTTTGAGACTGGTAAAAATGCGACGTGCCAGATCTAAATGCTCGTGTGCTTCGTCATGGCGGTTAATCCTGAAATACAGCATTCCAAGATTGTTTTCGAGAGCAGCGAGATAGAAGTTATGTCCGGCCTTTTCAAAATGAAGTCTCGCCACGGCGTACTCAATCAAAGCGAGGTCAACGTACTCTGCCCGCTTCTTTAGGAATGACAGATCCTCAAGCGCATTCGCGAGAGTGTCATGGTAAGAACCTTTAAGCGTGTGATTTTGAATCTTGTCGAATAGTCGCTTGTGTCTTCTGAGAATGCGTAATGCTTTCTCGTGACGCGCCGCTCGAAACTCAACTACCGCGAGTCGGATTACTGCCTTTGCTTTTAGATCATTATCAATACTCAATAGCGAGAGAGCTTCAGTAAGAAGATCGCGCGCCTCATTGTTCTCGCCCGTGCGCCAGTAAATCAGCGCCAGTTCGGTGTGAGCTTCGGCAATCTTCTTCTTATTGCTTCGCGCTTCAAAGATCGCCTGACTTTGAGTGATCAGATCCTTGGCGTTTTCCTGCGCTTCTTCAATCTGATTTTTACTGCCTACATATCCCGTCAGCACTCCCGCCCTTAAGAGCACTTCGGCGGCGGTAGTTTCCTCTAATCCGCTTAGCTTCGGCTGCTCGCCAATGCGTCGCCAGTAGTCACGCAGCGCCCTTCGGGCTGCTTCGTACTCGCCTGTGTTTTCAAAGTCTCTCGCTAAGTCGCAGCACACTTCGGCGTGGCGATCCACACTAAGACCTGAGTTGTCGAGTTCGCGCAGTAGTGAGGCACGTAAGGTCATAAAACCGTTTTTCGACTGAGTGAAAGGAAAGAGAGCGAAACGCAAATCTAACGTAGTCCGTCCGCGCCTTGCAAGGCACTGTAAGACCGATCATGCTTGCTCCGTTTGCGCTTGCAAAGTTTTTGCAAACTCTCTCAGGAGCAAAGAAAATGAAGACCTTACGCCAAACATGCGCGGCCATAACTCTTAGTCTCGCGCTTGCGGTTTCCGTGCTGGCCGGACATATCGACACCACAGGCGCTCCAGCGCCAGCGCCAAGCCCAACACCGAGCGCCAGCACGACATCAACGGCCACGACTATCGCTCTGACGATTCTTAGTCTGATTTACCGCTAAGCGTTCTTAAGCGCGGCGGTCATCGCATGGCAGTCGCTCAATCGCGACTAGGTAGCAGTGTGTCTTGAGCTTGGAAAGTCTTTGCAAGCGATCCAGGCATTGTCGCGACGCGGGATACATTGCGACTCGTTTTGGCGGCAGATATAAAAGCAGCTAGTTTGCGGCAAGCCTCACGAGTAAGCCCAGACGTGAGGCCGGGGACGGTCAACTGTGGGGCCTTGGTGAGAGCCAAGCGAGGATCGTCCCTAAAGGAGGGCGCTATCTGAAATGTGGGTGTTCGGTAGCGCCCTTAACTATCTCACTATGATCGAAGTAGATGTCTCAGAACTTGACGAAGATGACCGGGAGTTTTTGGAACGTTGGGCCAACGCGTTAGAGGTGCCGATAGGAGTTCTAGTCTTGCGCATTCTCGAAGCCGCGATAGACGGTGATCAATATATTGCAATGCGGCCACGCGATGAAAATCAATAACTAATTGAGAACTATTTGAGCATTGAGGATCTTCTTTACCGCATCCTCGAAGGTTGTGGGCGGCAGGATGATGGGCTTGCCGTGGCGTCCGGCTGGATTAGGATTCTTCTGCATTAGTTGTTCTCTTTCGTGGCGTCGATTAGCGGGCCTTTGATCGTTCTCAAGCCTTCAGGCGGAGCGATGATCTTCAGGTTCTTTAGGCCAAGTTGTTTGGGGCGCTTCTGCAACTTCACATCTGTCGAGTACATGACATCGCATTCTAAAACTAATGCCGTGGCGATGTGAAAGCAGTCCCACTTACGACGCCGATTCTCGCAAGCCTGATCGATCTGTTCCTGTACTGTAAGCGGCTTGCTTTTGTCTCGCTTGCTCGCCTCTGCATCAGCCATATCCTTTAACTGTGCTTCAATCTTTGCAGCGGTAAGAGCTATCTCTTTTGTGGGAGTATAGACGCGAGCGATACTCCTGATATAGCCGTAAACATCTAAAGCCACAGTGCCGCGTCGATAAGTTGCAACTCCCATTTCTTGCACCGTGAGAATTGAGGTGTAGACGTGAACACGGCGATCCGTAAAATCGGCAAGTAGCTCGCGGATGCGGGCCTTTTGTTTGCTGCGCGGTGTCGCCATTTCGATAAAGATTGAGGTTTCAAAGTATGCAGGCTTTGCCATTAGTCTTTTATGTCCGCAATGATTTCATCAGGCTCCGCATCGGCAAATACATCGGCAAACGCTGCGGAAAACTGATCAAATGCTGTTAAGTAATCGGGCAATGGTTCGCCGTGAATCTCTCGCGCTTCCAGACGCGGCGCTTGAGTTTTGTAATAGGTAGCGTCGCCAGCGATCCAAACTTGCTTTCGGAAAAGGTTCTGCACTTCTTCTTGATCGGAGTTCTTAAAAAGAACGCGCCAATAGTGACCGTTATCCTCCAGCAGCTCGCCCCAAAAGTGTTTGCTTTCTCTGTCGCTAGGGCTCAAATCCTTCAACTCGCGCAGCTTGCCGTAAAGCGTCACGGCTTCAACCTTGAATTCTGCGGACTCTAAAGACTTGAGCGTTGCAAGGCCGCGAGCACCGAATGTGCTACTGCTTAGTGTCTGGCGACCTTCGGTTACGGTGAGGTGCAGTTCCGTTTTATCCTTTTCCTGGATCTCCGCGATTTTCGGAAGGCGCCTTAAGACTTCTTCGCCGTAGTCACTGACCGCCAGCGGTTGCTTTGCGGTTTTCTTCTGTAAAAGATCAGTCGTATCGACAATCGTTTGAAAAGTCTGGATCGCCCGTTCAATGTTTTTGGTTGGTTCGGCGGCTGTATACAGACTGCCTTTGCGGAAAAGAATGCCCGTTTCCCCGGCTACTAGGTCAATGCCAAAATCGCCGGTTGGCTCTTCGCCAGCGTCGCGCTGAATCTTTCGGCCCACTTCGCGGATCATGTTTTGCATCCCGCGAAGCGTCGCAATCATATGATCGAGCGGAATGCGATTGCGGGTTGCAACGCCTTTTTTCAACGCGATAGACAGGCTGACTTTTTGAGTTTTCGGCACTAAGGCAACTTTTTGAACTTTTGTTCTTGTAGGCATCACGCCACCTCGCTTATATTGTTGGTGGATTGATACACACGCATACTGCGCTGCCACGCGAAGCAGATCGGTAGGTATAGAGATTGAGAGAATAGGCCCGCCCGCCAGCGGGCCTTATTCTTTGATGGTGGTTCTATTGCGTTGTCGTTTGCTCCTGATCGGTCGTCTTTCGATTGTTGTGAACGTTAACGCTTCCCGCGCCGGGGCGCTTTGTGCTTAGCCTTAATCTCAGTGGCTCGTTTCATACCCCGCAGGCTCTTTGCCAGTCAGTTGCTTGTAGGTGACGCGCTTGCCAGTGATGTTCGACGCGGCTGTAAGGAATCGATCCGCATCTTTGCCCTTGCGGTTATTGAATCTGAAACTCTGTTCATCAAGGTAGCGGAATAAGTGGTAAGGCTCGACTGAAACATAGGTGCCTTTGATGGTGCGCTTTAACAAACTCCAGAAGTTTTCAATCCCGTTGACGTGGATGTTTCCGTCCACGTATTTCTCCGCGTGGTCGATCACCTGATGGATGTACTTCTGCGCGAGGTTATTGTAAGAAGCAAGACCATCAGAGTAGACAATAGATCCGTCTTCGACGTGGTCATTAACGTGCGCTTCGAGAGTCTTGCGCCTAGTGTTGGGGATAACTACGGTGCGGACTTCGCCGTGTCGTTCCAGTAGGCCCATCACAGCCACTTTGCCCGCGCCACCCGTGCCATGAATCTTTCGTGCTTTGTCGGCGCGGTGCATATTGCGAGCAAGACCGCCGATGAAAGTCTCGTCAATTTCAACGGGGCCGATCAGCTTGTTAAAGGTTCCGGTCTGCATAGCCTTGCGGATGCGATGCAGGAGAAACCATGCCGACTTTTGAGTGATGCCTAGAGCGCGATGTATCTCGTAAGAACTGATGCCGTTCTTCGCATTCACAATCAGCCAGATCGCAGACAGCCACTTATCAAGGCCGATAGGTGAGTCTTCCATGATGGTGCCAAGCTTGACGCTGAAATGCTTCTTACAGCCTTTGCAAATCCAGATGCGGCGTGTTCTGACAAACGAGTGCTCCGTGGAATCACAACGCGGGCAAGTGATACCATCGGGCCAACGGATCGCTATCATGCAACCGAGTGCAACGTCAGGATCGGAGAAGTATTTGACCGCTTCAAGTAAGGTTTTGGGGAACGCGTTTTCCATGCTCGAAATTTAGCATGGATCGGCATATGAGTCAAGTATATTATTACCCTAATTATGGCGTGAGTGGCAACGATCTCAATCGATTACCTGTCGCGTCGAAGATCGCGTTACCGACTGCCGGAGCCAATCCCACAATAGGCGTTTCACCGGCGCCTGCCGACGGCAGATCTTTCCGATCGAGCAACACGATCTCGATCTTCGGCATGTCGCTAAATCGCGGCAGTCGATAACGCGAAAACTTACCATTCAGAATCTGTCCATCCTTGAACTGAATATTCTCAAACAGCGCGCCGCCAATCGCCTGCACCACCGCGCCCTCGACCTGGTTGTTCAAGTGCATCCGATTCACGATCGCGCCACATTCGAACGCCTCAACCGCTCGCTCAATCTTCACGCGCCCCGTCTTCGCATCAACCGAGACCTCAGCCGCAGTCGCGACGTAACTACCCTTCTCAAAGCCGCACGCGATCCCGCATCCCTTCTTCCTGCGACTCCACCCGAACGCATTCGCCGCTGCCTCCAGCGCCGCCTTCAAGCGCTGGTCTTTGATGTTCTTCAAACGAAACTCAACAGGATCCATGTTGACCAGGTGGGCCAACTCATCCATGTGTACTTCACGCGCGAAGTGGTTCGCCGTCGCAGCCAGGCCGCGATACGAACCCTGCCGCAAAGGCGACTTGCTGTTGTGAAATTGAATGTTCTGATTCGGAAAGTCGTATTTACTCTGAATTGCGGAAGCGCCCGAGTTGTAATTGTGAAACTCCCACGCCGTCACCGTGCCGTCGTTCTTAACGCCGCTGCTGACTTCAATGACGCCCGCGGGACGAAAGTAAGCCCAGTTGAACTCTTCTTCACGCGTCCAAACCAGCTTGACCGGCTTTCCACTCGCGCGCGCCAGCCGCGCCGCTTCGATGGCGCACTCGCCCGTGTGCTTGCCTCCATAGCCCGATCCGGTATCAGGCACGATCACTCGTACCTTCTCTTCCGGCATGTGAAACGCTTCCGCCAGTTCCGATCGCACACCGAACGGACGCTGCGTGCCCGTCCAGACAGTCAACTTACCATCATTCCACTCGGCGACGGCAGCACGCGGCTCGAGTGGCGCATGCGCGATGTAAGCCACGGTGTACGTCTGCGAGAGTTTCCTGTCAGCGGCCGCCATTCCATCGGCGATCGAGCCGACCGGACGGCCACCACCGCGACTGCTCACCGTCGAATTCTTCTTCAAATACTCAAACAACTCTTCATTGCCCGGCTGCCCCGGCGCTTTCCAATGGATCGCGATCGCCTTCTCCGCGCGTATCGCGGTCTGCTGATCGGGCGCGGCAACACCGACGAAGTCACCATCGCGCACCACAACCACGCCCGGTATCGCCTCTGCCGCTTTCGTATCACTCGAAACCAGCGTCGACTCCATCGCCGTAGGTCTAACTACGCGTCCATACAACATCCCGTCGCGCTTCATGTCTGTCGTGTATTGATGTTTGCCGGTGACGAAGTCGCGGCCATCGACTTTCGGAACCGATGTGCCCGCGATGGTCCAATCACTCACCGGCGTAACCTGCACGTCCGCCGGAATCGTCTTGACGAGCTTCTGACCTTTCGCAACTTCCGCGAGGGTCAGCGACTTGCTCGCATCGTGATTGATGAAGCGCGCGTTCACGATGCGCACAGCAGTGCGTTCGACTTTCCACTGCTCCGCGGCCAGCGAGATCAGCGTTTCGCGCGCGGCCGCCGCGGCTTTGCGTAGTTGCGGCGCCATTCTCGGCGTTGTCAGGCTGCCGAACGTGCCCATGTCAAACGGAGTCAGATCCGTGTCGGCCATCACCAACCGCACTGTCGTCACCGGCACGTGCAGCTCTTCTGCCACTGCCTGAGCAAGCGATGTTCGGATGTTCTGGCCCAACTCAACCTTGCCAGTAAACACTGAAACCATCCCACTTTCATCGATGTGAATCCACGCGCCGATCTCGTCGGGCACGCGTTGGTTGCCTCGACCGCTTCCCGATTCACCCTGCTCCTGCTGAAGAGTTCGCGCAACGAGGTTCGACATCGGCACGATGAGCGCGATGCCGCCACTGAACGCTTTCAGAAACTGCCGGCGATTGAAGTTGAACTGGTATGCGGGTCCCTCGAATAGCTCGTACCGCTCGAGTTCGAGATCGTCGTTCATTCGGCCACCTCCTTCGCCGTGCCTGCCGCGATCTCAATCGCGTTGACGATGCGAGCGTAAGTGCCACAACGACAAACGTTGCCATCCATGTGCTTGACGATCTCTTCGCGCGAAGGCTTCGAGATCTTATTCAACAAGCTGGACGCCGACATGATCATCCCCGAAGTGCAGTAGCCACACTGTAGCGCGTCAGCTTTCAGGAAAGCCTCCTGCAACGGATGCAGTTTGCCGTCCTTCTCCAAACCTTCGATCGTCGTGACCTGTTTACCGCCGGCTCGCCCGACCGGCGTCACGCACGAACGCATTATTTGCCCGTCGACAAGCACCGTACACGCGCCGCAGCGCGCCTCACCGCAACCGTATTTTGTTCCGGTCAGGTTCAGGCGATCGCGCAAAACCTGGAGCAGAGGTGTTTGCGAATCGACATCAACGCGCAGTCGCTTTCCATTCACGTTCAGACTCGTTACATTTGCCATAGTGAGATTTATTTTAATCTGATTTGTGTCATCCGCCTTCTTCTGTGGCTAAATAAGAAGAAATACGTTAATTTGCAAACCGCCATGAGTACTGTAACTGAAGAAACCTCGGAAATAACTGAGCCAAAAACGAATAAGTGGGTCTACCTCTTCGACGAGGGACCCGGAGACGACAAAACCCTTCTCGGCGGAAAAGGCGCCGGGCTCTGCGAAATGACGCAGACCGGATTGCCCGTGCCGCCTGGTTTGATCGTCACCACCGAAGCCTGTAACGCGTTCTTCGATAACGACAAAAACTTTCCTGAAGGCATGTGGGAACAGGTCAAGGAAGGTTTGAAGAAGATCGAGGAGAAGGTCGGCAAGCGTTTCGGCGATGCGAAGAACCCGCTGCTCGTCTCCGTTCGATCAGGCGCGGCGTTTTCGATGCCGGGGATGATGGATACGGTTTTGAACCTCGGATTGAATGAGGAGACGGTGCAGGGCCTGGCCGAACAAACCGGCGACCTGCGTTTCGCGCTCGATGCTTATCGACGCTTTGCGTCGTTGTTTGGCGAGATCGTCATGGGCGTCGCGCACGAGAAATTCGAGCGCGTGCTCGATCGTTTCAAAGCGCAGACACAAGGTGGACGCGATACGGATCTCGCAGCCGATCACCTGCGCGAGATCATCACCGCTGAGAAACAGATCATTCTCACCGAGCAGTCTGCGATTCCTGAAGATCCGTACGAACAACTCCGTGTCGCGATCGCCGCAGTGTTCAACTCGTGGATGGGCCGCCGCGCAATCGACTACCGGCGCGTCAACCGCATACCCGATTCGCTGGGCACCGCAGTCAATGTGCAGGCGATGGTCTTTGGAAACATGGGCGCGGGTAGCGGCACCGGCGTGGCGTTCACGCGCAATCCTTCAAACGGCAAGAAAGAACTCTACGGCGAGTATCTGCTGAACGCACAGGGCGAAGACGTGGTCGCGGGCATTCGCACGCCGAACCCGATCAGCCAACTGAAACGGGAATTGCCGGAGGTCTACGATCAGTTTGCCTCAATCGCCGGACTGCTCGAACAGCATTACGGCGACATGCAGGACTGCGAGTTCACGATCGAGCGCGGCAAACTCTGGATGCTGCAAACGCGCACCGGCAAGCGCAGTGGCGCTGCGGCTGTGCGTATCGCCGTCGAGATGGTTTACGAAAAAGTGATCGACAAAGCGACGGCTGTAAAACGCGTCACGCCTGAGCAACTCGATCAACTCTTGCACCCGACAGTCGATCCCAAGACGAACGCAACCGTTCTCGCAACGGGGCTTCCGGCGAGCCCGGGCGCGGCGCAGGGCCAGGTTGTGTTCAGTCCTGACGAAGCGGAAGAGATGGCGCGCGAGGGTGCGCGCGTAGTGCTCGTCCGTCTCGAGACCAGTCCCGACGATTTTCACGGCATGGTGGCTGCGCAGGCGATCGTCACTGCGCGCGGCGGCATGACCAGCCACGCGGCGGTGGTTGCGCGCGGTATGGGCAAGACCTGCGTCAGCGGCGCCAACGCTCTGAATATCGACTACGGTCAGCAACAGTTCACCGTCGACGGGACGGTCGTGACGAAGGGCGAATGGATCACGGTTGATGGTTCAACCGGTCGCGTGTTTCTCGGGCAGGTGCCGACGATTCAACCGACGCTCGGTAACGACTTTTACAAGCTCATGACGTGGGCGGATCAGTTTCGACGGCTGCGCGTCAGGGCAAATGCCGATACGCCGCTCGATGCGAAGACGGCGCGGCAGTTTGGCGCCGAAGGAATTGGCTTGTGTCGCACGGAGCACATGTTCTTCGGCGACCAGCGGCTTGCGGCGATGCGCGAGATGATTCTTTCTGAAGGTGTGGGCGCGCGCGAGAAGGCGCTCGAGAAGTTGTTGCCTTTGCAGCGCGGCGATTTCATCGGCATCTTTCGTGAGATGGCGGGGTTGCCGGTGACCATCCGGCTACTCGATCCGCCGCTGCACGAGTTTCTGCCCAACGCTGAAGAACTTGGCGCCGAGCTCGCCGAGCTGAAGATGAAGTTGAAAGGCGCGGGGACGTTGAGCGACATGGACCAGGTGCTCGACGAGATAGACCACAAGCGAGCGTTGCTGCGCCAGGTCAATCGCATCCGTGAAGCAAATCCGATGCTTGGTTTCCGTGGTTGTCGTCTCGGACTGCTGTTTCCGGAAGTGACGCGGATGCAGTGTCGCGCGATCTTCGAAGCTGCGTGCCAGGTGCAGGGTGAGCGCAAGAAGGTCGAGCTCGAGATCATGGTGCCGCTGGTTTCCCTTAGTGAGGAGTTGCGGCAACAGTCGGAGCTGATTCACGAAGTCGCGCGACAGGTGATGGGCGAGCACGGCATGACGATCGAATATCTTGTCGGCACGATGATCGAGTTGCCGCGCGCGGCGCTAATGGCTGATCGCATTGCCAGGCACGCGCAGTTTTTCTCGTTCGGCACCAACGACCTGACACAAACAACTTTCGGACTGAGTCGCGACGACTCGAGCAGGTTTCTTCCAAACTACATCGAACGAAAGATCGTCAGGGACGATCCGTTTCAGGTGCTCGATCGAGATGGTGTGGGCCAACTCGTGCGCCTCGGCACCGATCGCGGGCGCAGTGTGAAGCCGGATCTGAAAGTGGGCATTTGCGGCGAGCACGGCGGCGATCCACAGTCGATCGCGTTTTGTAACGAGATTGGCCTTGATTACGTGAGCTGTTCGCCGTTTCGCGTTCCGGTCGCGCGTCTGGCTGCGGCCCAGGCGTCTTTGAATCCGACTTCCGACGAGACGATCAGCACTCAAGTCTAAGATTGCCGATTGCCAATTGCCGATTGCCAATTGCTTGTGCACCGCTACTAAGTACAAATCGGCAATCGACAATTGGCAATCGGCAATGTCTTTATGCCCACCTCAAAAGATCTGCAGGAGCTACTGGAACGCATTCAGTTTCGGCTGGATGAAAGTTTTGTCGGCATCGGCTCCGAAGTTGCCGATTTGCCGCCTGAAGATCTCGCGGAATTACTCAATCAACTCAATCTCGCCGAAGCCGCAGCGATTGTGTCGATGCTGCCGCTCGCTCGCTGCATCGAGCTCTGCGATCAGCCGACGATGCGTCGCCGCGCCGCGATTCTCGAACAGTTAGACCCTGCTCGCGGGGCCGCAATTCTCGAAGGCTTGTCAGCCGACGAGCGCACCGACGTCATTCAGAAGATGGGATTGCACGAACGGTATCGCATCTTGCCGAAGTTCAGTCCTGAAGTGCGCGCCGAGCTGGAAGATCTTTTGCAGTATCCGGATCACACGGCGGGCGGCATCATGACGACTGAGTTTGTGCGGCTCGATCCGAAGATGACGGTTGGCGATGCGCTCAAGCACATTCGCGCAGTTGCGATTGAAAAGGAGTCTATCTACGCGTGTTACATCATGGACCCGGAAACGGATCGCTTGCTGGGTGCTGTGTCGTTGCGTGATCTGGTGATGGCAGAGCTCGATCGTCCGTTGCTCAAGGTATCTCGTCGCAAGCCGGTGACGGTGAATGTGCTTGACGATCAGGAGATCGTGGCGCAGAAGATTGGGAAGTACAACCTGCTCGCGGTGCCGGTTGTCGAGCAGGACGGCAGCGTGGTGGGGTTTGTGACTGTTGACGACGTGATCGACGTTTTGATCGAAGAGCAAACTGAAGATCTGTTGCGCATGGCCGCGGTCGAGCCGGGTGCGATGGACAAGCCTTACTTTGACAATCCGATCGCGCGCGTGGTGCGGAAGCGCATTGGTTGGTTGTTGCTGTTGTTTGTGGCAGGCACGTTAACGAGTGCGGTGCTGCATCGGTTTGAGAACGAGTTGGCGGCGGTGGTCGCGCTCGCGTTCTTTATTCCGTTGTTGATCGGCACGGGTGGAAATGCGGGCGCGCAGACAGTGATGACTGTGATACGCAGTCTGGCCCTGGGGGAGGTTGGTGTGCGTCATGCGTGGCGTGTCACGATGCGCGAGGCGACGACGGGTATGCTTGTGGGGTTAATGGTTGCGCCGATCGCTTTCGGACAAGCGCTGCTCTGGCAGGCGCCACTCGCACTCGCGTTGACTGTGTCTGTGACGATGTTTGCGATCTGCGTGTGGTCCACGACGGTCGGTGCGCTGATCCCGATTCTCGCGCAACGCTTCGGAGTGGATCCGGCAGTGCTCTCAGCGCCGCTGATCACCACGCTCGTGGATGCGACGGGCTTGATCATCTATTTCTCAATTGCAAAAGCGATTCTCGGCGTTTAATAGGTCCTATAAGACCAATAGGACCTATTTCATCCTGCGATAAGCATACGTCATCGCTTTCGTGCCCTCGCCGCCATCAATACTCGCCGTCAGCGAATCATCAGCGCCTTTGCGATAGATGATCCGTTTCGGAAAATCGTGCTGTGGATTTTCAAACACCGCCTCGGTCGCTGAAGCACGCGTCAGCTTGAAATCCGTACCGGGACAGCGGGCTTTCGGATGCGCCACGTAATAGATCCCGTCCGCGCGTTGCTCGATGCGCAGATATTCAAACTCCACCGTCTTATCACCCGCGACAGTCCGGCTCATCCCCATCATCGACGCCCCGGCCGCCTGCGTCCAATGCTCCTCAATCTGCCTCCTCCCACCGGGCTCCGTCTGCCAAGCCCCCGCCATCCAAGCGAGGTCCGCGAGCGTTGGGGTTTGTGTTGAAGCGTTGGTTATTAAAAACAATGTAAAGCAAACTGCGAGGACATATCGTCTGAGCATTGTTCTCTCCTATGTGCTTTTTGTGCCTTTTGCGGCTACCTGATTATCCTTTTTGTGGCCTATTGCGGGGCTTGCCAGACGTGGCCGTCGGCGTATTTTACACGGACCAGGATGATTTTTTCCGTGAGGCGATCGCGCTCTTCGAGGTTGAGGGAGGTGACGCTGATGGTGCGTGTGGGTGGTGAGGTGATGGTTACAACCAGCTCTTTTGTCTTTCCTGGTCCAATCTGCTCGTCGCTGGTGAACTCCTGCCGTCCGAGCTCGTTCTCCGTGCCGCGTTCGAAGAAGACGTAGTCCCAATCGATCTGCTTGATAGCAGCGGTGTGGGTATTTTTGATCCTGGTCTTGTAGATGAAATAGTACTGCGGCGGCTTCTTCTCGCGTTGTACGGCAAGGTTTGCTTCGTCAGCTTTTGCTTCTCGCTTCGCGCGTTCGCCGCCGCCGGTTGCAACACGTCGCTCGTTACGCGCGCGCGAACGCATCTCGTCGAAGTTTTCGAGTGGACCACCAAACGGATCGCGTTCCCAGCCGATCCGGATCTTGCTCCAACTGGCTTTGACGACTTCTACGCCACTCGGCTCCTGTGCGCAGACAATCGACGCCGCCAGCAGAATGAGCAAGATCCGTGGCCGTAACATTCTTCCCTCCGAGAGTTAGAAGACGTAACGCAGCCCGACGATTATACGGCGGTTGCCTCCGTCTGTCCCCCATTGATTGAGGAAGTTCTGCGAAGTAACGATCGAGTTTGGAATACCAAAATCTCGAGAGTTAGTGAAGTTGAAGAAATCAGCGCGCAACTGCAATCGTTGATTCTCCCCGATGCGTGTGTTCTTCAGGATTCCGAAATCAATGTTGTTTATTCCGTCGGAGCGCAGGATGTTTCGTCCTGCATTTCCAACTCGCTGCGCGGCCGTGATCGGGCGGAACAAAGCACCTCCGCCGGCGGCCACTATTTCCTCAACACTCATCGACGACAAGTCGAGCGTTGTATTCAAGTTTGGCCTGATCGCGTTACCCACCAACGCTGAAATGCTGGCGAGTGTGGCTGCCGGATCGGAACCATTCAGTGCCGTAAACGGCGAACCACTTTGCAGCGAGAACTGCGAGTTGAACTGCCAGCCGCCGAGTACATGGCCCGTGAAACCCTGCTGATCGCGGAAGTACGGCAACTCGTAAACAAAGTTGCCCGTGATGCGGTGCGGACGATCGAAGCTCGAACGCGCCCGATCCGCGCGACGATTGTAAGAGTCCTGCGCCACGGCGATCTCACCCGACGACACGTTGAAAATCTCTGACATCGTGTCGATGAATGTGCTGTAGGTGTAGTGAAGCCCCCCGCTGAATCCGCTGCTCAACCGTTTTTCGAGGCTTGTTTGCAACGAATGATAGATCGACATACCGGAGTTCGTGCGCAGGCGGGTTGGACCCTGGTTTGGTATCGTTCGGCAGAAGTTGTTGGCTGCGTTTGCACCGGTGCAGCCAATGATTGCCGGATTCGCGTCAACCGACTCAAACAAACCCGTTCCCTTCGTGCCAACGTAGCCCACGCGTAACACAAGGTCGCGTGTGAACTCGCGTTGCACTTCCAAACTAATCGAGTCGTAAACCGGCATGTGGAAGTTCTCGTCCACAATAGTGCGATTGACCGTGTTTGGATTGAACGGTGGATTTTGCAGCACTGTAAATGCGTTCGGAATCACGGTGACAGCCGCCGTACCATTGAGAGGCACTGTCGAAGTGGTTGGGAACGACGACACCGCCGCCACAAATGGGAACGAGCTCCAGATGTTGAGCGCGATGTTTGTGTAAGCGTAGTCGTGCGTGCGCGTGAAACCGCCACGCAGGACGAGCTTGTCGCCACCCGTCAACCAGCCCAATACGCCATCGCTGCGCGTCTGCGGGTTCCAGTTGAAACCGACTCGCGGCTGGATGTTGTTGTTATCGCGACCAGGAACCGGTCGCAACACGAATCGCGGATCGTTGTTGAATGCTGCGAGAACCGGTTGATTGAAGTCAACCAGATCCTGGATCGGCTGGCCTGGATTTTCGTAGCGCAGTCCGAGTGTCAACGTGAAATTTGGTCTGATTCTCCACTCGTCCTGGCCATAGAAGAAGAAGTCGTGCCAGTCGTTGTGAAGCACTGCTGCTGTTCCGGGCAGGTCTTTGTTGATGTTTGC
>Ga0070689_100000888_pt1 | contig 18656 bp, 16 predicted proteins | sample KBSS23HmetaG_FD_64669 | JGI IMG/M metagenome (GOLD analysis project Ga0070689, IMG submission 64669) | Switchgrass rhizosphere microbial communities from Kellogg Biological Station, Michigan, USA - KBS S2-3H metaG | ecosystem: Host-associated > Plants > Roots > Rhizosphere ...
ATGCAGGAGAGCCCGCACGTCGTTTATATAAGGAAGCTGGAACGAGAACAGGTGCGGGAAGCGATTGAGAGTTTGCCTGACGCTTACCGCGAGATCGTCGTTTTGCGCGACATCGAAGGATTCACTTACCAGGAGATTGCGATGGTGCTCAACTGTCCCGCAGGCACTGTGATGTCGCGCCTGGGCCGTGCGCGCGGAAAACTTCGAAAAGTTCTATCGACCTGGCAAACCAAGACACGTATCAGAGCAGTCTGAGTTAAAAATGAGAAAGTGCGACGATATACGGGGGCGATTGACGCTTTATCTCGACAGCGAGTTGCAGGGCGACGAGCGTGCTACTGTTGAGGCGCACTTGTCGACGTGTGAAACCTGTGCCGCTATCTTCGCGAGAGAGTTGCATTTTCTCGACGCCGTAAGGAACAGTGGCCTGCAGCATGAAGCATCGCCGGAGCTGCGCGACAAAGTTCGACAGATCTTAAGCGAGAGACGTCGAGCGCCGGCGGCAGCCGAGAAACAATCGACCGTGTGGCGGCCTCGACGATTTGGCTGGGTGATCGCGATTGCCACGGGATTGCTGGTTTTGCTTTTGCCGGTGCTGGTCTGGCGCATCGTCAGACTGGATGACACGGGGCCTTCAAAGTTTGCGATGATGGCGGCGGAGACTCACTTGCGTCACGTGTGGGGGCAGTTGCCGTTAGAGACAGAATCAACAGACCCGCAGCAGATTTCTTCGTGGTTCAAAAACAAGGTGGACTTCAGTGTGCAGCTTCCGAATTACCAGGAGTCGTCGGGACAGGAAAAGCTTTATACGCTGGAGGGGGCGCGGCTTGTCAATTACGACAATGAGTACGCTGCCTACGTTGCATACCGGATGAAGGAACGTCCGATAACTTTGGTTATCACTTCGGATTCGGTAGTGAAGCCTTCCGGCGGCGAAGTGATCGCTTCCAAGGGTTTGCGGTTTCACTACAACGCCATCGGCGGATTGAAAGTGATTACCTGGTCCGACCGCGGTTTGACTTATGCGCTGGTCTCCGACCTTGAAGAGCGCGGACAACAGTCGTGCATCGTCTGCCACGAGGGCACGAAGGATCGCGACTTCATGGAGCCCCTCAAACCCCACTAAATAGTTTTCACGCAAAGGCAGAAAGAAAGCAAAGGCGCAAGGAATCTGTAATTTCTTTGCTCCTTTGCTTTCTTTGTGCCTTTGCGTGAACTACTTTTTAGCTATTTCGAGAGTACATCTTGATGATCCTCACGATCGCTTCGCGGCAGACTTTGCAGAAGTGATCGGTGCGGGAAAACATGATGCAGTCGATTTCCGGTCGGTAGTATCCGCGCGCTTCGTACATCGCTCCTTCGAACGCGCCCACCTGCCCGAAGTGTTTCTCTGCCTCAAACATCTTCTTCTCGTGTGCCAACTCTTCTCGGAACAGCGCTTCCATCTCTTCTTCAGGCCGCTTGTCTTTACGCAACTGCGTGCGCCGTTTCTGAATCTCGCGTGAGTATGCCTCGAATTCTTCCTTGTTCCACGGCGTTGGTACCGGCGTAGTGCCTGCGAAAGGTGAGGCGAGGTGACGCCACTTTAACGTGCTGACGTCGAGGAGCGCGGTCACGTTTGGTTCCCATGGCTCGACTCGATCCGTGGCGGGAGCGTAAGAGACTGAGGATGTGTAGTACTCGTCAGCCAGTCCGGCGAAGTGGTGTCCAAACTCGTGTACGAAGACGTAGTTCGCGAATGCATTGTCGGAAGCGACCGTGCTATAGAGATTGAAGATCCCGCCGCCGCCGTATGTTCGACCGTTGACCAGCACTTCGATGAACTCGTATGGCGCAAACTGTGCGGTCTGGCGCAGCGAGCGATTGTCAAACGTCAACACATATCTTTCCGATCCGAACGCGTCGTAAGTCGCGCCGAGAGGCGAGTCGCGATAGATGCCGGTTGAGGGTCTCGAAATGCCTGATTCGGCTGCCGGCGGACTGAGCGCCCAAACATTGAAGCTCTTGCGATTCTCTTTGAACGGCGAAGTCGAGAAGAGCACTTCCGTGAGGCGACGGGCGTCGGCTTCAAACTTTTTCGCTTCCGCTGCGGTGTAACCATCACCGAGAATCAGGAAATCGACTTTGGTTTCGGGATCACCCGTCTTCTGAATCGTGATCACCGGCGCGGGCGGCGTCTGTTTTGAGTGATCGATAAACTGGTCCGCCGGATCGATCGTTGTGGTCCAGATGTCCTGAAAGACGTTCTTCGGATCGCGTTTCTTTAATACGATGCTGACTGGCGTTGTGGGGGCAGGGAAGCGCATCGACTCCTGAAACGTGCGCTTGATGGTCTTGGCTTCGTCGGTCGTTTCCCATTCACCGTAAATCGACGCAAAGCCGCGTGAATATAGAAGTTGTTTAGTCTTCGCGTCTCGAACCTCAAACAGGTACTTACCGAGATTCGACGAATCGATCGCCTGCGCCGGATCTCCCGGCCACGGCAGCGGCTCGATCACCACCCGGTCAACGCTAAACACCTCCTGCGACGCGTCGCCGGTGTGGTAATAGTCCAGCCGCATCGTCTGGGTGGCGGCGACAGCAGTGGAAACGAACAATAAAAGGAGAGCCAGGGCAAGTATTGGTTTAATCATAACGCGGATAATACAGTATACTCTGAGACTTTATGGCGAGCGTCCTCGAGATCATCCCACTCGGCGGTATCGGCGAGTTTGGAATGAATTGTATGGCTGTGCGTTACGGCGACGAGATGTTGATTCTCGACGCCGGGATGGGTTTCCCTGAGGAAACGGCGTACGGCGTCGACGTTTCGATCCCGAATTTTAATTTTCTCGACGAATACAAAGACGACATTACCGCCATCGTCCTCACGCACGGGCACGAGGATCACCTTGGCGCGCTGCCGTACCTGCTCAAAAAGTTCAACGTTCCTGTCTACTGTTCGCACTTCACCGCCGGACTGGCGGAGAGCAAACTCGAAGAGCATGATCTGCTCGGCGACGTGCTGCTGCACCGCGTCGAGCCACGAGACGTGGTCGATATCGGCGCCTTCCAGGTGGAGTTCATACGCGTTTCACACTCGCTCGTCGACTGCTTCTCACTCGGTATCAAGACGCCCGTCGGCACCATCATTCACACTGGCGACTACAAAGTAGACGAGACACCCGTAATCGGCGAGCCGATCGATCTGCGCTCGTTTCGACGTTACGGACAGGACGGCGTGCTGGCGCTGCTCTCCGACTCCACGAACGCGACTGTTCCTGGTCGAACGCCATCTGAACGTGCGGTGATTCCGGCGTTTGAGGAGATCTTCTCGGAAGCGAAGGGGCGCATCATCGTCGCGGCGTTTGCGTCGTCGATTCACCGGTTGCAGATCGTGCTCGACGTGGCGCAACAGTTTAATCGCCACGTGTGCGTGCTCGGTCGTTCTATGCAGAAGAACGTCGAGGTTGCAGAACGTCTCGGCTATCTCGACATCCCCGACGGCTTGCTGGTTTCACTCAACGAAGCAAAGATGATGAGCGACTTCGAGATTGTGTTTCTCGTCACCGGGTCTCAGGGTGAATCGCGCGCGGCGCTCTCGCAGATGGCCACGCAGAGTTATAAGGGCTTGATGGTCGAGGAAGGTGACACGGTGGTGTTGTCGGCGCGCATCATTCCCGGGAACGAACGAACGATCTCGCGCATGATCGGATTCATTTATAAACGTGGCGCCAACATCATCGAGGAGAAACGGCGGCTGGTCCACGTCAGCGGTCATGCTTCGCAGGAAGATATTCGCATCATGACTGAAGCTGTGCGGCCGAAGTTCGTAGTGCCGATTCACGGCGAGTATCGCATGCTGTTTCGTCACAAGGAGTTTGTGAAGAATCATCTTGGATATTCGGAAGAGAATATTATTCTGATCGAGAATGGCGATGTCCTGGAGCTCGACGGCGAGCGTGCGGCGGTGGTCGATAAGCGTGAGATCGGTCGGACGTTCATCGACGAAAGTGGGTTTCGGGAGATCAATAGCGAGACGGTGCGCGAGCGCAAGCAGTTAGCTTACGAGGGCGCGGTGACGGTTGTGGTCACGGTTGATGAAGAGACGGGCGAGCTTGACGGCGAACCGAAGATTCTGGCGCGCGGCGTGCGCGGGTTGAGTGCGGGGAATGGTTTTGGTGGCCGGCCGGAGAATTATCTGCTTGCAGATGCGAAGCGTGTGGTGACGGCGGCAATTGCAGGTGCGTCGCGGCAGACGCTTAAGGACGAGACGCTTCTGAAAGAGCACGTGCGGGTTGAGTTGAAGCGCTTTATTCAGAAACAGACCGGCGCCCGGCCTGTGATCACGCCGGTAATCGTATTAATTTAGCCACAGATTACACGGATAAAAATACGGATTGGGTTATTGGGCCAACAAAGTCGTGATGATCACGGGCGCGTCTTCCGGGATCGGGAGGGGGATTGCGCTTGAAATCGCATCGCGCGGGGCGAACGTTGGATTGTTGGCGCGGCGGGAAGAATTGCTGAATGAGATTGTGGGCGAGGCGAAGAAGCGGAACGTCAAGGCTGTTGCCGCCGCCGCGGACGTGCGCGACGTTCAAGCCGTCAGGGAAGCTGCCGATCGCTTTCGCAAAGAGCTTGGTCCAATCGACGTCCTGATTGCAAATGCAGGTATTGGCACGGCAGATCACGCGACTCGGTTAACACCTGAACATGCTGCAAACGTTATGGGCATAAACGTGCTGGGCGCTGTGAACAGCGTTGCGGCAGTTATGCCCGAGATGATTGAGCGTAAGCAGGGACGATTGGTGGCGATCTCGAGTTTGGCTGCGTATCGTGGGTTGGCCAAGTCGGCGGCGTATTGCGCGAGCAAGGCGGCGATGTCGTCTTACTTTGAAAGTCTCAGAATCGATCTGCGCCATACGGGCGTCGGCGTCACGGTTATTTATCCGGGCTTTATCAAGACAGACCTGACTGCAGGGCGCCACGCGAAGATGCCTTACTTGATGGAGCTCGACGACGGGGTGAAGAAGATCGTCTCGGCGATCGAGCGGGAAAAGAAGATTTATGCATTCCCATGGAAACTCGCAACCATTGTGCGCGCGTCCATGCTCATGCCCCCCGCTATGTATGACTGGTTTGCGGAGAGAAATTCGTTTCGAGAATAGATTCCGATCACTATGACCATCCTTCAAGCTATCGTCCTCGGCATCGTTCAAGGTCTGACAGAATTCATCCCGGTTAGTTCAACGGCACATCTCGTTTTCGCAGCGCGCCTGGTCAATCTTTACGGCGGCGTCGATAAGACACTACAGGCCGAGCAGACCACGGCCACCATCGCCGTCATTCAACTCGGCACGTTGCTCGCCGTCCTGATCTACTTCGCGCGCGATATCATCAACATCCTGCGCGCGTTTACTGCTGACCATCTCGCTTTGCTGCGCGGCCGCACCACACCGGGTGAACCGAAACTATCGCGTGATGCGTGGCTTGGGTGGCTCGTGATTATCGGTTCGCTGCCCGTCGGAATCGTGGGACTGTATTTGAAAAAACTAATTGAAGGACCATTCACGAAAAACTTGTGGGTGATCGCGACAATGATGATCGTGGTCGGTGTGTTGCTGACTATCGCCGAGCTGGTCGGAAAGAAGAATCGCGACATGAATCAGCTCGGCATCGGAGACGCGCTTGCAGTCGGTTCGGCACAAGTGCTCGCGCTAATTCCGGGCTCGAGTCGTTCAGGTTCGACAATCATGGGCGGGTTGTTTGCCGGGCTGAATCGTGAGACGGCGGCGCGGTTTTCGTTCCTGCTGTCCATCCCGGCGATCGCAGCGAGTGGTCTACTGGAATTGAAAGAAGCGGTCGAGAAGCTCCCGGCCGGTAGTTACGGTTCCCTCGCGGTGGCGACAGTCGTCTCCGGCGTGGTGGGTTATGCGTCGATCTGGTTTCTGCTGCGATATTTGCGGACGCACTCGACTGGAGTGTTTATAGTGTATCGTGTGATTGTAGGCGGGCTAATCCTCGCGGCCTTGTCGTTCGGTTATATTTCGGCCAGTATTTAAGCCGCAGATTACGCGGATTTGAAAACGGATTTTGTACTATGAGTGATAAAGACGCATCGCAGCGACCACGTAGCCCGCGCATTCCGGTTGAGTTTGCTCTCGACGTTGAGGGGACAAATGCTTCCGGAGAAGCTTTTCAAGCGAAAGCAAAGGCGACGAAGATCAGTAACCGCGGCGCAACGCTTCTCATCGACGTTGATGTGCCAGTTGGCTCGACGGTAAAGTTGACGCCATCGTCTGGTGGCACGCTTACGGCGGAAGTTAACGGTTCTTGGATCGATGATATAGATGGCGACAGGCGCATCGGTGTGAAGCTGCTGGATGCTAATGGGTGGTTTGCTGAATAAATGAAAGCCAAACGCTGGATCGTGCGAGAGCATGATGCCGAAAGGGCCGCCTCACTGGCACGCGTTCTGGGCGTCTCACCAATCCTGGCTGCTCTTCTCATAAACCGTGGATACACCGACGAACGTGCTGCTCGCGTCTTCCTTTCTCCAACTTACGATCAACTTCACGAACCGTATGGCATGCTCGGCATGAGAGAAGCCGTCGCTCGTTTGCGACGCGCGGTCGAAACCCGCGAGCCGGTTTTGATCTACGGCGATTACGACGTCGATGGAACAACCGGAACCGCCGTGCTGCTGCGTGCTCTGAAACTGCTCGGCGGGCAAGTCGGTTTTCACATTCCGCATCGCTTCACCGAAGGTTACGGCATTCAGCAGGCCGCGCTCGAAAAAGCCGTCGCCGATGGTTACAAACTCGTCGTCAGTATCGACTGCGGCATCCGCGCTCACGAGCCACTCTACTGGGCGCGTGATCACGATCTCGACGTGATCATCACCGATCACCATCTGCCCGACGAGAAAGAAGGCGCTCCGCCGGCTTTTGCCGTGCTGAATCCGAACCAGGCTGGATGCGAGTACCCCGACAAACACCTCGCCGGAGTCGGCGTCGCTTTCAAACTGGTGCACGCGTTGTTTCGGGAATACGGGCGCGAAGCGCAAGTGCCTGCGTTTATGAAACTTGTCGCGATCGGGACCGTCGCCGACGTGGCCAAACTCACGGGGGAAAACCGCACCATCGTGTCTATTGGTCTGAAGGACCTGGCGCAGGTTGCCAATCCCGGTTTGCGCGCGTTGATCGACGTTGCCGGTTGCGGAGACGGCAAGGGCATGACAGCATACGATCTCGGGTTCCGGCTTGGCCCACGCATCAATGCTGCCGGACGCATGGACGCGGCGCGTGCCGTCGTCGAGCTCTTTGATACTCGCAACGCCAACGAGGCGCGCCGGCTCGCGAATCATCTCGACACCCGCAACGAAGAACGAAAGACAGTGCAACAGCAGATCATCGATCTCGCAATTGCTGAAGTGAAAGATCCGAAGGACTGTTACGTCGCGGTGATTGCGGGCGAAGGTTGGCATCGCGGCGTAATCGGGATCGCGGCGTCGAAGATTGCGGAACGGCTTAATCGCCCGTGCGTTGTGTTATCTATTGACGGCGAGATGGCCCACGGCTCGGGACGCAGCATCGAGGCTTATCATCTTCTGAACGGTCTGACTGCGTGTTCCGATCTGTTTGAGAAGTTTGGCGGGCACTCGCACGCCGCGGGCATCACGATCCGGCCCGAGCGGATTGAAGAGTTTCGCCGCCGTTTGAATGAGCATGCAGCGTCGTGTTTGACGACGGACGATTTGGAACCGCTCGTAAAGATCGATCTCGAGCTGAAACCTGAAAGCGTGACCTTTTCGTTGGCCCGGGAACTGAACGCTTTGGAACCTTTCGGTGCAGGTAATCCGCGGCCGGTATTTGTGACGCGCAACCTGCGACGCTTGTCGGAGCCGCTTGTAATAAAGGACAAGCATTTGAAGTTTCGTCTGGCGGGTCCGCAGAACAGGCCTTTGGAGGCGGTTTGGTGGAATTGCGTGGAGACGCCGGGGCAAACTCCCGACTTGAACGGCAGCATCGAACTTGCCTACACGCTCGAGACAAGCGCGTGGAATGATGAGTATCGAATGCAGTTGAATGTTATGGATTTAAGGAATGTCTAACCACAAAGACACCAAGACACCAATTTTATTTGTGTCTTGGTGACTTTGTGGTTAAGGCTGCGAAAGAATGCAGGAGATAAATCGAAGACGTGCGATCGCGCTTGGCTTGCGGGCCAAGGTGCCGGCCATTGCGCGCATCGTCGCGTTTACCCTCCTCGCTTCGGGCCTCGCCGTTGTCGGAGTCTCTTATTACAAGTTGCGGAACGCCGAGAAGTTCAAGGCGAAGTCTGAGAAGCCCGAACTATCGAAGGAAGTCACAGGCATTGTCGAAGGCTACGAACAGCGCGTGACCAAAAACGATCGCTTGTACCTGTTGCTGAAAGCCTCGCGCGACGTCACCTTCTCTGATAATCATCACGAGCTCGAAAATATCAGTATGGCCGTGTATCCGCCCGAGGGCGAGACGCCGGATCAGATCATGGCCGCGCGTGCTGTCTACCGGCCCGATACGAATGTTATTTCGTTTATCGGGAGCGTGAAGATCGAGACGAAAGAGAAACTGAAGGTCAACACTGAAGCGCTCTCGTTCGATCAGAACAGCGGCATCGCGCAAACCGATTCGCCGATCTCCTTTGAACGCGAGAACGTTTCGGGCACGTCAATTGGCGCAGTTGTCGAACAGAAAACAAAACGACTCGAGTTGAAGACAAACGTTCAGTTGAAAGTGTCGCCCGCACTATCGGGTGCGACAAAACGTGCGCGACCGGTCACGATCAAAGCTGCCCATGGCACGTTCGATCAGAACTCGATGCATCTCGCTTTTTCAGGTGGGGTGACGCTTGAGCAGGAGAACGACATCCTCAGCGGCGATAACCTCACCGCTTTTTTGAACCAGCAAAAGCATCTCGAGCGGGCCGAGCTCAGAAACAACTCTTACATGCGCGTGATGGATCCGGGGCGTGCGGCTGAAGTTAAGTCGGTCAACATGGATTTTTTCATGGACAAGGACCAGCGTTTGGAACGCGCCCTCGCGACAAACGATGTCGTGGCGCGCACGCTCGAAGGCGATGCTGATGTTCAGGTCACGGGAAGCACTTCGCTCGAAGTTACTTTTCAGGCTAAAGACGACAGCAGTTTGCTCAAGCAAATGGTTGCCGGTGGCCGATCGGTGATCACGATGAGCGCGCCGAAGTCGAAGGCGAACGATCCACGGGCCGCCAACAAGCGCTTGACCGCGAACGCGGTGAAACTCTTCTGGCGCATCACGGGCCGTGACCTTGAAAAGGCCGAAGCGAGTGGTGATGCGGAGTTATTTGTCGAGCCCGTGGTATCCAATCCACGCGCTGAGCGAAAGAAACTCAACGCACCACAGTTTGACTGTGACTTTTTCGAAGCCGGAAATCTGACGCGCACGTGCAAAGCTACAGGTGGCTCCAAAGCCACGCTTGATCCGATGCAACCGGCGCAGAACCGCGGCACGCGTACGCTGACTTCACAAAACATGACCGCGGTCTTTTTAAAGGACACGCAGGACGTGGAGCGTGTCGATGCGCAAGGCGACAGTAAGTTCAATGAGAACGATCGCAACGGAGTGGCAGCGAATGTTTCTTACGTCGCCGCTGATGAAACTGTCAGGCTGCGCGGCGGCGATCCGACGGTTTGGGATTCGCGTGCTCGCACCAAAGCGATCGAGCTTGATGCCGATCTCGCCAACGATGTTTCATACGCTCGCGGCCGCACCACCACTACATACTACAGCCAGGAACAGACCAACGGCGCCACGCCTTTCTCCAAAACGAAGAGCCCTGTTTACATCTCGAGCGAGCGTGGCGAGTTTCGTCACGAAAGCGGCCAGGCGGTTTACACCGGCAATGCGCGCGCGTGGCAGGATGACAATTACGTTCGCGGGGACAAGCTCGTTATCTACGTAAACGACAAGCGAATGGAAGCGAGTGGTCACGTTCAGACCACGATCTACAATGCGAAAGCTCGTGCCGAAAACAGCAACACGGTAGTACCGGTCTTTGCAGCCGCTGATTCCATGTTCTATTCAGATCCGGATCGGACGATTCATTACGAAGGCAACGTCGATATCAAACAAGGTTCGGATCGACTCACCGGCGGCGTCGCGGACGTCTATCTCGAAAAAGAGTCGAACGAGATGAATAAGACGATCGCGCAGCGCAACGTAGCGCTGACTCAGCCAAACAGGAAAGGCACCGGAGATTGGGTGGAATACACTACCGCGAACGAGATAGCGATTCTGAAGGGCAATCCTGCACGCGTTGAAGATGTCGAGCAGGGCAACACGGAAGGGAATCGTTTGACGCTCTCGGTGCGGGACGGTAAAGTCACCGCCGACGATGCTCGTGGACCACTTTCTCCAGGTCGCGTGCGCTCAACCCACAAGATTCGAAAACCTTGAGCCACAGATGAACACAGATAAAAATCCGGATTTTACCGGTGTTCATCCGTGGCTAAATGCACTTCGCAGCGCACATCTCGTCAAACATTATGGACGCCGTCGCGTAGTCGACGACGTCAGTTTGCAAGTTGAAAAAGGCGAGGTGGTTGGACTGCTTGGCGCCAACGGGGCCGGCAAGACCACCACGTTCTACATGATTGTCGGTCTCGAGCGTCCCGATTCAGGCAGCGTTCTGCTCGGCGATCAAGATCTCACCAAACTGCCAATGTACCTGCGCGCGCGGCTCGGAATCGGCTATCTCCCACAGGAACCTTCCGTCTTTCGTAAGATGACCACCGCGCAAAATATTCTCGCAGTGCTCGAAACCACCGGTCTGCGTCGTCGTGAACAACTCAAGCGTCTCGAAGAGCTGCTGGAAGAATTCGGCATCGCACATGTGCGAAATACGCGTGGCGATGCACTGTCAGGTGGCGAACGTAGACGCACCGAGATCGCGCGCGCCCTCGCAACTGAGCCTCAGTACATCCTGCTCGACGAGCCGTTCGCGGGTATCGATCCAAAAGCAGTAGATGATATTCAAAATGTAATACTCTATTTGCGAAATCGTGGTATCGGTATTCTAGTCACCGATCACAATGTGCGCGAAACGCTTGGCGTAACGGACCGCGCGTATATAATGGCGGAGGGGAAGATCTTCCGCTCCGGACACCCACGCGAACTGACGGAAGACGCCGAAGTGCGTCGTCTCTACCTCGGCGAAAAATTCCGCATGTAAAGAATTAACCACCAAGACACAGAGACCCAAAAAATAAAAGTTCTCTTTTTGTGTTTTGTGCCCTGGTGGTTAATTAATTCTTTCAAGTCCCTGACGCAAAAACGAGGCCGGATCGGTTATAATCCCTCCCGTGCGGTCAAAGCCGCGATAATACGAACAGACGAAGCGGAATTACGGCAATCTGATCTGAGGAATGTCTCTTAAGCTAACTACCAGCCTCTCCCAAAGACTTGTACTGACGCCACAGTTGCGCCAGCGCATCGAGATGTTGCAAATGACGTCGCTCGAGCTGACCGACCTCATTCAGCAACAGTTATTGGAGAACCCTGTTCTCGAAGAAGTGCCGAGCCAGGAAGAAGTGCAGGAGCTTGCTGAAAAGGTCCTCGATCATCTGGCCAGTTCTGACACCGCAAATACATTTGAGGAGCAGGCGCCTGAAGCCGGTAGTCCCGCGACAAACGGCTCCGGCGACGCGGATGTGTTGTCGAGCTTGCCTGCGTCCAGCGACGGTGAGGTTGAAGGCGGCGAGGCGATCGCGGCCGGCGAACACGACGAAGGCGGTTCGGAAGAAGGTGTCGCTGACGAGTCGCGCGATGCTTTCGAAGAGATCGACTTCGGACGCGAATTCCAGGACTATCTCGATCCCGGTTATAAAACGCAGGAAATCGAGTACAAGGAAGACGCTCCCACCTTCGAACAATTCCTGACACGCCCGCCATCACTCGCGGAACATCTCGAGTGGCAACTCAACATGAGTTCCCTCGACAATGACGTGCATGATGCGGCGATCTGCGTGATCGGCAATATGAATGCTGACGGCCGGTTGAATGCGACCAACGAAGAGATCGCGCAGGTTGAGAAGATTCCTGAAGATTTGGTTGAGCGTGCGCGCCAGGTTGTGATGCGTCTCGATCCGGTCGGCTGCGGCGCGCGCGAAGTGAAGGAGTGCCTGCTGGTCCAACTGGAAGTACTCGGCGAGAGCGACCGGCTCGCGGCGAGGTTGATCAGCGAACACCTGTCCGACTTGCAGCAACACAAGCTGCCGCACCTGTCCAAGCAGATCGGCATCGACGTTGAGACGCTGTTGGAGGAGTTGCAGTTTATCAGGACTCTCGATCCGTATCCGGGCCGCCGTTATTCATCGGACGAACCGATCCTGATCAGTCCCGAGATCTACATCGAAAAGCTCGACGAGAACGACGACGATTACGTGATCTACTTTGCTGACGACGGCAGTCCGCGCCTGCGCGTGAGCCAGCAGTATCAACATATGCTGAGCCAGGGCGTCAGCAACGAGACGAAGAGTTTTATTCGCGAGAAAATGCGTTCCGCTGTGGACCTTCTGCGCAACATCGAACACCGCCGGCAGACGATCTACAAAGTGGTGGAATCGATTGTGCAGCGCCAGAAAGAGTTCCTGGACCATGGCGTACAGTACATCAAGCCGATGATGTTGAAAGACATTGCTGAAGACATCGGCATGCACCTTTCGACCGTTTCGCGAGTGGTGAATCGCAAGTACGCTCACACGCCGCAGGGCGTCATTGAACTGCGCCGGTTCTTTACCGAGGGCATGCTCAATGAAGAGGGCGAGGAGATTTCCACGCGCATTATCAAATTGAAGATTAAGAAACTCATCGAAGAAGAAGATTCTCATAACCCCATTACTGACGATCAGGTAGTTAAAATCCTCGCGAAGGATGGAATAAAGTTATCGCGTAGAACTGTCGCGAAATATCGCGATCAAATGCAGATCCCCGGGTCGCGAGAGCGTCGTGCTGTAGTTTGAAGCCCCTCGGAGCACGACGCGAATCAAGTCATAACTTTTGTTGCGTTAAGCCTGACTCGCGGTTCGGTCAGACTAGCGCATTGGTATCGTTGGGAGGCGACTGATGAAATTTGAATACACTGGCAGGCATGTTGAGGTGTCGCCGGCGATCCGGCGTCACGTGGAAGATCATTTCAAGAAGCTCGATCACGTTTTCAACGGCGATTCAACCTTAAGCACTCATGTAATTATCGACGTTGAGAAGAACCGCCAGATCGGAGAGATTGTCGTTTACTGGCGGGACTACACGCTTACTGCGAAAGATACAAACGCCGACATGTACATGGCACTCACGAGGGCCATGGCGAAGATCGAGAAGCAGGCAGTCAAACTCAAGAAGAAGCTCATTGATAGAACACAGAAGAGTGGAAAATCCGTCAGTAGAGTTGCGCCGCAACCCGACGGACAATTGGAAGCCACACCGCGCCCACCGCGAATCATTCCGGCCCGGCGCTATTCCGTTAAGCCGATGACCGCGGAAGAAGCGGCGCTGCGGCTCTCTGACGAACCAGATCAGTTTCTACTGTTTCGCGATGCCGACACCTCACGCCTCGGCGTCATCTACAAACGCAAGGACGGCAACTACGGCCTGATCGAGCCTTAAGCAGCTTTAACCACAAAGGCACAAAGACACTAATTGTACTTTGTGCCTTTGTGCCTTGGTGGTTTAAAGGATGCCCCCAGACATCGTCATCATTACCGGCTTGAGCGGTTCTGGAATGTCTTCCGCCACCAACGCATTTCAGGATCTCGGTTACTTCTGCGTCGACAATCTCCCGATAACGATGCTGCCGACGTTTGGCCGCCTCGTCACGGACGACGAGGAAAAGGGAATCAGGCGCGCCGCGCTGGTCATCGACATTCGCGAAGGCGGCTTTCTCGCCGATTTCGAAAAACAACTCGACGCGCTTCGTGCTCTGGGCCTCAACGTCACCGTTTTGTTCTTTGAAGCGTCTGACGACGTTTTGCAGTATCGCTTCAGCGAAACCCGCCGGCCCCATCCGGCTGAAAAAGGTCAGGGACTGCTGGCCGCCATCCGAGACGAGCGCGAAGCAATGTCGCGCATACGCGCGCACGCCGATCAGATCGTCGACACTTCCGATCACACCGTTCACACGCTGCGCAAGTTCCTGTTGGACCGGTTTAGTCTTGACCGCGAGGGCGCGCCGATGCGGGTGCAGGTGATGAGCTTTGGCCACAAGTATGGCAACCCGGGCGACTTGGAGTTATTGTTTGACGTCAGGCACTTGCCGAACCCACACTTCGTCCCCGAATTGAAGCGACTTTCGGGTCACGATCCACGCGTGGTCAAATTTCTTCGTTCGGACGACGAAGTGAAGGAGACGCTGAAGCGATTTACGGATTTGCTTTCGTACCTGCTGCCGCTCTACAAACGGGAAGGAAAGTCGTACGTTACAGTGGGTATCGGTTGTACCGGAGGCCGGCATCGATCGGTGATGATTGCCAACGCGCTTGCGCGCGCCCTGCGGAAGGCGGGCTTTGATGCTCATGCTTCGCATCGCGACGTGCGTAAAAGTAAATCGATTAAGACGATAATAAGATGAGCTCAGCACCAGAAATGAAAAGAGTCGCCGGTGTGATCGTGACTCACGGTCATCTCGCGGGTGAGTTGCTGGCTGCCGCCGAGATGATCGTTGGTCCAATCTCACACATCGCATCTGTCTCGATTGGCTGGCACGACGACGTCGACGCCGCGCGTGACGAAGTTCAGCGCGCGATCACGCGCGTGTCGCAGGAACGAGGCGTGTTATTGCTCACCGATATGTTTGGCGGAACGCCGACAAATATCGCTTCGATGTTTCTGGAAGAAGGTTCGGTGGAAGTAATAACCGGAACAAACCTGCCCATGGTGATCAAACTGGCGACCGCATCTCCGGAAGACTCGCTTGCGGAGATAGCGCGCAAGATCTGCGATCAGGGCCGGCAGGGCATTTACCTCGCCGGCGCCCTGCTCGCCGAACCGCCTAAAGCTGGAGCCGATTGAAAGTGGCTGAACGTCGACTCCAGGTCACCAGCCGCCTCGGTCTTCATGCTCGCGCTGCCGCCAATCTCGTACGCGTTGCGAGCCAGTTCAAAAGCAGTCTCACCATTCAACGTCTCGACGGAAACGCCGAAGCCGATGCCAAGTCGATCCTCAGCATACTGACGCTCGCGGCCAGTCGCGGCACGGATCTGAAGATCGTCGCCAGCGGCGAGGACGAACAGGCAGCACTCGAAGCGGTTGTCGGTCTCTTCTCGCGTGATTTTGATGAACCCGAGAAGGACGAGAGCAAGTACATTGCTCGCGCGACAAACGAGTTGCGTTGCAAAGGACTCGGCGTTTCGGATGGAGTCGTGATCGGTCGTGTGCTGCGACTCCAGGAAGGCACGCCGAACGTTTATCGAGCCGAGATTGCCGAAACAGATCTCGAACGCGAGCGCCGCCGGTTTCGCGCCGCCGTCAGGCTCTCGCGGCGACAACTCGAAACCATCAAGGCTCGCGCGGAAAAGGAGCTCGGCCGCGGGCATGCTTACATCTTCGATGCTCACCTGCTGTTTCTTCAGGACGCAAAACTCACACGTGACGTCGAAGACTACATCGTCAAGGAACACTCGAATGCCGAATGGGCGGCGAAAGTTGTCGGCGATCGGCTGGTCTCGATCTACACGCAGATTAACGATGAGTATCTGCGCGAGCGTGGGTCCGATATTGAAGACGTGATTCAACGTCTGCTCGCGAATTTGACGGGTGAAGGCCCGAAGTATCCGAATCTGTCGGAAGATGCGGTAATCGTCTCGACGGATCTGTTGCCGTCAACCATCGCCGAGCTCAATCTCAGTCACGTCAAAGCAATCGCTACCGATGCCGGTGGCTGGACTTCACACATGGCGATCATCGCTCGCGGTTTGGGACTTACCGCCGTTGTCGGACTGCGTGATTTCTATCAGCGCACGCGTACCGGAGATCGGATCATCGTCGATGCACGGCGTGGTGAAGTGGTCCTGCATCCAGTCGAAGAAACCATCGCACATTATCAGTTCACCAGTGCTGATCCAGCGCCGGCGCCGCCCGAAGCGATAGAATGCGGGCCGGTTAAGACTCTCGACGGCGTCGAGGTCTCATTGCGCGCCAACGTCGAACTTCCGACGGAGTTCCATGCGGTGAATAATTTCGGTGCGTGCGGCGTGGGACTGTTTCGTTCCGAGTTTCTTTTGTCGCGCCCGGGTCTGATGACTTCGGATGTCGAACAATACGAAACCTATAAGTTGCTCGCCGAAGCTGCGGGGGAGTATGGCGCGATTGTGCGACTGTTCGATGTTGGCGGCGAGGTTGGGCCTGATGTTAAAGAACGGGAGAGGAATCCCGCGTTGGGACTGCGCGCAGTGCGTTTCAGTCTGCGCCACAAGGACATCATGCGTACGCAGGTTCGTGCGATTCTGCGCGCGGCCGCGGCGGGGCGGTTGAGCCTTGTGATTCCGATGGTGGCTGACGTGGCTGACGTGCGCATGGCGAAGCGCGTGATCGATGAAGAGCTTGAGCGCATGACGGCGGAGAATGTGCCGTGTTCTGCAGTTCAGATCGGAGTGATGATCGAAGTTCCTTCCGCGGTTTTGACTGCTGAAAAGATAGCCAGCGAAGTCGATTTCTTTGAATTGGGGACAAACGATCTGGTCCAGTACACGCTCGCGGTGGATCGCGGGAACGACCAGGTCTCGGAGTGGTTTCGCACCTTACACCCTGCCGTGCTATACGGCATCAACCGCACGCTCGAAGCCGCGAAAGACGCGGGAATTCCTGTGATTGTTTGCGGTGAGATGGCGTCGACGCCGGTTTATGCAGCATTGCTGGTCGGAATGGGCGCGGTTGATCTGAGCATGACGCCCGCGATGATTCCGCGCGTCAGGGCCGTGCTGTCGCAGATAAATGCCGGTGATGCGCGCGCGATCGTGTTGAAGTGTCTGGCTGCGGCAACGGCTGACGAAGTTGAAGAGCTTGTCAGAAACGAGTTTCCCGATCTATGCAGAAGTCGCAACTCGTAAATCTGCTAATCGCTAAATCGATACTCGAGACGATTCTGGTGGGCACGATTGCGCTCGTGGTCTACCTGAATGCGTTTCCGCCGGCTTTCAAGGGTTGGGGAGAAGCGGTTGTGTCGTCGCAGAGTATCGCGGGCTGGGTGGTCAGCGATACGGATCCGTGGCAACGTGTCGAGGTGCAATTGTTCATTGATGGGAAGCTTGCTGGAACGCAAGTGGCTTATCTATCTCGACCTGATGTAGTTGCTGCCGGGTGGTCCAGGGATGAGTGGCATGGGTACACCTTTCCGGTGACGGGATTATCTCCAGGAGCGCATGAGGCCAGAGTGTATGCGCTGCATTCGAGTGGCAAGGGAACGCGTTATACGTTGCAGATGTTGGGTGACCCAATCAAATTCAATGTGAAGGAAGACGGTAGCTGGCAGAGGTCTCCCGCAAAGGCGCAAAGGCGCAAAGCAGAACCGGATTTGTTTGCGTCTTCTTTGCGCCTTTGCGCCTTTGCGGGAGATATATTCGTCGCATAATGCAAACCGAAGACACACTCAAACCATCAACCCTGGCGCTGTGGGAGATCGTATCGGTTGTTGTTTCGTGTTTGATCGCCGAGTGGGTGGTGCTCGCTTTTCTTGGTTCGAACAAGTTTTTTCTCGCGATTCCTGTTGCGCTCGCGTTAACGCTGATGATCTTTTCTCACCGTGTTTACGGTGAGACGCTGAGCGACATCGGTTTTCGCGCGGACAACTTCGTCGCCGCCGCGAAGTTGCTGTTCCTGCCGACACTGATCGCCATTGCGTTAATCGTAGTTGTCTCTGGTTTCTCAAACGTGGACCGTCCGTTTAGTTGGCGGTTTTTGCTGGTGCCGTTCTGGGCGTTGTTTCAGCAGTACGCGTTGCAGGGATTCTTGAATCGTCGTGCTCAGATTGTTGCCGGCACGGGATGGAAGAGTGTGTTGCTGGTCGCGCTGATTTTTGCTGCTGTTCATCTGCCAAACCCTTTGCTCTTCGTGCTCACGTTTATTGGCGGCCTGATTTGGGCCTGGATTTATCAGAAACAACCCAATCTTTACGCGCTCGCGCTCTCACATGCGTTAACTTCTGTAACGGTGGCGCTTTTCATCGGGTCTAAGTGGACAAATAGTCTTCGGGTTGGCTTCAAATACTTCGGCTAGCGCGGATTTGACCTTGGCTATACCCGTTGAACACTGGTTTGCTATAATCCAGACGCCTTGCAAGAGAACAGGTCGGGCGGTCGCTGCCGGCGTAAGCCGGGAGAGGAAAGTCCGAACACTATAGGGCAGCGAGCCCGCTAACGGCGGGGCGCCTGACGGTCTGGATGGTCAGATTCGGACTGTTGGGCGACGACAAGTGCAACAGAAAATAAACCAGCCCGAAAGGGTGATGGGTGAAATGGTGCGGTAAGAGCGCACCGGCGCGTATGGTGACATGCGCGGCCAGGCAAACTCCTCGCGGTGCAAGACCAAATAGGGAGGCGTCAAAGGGCTGCCCGCCCGAAGCGGATTTCGGTTCGCTACGACCTCCGGGTAGGTCGCTGGATC
>Ga0070689_100000895_pt1 | contig 18587 bp, 19 predicted proteins | sample KBSS23HmetaG_FD_64669 | JGI IMG/M metagenome (GOLD analysis project Ga0070689, IMG submission 64669) | Switchgrass rhizosphere microbial communities from Kellogg Biological Station, Michigan, USA - KBS S2-3H metaG | ecosystem: Host-associated > Plants > Roots > Rhizosphere ...
ACACAATTGAGCGCGAGCAGACCACAGACGGCGCGACCATCACAACCGAGACAGTCAAGGTCACGCGCAAGACCTACACGCAGAACTGGAAAGCCTACAATCACGCTCAGACACACGAGAAGTCAGAACTCCAGGCATTGCTCTTTGAACTCTGCAAAAGCCTTCCTGAGCCTGTAGAGCGCAGAGGCAAGGGCAGACCGCCGCTATGTCTATCCGACATCATTTTCTCAAGTGTGACGAAGATCTATAGCACGATCTCAGGCCGCCGCTATCAGACCGATCTCCGTGAGGCGAAAGCGCGTGGCTACCTCATGCACTTGCCGCACTACAACAGCGTATTCAAATACCTTGAGTCAGAAGCGTTGACACCTTACCTCTATGAACTGATCACGCTGAGTGCGACACCACTTCAATCGATTGAATCAGACTTTGCGGTCGATAGCTCAGGATTCAGCACGGGACAGTTTATGCGTTGGCTGGATGTGAAGTATGGCACGAAGGAAGATCGTCGCCAGTGGCTCAAACTGCACCTAACATGCGGCGTCAAGACCAACATCGTGACCGCCGTGCAAGTGAGTGACGGATACGCGCATGACTATCCGTTCTTTAAGGGCTTGATTGATCGCACGGCTGAAGCTGGATTCAAAATGAAAGAGGTAAGCGCAGACAAAGGCTACCTCGGCGCAGACAACATGCTGGCTACGTTGCGCCACGGCGCGATCCCTTACATCCCGTTCAAAATTAACTCTGTGGCTCAATCGGGTTGGGAACCGAAGTCAGAAGTCTGGACGCGCATGTATCACTTCTATAGTCTGCATCGTGGCGAGTTTTTACAGCACTATCACAAGCGCAGCAACGTCGAAACGACCTTTCACATGATCAAATCAAAGTTTGGTCAACGCTTGCGGAGTCGGACGCTCACGGCACAGATTAACGAGGCACTGTGTAAGGTGCTTTGCCACAACCTTTGTTGTGTGATCCAGTCCGTTCACGAGTTGGGGATTGAAACTAATTTTGCGACGGAGTCGGCAGCGTAAAGCCTGCTTACTCCTTACTTCGAAGAATTGAGACCGGGAACGTGCTCAAAGCCGATCACAAAGACCATCCCTTTATCCGTTATCGCTAAAACTTGGGACCACATCATTATGTCCGTTCCACCAACAGAGGCTCCACCCTGCCCGCCGCCCACCTGTTTCAATCCTCCTGTTTTAACGCCGGTCATGAATGGCTGACCCTCCTTTGTGTATATGTCTGGCAGTCTTAGCTCGTATCGATCTCTAGTAATTGAGGTAAAGCCCACCACTTTCCAATCAAGCCTGTAATCCTTTGGCAGTTGGTTATCATAAGGGAAAACGGCGTTCTTATAATCCAAGTCGAAGACTACGTACCCTAACGGATATTTTTTCAGCAGTTCTTCACGTCTATATCTTTCGCCCAGACCCTTTATTGCCTTATCAATTTCATCGATTTTTGCGTCGGTTGGAGACAGACGAGTTTCAGGCCAAGCCGCATACGCTAACCCTATACACCCAGCCGCCAGTAAGAACCCCAAGAAAATCCCTCTAGACCTGTAATTCTCTACAAACTGCGTATTCCAGATCAATAAGAATGCACACACGAAAATAATAATCGCGCCGCCGACAATGGCGTAATGTGATTTTAGTAAGAGTAAGACGACGCCCACGATTATGCCTATCAGATTAATCCTGTTGCCTGGTTGTTTGAGCGCGGGATGGGTAGCAGGGTTCTGCGAATCCGGCATATTGCGTGCTCTACTTTCGGACGGAATAGAGGATCGAGCGTGCGCCGCACACTATCAACTATCAGCCGAAAAGTCTCGCGTAAAACCGGATCGTCATTTTGATTTTTTGTGACAGGAGTGAGGGTTTCCATTTTATTCACCATTAAAAAGGCAAGGCCGTTAGCTCGGGCTTTGCCTCAATAACGGCTTTTGATCCAAAAATCATATTGACCGAAAACAAAAGGCCGCCAACGCGGGCGGCCCTTATGGAGCGGCTCTTAAACTTTCTGTGGAAACGACGGGACTGGAACCCGCAACCCTCGGCTTACCTAAGCCGCTCAAAACCATGCCGTCGCTCTGCCATTGAGCTACGTTCCCAGACGGTTTTCCGCGCCTATCTGTAACGCGGAGGAAAACGCCACTCCAAGTCTAGCAACATCTGTAGGAAACTCAAGTGAAGCACGCCAAGCCCGTCACAAACATTTGGTATCCTGTTGCGATCTGGTTTCGGGCTGTCAGTCCATTTTTCACCACTGACTACCGGACAGCCACGAACGCGAGCTAACGCAACCACAAAGGCATCGGCAACATTCTTGCTTCTGTCAGGTGGAATCCACTCAGGATACGCTGCAAGTACGCCAGTCGTGGCGATCTGAATCTCTTCGTTCAACGGAATAAATAACCCGTTTTGGGTCTTGGCCCATGCGTGAACCTCATCATCTTTTCTCTCTAGATCGGCATAGACCTCATCCGGCGCAATGAGTTCGCCGCCTGCTATTAATTCCTCTATGTTTTCCCATAAACCGGGAAAGACCGATGGAGGATAGTAGCGTCTGCGCCCATCGATTATGGCGCTACTGTCGATTACGTAAGGCACTAGGCAGCTCCAAGCTCTAAAGTGGGATGCTCTACTGCCTGAGCAATCTTGTCTAAATGCTTAATACGGACATCGAGATAATCCGCAACGTCACTGGTATTGATGTTGTCCCGGCGATAATTCTCTAAGACCAACCGCACGAACATTCGTCCAGACTCACTGACAACTCGCGTACTCGGCGCAAGCCCTCCGCCCTCTTTTCCTTCTTCCTTGTCCCGTTGCCTCTTTAACGCGACGGCCTTTTCCATTGCCGCATATTCTTGTTTGTATTCCTCGCGCTTGCGTTCGTAAAACTCTCGTGTCGCATACCTCGCAATCACGAGCCGTATTAAAATAGTTTCCCTGCTTACCCGGTATCTACGGGAGAGTGCGCTAATTAAGCCCTCGTCCCACTCTCTTTGAGGCCCGCGAGCTTTGATGATCGGCTCGTCTAACAGCCACGCTTGGGGCACCAGCGTTTCTCCGGCCACGGCATTACAAAAAACTTCCACCTCTTGAGCCTCGTTCAAAATGCAGAGGCCACCAGTTCTGAGCATTAAGTGGGCCATCTCGTGCATCATCGTGAATATGCGTCGCACGGGATGATCGCTCATGTTTAAAGCGATGACTGGTAGTATCGGCTCGCTGAAAGAAAAGCCAAGCATCTCTTTACCGCTTACGCCAGCCACTTGAAACACCGCCACGCCCATGTTTTCAATTACATCGCGCCAAGTATTGAAGGCGTCATATTCGTCTTCAAAGTTTCGTTGCTGCGCTCTCGTGACTCTCAATATGGTTCTTAGCCTGCGAGCGACTTCAAAGGTGTTCTCTGTAAGAGTGGCCCTAGCTGTAAACTCAATAGGCTGTTCCCCGAGATCCTCTAATAGTTCAAGAGCAAGTTTGCGACGTTGCCTAGCGCGTCGTATTTCATAGCGGAGCTTGGGTGATTCTGGTTGCGGCTCTTCTTGCGCAGGGCGTCTAAAATCACGTAGTGCATTACTCTTTTGTGGCGGCTGCGGAAGATAAAAGAAAGCCAGTGGTCTTTTGTAAGCGTTGCTTAGAATCCGAAGCTGACGAACGGTTAGCTGTGAATCCCCCCTTTCACAGGCAAGCAGATATTCTGGATCGCGCCCGATCTTTTTCGCGGCATCCTCAATCGAAATACCCGATTCCTCTCGCGCCCACGCGAGCAAAGCGGGCTTAATGATGGCTCTCTGAGCAGGCATAAGAATCACCAAACAGAAGTAGATCTAAGCTGCCTCTTTGTTTGATTGCTTTTTAGCTTTTGCCCACCTTGCGGTAACTGCCTTGCGTGCACTCTCGCTGCGCTCTTCATCGGTCATCTTAGCGGCCCGTGCGTAGCCGCCTTTCAATCCCCCCAAGCGCCCTAGCATAACTGCCGCAGGATTCTTTTTTCGAGCGTTTTTAGCTGGTTTGCGTTTTGTTGCCATACCCGAAATATACGTGAGCGCTTACGAAAAAGCAAGAGGCATTTGCTTGACGATACGTGAGCGCTCGCGTATAATCCAATGCATTGAAAACATAAAAACGGGGGCTTGTTGGCGGTAACCAACATGCCCCCTAGAAACCGAAAGCGATGCACTCACTTCCGGCCTCCGCAGTCGTCATTGTGAGCCATCGCCTAACGAAAGGCAAGGGAGAGCCACAATGGAACCACGCGAAATCAAAGGTCTTGAAATAGCCGCCAAAACAAAGCTAACCCGCAAGGGTAAAAGTAACCAGTGGCTAGTACCCTCACAGACCAATAAGCAGGAAAAGTACACGGTTGCACTAGATGCGGAACAGCCGAGATGCACTTGCCGCGATCACGAATTCACGAATGACCGATGCAAGCATATCTTCGCGGTTGAATACACGATCCAACGCGAGCAGACCGCAGACGGCACGACCATCACAACCGAAACCGTCAAGGTCACGCGCAAGACCTACACACAGAATTGGCCCGCGTACAATGCCGCGCAGACGGAAGAAAAATCCCGACTCCAGGCATTGCTCTATGAATTGTGCAAAAACATTCCTGAGCCTGAGCAACGGCGCGGCAGGCCGCGTCTGTCGCTCGCTGACATTATCTTCGCCAGCACGTTCAAGATTTACTCGACTGTTTCAGGCCGACGCTTTCAAAGCGATTTACAAGAAGCGAGACGACGCGGGTTTCTGTCAAAGATGCCCTCTTACAATTCAGTGTTTCGTTACTTGGAAGCGGAAGCACTCACGCCTTATCTGTATCAACTGATCGCGCTCAGTGCTCAGCCTCTCAAAACCATCGAAGAAGATTTTGCACTTGATAGCTCGGGATTCAGCACCGGACAGTTTATGCGTTGGTTCGATGTGAAGTATGGCAAGGAAGAAGATCGCCGCATGTGGCTCAAGGTGCATTTAATGTGCGGCGTCAAAACCAACATCGTAACCTCAGTTGAGATTAGCGATGGTTACGCGAACGATCACGGTTACTTCAAGCCTTTAATTGAAACGGCTGCGGCAAACGGTTTCACGTTGAAAGAAGTGTCAGCCGACAAAGCCTATCTGAGTGGCGAGAACTTCCTAACGACTTTGCGGCACAAGGCGATCCCTTACATTCCGTTCAAGATCAATTCCAAAGCACAGAGCGACTATGGCCCAAAGTCAACGGTCTGGACGCGGATGCTAAGTTTCTACAATGACCACCGCGAAGAATTCTTGACGCACTATCACAAGCGGTCGAATGTCGAAACTACGTTTCACATGATTAAGTCGAAGTTTGGTCAGAGGCTACGTAGTAAGACCTTGACCGCGCAGATTAACGAAGCACTGTGCAAGGTGCTTTGTCACAATCTGTGCGTGGTCATTCAGTCACAGCATGAGTTAGGAATTGACGTAGACTTTTCAGAAGCGAATGCCGCGTGACACCAAACGTAAAAGTCCACGGTCTGCTAGGCTCCCTTAAAGAGGAGGCTTAGCAGACCGTGGACTTAAACTTTCAAATTGCCGTGGACATGAAGCCCGCAGTTAATCTAATCCCGGCGTTAAGACAAGCCCGCGAGCAGTTGGCGCTCCGCTCACTCAGTCCCGGCAGCCTTGAACATCTCCTGCCAGTTAGCGAAGCGGGTGTTAGCAGCAACGAAGTTATCGAATGCATCCGTAGACATGTCCTCTTGGCTTTTGATACCGCTTGCCTCAAGGAATGCGCTTCGCGTTTGAAAGTTCGTGTTCTCCCGAATGAAGTCATCCGGCAGTAGTTCTTCCCCTGTAACTTCATGCGTACCGTCAAGTTTTTCGAGGTTCTCTTCGATTTGATCTAAATTCTCTTCAAGTTGATCTAAAGCGGACAAGTCGATGCCTACATTTATCATGAGCATTGCCCTCCCACAGGCAAGCGGTAGATCGCGGATGGTCTGGACGTGAGGTTAGGAGCATGATACAGTGCGCCTGTATTCCTAAGGGCTGTTACTTCGTTTCTGGCGATCCCGCTAAAGATATTCAGAAACGAATTGGCAGCCCAACCTCTTTTAAATCAACCGAAAATTAACACAACACGCGAGCATGGGACAAGGTGCAATCCGTGACACAGAAAGCTTGTCGCTGCCGTTTTGCCCTTGCACAGATGAAACAATGTGTCTATAGTGGTCGGCCTCGCAAATGAAGCGGGCTGGCAAGTGCTGGTAACACTCGCCAACCCTAATGACCGAAACCTTTACTGGAGGTATTCGACCATGTCAGACAATCCTAACAAAGAAACCGAGAATCCGCCCCTTGACCATGAGGACTGGCAAGACGCCTTTGAGCCTTACGCGGGCCAAACGGACGCAGCACTCATGCTTGGGTTTAACTTCAAGGTTCTACTGAGCTATCTCACAGTTGAACCTATCGCTATCGAATTGGCAGTCGAAGGAATTGAACGTGCAATCGACGCTTTATATCCGCACACACAATTCCATCAGATGTGCCATGAAATGTTTCTCAAAGTAGTAGGTGGTGAGCTTACTCTTGAGGAAGAAGAAACCTTGAAGAAGATGGGCCTTAAGTTCTAAATTCTTCCTTTTCCCTCAAAGCAAGTTGGCCGCGAATCGCGGTGCGAGGATCGGTCAACTTGATTTTTGAGGCAAACGGTTCGATTTAGACCTTTTTGAGGCAAAGCCGTTAGCTCGTTAGCTCGTTAGCTCGTTAGCTCGGGCTTTGCCTCAAAACTCTCAAATTGACACCGGTTTTGAGGCAAACGCGGTTTCTGCCCCAAAAGTCGTTTCGATTCCCAATTCGTGAACCGACTGAATCAGGACGCAGAGGTTATGGCAAAGCACCTTACACAGTGCCTCGTTAATCTGCGCCGTGAGACTCTTACTTCGTAGTCTCTGACCAACTTACTCTTGATCATGTGAAACGTGGTTTCGACGTTGGATCGCTTGTGATAGTGCTCTAAGAACTCCGGTCGATTCATCATGTAGAAGTGATACATCCGTGTCCACAGTTGCGACTTTGGCTCATAGCCTGATTGCGGTACTGAGTTAGTCTTGAACGGGATGTAAGGGATCGCGCCGTGCCGCAACGTCGCCAGCATGTTGTCTGCTCCAAGATAGCCTTTGTCCGCGCTTACCTCTTTCATTTTGAATCCCGCCTCAACCGTGCGATCAATCAAGCCTTTGAAAAACGGATAGTCATGCGCGTATCCGTCGCTCACTTGAACGGCTGTGACGATGTTAGTTTTAACGCCGCATGTTAAGTGAAGTTTAAGCCACACGCGGCGATCTTCCTGCTTGCCATGCTTCACATCAAACCAGCGCATAAACTGTCCTGTGCTGAATCCACTCGCGTCAACGGCGAAGTCTTCTTCAATCGCCGTGAGCGGTTGAGCACTAAGCGAGATCAGCTCGTAAAGGTACGGTGTCAACGCTTCACTTTCGAGATAGCGAAACACGCTATTGTAATGCGGCAGACGTGAGAGATAGCCACGCGCTTTCGCTTCGCGTAAATCGGTTGAGAAGCGGCGACCGGATACGGTCGAATAAACTTTGTAGCATGATGAAAAGATAATGTCGGCCACGCTCAAACGCGGTCGTCCTGTGCGTTGTTCGGGTTCTGGCAAGCCTTTGCACAATTCATAAAGCAACGCCTGGATCTCTGACTTCTCTTGCGTCTGAGCCTTATTGTACGCGGGCCAATCCTGCGTATACGTCTTACGTGTGACCTTCATCGTCTCAGTCACAACGGTCTGACCGTCTGCGGTAGTCTCACGCATCAACACATACTCGACCGCGTAAATGTGCTTGCAACGCGCCTGTGTGTATTCGTGATCAGGGCATGTGCATCGTGGTGACTGCGGATCGGGATTGACTTCATACTCACCGTGTCCGGCTTGTGATGGAACAAGCCACACGTTTCCCTTTTGAGTGAGTTTTGATTTTGCTGCGATCTGGAGTGCTTTGATTTCGCGGTCAGAGAGTTGTTTGTCAGCCATTGTGTCCTCTTGCCTTTGTTGGGGCGATAGCTCACAATGGATTTGCGGAAACGATGCGAGCAATCGCTGAGTTTTCAAATGGCCCTGTCGGTTGTTAGAAGCAACTGGCAGGGCTTTAATTTCGATGCGTTTATATTATCTGAAATAATATAGACCGTCAAGCAAATATGTTACTTGACACCATATATTATGCAGGATAACATCCACACATGGCTAGAATAAAAAAGACTGTCTACTACTGGAAATGCGAACGGTGCGAGCATGAGTGGCCGCCGAAGGGCGAGAGCGAGCCTAAGTATTGCCCGAACTGTAAATCACCTTATTGGAACAAACCACGTCAAACACCAAAAAAATCTCGTTAGACCACTTTTAGGTTTGGTCTGGGCACTCTTTCCGCGAAATCGTCTGCGGATGATTTTGGTGCATCGCCATCGTCTGTTGATGTTGGCACAGATGCAATTACCAGGCCCACGAGCAGCGAATCTATCAATGAAGGCGTAAGGTTCAACTCTCTGGCAATAGTTCCTCGCGTAATGCCCTCAGTTTTCAGCGCGGAGAAGACTTTGGCAAAAATCTGAGAACCGTCACGCCTAATACCGTCAGCCTCACTGCTTCTATAGCCATCCCCGCTTAGCTGCACGCATAACGAGCGATATTGCCAGTCGCTAATTACTTTGAGTTTGTGAAGTCGAAAAACAAGAGCGATTGCGGATACGCCCCACCGCTTCTTTAATCGATGAATTGTCCGCACCGTTATGGTTCGCGGTGGTGGAATATGAGCCAGTAGATCGCCTTCTGGCATGAGAAACGCACTAGCAAAACGGTTTGCCTCAGTTTCAATTTCTCGTTTCCTTGAGCTACGCGGAGTCCCATGCGTATGTAGCGTTAAGTGTCCTAACTCATGAGCGCAATCAAATCGTGTATGCTCTGCGGACTTCTTTGTATTCAGAAAGACAAACGGGACTTTACCGTGCCACAGTGAAAAGGCATCAACCGCACGGCTATCCACTGGAAGCGAAAACACTCTGGCCCCACGTGACTCCAGACAGTGCACAACATTCGATATAGGTCGCTGACCAAGCCCCCAGTGATCGCGGAGAGCTTGCGCCGCACCTTCTGGCTCAAAGTCGCGTAATGAAGGAATTGACGCGGCTGGTAAGTGGAACTTTTTATCGATCCAATCACTCAATAACATCGCGAAACGACCGTTTGCTAAGGCGGCCTCACGCTCCGACGCGGTTAGAGTTGTAAGAGAGCGAAAACTAGCAGCATCACAGTTGAATTCTTCAAGGTCTGGCCCAAAGAAAAATTCCACGGGCAATTTCAAAATCGAGGCTAGAGTGTTTAAGTGTTCTTCCGAAGGAACAACATTGCTGGTTTCGGATTCGTAGTAACCAAGACTTCTAACGCTGATACCAGACTCTTGCGCCAGAGTTGTTTTAGACAGCCCGAGGCGCTTGCGGCCCAACGCCAGCCGTGAAGGATTAAACTCCATTGAGATCACCCGATCAGAAAATAATTTACGAGCGCCGCACTACCTCAACCTCAAATTCTTGAGCATCGCTGCCGTCATCGCTGCCATCGTCAGAATCGTCAAACCCGTCATTCAAAGGCGGAGCGTCAAACGGAGGTAGAATGATTCGATGCTTCCAACCGTCGATGTGTCCGTTCGAGAACTTACGGGGCAATGATAATTCAGAATAAACGATGTCACCCTCACGGTGCATGAGGAAGATCCAAAGAATTCGCTTCTGAGCCTCCAACAATCGCGCCGTCTTTCTCCTAGCGTCGTTTGCCATATCCTCAAAGAGCCATGCATTCACGTTGATTGCCAACCGATACATTAGACCCTTTGGGTTTCTCAGTCTTGGCTCATAGGGTGGGTTATATTTACCAGTCTCTCGATCTCCAGTGGCAACTGAAATTGCAAAGGTTTTGTCCGGACTGATTACCAACTCGAAATTCGACTCATTTGCAGTGCCCCAACCCTGTTTTCTTAGAATCTCCCTAAGCTTCCTAATCGCTCTAGCCCACGCGGTTATTCCATGAAAAATCCGTGGATCGTTTCCGCTACAGGCGGCCCGATTAGCTTCCGCGTAGGAAAGAGACAGTTCAAAGAACTCCGGTTTCAGCTTTAACAACGACAACTCATGCCGAATTCCAATCGGAGCCCTTGTCACCTTGGCAGTTGAATTCATAAACGTCCTTGAAGCTGTCAGAATTGACGCCCGTGTTCGATTGCCGGAAATTATGTCTCAACTGAGACGAAAAAACAAGCAATGATTTCCTTTGGCTCCAACGGGGGGGGTGAACTGTGATATAAAGCGGCTCCTTATATGGCTCGAACACCGAAAAGCAATCGCTCCCTACAGCGACAGGATAAAACCGACGTTTCCGCTCAGGACGTTATACCTGGCGAGGTCGTGCTCCCCACAACTGCGAACGCTCCTCTTATTAACGCCGAGATCGTTCAAATCCTCATTCAAAACAATCATCCCGATCAGGTGAATGCCTTAATGAAGGCTGATTTGGACTACAACCAGCGGCGGTTAGAAATCATCCGAGAACACGCAGCGCAGCATCCCGACGCGATTGAGGGACGCAAAACAAGGCAGGCAAGGCGCCATCAATACATGGCGTTGTTGGCGCTAGGTAGCGTTCTGCTTTTAGTCATGCCCTTTGTCCCCATTGCAATAGGTGCTATATTTGGCACTGTCGTCACGTTGATTATTTGTGGAATCCTAGTAAATGCACGTGAAAGAGAGTTGGATTTGCAGGGTTTCATCAAGCTTATTAACATCGTGATAGGAAGAGAGACGAAATGACCTTCCGTACAAGATTCATACTATTGGCATTATTTAACTGCCTAGCGATCATTATGGTCTTTTGGCTGTTCTCGCGTTATAGCGTTGACCTATCTCAAAGACTCATTGATTTACGTATAGACACGCCTAAGGGGCTTGCGATCTTGCTCGGCTTCATAAGCGGAGCCTTGGTTAACTTTCTGGTGAATTTTGCTCTGCTCTCATCCCGCAAGAGTGAATTCACCTATGAGCAAGTAACCGCTATGCTGCAAACCGCAAGCCGTTCAGCCTAAGCATCCCAGTTAATCCCCAAGTAAGCCCGCATCGAGCCTAACAGGTTTGTCCCGATTAGACCTTGCACAGATGAAACAATGTCTCTATAGTGCTTCGCCTCGCTTAGAAGCGGGACTGGCAAGTGTTGGTAGCACTCGCCAATCCCTTCACGACCGAAACCTTTATAGGAGATTTCGACCATGCAAAATAATCCTAACACGCCACATGAAAATCCTCCGCTTGACGCAGAGGACTGGCAGAACGCTTTTGAACCTTACAAGGGCCATCCCAGCGCGGCGCTTCAACTAAGCTTTTGCTTGAACGCCTTGCGGGACTATGTGCTTGATGACCCTGTAGACGAAGAAGTAATTACAGGGGCCATTGAACGCGCTCTTGACGCTCTTTATCCACACTCAGACTTCCATATGTTGTGCCGGAAGTTCTTTAACAAAGTGGTAGAGGGCGATATGACGCTGGAGGAAGAACAGATGCTGAAGAAGCTGGGCATTAAATTCTAATTCGGCGCTTGCCTTAACACTTTCGTCGTTTGTCAGTCATTATGACTTTTGAGGCAAACGATGGAGTTTTGAGGCAAACGCGAGAATTAGGGCAAAGCCGTTAGCTCGTTAGCTCGTTAGCTCGTTAGCCCGTTAGCTCGCCGCTTCTGCCCCCCAAAAGCATTTTTACTGATTAAGGATTGTTGCTGTTCCTTCTCCTGGAAGGTCACTTCGTCGGGTCAACGAAGAACTTGTTGCCTACTCCAGCATAGGTGGAGATGTACAACGGTGCCTCTTGCCCCATGACAGCTTGATCGGAATATCCGTAAACTTTGCCGCTCTCGCTATCCATGAGGATGAGGTAACCCTCCTCCGGCTTGCCCGGCCCACCCTGAATCGCGCAGGACTCACAAATCACTATGGGCGCAGTCACAGGCGTACGGGTTCGGTTATTGCAGATATTGGATTTTGACTTGATGATGGTCGTGCCATAAATGCGCGGCACCACGAAAGCGAGAGTTACAAGTGAAACCGCTAACACTATCGACACCAAAACTAGACTTTTCTTAGTCATTTTAGATCCTCCTATGCAACCTCAACGTCAGAATGTAATTGGGCGCGGCGATTATGAAGGTCACGCAGTATTGCATTTCTTAGCGCCTTTCTTATTTTTCTAACTAAGCTGCTGCGACTCCAAAACTCGGATCAACTCCCAACTCGTACATTGACTGATCACTACGCAAAGATTATGACAGAGCACCTTGCAAAGTGCTTCATTGATCTGCGCGGTCAAGGTCTTGCTGCGAAGTCTCTGACCAAACTTCGCCTTGATCATGGGAAACGTGGTTTCGATGTTGGACCGTTTGTGATAGTGCTGTAGAAACTCCGCACGATGCAAGGCGTAAAAGTGATACATCCGCGTCCAGAGTTGCGACTTCGGTTCATAGCCTGATTGTGGCACCGAGTTAGTTTTGAACGGGATATAAGGGATCGCGCCGTGGCGCAGCGTTGCCAGCATGTTGTCGGCTCCAAGATAGCCTTTGTCTGCCGATACCTCTTTCATCTTGAATCCGGCTTCAACCGTGTCGCGACTACTTCTCGGCACTATCTGCGGTCTCATCTATGGCGCATTGTCAGCCGCGTCAATGTTGCCATTGACCTTCAACGACAAAACCGCTGCGTTAGCCGGCGCGTTCCTCAATCGATTCGCCATTGGTTTCGTGATCGCGCCGCGCGGCTTCCGTTACCAGGATGGGCTAACGGATTAATTTTCGGCCTATCGCTCAGTTTACCCGACGCGATCATAACCAAAGCTTACGCTCCGATACCTGGCTTAGGCGCAATCGGAGGCCTGGTTATCGGCATAATTGTTGGAAAATGGGGACGTAACGGAACGGACCTGAACCTTAATGAAAGAGACAACACGATGATTGTGAAACTTTCCATTGCGATTGTGCTTCTCTTTGTATCCTTTCAAAAGGGAACGACCCAAGAAACCTCGAACGATGTTAAGGAGCTTGCTCGGCTCGAGACGGTCTGGAATGAAGCATACGTTCGCGGCGACGCAATCGCGTTGGAGTCTCTCTACGGAGATGATCCAATCGCTACGATGACTGACATGCAGGTTCTGGACAAAGCGCAGTCGCTTAGAATACTGGGATCTGGCAGAGTCAAGTTTCAGCACTATGAAACCTCGGATCTGCGCATTCGCGTGTATGACGATGCCGCCGTCGTAACCGGAAGACTATTGCGGACCCGTATGACCAACGCGGGAGAAACCAATGACAGTTGGCGCTTTACTAAGGTCTACGTTCGGCATAACAGCAAGTCATCGCGTCATCGCGGGCTTTGCCTTTTCAATGGTGAATAAAATGGAAACTATCGTTTCTGCCTAAAAATTCATTTTGAGAAATCTCTGACCGGTGTGCCTAAAAGGTGGTATATTCTCGTGAAAGCGATGATAAAGCCTCTCACCAAATCCGTTTTTTCTTCGTACATTTTGCGGTTGTTACTCGTCTGCGTCTTGATGATAGTGATAACGTGGTTGCGTGACGCGGACGTTATGTTCGCGATTGCGACTTCCATTTTTGTTTTAGCGTTGCGAGCGCTGACTTTCGGTCTCCTTCGACTTAAGAATCGCCTAGATTCTGTCACGCCGCCTCACCGCAAAACTCAGGCGTGATGTTGAGTTCGTGCATCGATTGGATCACGACGCAGAGGTTATGACAAAGCACCTTACACAGAGCTTCGTTTACTTGCGCCGTGAGTGTCCGACTGCGCAAGCCCGCTTCAACCGTGCGGTCAAATCAAGCCTTTGAAAAACGGATAGTTCATGTGCATAACCGTCGCTCACTTGAAACGCTGTCACGATGTTGGTTTTGACGCCGCATGTTAGGTGTAGTTTCAACCACAGTCGGCGATCTTCTTTCTCGCCATACTTCACATCTAGCCAACGCGTAAACTGCCCTGTACTAAAGCCTGAGCTATCGACCGCGAAGTCTTCTTCAACTGCCCTGAGCGGCGCGGCACTGAGCGAGATCAACTCGTAGAGGTAAGGCGTCAACGCTTCACTTTCGAGAGTGCGACGTGGTACGTTCCCGACCTTAGACCAGTACGCACACGCCCCTCACTGCCCTTCTCCCTGCCCGAAGCTAGAAATTGATTCTAGTGGTCCAGCCTCTAGCCCTAGCTCCGAAGCTTTGCAGCCCACAATAATCTTCACCCCGTGGGTCTGAGTTATTAATCGACGCGGCAAAGCCACGAGTCTCCTCGTGGCTTTGTTACGTCAATCGTCTACCTGATTAACAACTCGGGCAGAGAGGCGGTTTCACAGAGATCTCTTTGTTTGTTGTAAAGTCGCCAAACCATTGCACACCCTCCTGGACCATGCGCCACTGGAAGTTCTTCTTTCCAGTCGACAAGGGCGCCGTTGCCTGAAAAGTGAGAGTCACCTGCTGCCCGGGCCAAACGTCGACCGGCATCGGCACCCGGCTGAATCCCCAAGTTGTATTGTCCTGTGGGTTCTGTGAACCGAGCCTGTATACCGACCCCGCTTGCCAAAGCGTATTCCCAGTATTCTTCATCGTGATCGAAACGTTGAACGGCTCCGTCGCAGTCACGAATCCGGGAACCTGCTGCGAAATGAATTGCGCCGAGTTACTCGGAGTCACGACAGTGATCTGCACGTTATTTGTGGCATCGCCGAAGCGTTGCACACCTTCCTGCAACATGCGCCACTGGAAGTTGTAAGTGCCCGGCACTGTTGGTGCAGTGATGTTGAACGAGAACGTTACTGACGCACCGGGCGGAACATCGTACGGAAGCGCAACACGATTGAGCCCCCAAGTCATGCTGTCGCCCTGCGACGCCAGTTTAAAACCCTGGCCCGCGGTCCATGTAGTTGGTCCAACATTTTGCATCGTGACCGAGACGGGCCAAACCACGCCTGGCAACAACCACGACGGCGCGCTCATATCCCCCCAGAAGTCTGCACGCGAGTCAGGCAACACTTTCCAAAGCTCCGTCTTGCACGCAAACGAACCATTGCCGTCTCCAGGAACGTCGTCGTTTATTCTCAGAAACAGTCGTGTCGGAACGCTAACCGACTGTAACAAGGCGTTACTCGTGCCGATATAAAAATGCTGGTCACTACTCTCCAGTCTGCCGATTAGCGAGTACGGACGCGCACCAGGCAGAGGGAAGCTGGGATCGGATGCAACGCTATTCCAACCCTGCGGACCGTTGTTTGGTGTGAGGAGCACACCACTCCAAATCTCACCAGCGCCACTCAATGCGAGCCACTGGCCCGAGTTAAGGAAGACACCAGCGTCAACACTGGTTGAACTTTCGAAGATCGACCTGATCGTTTGTCCAAGAAACGCATGGCGAAGCTCAGAGAAAAGCAGACGATTCGGTGAACCCGGTCCCAAATTGCTCAGGACGTTCAAAGTGGCACTGTTCACGATTGCGCCTTGAACTGCAGCAGGCGAGGCGTTCGGTACAACCTGCAGGAAACGCGCCGCAACACCAGCAGCGAGCGGCGCCGCAAACGAAGTTCCATTGAGGAGTCCGGTGGCATCGTCAAAGATGCCGTTTCCGTTAAAGTCAATACTGCTCGCGGATTGAACACCAACACCGGGAGCAAATATATCGATGCCTGAACCAAAGTTTGAATCCGGCGCCATCTGATCGGCGCTATTCGTCGAGCCAACTGTAATGACCTCCGGCATACGCGAGGGACTAACGTCATTAACGTTCGTCGGGCCATTGCCGGCGGCTACAACGTATGTGATTCCCTGCGCAATCGATCTTCTGATTGCCTCCTCGAGTGAAGCGTAATAAATGGGATCGGCAGGAATGCCAAGGCTCATGTTCACCACGGCAGGCTTCACGTGGTTTGCAGTTATCCAATCGACTCCCGAGATGATCGTCGACGTCGTGGTGAAGGCATTGCAATCGCCAACCCGAACGCCGTGCAATCGCACGAACGGAGCGGATCCAAAGGAAAAACCACCGAGAATGCCGGCCACAGCAGTGCCGTGCCCGTTACAGTCGTCGCCATAGGTGTTATTCCACCACACCATATCTGCGTCCGGGGTCGCTCGACCTTCGAATTCGCGGTGTGCGGCTTTGATTCCAGTATCCAGAATGTACGCATTGACGCCGGCGCCATCTTCGACGTTCGAGAAGTAGTACGAATTACCAATACCGGTGCGCTGGTCGATCCGCGTCCGGTTCCAACTGGTGGTGGATTGAGTTTTGCTAAAGGTGGCCTCAGTGTCTTCCTCAACATAGTCAACTCTCGGGTCGCGGCTGAGTGCCATTGCAGCAGCTTCCGGAAGTTCAATTGAGAATCCTTTGATTGTGTGCTTATAGACTTGTCGTACTGTGCCTCCGTGTTTTGCCAGGAGGTCGTTCGCGGTTGGTTCGACTTCGTCCTTAGAAGTTTCGTCTTTCAAAACCACGATGTAACTGTCGCGAACAGGCTTCTTCGATCTGTGAAACTTTTCGGATTGGCCGTTGTCGCGTGGTTGCTGATTGTTGTTGTTTTGTGCGCTACTGTGCCAGGCTATGAATGGCAAAGCTGCCGCCGTTATTAAGACTGCGATTAGTAATCTCCAACTCCTTTTCATCTCTTTCTCCTACAAACAAAAATTACAGATTTAGTGCGCAGTGCGTAGAACTCCGCCTTCGTGATTTCTCACGACGACTGCAAAAAATCTGTTGTACGTTTATAGTGGTGAGGAACGAGGAATCATCACATATGGCTGCGCATGTCTAAACAAACTAAAGATCTTTTCGAAGAAATCTAATTCATGAAGTTGACAGAACTTCGACGTCGGCAAAATTCAACCTGATGGGTTTGTTCCGACCGTAAATTGCAACCTTCACTTGTAGAAGTGATTTCGATTGGTTAATACCCTCGATTTTTCCTGTGAACGAAACAAATGGACCAGATACAATCCGCACCGTATCACCTAATCTGAAGGTTTGATTCCCGGGTTTTTTGTTCATTATTTGAGCTCACCGTCGTCCCGGACCGCTTCCATCGGACAATCGAACACGGCTTCCTCGCACTGCTTTATTTCTTCAGGATCACTCGGTTGCTTGAAGACGTAGCTCAAGCCATTGTCACCGTAACGAAAGTTTTTAGGTGCGACAAATTGGCAAGTCTCGCAAGCAAGACAGTCTTCCGTTACATAAAACCTGCCAGGTACATTCTGAGGGTGCTTCATTGGTTCCATAAAAAAGCCTAACACCTTTCCAGGATCAAGGCACACTTCCAGCGTCTCGCCACAAGCAAGACATCCCTGGCTGATAACCGGTGGAACCTATCCGTAGATCAGGTTCGTAATCGTCAGGATGACGTATGTTGTGACACTGGTTGTTGTTGTAGTTGTCGAGCCCGAGCGCGATGGGGTCTCGATGTGGCCAGCAAACGCTGGTAAAGCAAGCGTTAGGCTGAGGGTTGCAACAGCGCTAATTCGGCGTAAGGTGTTCACGTTAGTGCCTCCTGAGAGATGAAAAAATTTTTCATCAAACCTAGACGAGCGCGAGTTTTCTTGCAAGAGCGCGGGGTACTTTCGTAAGATTTGCGGGCAGTTTCTTTTTTCCCTTGCGTTAAAAGTGAAAGTGACTCTGATGACCTTACGGACCTCACTTATGCGCGATCTGGAAAATCCAAGTATCAGTGTGAATACTCGTGCCGAATTGTGCTGTGAAGCAGCCAGGCAATTCGAAAGCAAAGGCGAGTATGAACAAGCTCGCAAAGTGCTTAGCGGCTATTGGCGACGCATTGGCGAGCGTCCGAAGGTGACAGACCTGGAACCAGCCGCAGCTGCCGAAGTGCTCTTACGCGCCGGCGCGCTGACTGGAATTATCGGAAGCAAAAACCAGATCACGGACGCACAGGAAAAAGCCAAAGATCTGCTCAGTGAAAGCCACGCCATCTTTGAATCGCTGAGGAACATCAAGAAGGTAGCCGAAACACAAACAGAGCTTGCGCTTTGTTACTGGCGCACAGGCGAAATCAGCGAGGCGCGTGACCTTCTCAAAGAAGCCCTGTCACACCTGACGATCGATAGCGAGTTGAAAGCAAAGACCGTCATTCGACTGGCTATTGTCGAACGTGGCGCCACGAATCATGATAGAGCGTTGCGCATTCTCACGAGTCACGCTTCCCTGTTCGACAAAATCCACAGTCACATAGTTAAAGGCAGCTACCACGACACACTCGGAAATACGCTTGAAGATCTTTCCGAATTAAAGAAGCGACAAGACTACGTTGACCGCGCTTTGATCGAATATGCAGCGTCGAGCTATCACTTTGAAAAAGCCGGGCACAGAAGTTACCTGGCGAGTGTCGAAAACAATCTTGGCGTACTGTTCTTCAAGATCGATCGCTGCGCCGAAGCGCACGAACACCTGGATCGCTCGCGACGCATTTTCGCGAGTCTCAAAGAGCTCG
>Ga0070689_100000902_pt1 | contig 18543 bp, 15 predicted proteins | sample KBSS23HmetaG_FD_64669 | JGI IMG/M metagenome (GOLD analysis project Ga0070689, IMG submission 64669) | Switchgrass rhizosphere microbial communities from Kellogg Biological Station, Michigan, USA - KBS S2-3H metaG | ecosystem: Host-associated > Plants > Roots > Rhizosphere ...
ACGCGCTCGGCCAGCGTCATGAGCGCCGCCGCGAGCCGCTGACTGTTTTCGGCGGGCTGTCTCAGCAGGTGGTATGTCAGGCGGAGCGCCGTCTTCCGACCGATGCCGGGAAGACGCGAGAGCTCCGTGGCGAGATCTTCTATGGCCGACACGAGAGGGAACCGGGAACTGGGAACCGGGAACAGAGACTCCTCGGAGGCACGGTTCCCCGTTCCCCGTTCCCGGTTCCCATCGGCACTAGAAAGGCAGCTTGAACGGGAGGTTCATTCCCCCTGCCAACTTCCCCATTTCTTCCTGTGCGAGGTCGGCCGCCTTCTTCTGCGCCTCGACGACCGCCACGAGGATGAGGTCCTCGAGCATCTCGACGTCGGACGCGTTCACGACCGTCGGGTCGATCTTGATCTTACGGATTTGCCCTTTGCCATCGGCCTCGACCGTCACCATTCCACCGCCGGACGCGGCGTTCACGGTCCGAGCTTCGAGCTCATCCTGGATCTGCTTCAGCCGACCCTGCATCTGCTGCGCCTGCTGCAGGATCTTCATGATGTCGGGCATCGGAACCACACATCGCTGGTGAGGAGGCCGAAAAGCTACCCGTCGCTCGCGCCGGGTTGCAAGCGGAAGCGAATGGACGCAAAGCCCCATCGAGCCGCTGGAAGAATCAGTCCAAAAGCTCGAGGTCGAGCGCGTCGATGGCTGCTCCGAGCACGGGATCTCGCTTCCGAAGCGACGTGATGCGCTGCTCGCGGATCTCCTGTTCGGTCACCCGCTTGTGTGAACCCGAAGCCGCCGGCCCGTTAGGCCGGGCGATGGTCACGCGCTCGACCGCCGGGAACATGCTCTTGACCACCGCGAGCATGTCTGCCTTGCTCATCTCGAGCGCGTCCGCCGCCGCCTCATCCTCCGCCTGTACGGTGAGCGAGCCAGCCGCGGAGATCGCCGATGGCGTCGCCTGCTCGAGGAATGGGGCGAGAAGCATGCGACTCGACCGCAGTGATGCCACGACATCGTCCCATCGTTCCGTGATGAGATTGATGCTCGGCACGGTAGCCGTCGTCGCTGAACGCGGACGTGACGGCGGCGGAGCCGTTGCGACGGCCTGATCTGCGGTACTCGCCGTGGGAGCACTTCCGGAGGACGGTGGCTTCCACGACGCATCACCGCGGGATCGCGACGCCTGATCCCGCACGAGAGGCGGCGCCGGGCGATCAGCCGACGGCGCGGTGTCGCCTGCACCTCGCCTGGGCATGTCGGCCGGCCCCGCGCTGCTGCTGACTCCCGCCGTTCGCCCGCTCACGCTGGTCTGAGACGAACCGGACGACCGCACGCTCGGGCCGCTTCCGCCATCGCCCAGGCCGCGGAGCACGTCCTCGATGGCCACTGAGCGATCGAGGAGCGCGAACCGGACCATCAGGGTCTCGAGCAGGAGCTGCTGTTGACCGCTCTTTCGAAAGCGGGGCTCGAGCTCACCAAGGGCGGCAAGCATCCGCAAAAGGTCCGCCGCGGCCAGACGGTCGCGACGCTCGACGAGGATCGCGCGGGCGCGTTCCGACACCTCGACGGACGTCGAGCCTAACGTGACGGCGAGCTGCGCCCGGAGCATGTCGGCGAGGCCGGTAAGGAACAGGCCGAAATCGATGCCCGACTCGCCGAGCCGCTGCATCATCGGGAAGACGTCGCCAGCGCGGCGGTCGGCGATGATCGCCAGCGCCTCGAGGTACTCGTCCTCCGCGACGAGTCCGAGCGCGTCCCGGACGCGGTCCGCCGTGAGCGGGCCGTCACCTAACGATAGCGATTGATCGGTGAGGCTCAGCGCATCGCGCATGGACCCGTCGGCCGCGCGCGCGATCATCGCCAGCGCCTCCGGCTCGGCTGGAATCTGCTCGGCCGCGAGAACGGTCTCGAGGCGGGCACGCACATCGGCCGGGCCGATTCGACGGAAATCGAACCGCTGAAGCCTGCTCAGCACGGGCGCGGCGGCCTGCGCGATCTTCTGCGGCTCGGTCGTGGCGAACACGAACACGACGCGGGGCGGCGGCTCCTCGAGCACCTTGAGCAGCGCGTTCCACGCCTCGCGCGTGAGCATGTGCGCCTCATCGACGATATAGACCTTGTAGCGATCATCGCCGGATGGCGCATACATCGCGCGCTCGCGCAGCTCACGCGCGTCGTCGACGCCGCGGTTCGACGCCGCGTCGATCTCGATGACGTCGAGGCTCGTCGCTCCGCTCCAGATTCGCTGGCACGACACGCAGACACCGCACGGCTCGCCGTCGGGCGAGCGGTTCTCGCAGTTGAGGGCCATGGCGAGCACGCGAGCGAGGGTCGTTTTGCCGACCCCCCGCGGCCCACAGAGCAAATAGCCGTGCGCGACACGCCCGCGTGCGATGGCGCCCTTGAGCGTGTTCGAGACATGCGACTGAACCGCGACGGACGCGAAGTTTCGAGGGCGGTATTTGCGCGCGAGAGCAATCATGACTGCCGGGAACTGGGAACCGGGAACAGGACGCGGGAACCGGGAACGGGGAACAGACCGTGACACGCATAACGCCGAGAGCCTCGCCCGACGCCGCAGTGGCTCTCGAACGAGGCTCCGAATCCCAGGCGCGCCACTCGCGCAACCAAACCAATTTCGCCGTGCAAGCGAGCAACGAGCGCGAACGTCGAACCGTCGCACGGTTCCCGGTTCCCTGTTCCCCGTTCCCGTCAAATCACCGCGAAAATACTCCAGGTCTGACGAAGCGACGGAAGACACCACATGCCGCTGCTACCTTCGGGGTCCTGACGGAGTTAGCGGGCTCACGCCCTCCGGGACCTGGAGCACCGCGAAAGCTAGCCGACTGCACCATGCGATTCAACCGCGCTCGACCACTTCGCGCATGATTCGACTGGCCTCATCAACGGCGTCGGCTGAGGCATCGAGATGCGTGACGACCCGAACTCGACTGGCAGTCCATACACTCACCAGCAGCCCTCGATCGGCCGCCCGGCGCGCAGCCTCCGCCGCTGGAAGCGACGCCGGCAGATCGATCATCACGATGTTCGTATCCGGCGGTACGACACGAGCGCCGCCGGCCCCAGTCAGGGCAGTAGCGAAGCGTGCCGCATTCTCGTGGTCGACGCTCAGGCGATCACGATGGTTCTCGATGCCAAACAACGCCGCCGCCGCGACAATGCCGGATTGCCGCAGCCCGCCGCCGAGCCGCTTTCGGGCATTCCAGGCGACCTCCATCAGCCGCGACGGTCCCGCAAGCGAGGCACCGACCGGCGCGCCGAGTCCTTTCGAGAACGACACCATCACCGTGTCGGCGCACGCAGCGTACTCGCTCATCGGCACGCCCGTCGCGGCGGTGACGTTCCACAACCGCGCCCCATCCAGATGCAGCGGGACACCCGCGTCGCGCGCGACCGAACCGATCGCTCGGAGCTCGTCGAGCGATGTGATCGCCCCTCCGGCACCATTGTGCGTGTTCTCGACCGACAGCAGCGACAATCGCGGCGAGTAGCGAGACGGCGGTCGGATAGCGCGTCGCACATCGACGGCGCTGATCGTGCGGCCGGTCGCCGTGACAAAGCGTGGCTGGACTCCCGCGAGCGCGATGCCAGCGCCGGTCAGGTTGACGACGTGCGCGTCTGCATCGACCAGGATCTCGGTCCCGGGCGCCGCGTGCGTCATGATCGCGGCGAGGTTGGCCATCGTGCCGGTGGGAAAGAACAGCGCCGCTTCCTTTCCGAGCAGCTCCGCGACTCGTGCTTCGAGGCGACGCGTTGTGGGGTCGCCATCGAGATGGTCGTCACCGACGTCCGCGGCGGCGATGGCCTGGCGCATTGGCGCCGTTGGCCGCGTGACGGTGTCACTGCGAAGATCGATGGGCATGGCGCGGAAAGTCGCGCCCGGGTGACAGAATCGGAAGGGCGCACCACGGGCCGCGTCGCCCGGGTGCGCCTAACGCCGATCCGCCACAGCCTTACGGCTTTTTCACCTTCACCTTGGGAACCGTAACTTTCGCGCTATCCTTGCGGACATCGACCTTCGGGACGGTGACGGTCGCCGTGTCCTTCACGACGTCGACATCGGGAGTCCTGATCGTGGTCGTGTCAGTCTTGACATCCACGTCGGGCGTCTGGACCTGGAACTCGTTCTCGCCCGTCTTCTTGCATGCGGCCACCGCCGTCAGCGCCGCGATCGCCAGGGTCAATGCAGTCTTTCGCACGGTTGGCCTCCGGTTGAGTGCGAACACCCACTCGTAAGGCAAGCCTTGGGCCACCCTCAGGCTCATCTGCAAGAGCCAATTGCCATCAAGCCATCAGCCATCAGCCATCAGCTCAACCCACCGGACGCCCGCGAGTTAGGCATCCGAGCGCCGTTTGGGCTGATGGCTGATGGCTAATAGCTGCGAGCCGCGTGCTATTCTTCAAACGTCTCCCGTTGGAGACGTCTCACGCGGCGAAGCTCATACACCTGCGCGACCTCACCGCCGAGGATGAAGATCATCGCGGCGTAGTACACCCAGAACACCACGATCACGAGCGCGTAGAGCGTGCCCGTATAGATCGAGCCCGGGTTGAACTCGGCGACGTAAGTCGTGAACACGTTCTTCGCGATCTCGAACATCGTGCTCGTAAACACCGCGGCGAGGAGCGCCGTCGGCCAGCGAATTTTCCTGTTAGGCAGGAACTTGTAGAGCGAAAAGAACATCAGCGCCACGAACGTAAACGCGACCACCCGACCGAACGCGTACTCCACCGTGCCCATCACGTCCGCGCGGATCCCCAGTCGTTCGAAGATCTGTACGCCTCGCGTGGTCGCGAGCGCGAGATACGCGCTCAGCGCGGTGTAGGCGACGAGCAGCAGCGTCGCCATGACCGTGATCTGGATGTCGAACAGCTTGCCCGCAATGATTCCGCGATCGGTCTCGATGTCGAATACATCGGCGAGCACACTGCGCAACGATCCGAACAGACGCGTGGAAAACCAGATGAAGCCGACCGCGCTGTAGATCCCTATCGCACCGCGAGCACGGATGATGTCGATCAGCAGCCCATGAACCGGGCTTTCGTTCGTCTCCGCGTGAGGCGGGAGGAGGCTGTCGATGATCGTGGTGACGTCGGCGAAGGTCTGGTCCGCGGAGTGCTTCAACAGCGTCGCGAATCCCGAGACCAGCAGCAGGACGAACGGCACGACTGCGAGCAGGATGTTGAACGCAATCCCGCCGGCGAGGAAAAAGATGTTGTCTTCGCCGGCGTTGTCCCAGACGCGCTTCGCGTAGTCCTGCAGCGTCCAGCCGACCCGGACGTAAAGCGGACGTCGCGGCACGCGAAGCGGGTTGCCGGCGACTGCGGTCAGCGGCCGGGTGACTCGTCGGGATCCACGTCGGGCGCCGGAAGCGCGGCCGCCTTGCTGGTGCGGGCCACGTCGACACCGGCGTTGTACGCGGCCTTCGTTTCGGCAATGCGCCGCTCGAGTTCCTCGCGCGCCTGCTGCGCCGCGGCGCGACCAGCTTCCATCGCGCGCGTCACCTGCCGCTTTTTGAGATCGATCGCCTGACGAGCGGTGTCGATCCCATGTTCTACGCGGCCGCGAGCCTGCTCGAAGGTATCCGACACCTTCGTGCCGAGGTCGCCCGCCATATTCTGGGCGGCACGGCGCGCACGTCGTGCACCGCGACGAAGGTCCCGACGGGTTGCTTCGCCGGACTGCGGCGCAAGCAGCAGCGCGGCCACCGCGCCGATGGTGACCCCGAGGAGAAATGAACCGACTCCCCCGGAGTGACGCTCGATGATGACTGCCGGCTCGTCGTCGTAGTCCAGCCTACGCATATCGTCTCCTCTTCTGCTCACGCCGCTCGGCGCGGCATCGGATCGTGGGCGCCCGCCAATGCGACGGGCGAGACTGCTAGCGCCGTTTCTTCGGCTTCGCCTTCGAATGCACCTTCGCCGGCTGAGCGCGTTCGGCGACGACGGTACCCTCCGCCTCGACATCGAGGTCCGGCTCCGACGACGCCCCGCCCGTTACATCCACCACCGGTGGCGTGGACGCGCGCGCGACATCGCTGCGGGCATTCAGGAATCGCGAGAATGCGTCGAACAACTCATCACGCGTCATACCCAATACCATCGACGCGCCATTCTCACCAGCGCCGACTCGGTCGCTCGCACGACGACGTGGCGGTGTCACGGCCGGATGCTCACCCGTGTCCGCGCCGGGACGCAAATGCCTGGGAGTGATGTCATCGACGGTGATCACCGCGCCGCGCGCCATGATTACGGCGCGTTCCACCGCGTTCTTCAGCTCGCGCACGTTGCCCGGCCAGCGGTAGTTGAGGATCCACGACCACGCGTCGTTGTCGAACCCCGTGACCTGCTTGCCGTTTTGCTGCGCATAACGAGCGAGAAACTCGTTCGCCAGCAGCTTCACGTCCCCGAGACGCTCACGAAGCGGCGGCAGGAAGATCTCAACCACGGCGAGTCGATAATACAAATCCTCACGGAGCTCCCCGTCGGTGATCGCTTTCTGCAGGTTCTTGTTCGTCGCCGCGACGACGCGAATGTCGACCGAGATCTCTCGTTTTCCACCGAGCCGCCGGATCGTTCTCGACTCGATCGCGCGCAACAGCTTCACCTGAATGTCAGGCGCCATCTCCGCGACCTCGTCGAGGAAGATGGTGCCGCCATGCGCCATCTCGAATGCGCCGGCCTTTTCATTCACCGACCCGGTGAAGGCGCCCTTCTCGTGACCGAACAGCTCGTTCTCGAGAATGTCCTTTGGCAGCGCGGCGCAGTTGAGTGCGAAGATCGTTCCCTTGGCGCGATCGCTCTTGTTGTGAATCGCGCGAGCGACGAGCTCTTTCCCCGTCCCGGACTCGCCGAGGATCAGCACGCTCGCCGATGACGGTGCCACCGCGTCGATGACGCGATAGACCGATCGCATCGATTCGGATTGCCCCGTGAGCTCACCGTAATGCGTGAGCCCCTCGATCGTCGAGGCGAGCTCCTTGATCTTCTGGCGGTCGTTGAACTTGTCGAGTGCTTTCGGAATGAGCGCCTTCAGCCGATTCAACTTCTCGGCGTTGAGCGGCTTTTCGATGTAGTCGTAGGCGCCCTGCCGCATGGCCTGGACGGCCGAATCGACCGTCGCCTGCCCGGTGACAATGATGCATTCGGTGGCGACGCCACGCGCCTGCATCTCCTTGAGCAGCGCGAGCCCGTCGAGCTTGGGCATCATCAGGTCGGCGAGGGCGACACCGAACGCGTCGCTCGTGAGGCGGTCCATCGCTTTCTGCCCGTCGAGCGCGACCTCGATCTCGTACCCCTCGTCGGACAGAATCGCGCCCAGTCCCTCGGTTATGGAGCGATCGTCGTCGGCAATCAGGATCTTCGGCTTCTTCATGAAGGAGCGTTTGGGTTGGCGCGTTGGTCCACTGCGGGAAAGCGAAGCTCTATCGATCGCTCGCCCGGAGTAATGCGAATGCCCTGCTCCAGCGCGGCGGCGACGAGGTCGGGATCGGGCGGCGGCGGAACGTGAGTCGCGCCGGTGATGCGCAGAAAGATACCGTCATCGACCGCGATTTCGCACGCAACCCCTTCGCCGGCAACGACAGCGGCTAGCACACTGCGCGCCACGGCCGCTCGGGCGATGTCGGGCGACGCCGACGTCGCGGCCCGCCCGTCCGACAGGTCAACAACCTGCAACCCTGCTCCGGCGCGAACAGCAAAAAGGCGGGCCAACCGCGCCACGACCGCCGCGATGTCGACCCGGCCCGGCTCGGGCCGCACGAACGCCAACAGCGCCTCGGCCGTTGCGGCCGCCGTCTCGAAATTCGTCGCTGCCGTGGCCGCGAACGGCGCGATGGCAGACGCTTCCGCTCCACGGCCGGACCGGCTGCGGACGACCTCCAGATTGACGGCGACGGCGTTCAGAGCATTCCTGAGGTCATGCGCCACGACGCTCGCGAGCGCCTGTAGTGTGCCGGCCCACAACGCCGCCGACTGATTGCCCGGCGGCAGCGGCGAATCTGGCCCGCCGCCGGACTTTCGTGACGCATCCGAGAGGGCGGCGCCGGCGTCAGTCACTCAGGTCGGTATCGTCGGGCGCGGCCGCGACGTTCGCGTAGCCGGCGGTCCCCGGCATCGGCCGATGTAACCGCACGACCTTTACGTGCTCGCGTACGTCCGATGCGGTGTCGCCGACCGCAAGCTGCGTGAACAAAAACTCGAACTTCTCGTCGTACGCCCTCGCCATCGTGGCCTTCACATCGTCAGGCAGATCCCACAGCCGACGCTTGAACGGCCCGAGCGCCTTCTTGCGTGTCTTGTAGAAGAACTGTTCGTCGGTGTCCGTGGCTTTGCGCTCATCCTTCGCGTTCTCGCCCAACCACTCGTAGATGTCCTGACGGAGTGCCGCCGGCACGTGATCGAACAGCATGTTCTGGAAATTCGTGGCGAGGTGAATCTCCGCCGTCTCGGTCGTTGGGAAGTTGTGGAACGCGGAGTCCGGGAGGGTCGACGCTCCATGCTGCACCGCTCCCGCCAGCCCATACCGGTCGCGCGCGTCCTTGGACAGCCGAGTAAGCGTGTCGAAGTCCAGCGCGACGTCCGCGATAGAGCCATCCGGAAGCACCACGCCGCCATGCGACGTCCCGGATTGGACGCTGATCTTCGACAGGCCGTCAGTTCCCGGCGGGCATCGCTCGGCGAGCGTGCGGTTGAAGCCATCCATGAACGCGCGCAGCTCCTCGACCGTGCTGTTGTGGGAGCCGACTTCGCCGATCTCGCCGCCGATGGAGATCGAGACGCCCTTCGGCTGGAGCTCGCGAATGTACTGGGCGATATCCACACACGTCTCGAAGTTGAGACGCTGCTGCGACGCCAGGTCCGGCTTCGAGAGGTCCACCAGCGTCGACGTATCGACGTCGATGTTGTAGAAGCCGGCGGTCACCGCCTCCAGCGCGAGCTGCTTCACGGCGGCCACTTCGCCGTTAGGGTCGACCGCGAACTTCTTGGCGTTGACCTGAAAGTGATCGCCCTGGATGAAGACCGGCCCGCGGAAGCCCTCGCGCAACGCGGCGCCGAGCATCACGGCGACGTACTCTGACGGGCGCTGATCGGTGTAGCCAATCTCCGATCGCGCGATCTCGAGCAGGAACGCGCCCGCGTTGAGCTTGATGGCCGTGCGAAAAATCGCGCGTGCGGTGTCGTACGCGGCGCCACGCACGTTGATCGCCGGTACGGTGAAGCCGTGCACGGCGCCCTTGCCGCGCGCCATGTACAGGCCGTTGATCGACGCGGGGCGGACGCCAACGGCTTCGCCGATCTCCCAGATCAGCCACCGCGCATAGTCTCTCGCGTCGCCCGTGCCGAAAACCGCCTCGCGGACGAGCGCATCCATTTTCGCGGATGTGAGATCCGCCTCGCGCACCCCGGTGACGCGATCGTTTTCTACGTGGATGGCGTCGCCAAGTGGCGAGGGTCGTGTCTTCACTTGCTCCAGCATGTGCCGCCTCGAAAGAAAGCCGTCTAGTCGCCGTTGTCTTGGGGAAGCTCACCAGCCGTCGGACGTGAGGCAACCCCTGGTTCCCATCACGTTTCGTCGATCCGGATCGTGAGCCCATCGAACGCCGGCGTGACTCCGCGCGGCAGCTCAGCCTCGAGGTCGGCGTGGAAGTTGTCGTGAGTGAGGTGGGTGAGATACGTCCGCTCAGCGCCGATCTCGCGCGCCGCCCGCACGGCCTCCGGGATGCTCAGATGCGTCGGATGCTCCGTGCGGAAGAGCGCGTTGATCACCAGCACCTGTGCTCCACGAAGTTTGTCGAGCGCCGCGGGCGGGATGGTCTTCGCATCGGTGACGTACGCGAGCGGACCGATGCGATACGCGTATACGGTCATCTTTCCGTGCGGAACTGGCACAGCAATGACGTCGACATCACCGATCGTCACCGTTTCATCACCGGCGAGAGGCCGTGCGTGTCCTTCGGGCTTGGACGTACCGGCGGCAGGTCGAATGTTCTCGTCGAAGATGTACGGAAATCGCTTCGCCAGATTCTCGAGCGTACCCGGCGGCCCGTACATGGGCAGCGGCGCATCACGCCTGACGGTGATCGCGCGAATGTCATCCACGCCGTGCGTATGGTCGGCGTGATCGTGTGTGAAGAGCACCGCGTCAACCCAGTCGATGCCGTTCGTGACCAGCTGGAGCCGCAGCTCTGGCGGCGTATCGAGCAACAGCCGCGTTCCTCCATCGGTCTCCACCACGGCACCCACGCGGGTCCTTCGGTCGCGCGGGTCGGTTGATCGGCAGCGCGCACAATGGCAGCCGATCTGTGGCACGCCGAAGCTTGTTCCGGTGCCGAGGAACGTGAGCTTCACACGCGCTCGACTCGGAGCACGTTCGTGGTGCCCGGAACGTCGAATGGCACGCCCGCTGTCACGAGCACGCGATCGCCCTCCTTCGCGAGGCCGCGCGTCAGTACGACCTCGCGGGCACGAGCGACCATCGCTTCGTACGTCTCGCAGTGCTGCACGAGCTGCGGAATGATGCCCCACACGAGCGCGAGCTGACTGAACGTTCGGGGCTCGTCCGTCAACGCGAGGATGGGGACCTGCGGACGGTGCGCTGAGACGATGCGGGCACTGAACCCGCTCTTGGTGAACACGATGATGATCGGCGCGCCTAACATGCGCTGCGCGGTGTCCGTCGCCGCCGCGATGGTTTCCTCGGTCGTCGCAATGATCTCGGGCCCGATATAGCCTTCACGCGCACGCTTGAACGGGTGCTGCTCGATCTCGCAGACGATGCGGCGCATCGCCTGCACCGCGAGGCGCGGGTACGCGCCGGCGGCCGTCTCGGCGGACAACATAACGGCATCGGTCCCATCGATGATCGCGTTGGCAACGTCGCTCGCCTCGGCCCGCGTCGGACGAGGATGCTCGATCATCGACTCGAGCATTTGGGTCGCCGTGATCACCGGCCTGCCAATGATGTTGGCAAGCTTGATGATCCTCTTCTGGGCAATCGGCACTTCCTCGAATGGAAGCTCCACGCCGAGGTCACCGCGGGCGACCATTACACCGTCGGACGCGCGGAGAATGCTCTCGATGTTCTCGAGGGCCGAGTCCTTTTCGATTTTCGCGATGACGAGTACGGACTTCGGCAGGAGCGCCCGGAGCTCGGCGATGTCAGCCGCTCGCCGTACGAAGCTGAGCGCGAGGTAATCGAGCTTTTGCTCGACGGCGAAGGCTGCGTCCGCGCGGTCCTTCTCGGTGATTGACGGGGCGGAAACGTTTACACCGGGCAGGTTGATGCCTTTGTGACTCTTCACTTCTCCGCCGTGAACGACCCGCGCCGTAACGCGGGGTGCCTTGACGTCGAGCACCACGAGCTCGATCAGGCCGTCGTCCACGAGAATGCGGTCGCCGTCGTGTACGTCCTTCGCAAGCCCCTCGTATGTGACCGGCATCTCGGACCCGGTCGCTGAGTCCTCCGGGCAGAAGACGACGTCGCTGCCCGGCTCGAGAATCCTCGGCTTCGCCAGATCGCCGATACGGATGCGTGGCCCCTGCAGGTCGCCGAGAATCGCGACCGGCCGCCCACGCCGCGCTCCGAGCTCGCGAACTAACGCGATCGTCCGTGTATGCTGCTCGTGGGTTCCGTGCGAGAAGTTGATGCGGGCGACGTCGAGCCCCGCGTCCATCAGACTATCGATTGTTTCGGCAGTGGCGGTCGCCGGGCCGAGCGTACACACGATCTTCGTGCGCGGCTGGTAGTTCGTGGGCACTGAGCGTTAAGCGATGCGTAAGGGTGCGGCGGGCGTGGCCGGAGGCTATCGTGCACCGTCGAGCGATCGCGGATCACGCAGAGGTGACCCGCGAAGGCTGTGACGATGAGGCGCGCGTCAGCGACCGGCGCCGATGGGCCGACCGAGCGTCTTGGTTTTGCGCTCGAGGCCCGCGATGAGCGAGTCGAATGACTTCTGGAAGCTCGCCAGCCCGTCGACGAGAAGCTTGTTCGTCACGTCGTTGAAATCGATACCGATCTCCGCGAGTTGTTCCATCACCCGCTGCGCCTCGCGGAGATTGCGATCAACCGTGCGTTCGACGATACCGTGATCCTTGAATGCCTCGGCGGTGGCGGGCGGCATCGTGTTCACCGTGTCGGGGCCAATGAGCTCCTCGACGTACACGACGTCTCGGTACGCCGGATTCTTGGTGCTCGTGCTGGCCCACAGTGGCCGCTGCAACTGGGCGCCTCGCGCCGCCAGCTTTGTCCACCGGTCACTCGCGAACAATTCCTGGAACAGCTTGTACGCCAACTTCGCGTTCGCCACGGCGGCGCGGCCCTTGAGCGCCATTGCGCGGTCCTTGACGCCCGCATCGCCCTTCGCCGCGATGGCGTCGAGTCGTTTATCGACCTCGCTATCGACGCGGCTGACGAAGAAGCTGGCCACCGAGGAAATGCCAGAGATCTCCTTGCCGGCTGCCAAGCGATCCTCGAGCCCGGCCATGTAGGCTTCGATCACGCTCCGATGCGCCTCGATGGAGAACAGCAGCGTGATGTTCACGTTGATCCCGTCGGCGATGAGCGCGCGAACGGCGCGCGCCCCTTCCGGCGTTCCGGGGATCTTGACCATCACGTTAGGCCGGCTCACGGTCGCCCAGAGGCGGCGGGCCTCCGCGATCGAGGCGTCGGTGTCGTGCGAGACGCCCGGAGAGACCTCGATCGAGACGAACCCGTCCTTGCCTTTGGCTGCCCGGTTCGTGTCGGCGAAAATGTCGCACGCCGTACGAACGTCGGTGGTCTCCACAAGCTCGAAGAGGTCCCAGGCGGTGAGGCCCGGCGGCGCCGACTTGATTTGATCGTCGTACTCGTCGCCCTCGGCGAGTGCTTTCTCGAAGATGGTCGGGTTCGAGGTCATTCCAGTGAGGGCGTCCTCGCGAATCATGCGCGCGAGATCACCGTTCTGGAGGATCGTTCGATCGATGAAATCCAGCCAGATCGACTGGCCGACCTCGTGTAGCGCGTTGAGCCGATTGGTCGTCATTTCAGGTGTGCGATCGAAGTGATGGACCTGATTCGGGATCCCGTCACGGGAGCCTCACGGAAACATACCACGCGCCGCCCAATGCCGTCGACGGGCCCTCGGCCGGCGTACCGTGCGCGTCCTCATGTTTTGCGGTCTCGTCACATAGCCGTTACCGACGATGACCGATAGATGGTTCAGCGCGTACCGTGCCGCCGTCCGCTGGTGGCGTTCGAGATCGCTGGCCGGCCAGCTGGTTCTCACGAACCTTGGCGTCGTGGCAATCTGGGCGGTCACGACCCGCCAGGTCATTTCGCTTCAGGAGGACCGGCGCGCGGACGCGGAACAGGCGGCCGCAGAGGCGGGATCGGCAGTCCTGGTAACGGCCAGGATCGACCCCATCCTCGCCAACCTCGCCACGGACCAGCGCGGCTTCGCGCTCACGGGAGACTCATCGTTTCTCGGCCCGTACAAGCTGGGTCGTATCCAGCTTGGCCTGGCGATGGATTCGTTGTCCAAACTCGCCAAAGGCAACGAGGAGCTGACGCTGGCCACGGACCGGCTCGATCGGGCCGCGTTATCCTGGGGCCGAGCCGCCGCCCGCCAATTCGCCGCGCGGTCGTCGGAGGTTCCGGAAGACACGGCCGTCGCGCTGGCCCACGCCGTCATCACGCTGATGGACAGCGCTCGAGCCGCCACGGGCGTGCTGGAGCGAATCACGCACGCGCAGGCGGAACTTCGTGCGAAAGAGGCTGCCCACCAGATCGAGCTCGACTCCCGCGAGTCGCTGCTTGTTCGCCTCCTCCTCGTCGCGATGATCGTGCTGGCCACGGTAGCCAGTCTGCGACGGGTAACCAGCACGCTCGACGCGATCGTCTTCGACGCACGCGCGCTCGCCGCAGGAGATCATCGCGCGGCGGTACGCTCGGTTGCAGGGGGAAGCCGTGAGCTCGGGCACCTCGGCGAAGCGTTCGGTACCCTCGCCGCAGCCGTCGCCGAGCGCGAGCTCGGACTCCGCGACGATATTCGGCAGCTCAAGGAGGTCGAGCGGCTGAAGACCGAGTTCGTGTCCACCGTCAGTCACGAGCTTCGCACGCCGCTTACGGCGATTCGCGGCGCACTCGGACTCGTATTGGCCGGAACGACCGGACCGATCGCATCCAAGACCCGCGACCTCCTTCAGATCGGACTCCAGAATACCGAGCGTCTCATTCGTCTCATCAACGACATCCTCGATGTCGAGCGAATCGAGTCGGGGCATCTCTTCGTGCGGAGGGAGCCGTGTGAGCTGGCGGAGATTCTGCGGACCACCGTTGAATCGCTGCGGACCGTCGCGATGGAGACGCAGGTATCGCTCGTGATCGAAGCGGAGAAGAGCGCCGTCGTCACTGGGGACCCCGACCGCCTCGTGCAGGTCTTCACGAACCTGATCTCGAACGCGGTGCGGTTTTCACCGCGCGGTGAATCGGTCACCGTCGCGCTGCGTACGACGCCGACGAGCGTTGTCGTGTTCGTGTCCGATCGTGGGCCTGGAATTCCCCTCGAGTTCCGGAAGCGCATTTTCGGGAAGTTCCAGCAGGCGGATCCCGCGGGGGCAGCGGGCGGTGCCGGGCTCGGACTCGCCATCGTGCGCGCGATCGTGGAGCGCCACGGCGGCTCGATTCGTTTCGACAGCGCACCCGGTCATGGGACGACGTTCATCACGGAGCTGCCGTACACGGCGCCGAGCGCATTGGCGCCGTCCACCAGCCCGACCGACCATCAGTTGCTCCTGGTGGACGACGACCGCGACATGCTCAGCGTCCTGCGGTCGCTTTGCGAGACGGTGGGCGCCGTTACGGCGGTCGGCTCGCCGGAGGAAGCCTGGCGCGCCCTAACAAGTACCCAATACGACGCGATCGTGATCGACCCGTCGTCCCCCGGATCTCGAGGCGTCGAGCTCGTGGTCCAACTTCGCGAGCTCCCGGCCTACACGGATGTGCCGGTCCTCGTGTTCTCCGCGCGCGAGTTTTCGGACGAGGAGCTGGATGGGATTACGCTCGCGCCTTCACACGCGTTCGTGAAGGCCAGGGACCGCGAGCAGGATCTGGTGCTCCGCCTGAAGGCTGTGCTGGCCGTGCGCCGTCCGCGGCGTGCGATCGCGATCCCCGCGTAATCGCTTACTGGTTTACGCCGGAGCGGCCATCAGGTCTCGGCTGCGCGCTCTCGCCAGAGCGGAATCTTGCCGGCGAGCGTGCGGAAGCTGACGGGCTTCGAGACGTAGTCCAGCGCGCCGGCGCGCAGCGCGCGCACCTGGTCGCCCTCGCCAACGTGGCCGGTGATGAAGACCACCGCGTACACGCCCGGTCGTGCTGCGCGCAGTCGTTCGTGCACGGAGTGACCGTCGAGGCCGGGGAGGTCCACATCCAGGAGCACCAGCGGGCGACGCCCATCGGTCTGGAACGAGACCAGGGCTTCCAGCGCCGCTTCGCCGTTGGCGTACGCGCGGAAGGTGAGGCCCGCGGAACGCAGCACGTATTGCACCATGTCCGACAATGCCGCGTCGTCCTCGATCAGGATGATGTCCGGCGCGAGCCCCGCTTCCTGACTGCGCCACCGCCTAACGAACGCCGAGCGGTCCTGACGGGCGATCTCGATCGCTTCGTCGGCGGCGCGGCGCAGGGCGCCGATCTCCGCTGGCACTTCCTCCGTGTCCGCGATGCCGCATCGCCAGGCGGGCGCGCCGTCCACGCGGCCGAACACCAAGGCCTCGAACAGCGACTCGGCGATCTCGCCATCGCACTCGATGACCGCCATGAGCGAGACACCCTCGTGATAGCCGACGACGCTCGTCGACCCGGCGACGGCGTTCGCGATGCGCTGCGTTTCCCGGAGCCAGCCCATGGCCGCGTCACCCGCGAGGTCGTCGCCGTCGGGACGCACCACGACCATGGCGAGCGTCTTGTCTCCAGCCGCTGCGGTGCGGACGAATTCCGCGACGTCGGTCGTGGTCCGCGGTGGCAGGGCGAGGCCTGTGCCCGGGTGACGCCCTTCACTCAGACGCACGATACGCTGGCGTTCGAGATGCCGCGCGATGCAGGCCCGGAGGTCCGGCGCTGCGATCGGCTTCGCGATGAAGTCGTCCACGCCGGCGCGCCGCGCCTGCTCCTGGGTGCGCTCCTCCGTATCCGCCGAGATCAGAACGATCGGGAGATCCCGGTAGGCCGGGAGGGTCCGGAGCTCTCGGGCGAGCTCGATGCCGGACACGTCCCCCATGCGGACGTCCATCACGAGGAGCGATGGCGCCGTCGCGGCAAGCTGCTGGTGTAGCTCGTTAGGCGTGTCGCACGTCATGCTCCGGACTCCCTCGCTCTCGAGCAGGAACTGCACGATCGTGAGGATCGACGGATCGTCGTCGAGGACGAGGATGGTCGCGCCGGTGGTGGAGCTTCCGAGCGACAGCCGGTCGGCGAGGTCGAACAGCGCCCCGAGCTCGTCCGCCTCGTCGACCGTCGCGACGCCGGCGGCCGCCGCATTGATCTGGGCGGTCGATGTGGCGGCCCCCAACGCAATGACACCAGCGTTGGATGATGTGGTCAGCTCGCGCAGGTCCGCCAACTGCTCCGCCGCAACCACGACGACGTGCGGCGCAAGCTCCCGAAGCGCCGTGGGCGTGAGATCGCTCGCTCGGGCGGAGGAGAGCTGGTACCCGCGCAGCGCCGCCTCCGATCGCAGACGCCGGGCATAGGACGGCGCGACGTCCACGAGCATCATCCGACGCCGCGACACTGGTGCGTGACCCAGCGCGGCTTCGGCAGACATCGCGAGCCGCAGCGCGCTCACGAAATTGCCAATGATCGTCGCTCGCTGCGACCGCTCGAGCTCCCGGTCCTGCTCCCATGCATCGACGCGCTGCTCAAGCTTCGCCGCGAGACGGCTCGCCTCGACGAAACCATAACTGCCCGCGGTGCCGTGCACGCGATGCAGCTCGCGGCGTAAAGCCGAGACGGTTTCCGGCGCGGATGGGTCGGCGGCCAGCTGTCGAGCCAGATCCTCGAGCAACGCGATTGTGCCGGCGCTGGTCTCGCGAAAACGCTCGCGTAACGTCCGCAGCGCATCGCTCGCCCTCGCGACGGATTGGGCGCTCGCCATCAATCGGTCATGGAAACGGGAGGTCCCGCGCGCGCCTATGGCGGATGCTCGGCAAGAGGCCGGGCCGAAGGCGCGGTGACGTCGTACGCGATAGAGACGTCCGAGAACTGATGCCCGTCACGCGATCTCGCGACCCTAACCCGCTACCGGCCGGGCGGATGAAGCTCCTCTGCGCCGACGATGAGCCGGATCTCAGAACGATCCTCGAGCTCGCGCTCTCGATCGATCCGGGACTCGATGTCGAGATCGTGTCGTCAGGCGCAGAGCTGCTGGTACGTGCGTCACAGAATCGCTACGACGCCTTCGTCCTCGACGGGATGATGCCGGGCCTGGATGGCTACGAGACGTGTCGGCGGCTCAAGGACGACCCGGCAACGGCTGCGATTCCGGTCGTGTTCCTGACGGCGAAGACGCAGCAGGATGAAATGCGCCGTGCGATAGCCCTCGGGGCCACGGCCTGTCTCACCAAGCCGTTCGACCCGCTCACGCTCGCTACCGAGCTTCGCGCCGCCTTAGAAGCGGGAACCGGGGACTAGTGCCCAGTCCCCAGTTTCACTGCGTGCGGTTCGCCGAAGCCCGGCTCAGTGGGAGCGAAGCGCACCGGCAGCCACACGGTGAACGTCGTGCCTTCGCCATACCGGCTCTCCACCTGCACGCTTCCACCCAACCGCTCCAGTAGCTTGCGGGTGATGCTCAGGCCGAGGCCCGTGCCGCCGAACTCGCGCGTCCGGGATTGATCGATCTGCCGGAAGTCCTCCCAGATCGCGTCCAGATGCTCGGTCTTGATGCCGATCCCGCTGTCGCTCACCGCGATTCGCACGAACTCCTCGCTGCGCGTCGCGTCGAGGCGCACCCAACCCACGTGGGTGAACTTCACGGCGTTCGAGAGCAGGTTGAGGAGGATCTGCTTGAGCTTCGTGCGGTCGGTGTACACGCGCATGCCATCTTCCCCAACGCGGTACGTCACGTCGAGTCCTTTCTTTCGGACCATCGGCTCCAGCTGCTGGGCGACCTCGATGACGACTTCGCGGAGCGCAATGTCCTCGAGGTGAAGCGGCATCTTGCCCGCTTCGATCTTGGCGAGGTCGAGGATGTCGTCGATGAGGGCCTGCAGGTGCTGCCCAGCCGCACGGATGCGCTCGAGACTGTCGATCTGCTGGACCGTCACCTCGCCGAACAACCGATCGAGGAGTAGCGACGTGTGCCCGAGCACCGCATTCAGCGGTGTGCGCAGCTCGTGCGACATGCTGGCGAGAAATTCCGACTTGAGCCGGTTGGCGCGCGCGAGCTCCTGCGACTGCCACTGGAGCTTGAGATTCTGTGCCTCGAGATCGCTCGTTGCGGCACGGATTCGCTCTTCCAGCTGTGCCGAGAACTTCTTGAGCTCCTCGTACAG
>Ga0070689_100000905_pt1 | contig 18535 bp, 18 predicted proteins | sample KBSS23HmetaG_FD_64669 | JGI IMG/M metagenome (GOLD analysis project Ga0070689, IMG submission 64669) | Switchgrass rhizosphere microbial communities from Kellogg Biological Station, Michigan, USA - KBS S2-3H metaG | ecosystem: Host-associated > Plants > Roots > Rhizosphere ...
GTGCAGATCGTCGGGTACATCAGATCGTGCGGGTCGGTCGAGTGCTCGAGCCCGACGAGATGCGCCTGTTCCTGCGCGATGATCACGGCCGTTTCACGCGCGCTGCGACCGCCCTGGAACACGTAGGCGACGCCGCCATTGAGGTCCTTGCACGCGAACGGCGCGACGCCGGCGACCTTGTCGTCCGCCATGCACCAGCGGCCGCCGCCCGACGACACGACCTCGGTGTAGTACTTCCCGCTCGTCGGACGCGTCAGCGTGAAGACGATGTTGAAGTCCTTGTACCACTCGTCGAGGTACGCCTGGATCTGCCGCTGGCACTCCTCGATCGTGGGCGCGAAGCTGCACTCGAACTTCGGCACGCTCCCCGAGCACGCGTCGTAGTTCTGCGTGTGCTGCTCGGTTCCGTCGGCGTAGCGGAGGTAGAAGACCTTCGGGTCGTTGCCGCTGCTGCCGAGCGCGCCCTGCACGGTCGTCACGTCCGTCTTCGGCGGCGCGATCATGTCCCCGTGCATCGACGCCGCGGGGCCCGTCGCCGCCGTGCCGACGTCGGCGGCGGGCACCACACCCGCTGCGTCTGGCGCCTCGCCGCAGCCCGCGGTGACGGCCGACAGCGCGGCGCACGCGAGCAGGGTTTTGAAAAACATCTTCAAGGCTTGCCTCTTCGAACTTCTAATCGGCGGGGTCGGCTAGCCATGCAGGCCGACCTGTGGCAGGGTCTGCAAGATCCATCGGCAACACCGAAATAAAATTTAGTACGTTAAGATACCTATTTTTTATCAACAGTAAACCGCGAAAACCCTCGAAACACCAATGGTTGCAGCCGAAAACTACGTCGCCGAGCTCGACACCAAGAACCAGGCCTCGATTCAGCGCGTCGTCGATGCGTTGTCTACGGCCCTGGCCAAGGACGGCGTCGAGGTGCCGGATGCGCTCCGCTTCGCGCTGAAGGCGACGATCGAGGCCGCCGAGGTCGCGGCCCTCTGGATCACCGACTGCGACGACCTGGAGATGAAGCTGTCCCTGGCGGAGCAGTGCGGCGACAGCGCACGCCAGTGTCGGAAATTGTCGGAGCGCCTCCTCGCGCTCGGGGTGTCGGGGTACGACCCGCGCGACGGCGGCTATTCGAAGCTGTTCGCGTTCCTGCGATCCCTGCAGACGACGGAAGAGCGGTCGTCTGCCGGATATCTGACGGGCCGGGCGCTGTCGATGGCGCGTCTGGGCGCCCTGGCCGGGTTCTGTGAGCGCAAGGGCGACGGCGACAGCGCGCGCCTGCTGGGCGTCGACATCATGGGGCAGGAGCGCCGCTACTACGAGCAGGGCAAGCAGATGCTCGTCGCGGCCGTTCCCACCGAGGAGAGCCAGGCCCGTGCCCGCCGCGCCGCGTATCGCACCCTCGAGCTGGCCGGCGAGACCGCTGAACCTCTGCAGCTGCGCAAGGCGCTCGGCAAGCGCCGATAGACGGCCGCCCCCGCCTGTTATAGTCGTGAGCTGACATGGCGACGGAGGCGCCGATCGCGCCCTCGGCCTTTGGCCGTTACACGCTCCTCGAACGACTTGCCGTCGGCGGCATGGCCGAGGTGTTTCGCGCCAAGATCACCTCCTCGCACGGCTTCGAGAAGATCCTGGTCGTCAAGCGCATCCTGCCGCACCTGGCGGCCGATCCGAACTTCGTCTCGATGTTCATCGACGAGGCGAAGCTGACGGCGCAGCTGACGCACCCGAAGATCGTGCAGGTCCTCGACTTCGGCGACGTGGGCGGGCAGTTCTTCACGGCCCTCGAGTACATCGACGGGTTCGACGGCCTCGGCCTGCTCCGCGTCGCAGCGCAGAAGCGCGTTCACATCCCCCGGTCGCTGAGCGTGTTCATCGTCAGCGACGTTCTGGAGGCGCTCGACTACGCCCACAACGCGCGCGACATGGAGGGCAAGCCGATGCAGATCGTGCATCGGGACATCTCGCCGTCGAACATCTTCATCTCGAAGCGCGGCGACGTGAAGCTGGGTGACTTCGGGATCGCGCACGCGCAGCGCCGCGAGTCGAAGACGCAGGCCGGCACCCTGAAGGGAAAGTACGGCTACATGTCCCCCGAGCAGGTGGTGGGCAAGCCGATCGACGCGCGCAGCGATCTGTTCGCGGTCGGCGTCGTGCTGGCCGAGCTGCTCACCGGACGGCGGCTGTTCTCGGCGCCGGCGGATCTGGACGTCCTGCTCAAGGTGCGGGACGTGAAGCTGGATCGCCTGGACAAGTACGGCGCCGATCTGCCCAAGACGCTGGATCGCATCGTCAGGCGCGCGCTCCAGAAAAATCCGCGCGATCGGTTCTCGACCGCGACCGAGTTCCGCGACGAGCTGTCGGACTACCTGTTCTCGTCCGGGCAGCGCATCGGGCCGGGGGACCTGCGCACGTTCACGGGCACGTTGTTCGACACCAGCCCGGATGCGGCCGCGCGCCTGCTGCAGGAGGCGCGCCGCCTGGAGACGGCGCGCGCGCCCTCCAAGGCGGCGGCCGAGGCGATCGCGAACGCCGGCGCCGGAGCCGGCCCGGCCGCGCCCGCGCCGACAGCGCACAAGAAAGGCGGTCCCGCGGCGCCTTCGTTCCCGCAGACGCCGACGCTCGAGGCGGATGTGGTATCGGACGCGCCGACCGCACAGACGGCGCACGAGTCGGCGGAGGGGAGCTGGCCCGACCGCGAGGAGCCGTCGTCGTTGCGCGGATTCACGCCCGTTTCGAAGCCCGGCGATCCGTCGAGGTCGGTTCCCACCGTCCAGTCGCGTCTCGGCCGACGCGCGACCACGCACAGCGACGTCGGGAAGTTCGTCTCCGCGGCGCCGAAGCGCCCGCCCGACAGCGCGGGCGACATCAGCATCATCACGCCGATGCGTCTGTTCTGCGATCTCGCGCTGGTGGGCGAGACGGGCCTGCTGCACTTCGAGCTCGGCGACACCCAGAAGGAGATCTTCCTGGTGGGCGGCGCGCCGGAGTCGGTCAGCTCGAGCAACCCGAACGAGCGCTTCGGCGAGTACCTGGTCGGCAAGGGCGTGCTGGGGCCCGCCGACCTCGATCTCGCGCTCAGCATGCTGCCGCACTACAACGGCAAGCTGGGCGACACGCTGGTCGCACTGGGCCTGCTCCGGCCGCTCGACGTGTTCCGTCTGCTCTCCGAACAGGTCCGCGACCGCGTCATCGACGTGTTCGCGTGGACGGAAGGGACATTCGCCTACTACCGCGGCGTCACGAATCGACAGGAGAACTTTCCGCTGGGCCTCGACACGTTCGAGATCCTCGGCGCGAGCGTGGTCAACCTGCCCTACGAGCTGCTGTCCCAGCGCTTCGATTCGATGCTCGACTATCGGCCGATCGCCACGGAGCGCGGGCGCGTCGAGCCCGAGGCGTTTCGGATCGGACCCACGCCGCGCGAGGTCCTGAACCTGCTCGACGGCGAGCGGACGCTGCGCGACTGGATGAACCAGTTCGGCGACCGCGAAGAGCTGCTGACGTTCCTGCGGTCGCTGTACCTCCTCGTCGAGACCGATCTCGCCGAGCTTGATTAGCCGCTCGGGCGGATCAGCGCCGCATCAGGAAGCGGCCGACGGTGACGACGACGGCAACGACGAACGCGAAGATCCCGATCAGCCCGACCAGCGGAACCCGCGGTGCCCGCGGCGGCGGGATCGTCCTATAGAACGCTCGGCTCCCGGTCCCGCGCGGCGGCGCTCCCGGTCCGGGAGCGGTCCCGTTCGTCAGGTAGGTGGTCGACGGGTTCTCGTTGGTCTCGGCCGGCCTGGACGCGGTCGGCGCGCTGAACGCCTCCTCGAGCAGTTTCGGCACCGCCTGCTCGGCGGCCGGCATCTCGATCAGGAAACGATCGAGCGCATCGGCGAGCTCCGCCGCGGATTGATAGCGGGCCGCCGGATCGCGCTCGACGGCCTTCGCGACGATGGCGTCGAGCATGGCCGGGACGCCGTCTCGACGGCGCGACGGTTCCGCAATCGGCTTGGTCAGCACGTTGCGGAGCGTCTCGCTGTCATCGTCAGCGGCGAACAGCCGCTCCCCTGCCACCATCTCCCAGAGAACGACGCCGAGCGAGAACAGATCCGTGCGGTGGTCGATGGGCTGACCGCGCACGAGCTCCGGCGACATATAGGACAGCTTGCCGGCGAGGCGCGGCGCCCGGCCCGGTTCGCCCTGGGCCCGTGCCCGCGCCGCCGCCCGCGCGATTCCGAAGTCGAGGATCTTCACACCGCCCGACTCGAGCAACATGATGTTCGACGGCGTGACGTCGCGGTGAATGATCCCGCCCGGCGACCCGTCGGGCAGCACCAGCGTATGCGCGTGATCGAGCGCGCGCGCGACCTGGCGCGCGACGAACGCCGCCAGCGACGGCGGCATCGCCTCCCGGCGCGCGCGCAACGCGCGCATCACCGTCGAGACGTCGCGGCCGACCAGGTGCTCCATCACCATGAAGTACGCGCCGTCGATCTGACCGAACTCGAAGACGCGCACGATGCTCGGGTGGTGGAGCAGCGACGTGATGCGCGCCTCCTCGCAGAACATCTGAACGAACTTCGGCGAATCAGACCGGTCGGGCCGGATCCGCTTGATGACGAACGCGCGCTCGAACCCCGACAGACCGGAGGCGACGGCCTTGAACACCTCGGCCATCCCGCCCTTGCCGATCCTCTCCACCAGCTGAAAACGGCCAAAGCTCTCCGCCGGCGTGGGTGGTCCGGGCGTCTTAGGCGCCTTGTGCACGGTCGAGGTCACGCTCAGGGATGCGACGCCATCGCGATTTCCAAAATGCTTTCCCGGAGATGGCAGAGAAATGCCGCAAAGCAGAACATCGGTGGCGGCGGGGGTTCACTTGAGCGAGCCGCCGGCCGGCGGCCGCCCGATAGGCGTGGCGAGAAGCTCGACCGTCGTGCTTATAATCGCGCGCCGCTTCCCCCAGACCGGAGACGACCCATGACCCGCATGCTCTGTGCCGCCCTTCTCGTGTTCTCCGGTCTCGCGTCGGCCGCCCGCGCGGCGGACGAGCCACCCTCCGGCGGGATGCCGGCCCCGACGGAGAGCGCGCCTCCGCCCGACGGCACCGCGCCCGGGTCAGGAGCGGGGACGGGCCCGATCGTTTCCGCGGGCGCCATCGGTGAAGAGGCGGCCGCGCCGCGCCCCGCCGACCTGTCCTACGGCGTCGCGGCGCGTCTCCGCTGGGTCACCGTCCCGGCCTGGATGTTGAACCTGTTCACCAAGAAGAACGTCCCGCTGTCGTCGTGGGGCACGGGCATCGAGTTCTTCCGGCGCAAGTCCAACTTCGATCTCATCGCGTCGCTCAGCTACCAGAACATGTCGCCGCCCGACGGCAACTGGCTGGGCAAGGGACACCGGGCCGCCGACGAGACCGATTACGTGCATTTCGACGGCCTGGCGATGTGGGGCGTGGACGTCTCATTCGTGTGGCACTCGATGTTCAACGAATGGTTCGGCATGCACTACGGCGCCGGCATCGGCGTCGGCATCATCCCCGGCGAGATCCTCCGCATCAGCAACTCGGGGTGCACCGATCAAAATGCGGGCGACATCAACCAGTGCCACCCGGTGGGCGTCACGCCGAACGGGTCGGACACGCTGCCGCTCCCCCCGAATTTGACGACGCCCCGGACGACCGTCGAGGACTCGCCGAACAACCCGCACCAGTTCGTCGACCAGAACAAGCCGCCGGTGCTCCCGATCGTGAACATCCTGGTCGGAATCGACTTCCGCCTGCCGCAGGTGCGCGGCTGGGAAGCCAAGATCGAGGGCGGCTTCTACAACGCCTTCTTCCTGGGCGGCGGCGTCGGCTACACGTTTTAGGCAACTCTCGTTCGGGGTCGTCTACGGGCCGTCGTCGGGGCGGTTGCCGTCGGCGATGTCGCGAATGTAGCGGGCGAAGTCCCGTTCGATGCGCGGCAGCAGGAGCACGAGCTTCGCCTGCTGCACGGGCGTCAGCACCTTGCGCACGTCCCGGATGCGTTCGTCGCGCGACGCCTGGCGCTTGGCGCGGTTGGCGAGCATCTTGTTGATCGCCGCCGTCAGCTTGGCGTTGTCCGGTTGCGGCGCCGCGAGCAGACCGCGGATCTCCTCCGCGATCTGACGCCGCTCGGCCGCGAACGCCAGCTCCTGCTCGTCGTATTTGGCGAGGACCGGGAACAGCTTGGCGGACGTGCTCTCGTCGAGCTTCAGCTCCTCGACGATCCGCCAGGCGCGCAGCGCGCGCATCCGTTCCACCACCTCCTTGCGCAGCTGATCGGGCGACCGCTTGTCCGCCGCCGCGGCAGGCGCGGCCGCCGACGGCGGCGGCGCTCGTCGCGGCCCCTCCGCCCACGCGGCGCCCGATCCGACGACCGCGGCAAGGCCAGCGGCCAGCAGCCCCGCGATTCGCGCCGTCACAGCGCCGCTCCGGCGAGCGAGCGTTCGATCCGCTGCAGCGTCGGGCCGTCCATCTCCGCCAGCTCGTCGTTGGCCAGCCCGTCGTCGTCGAACGCCGGGTCCGAATCCTGCGCGTCGCTCGCGGCGATCGCGGTGACGTGCGACGGCGACCGCGTGCGCAGCCGGTCGAGCAGACGGCGCAACGCCGGTTCGTCCAGATCGGCGACGTCGACCACAGAGTCGGCCGCCTCGTCGTCCGCGCCGGTCAGGGCCGTCGCGACCGCCGGAGCCGGGACGGCGCCCGTCGGCCCGACCGGCGCGCGGCCGGCGAGCAGCAGCGCCGCCGCCGCAGCCGCCGCGGCCGTCACGAAAAAAGCGATCCGCGTCGACCGGCGACGCGCGGGCGAGCGGGTGCCGGCCAGCGCCGCCGCCGCGGCGTCGGTCGTCCGCGCCGCCAGATCGTCCCAGAAGCGATCGGAGACCGGGAGGGCCGGCGCGCCGGCGCGCAGCGCGGCCGCGACGCGCGGCGCGTCCCGCAGCTCGGCGAGCGTGCGGAAGCAGGTCATGCACGAGCCGACGTGAGCGGCGAGCGCCGGGTCCGTCATGACGTCGCCACCCAATGTCGAATCGACCGCTCGTTCCCACACCTGCCGGCAGACCGGCGCCATCTCGTCGATCTTCATTTGAGCTTCCCGCGGTGAGCGCCACCGCCGTCGGCGGGCGCCATCGTCGCACGCAACTTGCGAACGGCGTAGTGGAAGTTCACCTTCGCCGCCCCCTCGCTGATCCCCAGCACCTCGCCGATGTCGCGGAACGGCAGATCTTCGTAGATGCGCAGCTCCAGCGTCATCCGCTGCTTGGTCGGCAGCGTCGCCACCGCCCCGCGCAGGGCTTGTGCCGTCTCCGCGGCCTCCAGTCTATCCAACGCTGCGGAAGCGGACATCCCCCGCTCGTCGCCGGTCCCCGCCTCGATCTCGCCGTCATCGGCGACGAAGCGCGCGTGATCGCGGATGTGGTTCAACGCGAGGTGCGCGCCGATGCGCAGGATCCAGGAGCGAAACACGCCCGCGTCGCGCAGCTCCGCCAGCTTTCCCATCGCGCGCACGAACGATCGCTGGACCAGATCCGCCGCCTCGTCGGCGTCGCGCACGTACCGCAGGCAAAGCGCGAACAGCGCCCGCTGATGGCGCCGAACCAGCCGATCGAGCGCGGCGCGATCCCCGCGCTGCGCCCGCCTGACCAGCTCCTCGTCAGGCGTCTCCTCGGCCTCCGCCATGCGTACCAGAAAGAGTCTCGGGGCCGTCTCGGTCGAAGTCGCCATGCAGCAAACCCGACGGAGTAGACCCGCCCGACCCGGGGGCGGTTAGGCCGGGCCGCCCGCCTTGGTGTCCCGCGTGGAGAGGTTGTCCTCCAGGCTCTCCACCGTCGAACGCAGGGCGGACACCTCCTCCTGCGTCGCCAGCCCGAACAGACCGGCCGCGAAACGGCTGGCGCGGTCCAGCTCCGCCTTGATCGTTCCGCCCAGGCCGACCGCCTTCATGGCGACGTTCATGACGCGCGGATCGCCCATGACGCGGGACACCCGCGGATCGCTCATCAGCCGCATCGCCCGCCCGAGCACCGCGTCTTTCACCGAGTCGAGCATCGACATCTTTCGTTTGTGCCACGCACGCACGCTTGCGTCAACGCAGGCCGCGCGCCATGCTTCGCGAGTGCTTGCGCGAGAGGTGGTCCGCAGGTCACCGTTCTCCACGATCGTCGCCGGCACTTTCCTGTCCGGGTGGCTGCTCGGCCTGGCGGTCGTGCTCAAGCTGTGGCACCTCGCCCACGCGCCCCGGTGGATGCTGGTCAGCGGTGTCGGCTACGTGTCGCTGATGCTGCCGCCGGCCATCGCCGGCTTCGCGCTGGCCTGGTGCGCCGGCCGCCTGGCGGCCCGGGGCTGGGGACGGCCGTCGCTGGGCCTCGCGGGCGCGGGCGTCGTCGGCCTGGTTGTCGGCCTGCTCGTGGTCTGAACGACGCGCGCGCCGCCCGCCGTGCGGGCCGCGCGCGGCGGTGGTACAAATCGCCGATGATCGACGGCGGGCGGCTCAAGCAACGGATCGCGGACCTGGCGCCAGCCTTCGAGGAACGCCTCGCGGCGCTGTGCGGGATTCCCAGCGTCAGCATGGAGAGCGGCCGCCGCGCCGAGGTCGCCGCGTGCGCGAAGCTGGGCGCCGACATGCTGCGGGAGGCGGGCGCGCAGGTCGACACCATCGCCACCGACGGCTTTCCGATCGTGCTCGGCCGTTTCTTCCAGGATGCGTCGTTCCCGACGGTGACCGTCTACAACCACCTGGACGTGCAGCCCGCCGACGGCGAGGGCTGGCGGACGCCGCCGTTCAAGCTGACGCGCGACGCGGCCGCGGCGTCCGGGCCGACACGCTGGTTCGCGCGCGGCGCCACCGACGACAAGGGGCCGGCGCTGACAGCGCTCTACGGCGCGCGGCTGGCGATCGAAAACGGCGTGCGCGCGAACATCCAGTTCCTCTGGGAGCTGGAGGAAGAGATCGGCAGCCCACATTTCGCGGCCGGCCTGGCCGCCGCGGTCGCGGGCGATGCGGCCACCGGACGCGCGCCGTTCGCGACCGATTCGGTGGTCGTCTCCGACACGATCTGGATCGCCGCCGGCCAGCCGTCGATCTCGTACGGCCTGCGCGGCCTGATGGGATTCACGGTCGCGCTCGAGACCGGCGCCAAGGACGTCCACTCGGGAACCACCGGCGGCCTCGCGCGCAATCCGATCGGCGAGCTCGCCGCGCTGATCGCCGAGTGCTACGACGCGCGCACCGGGAAGGTGAAGATCCCCGGGTTTTACGACGACGTGCGCAAGCTGTCGGCCGCCGAGCGCAAGGCGTTCGCGCGCGCGCGCTTCTCGCGCAAGCGGTTCGCGGCCGCGCACGAGCTCGGATCGCTGCGCGGAATCAAGGACGACGTCGGGGGCCTGATCGCGCTCACCGCGGCGCCGACGCTGGAGGTGCACGGCATCGTCGGCGGCTATTCGGGCCCCGGCATCAAGACCATCGTTCCCCACCGCGCCGAGGCCAAGCTGTCGACGCGCCTGGTCCCCGACCAGAAGCCGGCGAAGGTCTTCAAGCTGATCCAGCGCTTCATCAAGTCACGCCTGCCCGACGCCGAGGTCATGCACGAGGCGTCGCTGGATCCGTACCTGGCGCCGATGGACGGCGGCATGAACGACGCCGCGGCGGCGGCCGTGCGCGCCACCTTCGGCAAGCAGCCGGCATTCGTGCGCGAGGGCGGGTCGATCGGCGCGGTGCTGACGATGCGCAAGACGCTGGACGCGCCGGTCACGTTCCTGGGGCTCTCCCTGCCCGAGCACGGCTACCACGCCATCAACGAGAACTACGACTGGGGTCAGGCGAGCGGCGGCATGGAGCTTTTCTGCCGCTATTTCAGTGAGATTGCCTCCCGACCCCGACACGGTTGAATCCCCCGTGATGCGCGCTACGCTTCGGCCATGAGCGACGCAGCGCCTCCGCCCCCGTCTCGTAGCACCGCTCTCAAGATCGTCCTTTCGGTGGTCGCCATCGGCGGCGCGCTGGTGCTGTTCCTGACGGCATCCATCAGCAAGGGCGCCGAGTACTACAAGCACGTCGACGAGGTGATGACCAACATCGACGGCTGGCGCGGCAAGCGGCTGCAGGTCCACGGCAACGTCGTCGACGGATCGATCGAGCAGGCGAAGGGGACGCTGCTCTACCGCTTCAAGATCGAGAGCCGCCCGCCGCGGCCGCCCGCGGTGATTACCGCGACGTACACGGGCCTGGTTCCCGATACGTTCAAGAGCGGAGCCGAGGTCGTCGCCAAGGGATCGCTCACCGCGGACAACCAGCTGGACGTCGTTCCCGACGGGATCATGGCGAAGTGCCCGTCGAAGTACGACGCGGACAAAGAGAAGAAGCAGCAGGCGAAGCCCGGCGACGTCGCGCAGAAGCTCTAGGTGTAGCGCAGCCCCTCGACGGGGTTGAGGCGGCTCGCGCGCCGCGCGGGGTAGAGCGTCGCCAGATACGAGATCAGGATCGTCGCCGTCGCGACGCCGATGATCTCCTCGGGACGGATCTGCACGGGTAGCTCGCCGATCAGGTAGACGTGCGGATCCAGCGCGTAGCCATAGAGGCGCGCCAGCAGGCAGAACAGGAGGCCGTACCCGATGCCCAGGGCGGTGCCGACCATGCCGACGGTCGTTCCGCCGATCAGGAAGATTCGCGCGACCATGCTGTCCGGCGCGCCCATCGACTGGAGGATCGCGATCTCGCGGACCTTGGAGAGCACGATCATCGTCAGCGACGCGACGATGTTGAACGCGGCGACGACGACGATCATCACCAGGATGAGGGCGATGAACACCTTCTGGATCAGCAGCGCGCGGAACAGGTTGCCGTTCAGCTCTTTCCAGTCCACCAGGTGATGCGGGCTGCCGAGCCTCTTCTGCACCTCGTGGCTCGCCGTCAGCGCCATCATCGGGTCGGAGAAGCGCAGCTCGACGCCCGACACCAGCCGGCGCACGTTCGCGAGGCGCTGTGCGTCCGAGATGCTCACGTACGCGAGCCGCGTGTCGTATTCGTTGAAGCCCATGCGAAAGATGCCGGTCACCTTGAACAGGTACGACGCCGGCATGTCGGCCGCGCCCGAGCTGAACGGCACCATGATCGGGATGCAGTCACCCATGCCCACGCGCAGCTTGCGCGCCAGCTCCGCGCCGATGGCGATGCGCCCGACGTCCGCCGTGGTCTTCGCGGGCGTCGTCCCGGGCAGGACGCAGCTGGCCGGCTTGGCCAGGTCCTCGACCGCCCCCTGTTGCAGTGAATGGCGCAGGTCGTCCGCGCCCGTCTGCAGGTCGATGCCTTTCAGGTTCGCGCCCACGCGCCCGATCATCACCTCGCCCGCCGAGAACAGGAACGGCGCCATCCTCACGACGCCCGGCATGTCCTTGAGGCGCTTCTGGATGTCGTTCATCTCCTCGAAGTCCGCGTCGCCGTAGGCCTGGACGATCAGGTGCGCGTTCAGGGCCAGCACCTTGTCCTGGAATTCGCGCTCGAAGCCGCTCGTCACGCCGAACACGACGACCAGCGACGCCACGCCGTAGACCACACCCACCGTCGACACCGTCGTGAACACGGAGAACACGCGCAGCAGGAACGACCACATCGCGACCTGCGCGCCCGTCAGGACGCCCGAGACGCCGGCGGTCTGGAGGCCGCGCGCCAAGCCGGCGATTTGGGACCCGCGCGCGTTGAGGTGGTGCCCCACCGCGAACAGGACCCCGCTCGCGACCATCAGGGCCAGACCGGCGGCGAGGCCGATTATTGCCCCCCGGTCGCGCCGGCGCCGGTGCAGGTATCGGAAGCCGACCAGACGTTCGAGCCCCAGTTTCAGCAGTTCGGTCAGGATCCAGGTCAGCGCGAGCCCGACGACAATCGCCAGCAAAGTCCAGCGCGTGCCGCCGGAAAGCTTCGTCGGGGGCACGAAACGCGCGATCAGCGTGAGCGTGGCGATCGCCACCGAAATGATGCCCCGCAGTGCGATCATGGCGACGGAGCTGCGACCGGCCAGAGGCATGGCGCCAGGCAAGCTAGCAGCTTCCTTGACACCCTTCGACGCCAAACCGTACCGTACACGGCAATGGCCTTCCCAAGGGCGCGGCGCCTACCCCTCCTCCTCTGCGCCGCCGCTTTCGGAGCGCTCGTCGGCGGAGGCCGCGCGCACGCGGGCAAGAACGATCTCCGTCTGCTCAATCTGTGTCCTCAGGATCCGAACACGCTCGAGTGCGGCTGGGTTCAGCGCGATCCGGCGACGGGGCGCGTGATCGGCACGACGCCCGACGCTGACGGACAGACGCGCTTCCGCAGCATGATGTCCGAGCTGGGCTTCGCGATCGCGCCGCGCCTCATGACCCCGGCCGACACGCTGGGGTTCGCCGGCTTCCAGTTCTCCGCCGAGATGGGCGTCACCACGATCAACCCTGAACGTCGGATCGGCGCGCCGCCCAACGACCGCGCGTACTGGGACGGCATCCAGGGCGTGTCGCCGAACAATCCGCTGGCCGCGCGCCCGCCCTCGCACCTCACCACCATCGGTGGTTACGTGCGCAAGGGGCTCTGGATTCCGCTGCCGGCGTTCGAGTTCGGCGCCGGCGCGCTGAGCATCCTGGACTCGCATATGTACGTCCTGCAGGGCTACGCGAAGCTCGCGCTGCAGGAAGGTTTCCACGGCTGGTGGCTGCCGTCGCTGGCCGTGCGCGCATCCGGATCGCAGCTGCTCGGCACCTCGGAGGTCGACCTGACCGTCTACGGTATCGACATCCTGGCGTCGAAGGCGTTCGACATCGGCGGCACCGCGCGCATCGAACCAATCGTCGGCTGGAGCATGCTGTTCATCAGCGCGCGCAGCGGCGTCATCGACGCCACCCCGAACTGCGACGCGTTCGGATCACCGGGCGGCCCGGCGCCGAACCCGCAGTGTGCCGCCTCGCAGACGCCAGGCCCGGACTTCGGGAATGACCTCAACGCGAACTTCACGTTCCCGAAGCAGGACATCATCACGCGCCAGCGTTTCTTCGCTGGCTTCAAGCTGAAGCTGTCGGTGCTGTTCGTGGTCGCCCAGGCCGAGCTCGCACGCGCGGGGACCAGCCGTGACTCGTCGTCGAACGCGGGCGCGGCTGACCGCAGCGGAACCCAGCAGACGTACTCGTTGGCCGCCGGCTTCGATTTTTGACGTCAGGCGGCGGCAGGCGCCTCGGCGCTTAACGTCAAGCGCCAGCGCCCAGCGTCAGGCGGCCGCGCCGCCGACGCCGCCCGAGCCAGCCGAGCCGGCGGGCGCTGACGGGGTCCCGGCGGACGGCGCCGCGGACGAGGGCGTCGCGGCGGGCATTCCGCCCTGGATGATCTTGCGCAGTCCCGCCACGGACAGCCGGGGCGCCTTCTTCTCCTCTTCGAAGATGATCTGCGCCAGCGTGGCCGTGGTCAGGTCTGCGCGGGTCGTGTTCTCGACGACCCGCACATCGTCGCCCGCCCGCACCATGGCAGCGATGTGATCCAGCGTCACGTACCGACTGTCACGAGTGTCGTAGAGCTTTCGGTTCGCATACCGCTTGATGGTGCGTGCTGTGGTCATTGTCTTAGGGTGTCATAAACAAAAAAAAGGGTCAATCGTGTAATACAACCAACGTATAAAGGCATCCCTGAAATGCCCAAACAATACGATGGCTTACACGCGTGGCGTCAGAACGTGCGGACGGATCGGTACGGGCAGGGCCCGGACGGGCGGTGCGTTACTTCTGCGCTTTCGACGACTCGTCGTCGTCGATCTCGCCCTTTTTGTCCTTCGCTCCGGGCGAGACGTCGATCTCGTTCGCTGAGTTCACGGCGCGCTTGAAGTTCTTGATCGCCTTCCCGAGACCGTCGCCGAGTTGCGGCAGCTTCGTCGCGCCGAACACGACGACGACGATGACGAGGATGAGAACGAGTTCGCCGAACCCCATTCCGAAGGGCATGTCAGCTCCTTGAAAAGCTGGGGCAGCTATAGCACCCCGGCGGGCGCAACGCTCGGATAATTTTGGATAGAGTGCGATCGATCCGATACGATCGCCCGGCTTGAAGGGCACGAGGAAGCAGCAGCAGGAATGAGCGCGAAACGGTCCAGATCGGTGAGCCGATTCGTTGCGCTCGTGGTTGCCGCCAGCGTCGCGGCGCCCGCTTTGGGTGCGGTCGCCGCCAGCCCGAGCAAGCCGCGGTCACCGGCGGCTCCCGCGAGCCCGCCCGGTGAGGAGAGCCTCTCGGAACGGCGCGCCGTGCGCGGCGTCCCCGTGGACGACGTCTCGACGCCCGAGGCGCCCGAGCTGCGCGAGCTCCGCCGCTTCGAGGAGCAGGCCTTCCCGCGGGCGAACGCGCCGCGGCCCGTCGGCGGCGATTCCGCGCTTCCTGCGCCCGCGCTGCCGGGAAGCTGGGGCGGCAGCGGCGACGTGCCGCCCGAGCTGCGCTCGCCGGCGCCCGCGGCCGGCGGCGCGGCGACGACGCCGCCCGACTCCGACTGGCTGCGCGCGCTGAAGCTGCCCGACTTTCCCGTGCGCTGGGACGCGCAGGTGCTGCGCTACCTCGACTATTTCAAGAACGATCCCAAGGGACGCGCGGTCATGTCGAACTGGCTGCGCCGCGCCGGACGTTACCGCGATCTGTTCGACAAGGTGCTCGCGCGCCACGGACTGCCGCGCGACCTCTTCTACCTCGCGATGATCGAGAGCGGCTTCGAGAGCTCGGCCAAATCGCGGGTGGGCGCGGGCGGGGTGTGGCAGTTCATGCCGGGCGCCGCGCGCGCTTACGGCCTGGAGGTCAGCTACTGGATCGACGGACGCCGCGATCCGGAGCGCGCGGCGGACGCGGCCGCCCGCTACCTCAAGGATCTCTACGTCCGCTTCGGTTCCTGGTACCTCGTGTTCGCCGCGTACAACGCCGGGTACGGCGCGGTGCTGCGCTCGATCACCAACTACAACACCAACGACTACTGGGAGCTGGTCAAGCACGAGTCCGGCCTGCCCTGGGAGTCGAGCCTCTACGTGCCGAAGATCCTCGCGGCCGCGATCGTCGGCCGCAACCTGCCCGCGTTCGGCTTCGCGGAGGTCGCCTGCGATCCGCCGTTCGCCTACGACGAGGTGGAGGTCGCCGCCGGGACGACGCTGGCTTCGGTGGCGCGCGCGTGCGGGGCGAAGACCGAGGTGGTCGAGGCGCTCAACCCGCAGCTGCTGCGCAGCCGGACGCCGCCCGAGCGCGGGACGACGCGCGTGCGCGTGCCGGTGGGCGCCGGCGCCGCGTACGCCTCCAACATCGACAAGGCGCGGTCGAACGAGAAGCTGGACACGGTGCTGCTCCGCTTCGGCGAGACGCTGGACGACGTCGCGCGGACGCGCGGCGTGGCGGTGCGCGAGCTGCGCCGGCTGAACGGCGTCAAGGACTCGGCCGAGCTGCGCGCCGGGACCGCGATCGTGGTGCCGAAGGCCAGAGGTGAGAAAGCCGAGAAGGCCGAGAAGGCCGAGAAGAGCGACAAGGGCAAGGACGACGACGGCGCGCGCGAGGCGGCGGGTAAGCCGGCGGCGGGCCCCGACGACGACACTGTGCTGGTCGCCGTCCCCGACCGTTCGTTCAACTACGATGGGCGCGAGCGCGTCTTCTACCGGGCGCGCGACGGGGACAGCCTCGACGAGATCGCCGATGCGTTCGGCGTGCGCAGCGACGAGCTGTGCGAATGGAACAACGTCGACCCGGGCGCGAAGCTACACCCGCGCATGGTGCTGCAGATCTTCGTGCGCAAGGATTTCGATCCGGCGGGCGTGATGCTGCTGGATCCGGGCAAGGTCCGCGTCGTCACGCTGGGGTCGGAGGAGTTTCTCGAGCTCGAGACGGCGCGCCGCGGGAAGAAGCGGCTCTACTACACGGCGAAGGCGGGCGACTCGCTGGCGAAGCTCGGACGCCGGTACGGCCTGACGCCGGGCGATCTGGCGCGCATCAACCGGTTTTCTTACAACACCGAGCTGCACGAGGGAGACCGTATCGTCGTGTACTCGCCGACGGGCGACGCGCCCCACGAGCACACGATGGGGATGACGCCGGGCAAGAAGCGGCCGGAGCGCGCCGCGCCGCCGACGCCGGCCCGGGCGCCCGATCCCGCGGCCAAGAAGAAGTCGGCCGCGACCGTCGCGAAGGTCGACAGCAAGCCGGCGGCGAAGCCGGTCAAGGCGGTGGCCAGCGAGAAGACGGCCAACAAGGCCGCCGACAAGCCCGGCGCCAAGAAGAAGTAGAGACGCGATCATGGCGCGGGCGCGCATCCCGCCCGAATCCGTCGGGCAGCGAATCGATCACGTCGTCGCGGCCGCGATTCCCGGGCTCTCCGTCGCCGCCGCGCGCCGGCTGCTGCAGGCCGGCGCGGTGCGCCTCGAGGGACGCAAGCCGCGCAAGGGCGCAAAGATCGAAGCACGCGAGGCGGATGCGACGATCGAGATCGACGACGCCGCGCTGGCCGGCGCGCGCGGCGAGGGGGCGCGGCTCCCGGTCGCTCCCGACGCGGGGCTCGCGGTGGAGGTGCTGCACGCCGACGACGCGCTGGTCGCGATCGCGAAGCCGGCCGGGATGCCGTCGCATCCGCTGGCGGGCGGCGAGCGCGGGACCGCCGCCAACGCCATCGTCGCGCGCTTCCCGGAGTGCGCCGGCGCGTCACCCGATCCGCGCGAGGGGGGCCTCGTGCACCGCCTCGACACCGGCACGAGCGGCGTGCTGATCGCGGCGCGCAGCGCCCAGGTCTGGCCCGCGCTGCGGGCCGCCCTGACGGCCGATAGCTGCGAGAAGACGTACCTCGCCGAGGTGGCTGGCGCGCCGGCGGGCGCCGGCGTCGAGACCACGCCGATCGGCCGCGTCGGGCGGCGTGGCGGCCGCGTCCGGGTCGGCGGCGGGCGGCAACCGCAGGCCGCGGAGACGGCGTGGGAGGTGATCGAGCCGCGCGAGGGGACGGCGCTGTTGCGGGTGCGGCTTTCGGCCGGGCGGCCGCACCAGGTGCGCGCGCATCTGGCGGCGGCGGGGATGCCGATCGTCGGGGATCGGCGGTATGGCGTCGAGCACGAGCACGAGCACGTTGACGAGCACGATCAGAGAGAGCGGTTACGGCTTCATGCACTTTCGGTCCGGTTCCAGCATCCGGTTTCCGGTGAGACGATTTTGATTGAAGCGCCGCCGCCCGATTGGGCAATGATTCGCGCGTGAAGAGCGCGATCGTCCTGCAGCACACGCCGACCGAGGGGCCCGAGCGCGTCGCCACTTTGCTCGCCGAGCGCGGGATCCGTTTCGAGACGCTGGCGCTCCACGCCGGCGAGCCCGTTCCCGACGAGATCGGCCGCGATCGGCTCCTGATCGTCATGGGCGGCCCGATGGGGGTCGGCGACGTGGGCAACCCGCAGTTTCCGTTCCTCGCGCCGGAGATCACGCTGCTGCGCCGGCTGATCGCGCGCGACGCGCCCATCCTCGGTATCTGCCTCGGGTCGCAGCTGCTGGCGGCGGCCGCCGGCGCGCGCGTCTACCCGAACACCCGCCCGGGACCGGACGGAAAACCGGTCGCCGCGCGCGAGGTCGGCTGGGGCACGGTCGACCTGCACAACGTCGTGGAGCCCGCGCTCGCCGGCCTGCCCGCTCAGCCGCCGGTTCTCCACTGGCACGGCGACACCTACGATCTGCCGGCCGGCGCCGTGCACCTCGCGTCGACGCCGGTCTGCCGCAACCAGGCCTTCCGGCTGGGCACGCGGGCGTTCGGCCTGCAGTTCCACGTCGAGCTCGAACGCGAGACCGTCGCCACCTGGGTGCGCGAGGACGCCGACTACGTGCGCGACGCGCTCGGGCCGGAGGGCGGCGCGCGCATCCTCGCCGACACCGATCGCCACTACGCAGCGGCGCGCCCGATCTGGGATCGCCTGCTCGGCAACATCCTGTCGGCCATGCAATAGTAGGCGCACCGTGGCGGCTCCCAGCACCTTCAAGATCGGCCTCGTGCAGATGCGCTGCTCGACCGATCCCGACGACAACCTGAAACGCGCGCGCGCGCGCATCGTCGAGGCGGCCGGGCGCGGCGCGGCCCTGGTCTGCCTGCCGGAGCTGTTCCGCAGCCAGTACTTCTGCCAGACCGAGGACCACGCCAACTTCGATCTGGCCGAGCCGATCCCGGGACCGACGACCGAGGCGCTGTGCGAGACCGCGCGCGACAAACGCGTCGTCGTCATCGCCTCGCTGTTCGAGCGGCGCGCCGCCGGCGTCTACCACAACACCGCCGTGGTCATCGATGCGGACGGCAAGCTGCTCGGCAGCTACCGCAAGATGCACATCCCGGACGATCCGCTCTACTACGAGAAGTTCTACTTCACGCCCGGCGATCTCGGGTTCCGCGCGTTCGACACCGCCTGCGGCCGCGTCGGCACGCTGGTCTGCTGGGATCAGTGGTACCCGGAGGGCGCGCGGCTGACGGCGCTCGCCGGCGCGGACGTGCTCTTCTACCCGACCGCGATCGGGTGGCACCCGTCGGAGAAGGCGGAGTTCGGCGCCGG
>Ga0070689_100000906_pt1 | contig 18526 bp, 21 predicted proteins | sample KBSS23HmetaG_FD_64669 | JGI IMG/M metagenome (GOLD analysis project Ga0070689, IMG submission 64669) | Switchgrass rhizosphere microbial communities from Kellogg Biological Station, Michigan, USA - KBS S2-3H metaG | ecosystem: Host-associated > Plants > Roots > Rhizosphere ...
AACATTCCTTCTTGTATGGTCAAAAAATCCCTCGCTGCCATTTTTCTTTTTGTAATTTCCTTTGGAATCTTTTCTTATTATTCCAATCTCAAAGTAGACAACGCAATGGTCGAAGAACCAGAAGATAATGCACCTTCAATAGATAACTCACTTGACCCTGCAATTTTGTACAAAGATTGGAAGCGACCTGATGGACCTGCCAAAGTGGGCATCCAAGTAGGTCATTGGAAGATAGATGAAGTACCAGATGAACTGGAGACATTGAGAACTCATACAGGAAGTTCTGGCGGAGGTAAATCAGAATGGGAAGTCAATTACAAAATTGCAGAGCTTATCGCCGACCAATTGAAAGAAAAAGGAGTCGAAGTAGAACTTTTACCTGCAACTATTGAACCAAAGTATTGGGCAGATGTATTTATTGCAATTCATGCTGATGGTTCAACTGATAAAACTGCTTCAGGCTATAAATTTGCAGGTCCATGGAGAGATTATACGGGAAGATCTGATGAACTTGTTTCTATCATGAATGAAGAATATGGCAAAGAAACAAAGTTGGTTCAAGATCCAAATATCACCAAGAATATGCTTGGATACTATGCATTCGCATGGTGGAGATATGATCACGCAATTCACCCGATGACGACAGCAGTTATTGCAGAAACAGGATTTTTAACCAATAAAAATGATCGAAAAATAATATTGAACCATTCTGAGATTCCTGCCAAGGCTATTGGAGATGGAATTTTAGAATATCTTCATCAACAACATTTGTTGAATTAATTACATTCCTTGCCTCATTCCTCTATCCATTGGATTTAGTTGAACTGATTGTGCAGTTACACTTCCATCGGAATTGGTTTGTCCAAAGACGAGAACTTTTGTTCCGGCTGTCAGATCAGTTTTGGATCCGGATTCAGCTTTGTTGATGTTTGTTGAATCACTTAAGATGACAATTTTACTTGAACCATCTTGTAATTTAACAGTCATTGTTTTGTCATCAGATGAGATAATTTCACCGTTTACTGGCATGAATCCTCCACCATTTCCTCGTGGTGCTCCAGTTCCATTTACTCCTCGGAAACTTCCTCCTTGTGCAAATTGTCCAGCAAAATTTCCTCGCCTCATTTGTTGATACCGCATACCTCCGTAGAAAGATGCTCCACCTACAACAAGTGCAACTATAATTATGGTTAAAATTTGTTTATTTTTCATAAGTTATCACCTCCTATTCATATCGTAATGCTTCAATTGGTTGTAAATTACTTGCTTTCCTCGCAGGGTACCACCCAAAAAGAATTCCTATGGCACCTGAAACTCCAATAGCCAAGAGAATTGATTGAATTGAGATAGTGAATGGTAGATGTAAAAAATAGGAAACTGCATAGGAGATAATAACGCCAAGTCCCAATCCCACTATTCCACCTACAATTGTTAACAAAATTGCCTCAATAAGAAACTGAGTAATAATTCGTTTCTTTTTTGCACCGAGTGCTTTCCGCAAGCCAATTTCACGAGTGCGTTCGGTTACAGTAACCAACATAATATTCATAATACCAATACCACCAACAAGAAGAGATATCGCTGCGATTCCACCCAAGAGTGCAGTAAAAGTACTCGTGACCGATGAGGCCGTGTTTAAGATGTCGTTTTGTGAAAATATAGAAAAGTCGGCATCTGCTGGATCACTTATTTTATGTCGTGACAAAAGAAAGTAACCAACTTGGTCTTGTGCTTCTTGCATAACTTCAGCTGATTTTGCTTCTAAAGCGATACCCGTTACATAACTATGACCAAAGATCTGTTTCTGTGCAGTCGATAACGGAATATAAATAGCATCATCTGGATTATTAAAACCTTGTCCTCCTTTGGATGTTGTTACTCCTACAACAGTTAAATTTTGACCTGCAACTCGAATTGTTTGACCAATTGAACTGACACCTTCTCCAAATAAATCTGCTGCTGCAGTTGGTCCAAGAACTGCAACTTTAGCGAGTGTTTCATTGTCACGATCTGTTATGAAAGCACCTGACGCTAATGAGACTTTATGAATATCAGCATACTTTGCAGTAACACCGGTAATCTGCGTATTGGTATTATTGCGACCTGCTGTAACCTGTGCACGACTCTGATATTCAGGTGAAATACTGGCAATGTATGTAATTTCAGGTGAAGTTGAAATTGCCTTTGCATCATCAAGAGTCAGTGTTATACCACTCCCGCCAGCACTCTGAATTCCTCCCTGGTTTTGACCTCGAGGCGAAACAGTCAATAAATTAGAACCGAGTGATTGTATCGAATTGGTAATGGATTGCTGACTACTTTGACCAATTGAAATAAGCGCAATAACACTACCTATACCAATGACAATCCCCAAGACAGCAAGACCCGTCCTCAACTTATTGAGTGTTAAAGTACCAATTGCTTCGATGATGAGTTCTTTGTATTCCATAATTTGAAATTTCAAATTACTTTCTTCTCTTCTTTGCATCACTAACTATTTTTCCATCTTTAATTTGAATAATTCTCTCAGCATGCATAGCAATATCCGGCTCATGAGTAATCATAACAATCGTATGACCTTCTTTATGAAGGGTATGGAATATTTGCATAATCTCTTCAGCTTGATCACTTGCGATATTTCCTGTTGGTTCGTCGGCAAGTAAAATTGCGGGGTTCATAACAAGACTTCTGGCAATCGCAACACGTTGTTGCTGTCCTCCTGATAATTGGTTGGATGTATTTTGCATACGATCAGAAAGTCCAACCATTTTTAAGAATTTTTCGGCTTTCCTTTTTCGTTCATCTAATTGAACTCCTGCGTATACCATCGGTAACATAACATTTTTCAAGGCAGAAGTTCGTGCGAGGAGATTGAATGCTTGAAATACAAATCCTATTTTTTTATTTCGAATGTCAGCAAGTTCATCTTCAGTAAGCTTTGAAACTTCCTGACCATCCAATATATATGTTCCGCTTGTTGGAAGGTCAAGAGCACCTAATATATGCATGAGAGTAGACTTTCCACTTCCAGAAGGACCCATGATTGCAACAAACTCTCCTTTTTGTATCTCAAAAGATATATCAGAAAGTGCAACAACTTCCAGACCATCGAGTTTGTAAATTTTTGATATATTTTTTAGTTGAATCATACATATTATCTCCCTATCCTCGCTCCACCACCGCCACCGAATGTACTAAATACAGAACGAGTACCTGTTGTAGTTGTACCAGTTGAATTCGTCGTCCCTGTTATAACAGTGTCTCCTTCAGAAACCCCTGAAATAATTTCTGTTTGCGTATCAGACGTAAGTCCTGTCTCGACTTGAACTGTTTGTTCTTGGCCATTTTTCATAACACGAACAGTTGTTTGACCATTTGAACTCGTTATTGCTGCATTCGGGACAAGAAGCACTTGATCTTTTGTATCCAGAATAATATTGGCATTTGCTGCCATGTTAGGCAATATTTCTGGAGCTGTTGAGTCAAACTGAACGATGACAGGATAATTGGTAACATTACTCGTTGTCGTCCCAATTTTATCAACGGTTAATACTTTTCCTGTAAACGTTTTTCCCGAAATACTGTCTAATGTTATTGTTGCTTTTTGTCCTTGCACGATTTTCGACACATCAACTTCCGAGATATTAAAAGTAGCAAGTGGAGTCCCTTCAGTTTGAACAACCGCAACACGTTGACCATTTCCACTTGAAGTTCCCGATGTTGAACTTGTAGAACTTGATGAAGTGAGTGTCATGCCAGGAACGATTGTAATATTTTCGATCGTTCCAGAATAAGGAGCATAAATGATGTTTGAACTATTTTGGTAAGTTAACCATGTGTTATTCAAAGCAACTTTGGATTGGGAAATAACAGAAGATTGCTGATTATATTTATTTTGAGCAGCTAACCAATCTGCATTTTCTTGCACATAGGTTGGATCATCAGTCGTAAGACTTCGGTGTACTGCATCGTTAATGAGTTTTGAGTTTGCTGAAAACATTGCTGATTGCAGTGTCAAAAGTTGGGTATTTGCTGCGTCAACACTATTTTTTGCTGATAAATATGCAGCATATGCTGATGAGTTTTCTCGTGCACCATTAGCATCAAGTTCTAATTCTGCAATTTTTTGACCTTTCACTACTTTCTGTCCATCTTTAACTGAAACATTGGTAACAACACCTGAAGCTGAAGTTGTAACAGGCAATATATTCGCAGAAAGGATTGCTCCAGATGCACTCACGGAAGAAACAATCGTTCCTTTCGTAACTTGTGATGTCTGTGTTTGAACAGTTGAACTTGTACTTTTGAAAAGTTTTGTATATCCAAAATAAAGTAAGCCCAAAACGACAAGAGCGCCGATTACTCGACGCTTGTCTGCCATAAGCCAGGTAAAGAACTTTTTCATACGTTCAAGTATATCTTATTTTGAGGAACTGAGAGGAAGCTGAAGTTTATTCAACATACAGCGTTCCAATTTGTCCCTGTGCTCGGTGATTCCCAACTGAACAATAAAATTCGAACTTCCCCGTTTTTGTAGGCGTAAATTCTACAGAATTTGATTGACCTGACCTGGTGACTGGGATTGTGACTCCCAACTCATCGATATTGAAATCATGCATCATATCCTTACTTGTTAAGGTAATTTTGACAGGCATTCCAACTTTGACATGAATCTCATTGGGTTTGTAATAAAAACTTCCTCCTTCAACTGCAACTACTTGTGCATTTGAATCATCCGCAGTCCCCATAACACTTGACGTTGGGTTTGCGACACCGGTGTCATTGTTTGCCAAAGAGTCATCAACATCAGAATCCATATCAGTCGAGGAATTTACGTTTGACTGAGTATTTGTGATTTGACTTGCCACGGTGTTGGACAAATTCTTTTTCGCAGAACGGCTCATAACAATTCCAGCTCCAACAATAACAATGGCAACAATAATCGCGCCAATAATTATTGGATTTTTTGATTGCGAAGAATCATTCATATAAATCACCCCCTTTTAAAACAACTTTTCAATATATCACAAAAATTCTGAAAGATTGCTGAAAAATATTACCGAGGGAATACAACACTAAACGTAGAACCTTTTCCCATCTCACTTTTAAGAGATATGTGAGCTTTATGCAAATCGACAATACTTTTGGCAATTGATAAACCCAATCCGTAGCCGTCGACATGATGTTTACTTCTTGAAGTATCAGCTCGATAGAAGCGATTAAAAATATAAGGAATATCGGTATTTTTTATCCCAATTCCATGATCAATAATTTCAACGTGTTTTTGGTTTTTTGTAAGATAACTTCGAACAATGATAGTTCCTTTTTCGCTATATTTAATAGCATTGTCCAAAAGAATAACAAATAATTCTTCCAGTGCCGATGCATTGCCATACACAGTAAATTCATCTAATTCTGTAACAAATGACAAATCTTTCCCAGTAAGTTTTGGTGACACCATTTTTATAGATCTCTCAAGGATTTCTTTGATTGAATTTCTCGTGACAGGTAGGCTTTTATTCGTATTTTCATATCGATTTAATGCAAGCAAATAGTTGGTTAGTTGTTTCATCTTATCTACTTCTTCTAAATTAGAAGTTAATAAATACCTTGAATCTTTTGCACTTAGCTTCTTATCACGAAGTGCCACTTCAATCTCTGTTCTCATAGAAGTAAGTGGAGTTTTGAGTTCATGAGATGCATCTGCAATAAATCGTTTTTGTTCTTCAACTGCGAGTTCAAGTGGATGAAGTGTTTTTCCAGCAAGAAAATATGAGAGTCCAAAAGACAGAACGAGGATCCCCCCATTTACCAGAAATAATCGATACAGAATTCTATCTCGGGCTTCGTTATAAATGTCTTGAAAATCATCAGCAGCAATAATGCGTCCCTGCTGTGTATACAAACGAACAGCTTGTGCACGAAGACTTTGATCAACTTCCATAGTAAGAAAACGGTATGCAGCAAAGCTAAAGGCGAGAGATAAAAGCATCACAAAAAGAACATACCATGCAGTTAGCTTTAGACGTGCTTTTTTAAAAGAGTTCATGATGAAATAGCCAGCTTATATCCAAATCCTCTCACTGTTTGAATTAAAGGTTTTGAACGAGGGAATGGTTTATCAATTTTATTTCGTAGATATTTTATATACACTTCCACCGTATTTGGTAAAACATCACTATCATAATCCCAAACATGATTGATAATTTTATCCTTTGAAACAATTTTGCCACTATTTCTCATTAAATATTCAAGCAATGAGAATTCTTTACTTGAAAGAGTAATTTCCTGAGAACCTCGTTTTACTTCAAATGTTGCAGGGTCTAACGATAAATCTCCTACTGTTAACGTTGAGGAAAGTACTGTTCTTGGTCTTCGAGAAAGAGCACGTACTCGAGCCAAAAGTTCTTCAAAAGAAAATGGTTTCGTTAAATAATCATCCGCACCACTATCAAGCCCAACTATTTTCTCAGAAATATCACCTTTTGCGGTGAGAATAAGAATTGATGTATGGTTTTTATGTTCGCGTAGGGTTTTGGTAATCGTTATGCCATCAACTTCAGGAAGCATGAGGTCTAAGATTAAGAGATCATATTCTTCAGTTTCAGCCATATCCAACCCGTCTTGTCCTGTATAGCAAACATCCACTGCGTACGATTCCTGCTCAAGCCCTTTCTTCAAAGCATTTGCTATTTTGTGTTCATCTTCGACAACCAATATTCGCATACGACATATTATACATCCGAAGCTTAAATCTGGCTTAATAGGAGGTTAACGAATCGGGAGTGCAACAGTGAAGACAGATCCGTTATCGACCTCAGAATTGACAGTAATAGTTCCTCCATGTGCTTTTACAATTTGATTACAAATAAAAAGTCCGACACCCAATCCTTTAATACCGTTTTTCGGATTTCCACGTTCAAATAGTTTAAATATTTTCTCCTGGGCTTCTTTTTCAATTCCCAATCCATGATCTTTGACAATAATATATGCGACGTTATTTTTCCGTTTAACGGTAACTTCAATTGGTTTTCCATTGCCATATCGCATAGAATTCGAGATGAGATTAGTCAAAACTTGGGAAATGCGTATTTTATCAACTGACATTTCAATCGACTCCGGTGCGATGAGCTGGAATTCATATCCGTCTTTTGCCATTTTCTCAGTAAATTCATTTGAAACTTCTTCAACTATCGCCGTGATATTTTCTTTGGATAGCTCCAAATTCAATTTCCCTGTGGTAATGAGAGACACATTGAGAAGGTCACTAATCATGCGAGACAAGCGTTTCGTTTGATCTTCTGCAGTTTCAAGTTGATTCATAAGATTTTCAACTGAAAAATTAGCCAGAGAAACGTTTCTAATGTTATGTAAAAGCATTTGAATTTTCAAAAGCATTGTAGTCAAAGGAGTTTTCAATTCGTGCGAAGCAATTGACAAGAATTCATCGCGCATACGAATCTCTTCTTTCATCTTCACAACTTCAACTTCAATCGCTGCCAGCTGATTTTTATAATGGTTATTCTTTTTTCGATATTCAGTAACTTCATCAGTATGTTTATATTTTTCGATGACAAAACTGAGAAGAACACCAAGTAGGGTAAAAAGGGTAATATTTAACGTAGAAACAAGAAGTTTTGATGAATCATCCATTCCCGAGGCGAGAAGAAAGACAATAGCACTAATGGTCCCGGAAATGGTGACAATTAATCCGGTCTTCAATCCTCCCATCCACGCGTTTAAGGTTATTGCGAAAAGAAAAAGGATATATAAACACGTTTCCCCAGTAAAATGAGGGAGTTGCCATGCCGCAAACACCAGAAAAACACTTGTTACCCCAGAAATCACATACGAATAGAGTGTCTTTTCATCAGTAGCCATTAGACAGATGATAGCATACCTAAGTAATACGAATGAATGAGGTGAAAAGGTTCACTTTTGATTATACCCAAATTTGCTTATAAGGTTTCTTTTCCCTTCATAATCTGATATAATACATGAACGCCCGCATGGGTATACCATCGGGTATTTTTTTTGGGAGACAAACTATATGGAAATCAGAAATATTGCAGTTATCGCTCACGTTGATCACGGAAAAACTACACTTGTAGATGCACTCTTGAAGCAATCACACGTTTTTCGTGATAATGAAGTCGAAATGGGCCAATCACAAATTCTAGATCGAAACGAACTAGAACGCGAGAGGGGAATTACCATTTTGGCAAAAAACTGTGCAATTCATTATAAAGGCACAAAAATTAATATTATCGATACTCCTGGCCACGCTGATTTCTCTGGTGAAGTAGAACGAACTCTTGGCATGGCAGATGCTGCACTTTTGATTGTTGATGCCCAAGAAGGTCCAATGCCTCAAACACGATTTGTTCTCAAAAAAGCCCTTGATTTAGGTTTGAAAGTAATTGTTGTTGTTAATAAGATTGATAAGAAATTTGCAAATCCAGCTCAAACTGTTTCTAAAGTTGAAACACTTTTTCTCGAACTTGCAAGCTCTGATGAACAATTAGAGTTCCCTATTGTCTATGCTGTAGGCCGAAATGGAACTGCTTGGAAAGAACTCCCAGAAGATCCAGAATCAAAAGGCGATGTTGTTGCACTTTTGGATACCATCATGGAATATGTTCCTGTTTCGGAAAAACGAGAGGGAACCTTCAAGATGGTTGTAACTTCTATTGATTACGATACTCATCTTGGAAGAATTGTTGTTGGAGAAATTTATCAAGGAAAAATTACAAAAGGAATGAAAGTAATTGTTACTAAAAACCCAAATCTTTTTTCTAAAGTTGAGAAACTCTATATCTATGAAGGCTTAGGAAGTGTAGAAGTTGAAGAGGCAGAAAGTGGAGAAATTGTTTCATTCTCTGGGGTTGCTGAAGTAACCATCGGAGATACTGTTTCAGATCCGTCAGATACGGTAGCATTGCCAGCTGCTGCAATTTCTGAACCAACTCTTCATATGACATTAGGACCTAATACATCTCCTTTCTCAGGAAGAGAGGGAAAGTTCTCGACAAGTCGACAAATTGAAGAAAGATTGAACAAAGAGTTGGAGAGTAATTTAAGTCTTCGAGTAGAAAAGTTGGGCAATGGAAAGTTTATCCTTTCTGGACGTGGAGAATTACATTTATCAATTCTTCTTGAAACCATGCGCCGTGAAGGATATGAGATGGAAGTAGGAAAGCCTGAAGTTATTATTAAAGAGATAGATGGACAAAAAATGGAACCAGTTGAAGAAGTTTCCATTATTGTTCCCAATGAATTTACAGGACCTATTACTGAAGAATTTGGCAAGCGATATGCCAGAATGACCCACATGGGGCCAATATCAGATACTGAAACTGAATTTGTTTTCTATGCACCAACTCGTGTTCTTTTGGGACTTCGAACGTATCTTTTGACACAGACGAAAGGAACCGTTATCTACAATAGTATTATTCATGGATACGAACCACTTGGGAAACCGCTTCCAAAACTTCGACGTGGAGCACTTCTTGCTGATCAAGCAGGCGAAGCACTTGGCTATGGCTTGCAAAATGTCCAAGGAAGGGGAGTAACATTTATCGAACCAGGAACTGCCGTCTATGAAGGGATGATTATTGGCATGAATGCAAAAGACGAAGACATCGCAATGAATGTATGCAAAGGCAAAAAACTTACCAACATGCGATCAAAGTCGTCCGATGGAGTCCTCCAACTTACCCCATCAATCAAATATTCACTCGAACAATCAATTGACTTTTTGGAATCAGACGAGCTTTTGGAAATTACTCCAATTAGTTTGCGACTCAGAAAAAAGTACTTGACTGAAATTGACAGGAAAAGATTCGGCAGAACTGCATAAATTTCGTTCCTCCTCGCAATGACAAATAATTTTGTTGTATTATACGTAAGAGTAATCTTACTTTCATGATACTTTCACTGGTTCTTCTAGGATTTACCATCTCAACCTATTTCCTTGCTCAATATGGCAATATGCCTAAAGATGTTTATCAATTTTTGGCCTTAAGTGTTTGCCAATATGCACTCTACTTTTATCTTCTTAAAAGAATATTCTCTGAGAAAAAGCTTCCAATTCTTTTGATTACACTATGTTCAATTGCCTGCATGGGAATCTATCTGTATTTTCCTCCAAAGTTGTCAAATGATGTCTATCGATATCTTTGGGACGGACTCGTTCAAAAAGAAGGCTACAATCCATATCTCTATGTCCCAGGAGACTGGAAGTTTCACGATCTTCAGGAAGCAAATATGCAGCTTTTCAGGCACGTTGATTGGCGTGATAAATTCACTCCTTATCCTCCAGTTGCCCAATATATTTTTAAAGAAGCTCATACATTATTTGATAACTACGGAATCATTGGAGGAAAGTTTTTATTTGCACTTCCAATAATTCTATCTGCAATCCTTCTCTACTTTTTAGTAGACCAGAAGTTGTATGCAATATTCGTATTGAACCCTTTGCTTCTCTTAGAAATAGTTGCCAACGCCCACCTCGATGGCTGGGTTATCTTTTTTATGATTGCAGGACTCTATCTGTATCAAAAGAAAAAATACATCCCTGCAAGTCTAGTCTGGACATTAGCAATTGCCACCAAAGTCTACCCGATCATATTTGTTCCTTTCTTCTTATTTGATATGGTAAAAAAGAAAAAGTTCCTAGAAGTAATTGTCTCAATGATTCTCTCATCAGGACTCTTGTATCTCTTGTATAAGCCATTTATTGCTGAATCATACTTCCCAATCATGCATTATTTAACATTACCGAATGAACAAGAATACAATGCAAGCCTCTATCGCTATTTGTATTTGTTACTCGGAGTTAACACTCCCGGTGTCTATATCTTAGCTGCAAAAATATGTGGATATGTTTTTGCAATTGGAGCTCTTATTTTATTAATTCTAAAGAAATATTCATATTCATTATTATTGGCAGTAGGAATTTTATATCTCATTTGTTCCCCCATTGTCTTCCCATGGTACTCACTCTTTACGTTAACATTCGTCCTTTTCCATATCTGGCAAACAAAAGACTTCCGCATGATGTATTTTTATGCGTTCATTCAGCTTTTGATGACCATCATATACTTTGAGCCAGGCAAACTCGTCCTCCGAGAAATCATGCTTAATATGGAGTACTTCCTCCTTCTCGTCTCAATCCTTCTCTATACAAAGATACTGAAAAACAATTACTTCTCAAAGAAATCTTCAGGATAGGAATTACTAATCACTTCTTGGCCTTACTTTTTTTTGAAGGTTCTGTTCTAATATAAAAAAGAAGCAAAATAAAGACAATCATTGTTAAAGCAGTAGCAATTTGAGCATTTGTAATAGTTTGAGTTATATCCATATAAATAAAGTATACACTACTCTTTCGACTGCTTTCTACATATATACGATAAAATAATAGAGAATATTAATAAGCCCACGGAGGTAAATCTTACAAAGGACCCAACATCAAATGAAACAAAGACTACAAAGTAAGTAGCAGCCACATTGAGCCAAAAACCAGAAGCCAATTCAAAGAAAATCTCTCTGTCCACGAGTATAACTCAATTGTAACAAAACTTAATAAAAACTTTGAAGCACTTAAAAGTTTTCTGCGGAGTTCAAGATCTTTTTCTGTAGATCTATATCTGTAATATGATTCACTTCGTAATGGGGTGCTGGCTCTTCGTATCGTGTTACGTAATCAGAAATCATAGACACGAGCTTATCTTGTTCTATTGTATATGATTTTGTATTATTACCATTTTCATCTGTGATGGTAATAATTACGTAATCAACGAGAGGAAGTACTGAATGCCAAAAATTTGTCCAATGACAAACTGATACTATATTTCCTTCTGGAGTCTCAAGGATTTCAATCTCTTTTACAGGAATATCTTCTCCGTATTGTTCTTGAAGTGTAGGGAAAGCTTTTTCAAAATCGTTTATTCTCTTCTGTTGTTCTTCAACTGATCTGTTGCTTTTCAGTTGCATAAAGATAACAATATTACATCTTAATCTCAATACTTACCCCTGCTGGTAGGTCCAAATTGGAGAGGGAATCGATAGTGCGGGGAGTTGGTTCGAGAATGTCGACTAGACGTTTGTGAACGATTACTTCGAAATGTTCTTGTGCATTTTTGATACCACGAGAAGTTGAAGGGACGATTGAAAGGATAGTATGTTTGATGGGAAGTGGAATGGGGCCTGAGATTTTAGCACCAGTTGCCATAGCAGTATCAATGATCTTTATAACCGCTTCGTCAATAACGCGGTGATCATAACTTTTAAGTTTGACTCGAAGTCTTCCTAATCCTGCCATGGTATAAAAGAGCAAATTACGCGATTATCTTTGTGATGACTCCAGCTCCGACGGTGCTTCCACCTTCTCGGATTGCAAATCGAAGTCCTTCTTCCATTGCAACTGGAACAATAAGTTTAACCGTCATTTTTGCATTGTCTCCTGGCATAACCATTTCGATTCCTTCTGGTAAAGTAACACTTCCGGTAATATCACCAGTTCGGATAAAGAACTGTGGTTTGTACCCTGAGAAGAAAGGAGTATGCCTTCCGCCTTCTTCTTTGGAAAGAATATATACTTCTGCTTCAAATTCTGTATGAGGAGTAACTGATCCTGGCTTTGCCAAAACTTGTCCTCGTTCAACATCCTTTTTGTCAATTCCTCGAAGGAGAAGCCCTGTGTTATCTCCTGCGACTGCACTGTCAAGAGTCTTTCGGAACATTTCAATTCCGGTGACAACTGTTTTCTTTGTAGGAGTAAGCCCAACAATTTCGATTTCTTCGTTGACTTTGAGTTCTCCTCGTTCAACACGGCCTGTAACAACAGTTCCTCTGCCTTGGATTGAGAAAACGTCCTCTACTGGCATAAGGAATGGTTTGTCAGTTTCTCGAACTGGATCAGGGATGAATTCATCGACAGCCTTCATAAGTTCAAGAATCTGTTCTTCAGCTTTTGCATCGCCTTCAGTTGCTTTAAGTGCAGAAACTTCAATAATTGGAGTGGTATCTCCAGGATATTGATATTTGTTAAGAAGACTTCGAATGTCATCTTTAACGAGTTCAAGAAGTTCTGGATCATCCATCATATCAGTCTTATTAAGAGCAACAACGATAGCTGGAACATTGACTTGTCGTGCTAAAATAACGTGTTCTCGAGTTTGAGGCATTGGGCCATCTGGAGCTGAAACAACCAAGATTGCTCCATCCATTTGTGCTGCGCCAGTAATCATGTTCTTGATGTAATCAGCATGTCCAGGAGCATCGATGTGAGCATAATGTCTCTTTTCTGTTTCGTATTCTTGGTGGGAAATATTAATAGTAACTCCACGTTGTCTTTCTTCTGGAGCTGAATCAATATCGCCATATGCTTTTGCTTTTGCTAAACCTTTCTTGGCAAGAACCATAGTAATAGCTGAGGTAAGTGTGGTTTTTCCATGATCGACGTGACCAATGGTACCAATGTTTACATGTGGTTTTGTTCTGTCGAACTTTTGTTTTGTATCTGCTGCCATAGTATTATTTTTGCGACCAAGAAAAACTCGATATCGCTAGTTGGTATTGTATTCGAGCCTTAGGTATCTTTCAAGTAGCAATTTTATTATCTCTTCGGAGATTGCTTCTTCCTTCTTGCTTTTCCACCAGTACCAACTTTTCTTCGTTCACGGACCCGTGCATCACGAGTCAAAAGCCCTGCTTTTTTCAAGGCTGGCCGAAAATCTTTTTTAGACTTTTCAAGTGCACGTGCAATTCCCAAAGAAACTGCTTCTACTTGCCCCTGTACGCCACCACCTGATACTTTAACGGTCACATAGTACTTATCACTTGCATCAACTGTTTTAAAGCTTTCAGTGAAGGCAAATGCATTGACATCGCCTGGAAAATAATCTTTCATTGGCTTCCCATTAACGGTGCTCTCGCCTTTGCCATTAAAAAGCCTGACTCGAGCAACCGCAGACTTTCGTCTTCCCACAGCGAAGATATAATCCTTTTTCAAGAGTTTGTTTGCTTTTTTTGTTGTTTCTTTTGTCTGAGCCGCCATATTATTTCTCCTCTGCAACTTTAAATTTATCTTGATATTTTGTTTGTTCTCCTACAAAAATTTTTAATCTTGCCATTCGCTGATCTCTCAATCTATTATCAGGTAACATTCCATAAACAGCGTATTCTATCACACGTTCGGGATGTTCGGTGAATACCTTTTCATATGAATAGGATTTGAAGCCTCCTGGATATCCAGAATGACTGATATATTGTTTATTTTTAAACTTATTCCCTGTAACTTTTATTTCCTTTGCATTGGTCACCACAACATAATCTCCCGAATCCATATGAGCCGAATAGGTTGGCTTGTGTTTCCCCATAAGTTTGGTTGCAATTTCAGTTGCCAAACGACCTAGTACTTGGTCCTTAGCATCCAAAAGCAGCCAACTTCTTGTAACTTCCTTTTTCTTTGGTTGATAGGTTGTCTTTTGTAATTTCATATAGGTATTTATTTAGTTTCTTCCTTCTTAACTGTTTTCTTTGCTTTTGGTAACAATTTTGCAATTCCCTTCTTACTTTTCTCAGTCTTCTTCTCTGCTTTTTTTGTATCTTTTGCTACTTCCTTTTTCGTTTTTGGTTTTTCTTTTAGTTCAACCTTCTCTACCCACTCCAACTTTGCCATCTCTGCATTATCTCCACTTCGATTGACCATTGGAACTATTCTCGTATACCCACTAATTCGATTTGCAAAAACTGGTGCAACACTTTTTGTTAGAACAGAAAGTGCCTCGGCATCGTTTGCAAGCATAGCATATGCGCGTCTCGTATCAGAAACTGTCCCTTTCTTTGCCAAATTCACAAGTCCATCAATATCAGGTTGAACTCCCTTAGCTTTCGCCTTGGTTGTAACAATAGAACCTTGTAAAATCAAAGCTCGCATAAGCCCGCGCAAAAGTGCTTGGCGTGAACCATAATCTCTTGAAAATTTTCGACCAAATACATGTTTATGCATATAATTAAAAAATGATTGTCTTTTCCTTTTATTATCCTGTCATTCCGGGCTGATGGTCCGGAATGACGCAGATAATTGTTTACGAAAGGTTTGCTAACACTATGCTTTTTTCAGCAAGTGCTTCGACAATAACCTTTACAGATTTTTCTCCTAAATTCCGCACCTTTGCTAACTCTTCCCGTTTGACCTTTGAAAGGTCTTCAACTGTCTCGTAGCCACTCTTCATGAGTGCATTGGCAACCCGTGTTGGAAGCCCAATTTCTTCAACTGAAAGCTTTCCTTGTGGTCCCATATCCTCATGTTTTTCTTCTTTACTTTCTAAAACTGCTGCAGGAGTTACAATTTGATTGTAATATGACAAAAGAATTTCTGATGCTTTGACGATTGCGTCAATGCCATCAACTGTTCCATCTGTCCATATCTCCATAAGAAGTTTATCAAAGTTCGTGACCCGTCCGACTCGAGTTTCTTCGATTTTGTAATCGACTCGAACAACTGGTGAATAGATTGCATCCAAAGGGATGAGTCCAATTTCACCGGTTTGTCTCTCTTCTGCAGGGGAATACCCCATACCAGAACTAATTTCAAACGTTGCGTCAAGCTTTGCTCCTTCGTTAAGATAGGCAATGACAAAATCGGGATTTGCAATAACTGCATCTCCTCCTGTTTTAATGTCTCCTGCCTTAACTTCTCCAGGACCAACTGCTTTTAGCGTTGCAGTAGTTGGTTTTTCTCCAGTATATGCAACACGAACTTTTTTCAAGTTAAGAATAAAATCAATAACGTCTTCTTTTGCACCTTTTATGCTTGAGAACTGGTGTTTTACCCCAGCAATTCTCACACTTGTAATAGCTGCTCCAGTTAAACTGGTTAAAAGAACACGTCGTAAAGATGTACCCAACGTATATCCATACCCCCGAGTAAGAGGTGAAACAGATACGCGTGAGTATCCTTCTTTCTTTTCTTCTTCTTTCATTTCGAAAAATGGTTGATCGTTCATCTTTATAGTCACCTCCCTTAGCAACTGAATAAGGTTACCTTGAGTAAGCAAAGCTTCTGTCTTCGATAAAAGCAAAGCTTCTGTCTTCGATAAAAGCAAAGCTTGCTCGCTATCGCGAGTAGAACTCAATGATATCCTGCTCAGTTATTGGCTCTGCAATATCGGCTCGTTTTGGCGTACTTTCAATTTGACCCACTGGTCCTTTTCTCTTTAACCAACTTGGGATTTTCGTATCCTGATTTTCAAGTTGCACTCGAATAACCGGAATAGCTAATGCAACTTTAGATAACGTTATTGCATCTCCCTTTTTGACTTGATAGGAAGGGATATTAAGCTTTTTACCATTCACTAAAATATGTCGGTGAGAAACGAGTTGTCTGGCTGCTGGGCGAGTGTTTACGAATCCAAGTCGATACACGACATTATCAAGTCGAGTTTCTAAAAGGGCAAGCAGTGTTTCTCCTGTATTTCCTCGAGTCTTTGAAGCTTCTGCAACATATTTTCTAAATTGTTTCTCCAAAACACCATACAATCTTTTGACTTTTTGTTTCTCACGAAGCTGTTTCCCATATTGAGATGCTTTCCTGGTGCCTTTTGGTCCATGCACTCCCGGAGGAACAGTCATCCGTGTCATCTTTGTACCTTTATTGAAGAGGTCAAATCCTTCACGTCGACTTAGTCTGTTTTTTGGTCCGTTATATTTTGCCATGTTAGTTTATTAGTATTATCCCCTTCTCTTCTTTTTAGGCCTTACTCCATTGTGTGGGATAGGCGTAACGTCTGCGATCATTGAGATTTTGATTCCTGCTGCTCTGATTGCTCGAAGGGCTGCATCTCTTCCACTTCCAGGACCTTTCAAATATACCTCTACTTCTCTCAAGCCCGACTTTTCTTTTGCTGTTTTGATAACTTTTTCAACTGCAGAAGTTGCGGCAAAAGGAGTTGATTTCCGTGTTCCCTTAAATCCTGCATTTCCCGCTGAACCCCATGCTATTGTTCCACCTGTTTCATCAGTAACAGTCACCAATGTATTATTGAAAGATGAGGAAACATAAATATTCCCTTTTTCCACAGCCCGAGGAGCTTTATTTACCTGTTTAGCTGATTTTGTTTTTGCCATAATTATCGTTTTATTTATTTCTTATCTGATGCTTTTGCTGCCAATGCTTCTTTCTTGAACGCTCCTACGGTCTTTCTCTTTCCACGTTTTGTTCTTGCATTTCGTCGTGTTCGTTGACCTCGAGATGGTAATGAATGAGCATGGCGGGATCCTCGGTAAGAACTAATTGATTGCAAACGAGCGATATTCCCACGAACGAGTCTAATCAAATCTCCTTCAATGGTATATCCATCCAAATTTGCAGTAAGTTTAGATAAGTCTTCAGCTGAAAGCTCAGACATTCGCTTACTGCCATCAAGCTTTACATCGGCAAGTACTTTTTCAGCCAATGTCCAACCTATACCCTTTAACCTCGTTAAAGCGTAATCAAGTTTCCACCTGTCGTTGAGTTCTACTCCTGATAGTCTAGCCATATAAAAAAAGTCTAAGTCTAAGTCAAAGTCTAAGATAAAGAGGGGGCATTCCCTCTTAGGCTTAGACTTGTACTTAGACTGTTTTATCCCTGTCTCTGTTTGTGTCTTGGATTTTTGCAAATCACATACAAAACACCCTGTCTCTTAACAGTCTTACAATCTTTGCATCTTGGTTTGATTGATGATTGAACTTTCATATTATTTTCGATATTTAAATACAATACGACCACGATCCTTATCGTACGGACTAAATTCAACCTTAACTCTATCTCCAGGAAAAATTCGCTCGTATCTTCTTCGCAATATTCCTTTTAATGTCGTCAAAACAAGTCGCCCCTCACCTAAATCAACGCGAAACATTGTATTTGGCAGAGCTTCAGTTACTGTTCCGTCTATAGTTTGTAATCGTTGTTGCATCTTTGATCCGTTAACAACAAAAAAAAGCTAACGGTTTAGCTTTTTTGTCTACTTCGTTGCGACAATTGGGCCTTTTTCTGTGACGAGAATTGTTTCCTCGAAAAGTGCTGATATTGTACCATCTCGTGTGACTATTGTCCAACCATCATCATCCAGCGCAATTTCTCCGTTTCCGGTAGTATACATGACTTCGACGGCTAATGCAGCACCGATTTCAATTTCTGGCGTTTGTTCACGTTTTTTATCTAAGTACCCTGGAATTGAGGGGTTTTCATGCAAAGATCTCCCCACTCCATGTCCAACGAGACCTTGAGCAGCATGTAAGCCTTCCTCCTTTAATGTTTTGTCAATTGCTTCTGAAATATCATAAATCCGATTCCCTTTTTTGACCTGTTTGATAGCGTTGTTTAAAGTCCGTTGCCCCACTTCAAGGAAGTGGTTTAATTCTGGGCTTAAATCGAGCCCCACCGTTAATGATGTATCAGTATGAAATCCCTTATAAAAAAGCCCCACATCCACGCTCACAATATCTCCCTTTTTGAAAATCATTTCTCGTTTTG
>Ga0070689_100000907_pt1 | contig 18509 bp, 14 predicted proteins | sample KBSS23HmetaG_FD_64669 | JGI IMG/M metagenome (GOLD analysis project Ga0070689, IMG submission 64669) | Switchgrass rhizosphere microbial communities from Kellogg Biological Station, Michigan, USA - KBS S2-3H metaG | ecosystem: Host-associated > Plants > Roots > Rhizosphere ...
CGCCACCGCTTGATCGCCACCGTAATAAAGGAAAGCTGTCCAACCCGCGTTGCGACCTTTTGGATTGGCATTAAAGATTCGCGACAACGGAAAGCCGAGTTGAACAAATCCGCCGTGAGCGCGCACGGGACGCTGCGGTGCGACAACGGGAATGCCGTTGTCCAGTCCGAAGACCACTGTTGACGAGCCGTCGATCGAAGTCGCAGTTGCGGTACTTGTCAGGCCGAAAGTGTCGTTGAAGTTGGAGAGTAATTGCCCCGCGAGAAAGAAGCGCAGATCGGAACCGCCGTAATACTTCCCTACCACGGTCACAAAATGGGTCGGCAGTTGAAACTCGGCTGAATAACCGTTGCTATCGCTGTTAACTTCCGCGCCATTCGGAAATGCCGCTCTAAAAGCAATTGGCACGTTCGCGGCGGTAACGATCGCGGTGCGTTGTGCATGTTCGAAGCTGAAGATCAATTGAGCCGGAGCCACGCTTGCTGCTTTATCGAGTTGCCATTGAAGTACCGCGCGGCCTTGAATTCCGGGATGTTGTGAATCCACTCCCTGTCTTTCACCGAACGCTAATTGGTTGGCAACGTCACTCGGCAAATTCCCGAAAGCCGGCAGCACGATCGCTATCTCTGGTCCAAATCGCACATCGCGTGAGCCGCCAAATTTGTGATTCAAACCAAACTTAGCCTGGGGAATCCGTGTGTAAGCTGCACCGTAACCAACGCCGCCGAAGTTTGTGTTTTCGATCGTGTTGGGCAACGTCGATGAGACGAATGGCGACCAGTCCTGTCCAAACAGAGCGAAGAGACTGTCGTTTTCACCGAAGCGCCGATCGATTCTGACCCATGCCAGGCGCAAAGACGGCTGACTCGATCGAATCGAGGTTATGTTGCGATTGTTGGCGCGCGGGAAATCACCTTCAAAATCAAACTCGAACTTTCCGGTGAGCGTTGTCTTCGGGGCCACATCCAGCCATTCGAAGTTTGCTCCGAGTCGCAACCCGCGTGCGCGCAGGTGAAACTCGGGCGAGTTGTTCGGGCCTGTATCAGCTGCCAGTAAAGGCAATGGGAAATCGTTGCCCTGCGGCGATGATGAATCGTGAATGATGCTTGTTTTGAAGATGCCGTATAGCTTGAGGCGGGCGCCGGTTCCGAGTTTTATATCCGGGATCAGTCCTTCACGTTTCGGAGCATCAATTCCCTGTAATCGAACTGGCGCAATCGCGGCGATTACAGCGGGCGTCGGCTGTGGTTTGGGTGCAACTGGCTCCGGCGCGCTGGTCTTGTACTCGGCAGTGATCGTCTTCACCTCCGGAGCAGCCGCAGTCGTGTGTAGCGCGTCGAATTCCGTCGCCGAGATCACGCCTTTGTCGCGCAATATGACAGCCAGCCGATCTCTTTGTTCGGCAGGTGAGGCATTGATCGTAATTGCGCGGACTTCGGCCTCAGTCAGAATTCCTTTAGTTTGAAGCACTCGGACGAGAGGGTCACCAGTGTCAGCGCTTTGCGAGAAAACAGCCGGCGCACTTGCAAGACTGACAATCATCATCAAAATAAGACGTAGATACGCACGCATGAGCAGATCCTTTCTCAATGACAAAGATCGAAGCAATTTCCTGTATTTGGTTCAGCGGGGCGATAAGGGTTTACAAATTCTCGCGCGTGTCCTGCTCTTCTTCCCAACGTTCAATCATTCTGGATCGCTCGTCTTGTCGCCGCTTCTCGCGTTCATACGCGTCGCGCGGATCGCGGCCGGTCACGGCGCGATACCAACCCGGGTGATGTGTCCATGCCCATTTTTTCGTCACGGTGCCATCGATCATCGAATGAAGTGTTCCTGGTTGGTGTGATGTCCCTTCATAGATGTGGATGATGAATCCTGCCAACATCAGCAGCGCCGCTATATCGTGAATCACATAACTTGCTGCGACAACCCAACGTCCGACGAGATTGTCGAACCACATCAGCACGCCCGTGATGAGAAACAAAACGGCACTTACTACAATCGCCCAAAAGTAGATCTTTTGACCGCCATTGAAGAAGCCGACATCTTCGGGCTCAACCCGGTGCTGATGAGTTGAATACTCCTTGATGTGCCTGAGCCAACGACGATCCGCTTCTGTCCAAACCATTGGTGCGAACCAGTTAAGAAACTGGAAAAAGAAAAATAACTCGAAGAGCAGGCCAAACCAGGGATGGAGCAGTCGCGTCCGGGGTCCCCCGCCAAACAGCGGTGTTAGCCAACGGTATAGCCACGGTGAATAGATTGCGAAGCCGGAAAGCAAGGAAAGCACAAAGAAAATTGCGACTGACCAGTGCAACACTCGCGTGTAAACCGGGTGCCGCAACAATTCGCCGCGATGCACAATCGTTTCACCAATACGATCTGCCTCGCGTCGCGCACGTTCATCAAATCGTTCGACAGTGCTCATGGCGTCTCCCTGCGCTTTGCTTCAACTGTATCCGGCTGCGTGGGCAGTGGCGGCGGCGATTCGGGTTGTGGCAATCTTGGCCCAACCGCGACACGGTGAAAGAAAATAGCCAGTACTCCCAACACTCCCATCAACAAACCGGCCGGTTTTGCCAACCATTTCCAATAGGTGTAGCTGGGAGGAATGATCGGATTGGCAGGCAAACCGTATCGCTCGGGTCGCTTGATGTCGTGAAGCACGTAAATCACGTGCGTCCCTCCGATTGATTCCGGATTGTAAACACCCGCATCGGCAAAGCCCGAGACTTCCTGCAGTTGCTTCGCGCGCAAGCCGGCAATCTGCACCATGTCGGATTTGGTTCCAAACTTCAGGCAGCCCGTCGGGCATGCCTTAATGCACGCAGGTTCGAGACCTTGCCCGACGCGATCGGAACAGAGCGTGCACTTGTAAACTTTCTTAGTGTTCGGATGAAACTTGGGAATATCGAAAGGACAGCCCGAGATGCAGTAGCCACAGCCGATGCAGTTCTCCTGCTGAAAATCAACGATGCCGTTTTCGTACTTGATGATCGCGCCGTCAGCCGGACACGCACGCAAACAGCCGGGATCTTCGCAGTGCATGCACTGATCTTTTCGCAACAGCCACATCAAGTTGCCGTCGCGCTCGTCTTCAGCAAACTTGATCAGGTTGTAGTAGTTCCACTCGGTCGTGGGCATCGTCTGGTAAGTGTCGTTGAAGGTCGTCTCGCGAAACGGATGATCGTTCCATTCAACGCAGGCGACTTCGCACGCCTTGCAACCGATGCACGTCGTGACGTCGATGTACTTGCACACCTGGTCTTCACGGCGTGTTCCCTGCCCCGGCACAGGACCCGGATGGGCCGAGATTTCCTGAATCTGGAATGTGCGTGGGTTAGCCATGGTCTTAAGCCTTTTCAATCTTCACGAGGAAGCCTTTGAACTCCGGCGTGTACGCGTTCGGATCGATTGCGGCCGGTGAAAGTTGATTGGCGGTCATCAGCTCTGTCTTCCCCTTGTCTTCGGCAATGCCGCGATAACCCCAGTGAATCGGTATGCCGATCTGATAGGTTTCCTTGCCATCAATCATCATCGGCTTAATGCGCCTCGTGACCATGGCCTTCGCTACATACTGCCCGCGTGCGCTACTGACTCTCACCTTCTCGCCGCCTGTGATCCCCATTTTGTCGGCCAGTTGCGCAGGTATTTCGACAAATGGTTCCGGCACGAGTTGCACGTTCATCTGATTGTTCTTGGTCCAATAGTGGTAGTGCTCGGTGAGTCGATAGGTAGTGCAGACAATATTGAAGCCCTGATCTGGCGTGCCGAGTTTATCCAGATCTGAAGTGAACTTTTTCGCGACCGGATTATTCGACTGTTGGGGATGCAAGGGATTTGCGATGGGACTCTCAACCGGTTCGTAGTGTTCCGGAAATGGCCCATCAGCAAAGGCTGCGAGTGGCGCAAAGATACGACCGACGCCCTCTGGATTCATGATGAATGGGCCCATGTGATCCGAAGGCTTCGAATCGGCTTTGAAATCAGGCACATCGTTGCCGACCCATCGCTGTTGCGCCTCGTTCCACCAAATCTGGCGGCGCTCCGGGTCCCACGGTTTTCCCGACAGATCGCACGAGGCACGGTTGTACATGACGCGTCGATTGGCGGGCCACGACCATGCCCAGTTCGGGTAAATTCCAAGACCAGACGGATCGTCGGTGTTTCGCCTTTGCATTAGCGCTCCTGCTTCCGTCCAGGAGCCGGAGTAGAGCCAATTACCGCACGCGGTCGTGCCGTCGTCTCTCAACCATGCAAACCCGGGAAGTTGCTGGCCTGCTTTGATTGTCACGCCGGGCTGCAGCGGATCGGTTAGATCGGCAAGGGCCTTGCCGTTGATCTCTTTCGCAACTTCCGCAAGTGACGGATTCTGCGGAGTTGTGTAGGACCAGCTTAGATTGATGATGGGATCCGGAAACTTACCGCCTTCGTTCTGATAAAGCTCGCGAACTTTCAAAAAGATGCGCGCGAGTATTTCCTGATCGACTTTCGCGTCACCCGGCGGAGGCACCGCCACATATTTCCATTGCAGCCAGCGCGCGGAGTTGACGAACGTGCCATCCTTCTCGGCAAAGCCCGCGCCCGGCAGACGATAAACCTCCGTCTTGATATTTTTCATCTGGTCTGCCGTAGTGCCCGGAGCTTTCCAGAATTCGGCTGTCTCTTCCGGATAGATATCGCACACGACGAGGAAGTCAGCCTTCTTCAATGCCTCGATGTTTTTTCGCGAGTTAGGACCGATGGCGACGCCGTTCATGCCGAACGCGATCAGACCTTTCATTTTGCCGGCATACATCTCGTCCCACATCTCGGTCCATGAGAACTTGCGATCGATCTTCGGCAGATAGTGATAGTTGAAGTCGTTTTCCTTTTTGGCTGAATCGCCGTAGAGAGACTTCAAAAACGACGCCATGAACTTCGGCGTGTTGGACCAGTAGTTGTACGAGTCCCACTCGTTTGGCTTCGATAGAGTCGGCGTCGTGCGTTTATTGAAAGTCGCGAGATCGATATCTAATGGCTGTGGAATCTTGAGATAGCCGGGGAAGATATCGAATACGCCGCCCATGTCGGTTGCGCCCTGGATGTTTGAGTGTCCACGCAAAGCGTTCACACCGCCGCCGGCGCGTCCGACGTTTCCGAGCAGCAGTTGCAGCATCGCCGCGGTGCGAATGATCTGAGTGCCGAAGGTGTGTTGCGTCCAGCCGACGGCATAGATGATCGTACCCGCTTTCTTCATGTTGCCGTCTTTGCGAATCGACGTGAACAGGTCCGCGGCTTTGATGAACTGATCTTTCGGAATTCCCGTAATGCGCTCGACCATCTCCGGCGTGTAGCGTGAATACTGTTGCTTCAGGAGCTGGAACACCGAGCGTGGATGTTGGAGCGAAAGATCGTAAGCGATGTTTGGCGGCAGCATCGGCGGCGGCTTCGTTCCACCCTGGCCGGAGGCGCCTGGTCCACCAGCGGCCTGATGCCCCTGGCCCATCGCGTCGCCGCCCTTTTGCGGTGTCGAAGGTTGCGAGCTAACCGGCTCGCTCTTACGTTCAAAATTCTTTGCAGGCTCTCCGCCTGTGGCTGGAGTCGAAGTTGTCGACGACGATCCCGCGGTCGTTTCTTGTGTTACTGGTCCAACGTTGCCACCCGCTTCGTAATTCCAGGTTTCCTTGTCGTAGGTTTTGCCGTCGAACCCTGAAAACAATCCATCCTCGGGAAGTTTGAAACCCTCCTTAACGATGAATGCGGCGTTGGTGTAATTGATCAGGTAGTCCTTAGCGAGACGATTGTTTTGGATCGCGTAATTGATCACTCCGCCGAGGAAGGCGATATCAGTGCCGGCGCGGATTTGTAAGAAGAGATCGGCCTGAGTTGCCGTGCGAGTGAAACGCGGATCAACGACGATCATTTTCGCGTTTCGATGCAACTTTGCTTCAACCGGCCACTTGAAGCCACACGGGTGGTTCTCAGCCGGATTGCCACCCATGATCAACATCATGTCGGTATTCTTGATGTCGATCCAGCCGTTGGTCATTGCGCCGCGTCCGAAGGTGGGCCCCAAACTGGAGACCGTCGGACCGTGTCAAACCCGGGCCTGCGTTTCGAAGTAGCAGAGCCCCATGCTGCGCATGGTTTTTACGGCAAGAAAATTCAGTTCATTGGTGTCAGTGCAGCCGCCGATCCAACCGATTGTCTCCAAACGGTTGACGGTATATCCGTCCTTATCTTTCTCGATGAACGTGGCGTCGCGCGTCTTCTTGGTCCAGCGGGCAATCTCTTCGACTGCCTGATCCCACGAGATGTCGTCCCAGTGATCGGAGCCGGGGCGTCGCACCTGGGGTTTCGTCAAGCGCCGTGGGTTAGCGATATCCTGCTCAAGCGACGCGCCCTTTGGACACAGTGTGCCGCGATTGATCGGATGATCGGGATCACCTTCGACGTGGACGACTTGCGGTACCGCATTCTTCGATTTGTCGCCCAGCGTGTGGATGATCACGCCACAGCTTACCGAGCAGTACGGACACGTGCTGCGCGTTTCAGTTGTGCGCTCGATTTTCAGCCCTTGAGTTTGCGCGTAGACCGGCGCGAGACTGAATCCGAATACACTTACACCTGTACCTCCGATCAAGGTTGTCTTGATGAAGGTCCTTCTGGAGACTTCCATGGCACATACCTCCGAGGCAGATCTTCCTCGTAACTATGTTAGAAGGGGCTCAGTTGTAGGGGTTACAGCGATAAGACTAGGCCCATCTACGGTTAAAGTCAACGGAAGATTTAGGCCCACGACCAAATACAGAAGTTAGCCACGGATCTACACGGATTTCATACACAGATCTAAATAAAATCCGTGTAGATCTGTGGCTGCTTTATAAGCCAACTAAGTTGAGTTCAATTTTTGTATACCCGTGTTCGCGGGCCCAGAGATCGAGGGGGGAGGCGTAGATCTCATCTACTAATGGTACGGCGTGTCCGAAACGAGTGAGATCTATCCCTTTAATATAGTGCTGGCATGAATCGCACGCTTCGATCCGGATGTGGTCGAACTCGGGTGAGTGAAAGTAACCGAGTTTTGACGGTCGCTCTTCCCCACAGCTCGCGCAAACCACGCGTCGAAATTCCCATGTGGAGAGACAAGTCGCACATAGCAAGTCACGATTGCCGCTTTCGGCGCCGCTTTCTTTTGACTGAAGGAAGCTGAGTTGCGGCTGGCCACCACAAAAAGGACACGTGCGTTCACCGCCCGCGAGCTCTCGTCCGGCGGGAGTGGTTCTCGTTTCCGCCAGCCAGCGCGCGTAAGGTTGAAGGATCGACTTAGCGAAGAACTGCGTGTCTGACGGACTGCGCCAATAGCCGAGTAGTTCGTCAGTCATAATGTTCGACTCGGCGATGAGAAGGACCTGCGCTTCAGAGGCGAGTGAAGTCGGACCATACTGTGCAACAGTCTTCAGCAACCCGGTAATTAACGACTGCACAACAGGCAGATCGCTTTCCAGGTCACCCGAAGGCAACCAGTCTTTGCGGCTTCGAAGCGACTCGTAAAGCTCTTGCTGCGCACGAAGTAGTTGAGCGTAGAACGTCAGTAACTCTTTCGACCCGCTCGACTCGCTCGCGAGATAGTCTGCTCTTTCGATCTGTTTGTCCCAAAAGTCAGGCATTACGTCAGTAAGACTTGGCAATGATCGCTTTCTGCGTGGCCTTCTTGCCCGATACTACGCACGTCCCGGATTCGCCGTCTGAAACGAGACACCTGATGCTTGCCTGAATGTCTTTCAGCTTGAGCTCATCCTCAGTCGTCCCACTCCAGAATACCCTCGCAAACCCGGCATTTGTTTTCACAACTTCGATAGCTTCGTCATACGTCTGCACGTCGAATGTATTGCTGTCTCTAAAGTCGCGTGCTCTTTCAAACAGACTGCGTTGGATGTCGTCGAGCAGAGTAGTAACTCGCTCCGGCAGCTCATTCGAACTCAGTGTTTCTTTTGTCCTGGTGTCTCTTCTACAAACGACCACGGCGTTACTTGCGACTTCTTTTGGTCCGAGCTCGAGTCGCACTGGAATACCGTTCAATTCCGATTCATTGAATTTCCAACCTGGGGATCGATCCTCTCTGTCGTCCACGTGTACACCAACGGCTCGCTCACGCAACGCCGACTTCAACCTCGACGCGTATTCCATCACGCTCGCTCGCTCATCATCCTTCCGCCAAATCGGCACGATGTTCACCTGTTTCGTCGCGAGTTTTGGCGGCACTACAAGTCCCTGATCGTCGCTGTGAACCATGATGAGGGCGCCCATCAAACGAGTACTCGCACCCCAGCTCGTGGCCCAAACATATTTCTGTTCCCCATCTTCATCCTGAAACTTCACATCAAACACTTTCGCAAAGTTTTGCCCGAGATGATGCGACGTACCGGCCTGTAGAGCCTTCTTATCCTGCATCATTGCTTCGATCGCATACGTATGATCGGCGCCGGCAAACTTTTCTGATTCAGTTTTCAGACCCGAATAAACCGGCACCGCCATAAAGTCTTCGGCAAATGTTTTATAGATTCCCAGGATTCGCAGTGCTTCTTCCTCAGCCTCGTCATAAGTTCTGTGGGCGGTGTGTCCCTCCTGCCAAAGGAGCTTCCGTCTTCGGCAGTCTTTAGCCGGTAATGAGTAACGATTGCACATTCCTTGGCAAAGTGTTCGACGTGTTCAGCCTCTTTACTCAGGTACGACTTCGGAATGAACAACGGAAAATAGGCATTCACGTGCCCGGTTTCCTTGAACATATCGTCCAGGGCTCTCTGCATCCGCTCCCAAATGGCAAACCCGTTCGGTCGAATCACCATGCAACCCTTAACGGGCGAGTAGTCGGCAAGTTTGGCTTCCTTGATAATGTCCAAATACCACTGGGAATAATCTTCACTGCGTTTTGTAATAGCCACTTAGACGTTAGTTTTCCTTTCGGTTTCTTCGAATGAGCCCGCGAAGCGGGCGGCAGCATAAAGCCTGGGGCGCAAGCCCCAGGATCCAATTAAAAGAAAGCGAGGGAGCCCGCGCAAGCGGGCGGCAGCGCAATGCTACTTTAAGTGCTTATCAAACCACGCCAGCATGCGCTTCTGTAAGTCGAGACGGTGTGAATACTCCTGGATGTTATGACGTTCTCGAGGGTAGATCACAAGTTCGGCTTCGACTCCGGCATCTTTTAACCCGTTATAGAATTCATAGGCCTGGCCCACCGGAACACCAGCATCGAGCTCGCCGTGTAATAAAAGAGTCGGCGTCTTGCAGTTTTTAATAAAGGTGATGGGTGAGTGTTCGTCATACCAACTGCGGTCATGGTGTGGGCTCTGTCCGCTGGTCCTTCGCAGTGAGTCGCGCAGCCATGATGTACCGTAAAGGCTGAAGAAGTTGGAATGCCCGGCCTGGGCCACAGCCGCCTTGAACCTCGTCGTTCGGGTGATCGCGTATTCCGTCATGAAGCCCCCGTTGCTCCAGCCGCCGATACCAAGACGGTTTGGGTCGGCAATTTTTTGAGCGACCAGGTAATCAACGCCGTCCATCAAGTCTTGAAAAGCCATCTCGCCCCAATGGTCGATCGTTGCGTGCATCGCTCCGCCTTCGCCGGTGACTCCGCGGGTGTTTGGCAGAAAGACTACGTAACCATGCGACGCCAACAGTTGCCCCCAGTCCCACCACCTGCTCGAGTGGAATCCGGTCCACCAGGCCGTATCACCTGGATGGGTGTTCACGATCGTCGGATATGGATTTCCCGATTTGTAACCGGGCGGAGTAATAAGAACACCACGTCGAACCAAACCGTCCTTTGAATTTTTCCAGGCGACTTCGCTTACCTTTCCAAACGCCCAGGATTTTGTCTGCGGATTGAAGTCTGTGAGTCGTCGTGGCTGGCTATTCTTTTCGATTACCCAGACGTCGTCTGCGGATTCAGGCGTCTGGGCGAAGTAAGCGATAGTGTCTCCGTTCGTGCTAAGACTCGCTCCCCACTGTGACCTTATCACGTCAGTTACTTTGTGGAATGCTCCGCTATCAACATCAATTCTTGAAATGACTTCGCTCGTACCTTCGACGCTGAGTGCAATAAGACTTTTGGAATCCGGAGCCCATTCTAACTTCAATACACTGCCCTTGTAGTCTTTCAACAGTGGACGAATCTCTCCTCCGCTCGCGGGCGCCAGTGATAGCCAGTTGTTAGACTCTTTAGTCGGAGGGAATTCATAAAACGTTATCCATCGGCCATCAGGCGACCACCTGAGAAGGCCTGTGATGGGTGGGACGTTTTTGGTAAGGGTGCGCAGGATCTCGCCCGTCGCTCGACTCACGACTACGAGAGAAAGGTTGTAGGAGTCTTCATCTCTCGGCGTTGGGGCCACAGTCAAAGCAAGCTCATCGCCCGCGGGTGACCATGCGAATTCAAGGATCTCGAAGTTCTGTTTTGTTACCTGCGTGGCTTTTCCGTCTGACAGGTTCACTACCCACAGCCGCGTATACTTAAGATTGGACTCGGGCCGGACAATCGCATCATCGCCTGCGGCTCTTCGTACCTGTTCCTCCGGAGTCGCTTGATCGCGTGCGAGGAAGGCGATCATTTTGCCGTCAGGCGACCATTCATAATCTTCGACGCCGCCGGGCACATTAGTCAGTGGTGAAGGCTTTGTCTCGCCATCACGCAGCAAGTAGATTTGAGTACTACTGCCTTGCTCAGAAAGGAAAGCCAACGTCCGGCCGTCAGGCGACCAGCGCGGAGATCCTGCACTCTTAAGACCGGGGATTAACGCGCGCGGAAGCTCGCGCCCGTCTGCCATCACGACCCAGATATTCGAGACGCGGGGCTCGCGCGGTGAGTTGGGATTATTTGGCTCGTTAACTACGAATACAATCTGTTTGCCGTTGGGGGAGAGCTGAACGTCGGACAGTTCTCGAATAGTGAGCACGTCTGCTGGAGTAATAACATGACGCTCATTTTGAGCCGATGCGGCACCGGCGGCGAAGAAGGCGATCGTAACTGTTAATAATAAATTTCTGAGATTCACACCAGATAAACACCGGCCGATTTTAGTTTTGTAACAATTATTCTGCCTGGAACATTTTTTCTTCGGAGAGTGATCAAATGAGCCACAGTAAATCCATCCTTGCCGGTTTATTACTCCTGTCCGCCGCAAGTTTTGCGCAAGCACAAATGAAATCCCAGAACGTCTCCGTCAGATGACTACAGACAAATGTTTGCTCGCAGGCGCCGTGAGTGTGGCAGTTTGACCTGTCGAAAAGTAAATTGATCCAAGCGCTGCGACTTCGCCGCCGGATGTGAGATACCGTTTTTGAAATCAAGAGCCGATGCTGAACTTGACCCCATCTACTCCGGCTTCGCCGCCCGATGTGAGGCGAGGCTCTGCCTCGCCGCAAGGCCCCCCTAAGGTTTTGGGCTGGGCCCATGGTTCGGCCTTTGGCCCATAATTTTAGGGCAAAGCCCGAACCGTGGGCATAGCCCATTTCGAAAACTAGAATCGAACGGCGAGGCATAGCCTCGCCTCACATCGGGCGGCGAAGCCGGAGTGGATGGAGTCAAGTTCAGCATCGGCTCTCTCACATCCGGCGGCGAAGCCGGAGTGGATGGAGTCAAGTTCAGCATCGGCTCTCTCACATCCGGCGGCGAAGCCGGAGTGGATGGAGTCAAGTTCAGCATCGGCTCCCTCACATCCGGCGGCGAAGCCGGAGTGGATGGAGTCAAGTTCAGGATTGGCTCTTGATTCTTAAGACGGTATCTCACATCGGGCGGCGAAGCCGGAGTGGATGGAGTCAAGTTCAGCATCGGCTCTTGATTTTTAAGACGATATCTCACATCCGGCGGCGAAGCCGGAGTGGATGGGGTCAAGTTCAGCATCGGCTCTTGATTTTTAAGACGGTATCTCACATCCGGCGGCAAAGCCGCAGCGACAAGTGCTAAATTGCAAATATGAAGAAAGAGCATCGAGATATTCAAACGTTTCGACCGCTTGCCGGCACCTGGCAGGATCTTCGTTATGCCTGTCGAACACTCTCGAGAAGTCGAAGCTTCGTCGTGATCGCAACACTCATGCTGGCGCTCGGTATTGGCGCCAACACGGCGATCTTCAGCGTGGTGCTTACCGTGCTGATTCGGCCGCTGCCTTACGCTGACGCGGAGCGAGTTGTCTGGATAACTAATCGAAACTCGGCGCTGGGCGTCACCGGTGCATTTCTAAATCCTGCCGATATCCTCGATTTTCGTGAGCAAAGTCAAAGCTTTGAACGCATCGCAGCGTGGGGAACGATTCCCGTCAATCTTTATGGGGCCAAATTTCCGGAACGCGTGGAAAGCATTTATGTCACGCCTAATTTCTTTCGCACGCTCGGAGTGCAGCCGGAACTCGGAAGGGATTTCGCTGAAGTTGATGAACCGGAAGATAGCATGATCATCAGTCACGCCATCTGGCTGCGACAATTCGGCGGCGACCAAGCTGTCCTCGGAAAGAAGATCACGTTCGGCTTAACCACTGGTGACACTGGCGTCATAGTTGGGGTTCTTCCCCCGCAAACCAATTTCCCAGCGCGCGTCGATGTCTTCACGATGACTGAGATCACACACGAGGATCTCGAACGCGGCGGCTCACATAACTGGCGCACGATTGGCCGGCTCAAGCCCGGCGTCAACATCGACCAGGCTCAAGCTGAAATAAACACGTTGACGCAGCGACAGGCGGAACTCTATCCCGACACGAACAGGGGTTGGCAGGTTCAGCTTCAGCCATTGCGCGGTTATCTATTCGGCAACTCAGGCGCGGCACTGCTCCTGTTGTTTGTTGCGGTTGCGATCGTGCTGGTTATCGCGTGTGCAAATGTCGCAAACCTGCAGCTCGGACGCATTCACATCAGACGTCGAGAACTAGCACTACGACTCGCACTTGGCGCCGGCCGGTTCCGTATCGTGAGGCAATTCCTGATCGAAAACATGCTGCTCTCCGTATTGGGCGGCGCTCTCGGCGTGTTCGTCGCCGCGGCATGTCTTTCGGTGGTACGGACCCTGGCCCCCGATTCGATACCGCGCATAACGGAATCCGCGCTGAGCGTACCCGCTTTCTGTTTCGCTTTGGCGATATCATTTCTAAGCACGATCATGTTTGGCTTGTTTCCTGCATTTCAAGCTTCACAACTGCAGCTCAACGACGCGCTCAAAAATTCCAACAGTCCTGGGGCTACTCCTCGAAGATCAAATCGAGTACGTCAAGCCCTGGTCGTCGGACAGATTGCACTGGCCATGATCCTGTTAACTGGAGCGGGTCTCGTCGTAAAGAGCTTCTGGCAACTGCAAGCTATAGATTCAGGAATGAAGAGTGATCACCTTGTGACGGCCGGACTGTCGTTGAGTTTTGCTGATTATCCGAATGGCAGTCCGAAACGCACGCAACTTTTTCGCGACGCACTCGAGAAGCTGAGTACATTACCCGGTGTGACGTCGGCTGGAGCGATATCGCACCTGCCTCTCGGCGGTCGCACGATGAAGCTGCCCTTTGTGATCGCAGGCGAGACGAACGCGACGAGGGCTGAAGAAAGAGTTGCCGACTACCGCGTAGTCTCACCCTCTTTCTTTGAAACGGCTGGAGTGGAGTTGAAGAAGGGACGTTTGTTCGATGGACGTGAACGAGAGGACACACCAAAGGTGTTCGTCATCAACGAGGCATTCGCTCGAACATATCTTCCGGGAAGAGACCCCATTGGTGTTCGACTCGCCGGTGAATCACAGTTTGTTAAAGGTGAGATTGTAGGAGTAGTCGCGAGTATCAAACATAGAAGCCTGGAACTTGACGCGGAACCGGCGCTTTACGTGTCATACCAGCAGTCTGCGACATTCCCAATCATGAACTTCGTAGTAAAGACGAAGTCGGATCCATCGTCGTTGATCATTCCCGTCCAACAAACGTTACAGGCACTCGACTCACGTGGCGTGGTATTCAATGTTCGACTATTCGATCAATTTGTCGCCGATGCCGTTGCGCCGCGACGCTTCAACCTGTGGCTCTTTACAGCGTTTGGATTTCTGGCTGCGTTGTTAGCCGCTGCGGGAATCTACGCGACGATGAATTTCGCAGTTATGCAGCGAAACAGAGAAATAGGTATCAGAGTCGCTCTGGGTGCACAGAAAAGCGCAGTGATGAAATTGATTCTCGGAGAAGGCGCTATCCTCGTTGGCGCCGGGCTCTTGATCGGCTTTTCCGCATCCCTTGCACTAAATCAGTTTATGAAATCTCTCCTGTTTGCGGTCAGCGCGACTGACCCCTTGATCTACTTACTAATGGCAACACTAGTCATCTTCATCGCCCTCCTTGCATCCGGCATCCCCGCACGAAGAGCAACAAAAATCGATCCGATTCGAACGTTGCGCAGTGATTAGACGATCAAAATAAAAATATATCCTCACCGGAAACACTTAGCCTCATCGGGTCATTTACTAATGAGCATCAGTGAAAACTAAGCTCGAAAGGAGTGACTCTAATGCCCTTTAGAACAACCACAACTCCGCCGTCAACCAACTTCAAAGATCACTATTAACTTCGCAGGATTGCTATTGCTCTAAGCTGTCTTGCTGCGTCCTCATTAAGGAGAAAATCATGTCCAAAGAAATCAACAAGGGGGATTTCCGTCTCACCGTTCCGCTCGATGCCTCAGAAATCGAAGGCTTCAAGCCAGAGATGGGAGTGAAGGTAGGCTTATTGGATCGAAGCGGTGCGGTCCATTCGCAAGTAGTTAAGCTCGATGAAAAGGGGAAAGGAGCGGCAACATTCAACTTTCGCGAGCAACCCGGTACCTTGCGTTTGATCATCGGCCCGGAAAACGCCTCAGATGAAGAGCTCCCCGGACTGCAAACGTTGACTACTAATATTGATCCAAGACAGTGGCAATCGCGGGCCGAACTGGATCTCACAGCAATCAGAATCACACCCTATTATTGGTGGTGGTGGTTGTATTGGTGTCGCACATTCACAATCCATGGACGAGTGCTTTGTCCTGACGGCAGTCCTGTGCCAGGCGCCGTTGTCTGTGCTTATGATGTCGATTGGTGGTGGCTCTGGTCCAGTAAACAACAGGTAGGAAGTTGTGCGACCACCGACGCGACCGGCTCTTTCAGTATTAGCTTCCGCTGGTGCTGCGGCTGGTGGCCATGGTGGTGGTGGCGTTTGCGCTACTGGCAATATGAACCACTGATCGCCGAACACCTTCTGCCAATTCTGCGGCGTGACCCGTCGCTCGATCGACTTCGAATTGCAAGTCCAACACCCGACCTTTCGATCTTTGACGCTATGCTTGAAGATCAGCCGTCACGACTTTCCGGACGCGCAATAACTTCGGAAAGGTCCACAAGATTCGCATCGCAAGCTGCGAACCGGATCACCTCGTCAATAAGCAAACAACCAAAAATCGATCCCGGCGCGTTGGCCAGCTTGCGCGACAAGCTCGTGACGCGATTACCTGCGGCGCCCGAGCTGGAACGATTACGACTGTGGCCATGGTGGCCGTGGGAACCGTGGTGGGATTGCTCGCCCGACATCATCTTTAAAGTTACGCAGGACTGCGGGCAGACAAACAAGATCATCGTCGATGAGACTATTTGGCAGGCGCGCGGGGATATCCCCACAAACCTCAACGTAACTTTGACTGCAACTGACGCGTGCTGTATTCCGATTTGTCTCGAACCGGCGGATTGTCCGGACGGCAGCTGCGTCGTAATTAATGAAGCCTGTAACGTGCTTGTAGAAAACATTGGCGGCAACTTCGATGCAACTGCCGCCACACCAGCAGGGTACGCCAATCCCGGTCTCATATCGGTAAACGGCGATCGGCCGTTTGCAGACAACGTTCTCCTCCGAGGCGTCTTCGGAAATAGCGCGAACGTTGACTACTATGAATTCGAGTGGGCCACAAGCCTGGCTGGACCATGGAACGCAATGCCGCCCGCGGCTGCGGGAAGTTTTTCTCGCAGCTTCTGGGGGCCAGACTTACCCGTAGGTCCTGTTGGCTGGCATCATGCCCAGTTTCAGTTCACACCCATTAGTGGCCGAAACGTGGTCGAGACGCGTGAACACTTCGAAGCCAACAATGGTCCTGGAACCTGGGGAGTCACACGTTTTTGGGGACCCGAGAGGGACTACCTCATGAACTGGCTCACGAATAGTTTTCCGGATGGGACATATTATCTGCACGTGCGCGGTTGGAATCTCGCCGGTGGTAGTTTGACTAACAGTCGGATACCGCCAATGTGCGATTTGACAAACGACAACTATGTCGTACTGACGATCGACAACCGCACTACGGACGGAAGCGACGGCCATCCGGCACCGACTACATCAGGTCACCCATGTGGTAGTGGCACGATTCACCTCTGCACCATGGAACCTGATACAGACATTGTAAACGTGACCATCGGCGGTCAAGTGGTCGGACCCTGCACGAACGTACAGGCCGCACCCGGCAGTCCTTTGGTTATCGATTTCTATGCCTATGATCCGGACGAACACCTCGCCGAATATTCGCTAATCGCGACTTACGGAGAGAACCTTTATATAAACCTGCTTAGCCTTGCTGACTCCATCACGCCTTTGGGTGGGCTGGGCGTACCGGCGGCGGTACAAGTTGGTCCTAACTATGCCGCCGCGCGTATCGATGGCGCAACATCCCCGGTTTGGGCTGGAGGAGGAATGCGCTTAACCATTAACGACTCGAGCTTAGCTTTCCCGGAACCGTGCTGCTATCAATTGGAATTGCGTGCTTCCAAGCGAACGATCGTTGGTTGCACTGGTTCACACAACAATCTTAGCGAGTACAGTTTTGGAGTTAACGGATGTCCGTGAGGACTACAATTGATACGCTATGCGCTTTTACTGGCTAATCCTTAGCATTCTAGGCGTTTGGCGCATCACTCATCTGCTGCAGGCGGAAGATGGACCAGGCGATCTGCTGGTCTACTTCCGCCGGCAAGCAGGCACAGGTTTTTGGGGCAGCCTGCTCGACTGCTTTTACTGTTTGAGCGTGTGGATAGCACTACCGTTTGCACTGCTTATTGGTGAGAGTTGGCGAGAGCGACTAATACTTTGGCCTGCATATTCGGCGGGAGCAATCATACTCGAACGCCTAACCACACCGGAGCACGTTGTGCCGCCGGCTTTATACCTGGAGGATGAAGAAAAAGATGCCTTGCTGCGGAAATCAGAGAGCGACGTTACAAACACCGGCTCGAACTAATTACAGCTCCGGGACAGCAGACAAAAACCGCGACGAGCCGAGACGTGTTCTTCGCGACAGAGTGTTTTTCAAGTATTTGGGTCAGACAGGAATGACCGTGATTGGACCAAAGTCCGGTAAACGATATCGCTTCGACGCCGCGGGCTCGATCGTCGAAGTAGATTTAAGAGACCGTCCCTGGCTGGCTGGACTATCGAAATTACGCGAAGTCAGGTAGCTGATCGCCATAAAACGTACACAGTAAGCTTGGGCCGCAAAAGTGGACGAGTTTTGACCTGCCGTGCTGCGTATGCTACAAAGCCAACCAAGGTTCGCTCTCCTATATGAAGTTGGGTTTGAACATTCGCGAATTTCGGCGGTCGCGGCTCCTGCGAGTGATTGCTTTGTTGTTCCTGATTCACTCCGCGGTTGACATGCTGTTTCCGCAACTCTGCAACGAGGAAAATCTCGTCGGCGGCGGCTTCAGCAGTACATCACTTCCGTCCGCCAATGACAGTGAAGCATTCGTCGTCAATAACTCAAGCGAATTACCCGACGATCAAAGCTCTGACCCGCAACACAGAGACGAAGATTGTTTTTGCTGTTGCGCGCACGTAATGCCGAGCCCTTTATTCGCAAATCCTGATGATGCAGAGCTGGTAATATCGAGAAGCACGGTGCATCGTATTTTCATTCCTTCCGCCCCATCCGACAATCCATACCACCCTCCACGCTTAGCTTAAAGCAATCGAAAACTTCGTTGTGATCCGTCTCGACCTTCACCGAAGGTGTAGTCCGGGACTGGTCCAACATTCATTTAGGCGTAAGCAGCAGTTTGGAGAAGACTATGAGGTGGCTTTGTCAGAGACAGCTTCACGCAGCTGTCGTAATCGTATTTTCGATCATTATTTCGGCAGGAGAAATAAAGGCCCAATTCGATCCGGTTCAGGGTCTTTCATCGGATGACCTGGTACGGCGTGCCCTGGCCTCAAACGGCGAGCTCGCCGCAGCCCGCATTGAAATTGAGCGGGCGCGTGGTCGCTTGCGCCAGGCAGGTTTGAGAGCGAATCCCACCCTTGAGGTTGAGCAGACCACAGGCCGTTTCACCGGTTCAGCGGATGAACGCGAAACGAGCGTAGGCATCGCTGTACCTATTGAGCTCGGCGCTAAGCGAAAGCCGCGCATTGAGCTGGCGCAAGCAGAGCTCGAAGCGGTGGAGGCGGAAGTAGCCGATCGCGAACGCCGGCTCACTTTGGAAGTGATGACCCTGTACG
>Ga0070689_100000908_pt1 | contig 18492 bp, 17 predicted proteins | sample KBSS23HmetaG_FD_64669 | JGI IMG/M metagenome (GOLD analysis project Ga0070689, IMG submission 64669) | Switchgrass rhizosphere microbial communities from Kellogg Biological Station, Michigan, USA - KBS S2-3H metaG | ecosystem: Host-associated > Plants > Roots > Rhizosphere ...
TCCCAGCCATTCATGCCGTAGACGAAGCGCGAAATCGGATGCGAGTCCTGCGTGCTGTCGACGTTGAAGCTGACCTGGCTGGCAGGCGGCGTCGACGGCGGTATCACCTGCCCGGCCTGCAGGATGCTGAAGGTCCAGCTGTCGGCCGGTGTGTTGCTGGTGGCCGAAAACCGGATGCGGTATCCGGAGCCCACGTGACTGACGCCGAGATTGGCGAAAGTGGCGACACCGTCGACCGCGGTGGCCGTGGTCGTGCCCGTGAGCGTCGCACCCACCGGACCGGTGCCCGGTGCGATCGTGGCGGTGACCACGGTGCTGTCGTCGCCGGCATCGGTGACGCCGTTGACCCGCACCTGGACCACGGGTTGCTGCGTGAGGGCCGCCGGTGGCACGCCACCCGTGGGCTGCGTGGCGACGAACAGTTCATGCAACGCCGGCGCGCTCACGTCGAAGTTCGAGCTGTTCACGGCGGTGACGCCGGTGGCGGTGAAGCGCAGCTGGTAGTTGTTGCCGGTCTGGCTCACACCGAGATTGGTGAAGGTGGCGATGCCGGCGACGGCGGTGGCCGTGGTTGTGCCGGTGAGCGTGGCGCCTGCTGGGCCCGTGCCCACGGCAATGGACGCCGTGACGACGGTGCTGTTGTCCGCGGTGTCGGCAACGCCGTTGGCGCGGACCTGCACGATGGGCTGCGTGGTGAAGGCGCCAGGCGGTGTGCCGCCAGCCGGCTGCGCCGTGACCGCGAGCGTGCGCACCACCGGAGCGGTCACGTTGAAGGCACTGCTCGAGGCTTCGGTGATGCCCGTCGCGGTGAAACGCAATTGATAGTTAGTGCCGGCGGTGTCGACGCCGAGATTGGTGAACGTGGCCACGCCGGCGACAGCGGTTGCAGTCGTGGTGCCGGTGAGATTGGCGCCGGCGGTGCCGGTGCCCGCCAGGATCGTGACCGTGACGACGGTGGTGTTGTCGGTGACGTCCGTGACGCCATTGGCGCGGATGTTGACCACTGGCTGGGTGGCAAAGACCGTCGCCTGCACCGAGCCGCTGGGCTGGGTCGCGACGAACAGCGTCTTCTGCACGGGCGGCGGCGGTGGCGGGGGCGCGGGCGACGAACCGCCGCCACCGCCTCCGCAGGCGGAAAGAGAAGCGAGTACGCCTAACAAGGCGCCGACGGTCAGTACACGCATTGCAGCCCCCTCGATGCCACGATTGGACCATAACTGCGGGCGGGCCTTGGGCCAATGTGTCGCCGTTTGGGGGCGAGACTCCGGTCACACAAAAGGGACCTTCCCCGATTCCTGTCAGGCGGAGACGGGCTGTGTCATTGGAGGCGCGCCGGTCGAGCGAGGCAGGCCTTGCGCCCCCGATACGCGCCACTAGCGCCGATCGGTCAGCCGCATGGCCCCGAGCGAGGCCGGCTCACCCGAAGGGGGCGCCGACTGACTGGAATTGGAGGCTTCGAGCGCGCGCGCGGATTTGGGGTCCGTCCCCGTTTCCTGGAAACGGGGAATGTCCCCATTAATTCTTGAAGTCGCCCGCCTTCATGATCACGAACTTCGCCGGCACGATGTATTTGTTCATCGCCGCGCGGATCTGCTCAGGCGTGAGCGCCATCACTTTCTTCTCGAACTCCGCGTCCCACGCGAGCGTGCGATCGAGAAACAGGTAGTTGTTCAACGTACCCATGAGCGCACCGTCCTGCGAGCGCGAAACGTTGCGGTTCTGGATCCACCCGGACTTCGCCGCGGCGATTTCTTCGGCGGTGAAGCCATCCTTCAGCGCCTTGGTCATCTCCTCGTTGAACACCTGCTCGAGCCTGGCGACGTTTTGTGGCGCGTAAATCGCATAGGCCAGGAACATGCCGGACTTGTCGAACGAGTCCGCCTGGAATTGCGTACCGACGCCGTAGCTCAAGCCCTCCTTCACGCGGATGCGCGTCAGCAGCCGCGCATTGAGATAGCCGCCGCCGAGCATGTAATTGCCGAGCACCATCGCCGGGTAGTCCGGATCGTCGTCGCGGAGGTTGAGGTTCATGCCCGCGATGAAGAATGCCTGCGCCTTGTCGGGCGTCTGGAACGCCTTGGTCTGCCCCGCAATGTCGTGATACTCGCTCGGCACGCGAGTGAAGGCCTTGGGCGCCTTCCAGTCGCCGAACAGCTGCTTCACCTGCGCCTCGAGCGCCGTGGCGTCGAAGTCGCCGACCACGGAGATCTGCGCCGGCTGCGCGCCGAAGAAGTCTTTGTGGAACTTCACCAGCTGCTCGCGCGTGACGGCCTTCATGTCGGCGATCGAGTCGTCGATCGAATCCACGTAGCGAATGTCGCCCTTGGGATAGGGCTGCAGCACCTTCTGGTACGCGTTGTACGCGATCGCGGACGGATCGCTGCGCTGCTGCTCGATGCCGGCGAGCCGTTCGCTCTGCAGCTGCTGCAGCTCTTTGGCATCGAACACCGGCTCGCGCAGCACCTCGGCAAGAAGCGTCAGCGCCGCCGGGAAGTTTTCGCGCGTGGTTTCGAAGCTCACCCACATGCCCGAGCCCCAGTTGTTCATGGTGACGCGTGCCTTGAGCTTGTCGAATCCGTCTTCGAGCTGCTGGCGGGTGTGCTTGCTGGTGCCGCGCATCAGCATGGGCGTCACCGCTGCGGGAACGTCGCCGAGGTCCTTCAGACTCTTGAGATCGCCAAAGCGCAGCGCCATGCCGAACTGCACGGTGCCGCCGCGGGTTTTCTTCGGCAGCATCGCGAACTCCAGTCCGCCCGGAAGCTGCTTGCGGGTGGTGCGCGCCTCGATGTTGGCCGGCGACGCATCGAACGCTTCGCCCTCCTCGCGTTTCGCATCACCCTTGTAGTCCTTGACCAGGGCCGCGACGTCCGGGGTTGCCGGCGTCACGGCGCGCTCCGGCGCAGCGGTCGGGTAGAACAGGCCCGCGGTGCGGTTCGACGGCTTGAAGTAGTTAGCCCATACGCGCTGCACATCGGCGGTCTTCACAGCGCGCAGACGATCGCGTTGCATGAACATGAGCCGCCAGTCGCCGATGGCTTCCCAGTCGCTGAGCATGAGCCCCACGCTTTCGGAGTTGTTGAGCCCGAGCTCGATGCCCGACAGCAGCGTGGTGCGGGCGCGCTCGACTTCTTCGTCCGTGATCGGCTTGGCCGCGGCCTTTTCCGTGATGTCCGTGAGCGTCTTCAGCACCGGCTCGAGCGGCTGGCCGTTGCGCACCTGCGCGCCGAAATACGCCATGCCGGGGTCGCGGATCTGCAGGCTGCCGGAGAACACGTTCGAGGCCTTGCCGGTCTCGACCAGCTGCTTGTGCAGGCGGCCCGCCGGCGCGTTGCCCATGATCTCGTTGAGCACCTGGATGGCGGCGTTGTCCTCGTGTGCGCCCGGCGCGATGTGATACGCCACCGCCGCCCACTGCACATCGCCGGTCCGGCGCAGCGTCACCAGGCGCTCGCCGTCCTGCACCGGCTCGACCGTGTAGAAGGCCGGCATGACGCGCGTCGGGCGCGGGATACCGCCGAAGTATTCCTGCACCAGCTTGAGTGTCGCCGCCTCGTCGATCTTGCCCGCAACGAGCAGCACCGCGTTGTCCGGCTGGTAGTAAGTCTTGTAGAACGCCCGCAGTCGCTCGATCGGCACGCCCTCGATATCCGAGCGCGCGCCGATCGGCAGGTTGCCGTAGTTGTGCCAGTCGTAGGCCACGGACATCAGGCGCTTGAAGAGCACGGACGGCGGACTGTTCTCGCCGCCTTCGTACTCGTTGCGCACCACCGTCATCTCGGTGTCGAGCTCCGACTTGGCGACGCGCGAATTGATCATGCGGTCGGCCTCGAGATCGAGCGCCCATTTCAGGTTCTCGTCCGTCGCGTTGAAGGTCTCGAAGTAGTTGGTCCGGTCCCAGGACGTTGTGCCGTTGGGACGCGCGCCGTGTTCGCCGAGTTCCTTGAGGATGTCCGTGCGGCGCGCCGTGCCCTTGAACAGCATGTGCTCGAGCAGGTGTGCCATGCCGGTCTCGCCGTAGTTCTCCTGGCGCGAGCCGACGAGATAGGTGATGTTCACCGTGATGGTCTGCTTGCTGGCGTCCGGGAACAGCAGCACACGCAGGCCGTTGGCGAGCTTGTACTCGGTGATGCCTTCGACCGAAGTGACGCGTTCCGGCGGCGCGGGAGCGGGCGCCTGCTCGGCCGCGGGCGCGGGACCCTGCGGCTGCGGCTTGATCTTGCGCGCCATCGCGTCCGGGGCGGTGAACGCGGCGCAGATCAGCGCCATTGCGACGATCGATCGGGTGCTCAGGGACATTCCTTGCTCCTCGTTGGCGAGTGCGCGATTGTAAATGGGGACATCCCCAATTACCCCTGTCACGTACGGCCGCAATGTGACAGGAGGTGCGATGCCTGATCAACCTCGGCTGCGGACCCCCGGCTCCTGCCGTGCTCCGCTCTCGAACGCCAGCAGATCGCCGGGCTGGCATTCCAGCACCTCGCACAACTTCTCCAGGGTACTGAAGCGGATTGCGCGCGCCCGGCCCGCATTCAGGACGGAAAGATTCTGCGGCGTGATGCCGACGCGCTCGGCGACGGCATTCAACTGCAGCTTGCGCCTGGCCAGCATCACATCGAGGTTCACTACGATAGCCAAGTGTGGAGCCCTCGCTAGACGACCAGGTCCTGCTCTTCGCGCAGTTTGCGCCCTTCATCCATGATCCCGGCAGCGTACAGAAACAGACAGGCGCCGATGATTGCTCCGCCGGGAAAGGACAGCATGATGTTTGTCCATTGATCCTGCGCGGCCGCAATCTCCGGCGCCGCGCCAATCAGTCCGATGAGCCAGATCCCCAGCATGCAGACAAATGTGAGGCCGACCTGGCGGATTTGCGCCACGCTCTGCGCCGTGAAGATCCTGCCCTTGGCATACAACATCATCAGCCTGATGAAGTGATAGAGAATTTTCAGATTCAATGCGGCGCTCAACCCCATCTGCACGAGCCACAGGTTTTGAATCTTGCCGGTGATGGCTTCGCCCTGAAACACGATGCCCGCCACCGTTCTGCTGTCCGCAGGAAATGGATGAACGATGCTGGCGAGCGTGCTCCACAGGAAGATCACGGACATGAAGATGAAGAAAACCAGGAACGCCCGGCTCGCGCGCTGGATCGAGCCCAGTTGATTCGCGTTCATCGCAAACATCAGTGCATCCTCCTTCCGGCAGTCAGCCCAGCCGGTGATGCACAGTAAACGATAGTGAATTATCGTTTGTCAATATTTTTATATCGTAAAACAGAAGTACGCCGGGCCCACTCTTCTTATCTGTATCCCCTGGCCTGGAGGGTGAACAGCTTCGCGTAGATGCCGTCCTGGGCCATGAGCGACTCGTGGTTGCCGCGCTCGATGATGTGACCCTGCTCCAGCACCACGATGTGATCCGCCATGCGCACGGTGGAGAACCGGTGCGAAATGACGATCGCAATTCGTCTGCCCATCAGCGAACGGAAGTGCTCGAACACTTCGGCCTCGGCGGCCGCATCCATCGCCGCGGTGGGCTCGTCCAGCACCAGGATGTCGGCATCGTTACGCATGAAGGCGCGCGACAGCGCGATCTTCTGCCACTGCCCGCCGGAGAGCTCGCGCCCGTCCTTGAACCACTTGCCGAGCTGCGAATCGTACTGCTTCGGCATCGCTTCGATGAACGGCGCGGCCATGCCTTCGTGCGCGGCCTTGTTCCAGCGCTCACGGTTCTCGAACTCGCGCACGTCACCGGCGCCGATGTTCTCGCCCACCATGAGCTGGTAACGCACGAAGTCCTGGAAGATGACGCCGATGCGCCGCCGCAGCACGGTCGCGTCCCACTCCTGCAGGTCGCGGCCGTCGAGGAGTACGCGCCCGTAGGTCGGCTTGTACAACCGCGTCAGTAGTTTGATCAGCGTCGTCTTGCCGGAGCCGTTCTCGCCGACCAGCGCCAGCGATTCGCCGCGCTTGATCTGCAGGTTGACGCCGGTGATCGCCGGCCGGTCGCTGCCGGGGTAGCGGAATTCGACGTTCTCGAACTGCACGCCGGCATCCGGATCCGGCCCGCTCACCGCGGTGCCAATGCTCGGCTCGACCGGCTGCTCGAGATATTCGTACAACGTGGATAGATAGAGATTGTCCTCGTACATGCCGCCGATGGCGCCGAGGCTCGTGGTCACCGCGGTCTGGCCCTGGCGGAACAGCAGCAGGTACATGGTCATCTGGCCGAGCGTGATCGTGCCCTTCACAGCCTCGATGGCGCACCAGGCATAGGCTGCGTACAGCGAGGCGATGCTGAGCAGCGTGAGCGAGAACACCCAGCTCTCGCGCCGTATGGTCAGATTGCGATCCTTGTCGTACAGGCCCTCGAAGATGCCGATGTAGCGACCCAGGAACAACTTGCCGAGATCGAATAGCTTGACCTCCTTGGCGTGATCCTCGCGCGCGATCGCGGTCTCGAGGTAGGTCTGCATGCGCGTCTCGGGTTCCCGCCAGCGGAACAGGCGGAACGCATCCCCCGAGAACTTGGTCTCGGCGAAAAACGCCGGCAGGCCACCGAAGATCAGAATGATCACCGCCCAGGGCGAAAAGCCGGCCAGCAGGGTCGCGAAGGTCACGATGGAGATGGCGTTCTGCAGCAGCATCGACGTGCGCATGACGAGGGACAGTGGCCGGCTCGAGGCTTCGCGCCGGGCGCGCGTCAGCTTGTCGTAGAACTCCGAGTCCTCGAATTGCGTGAGCTCGAGGGTCAGCGCCTTCTCGAGGATCATCACGTTCACGCGATGCGAGAGCTTGGCCTTGAACAGCGCCTGGCACAGCGTGATGCCCCGGTGCGCAGCGGTAATCCCGATCAGTGTCAGCGCCTCGGCCAGCACCCAGAAGATCACGGGCTTCAGGTCCACGGGCAATCCAGCCGCGTGCGCCTTGCCGGCGGCGATCACGCTGTCGAGGATGCGCGCGCTGATCCAGGCCACCAGCGACGGCAGGATGCCCGCGACGACGGTGACGGACGCGAACAGCAGCGACAGCTTGCGGCTGGTCGACCACACCAGATCGAGCGCGCGCTTGGTGTAGCGGAATACGCCGAAGAATCGGCGCGCGGAGTTCGGGGCTTCGACCGGGATTTCGGCTTTCTTGGCGGCGTGAGGAATGGACGTCATGCGAGACGCGAAGCGTAGACGAAACCGGGGCGCGCGGCCTCGCTCAAATTGGCGACTATTGCGTCGGGATTCCGTTCACGACCTGCACGGCCTGCGGCTGAGCCGTCGCCGGATCGTATTCACCGTTCTCGAATCGACTCACCATGAGCCCGCAATTGAGCTCCGACAGTACTTCTGGATCGGACTGCAGGGCCTGCACCAGTGCGGTACGCCTCGCCTCCAGGAACATCAGGTAGCCGTCCTTTGGCCATTGCGGGAAGCGCTGGCGAAGGAAGGCGAGGTAGAGGTCGTCAGACTTTTCCTTCAGCGCCTGGTAACGCTTGTTCCATGCGCTCCTGCCCATGACCGCAGGCGTTCGGCTCCTGGTCGGTGGCGGGAGAATCGGCCAGCGCGGCACCGGCCATCAACATACCGCCGAGCAACAACCACGAGATTTTCATAGCCGGTAGTGTCCGATGATGGTGAAGCGAAACAGCATGTCTTCTTCGCGCGCGCCCGCGCCGATGTTGTGGATGACCAGCGGCACGCCGGTCGCCGCCTTGTGGTCGCTGACGATGCCGATGTGCAGGATGTTGTCACCGAGGTTCCATGCCACCACGTCGCCCGGTAGATAGTCCATCGCCTCCGCGGTGACCGGCTGTGCATGGCCGGTGCGTTTGAACCAGGTCATGAGATTCGGCACGCGCCGGTGATCGATGTTGGCGTCGGGCGCGCTGGCGCCCCAGCGGGCACGCGCGGGGTAAGCGGCGAAGTGCGCGAGCATGTCCTCGTGCACGAGTTTCTGCAGATCCATGGAGCGCGCCGCGCGCAGGGCACGCACCAACACGTCGGTGCACACGCCGCGTTCGATGGGCACGTCGCCGCCTGGATAAGGGAGCTGCCGGTAGCTGCCGTCGTACACGACGGTCACGCCCACCTGCTTGCGTGCGGCGAGCACCAGGTCCTGGTTGCCGGCGATCGCCGGGCCGATGAGAAGGACTGCGGCAAGAGCGGCGGCAACACGAATGCGCGTCAGGGCCGCCATCGCGTCAGCGCTCCTTCACGCGGACATTCTCGAGCAGCAAATCCTGCATGTCGTCGATGCGCCGCGGCGTCTTTGCGTCATTGACCTCCGAGACCACCTCGTAGAGCAGGCTGGCGTTGCGATCGACGCCGGATCCGGGCCGATAACCGGCACCCACGGCAGCGCGACGCCAGAATTTCTTGTAATCGTTGTCGTGACCGCGCACCGGCACGAAGGCACCCTTGCTGTCGAGCATTTCCGCCCAGCGGTCGTTCAGTTCCTTGCCGGCGGCCTCCGCGGGCTTTGCCTGGCGGATGAAAGCCACGTAAGTCTTCTCGTCCTCTTGCTGGTTCAGATAGATCGCGCCGATGTCCCATACCGGCACGCCGGCCTCGAGCGAATAACTCATCTGCACGTCCAGGGTGCTCTTGTCGGTGACCTCCAGCAGCGCCGCCGGAACGTCGAAGTCGATGCGACGCGAACGGAAATGCATTCCCGTGGTGTCGCGAGTGAAACTCAGGCGTTCGAACGCCGCGGGCCGCAGGTCTTTGCGCGCGAGAAAGGCCTGCCATTGCGGCAGCGTTCCTGTGTACGACACGTAGAAGTAGTTGGTAGAGAAACGCTGCTGATCGATGACGGCGTCCAGGTAGCCGCGCGCCGAGAACTGCAAGGTACCCGCGTAACCATTGGGTGTGGGCAGAAACATCGCGACCACGTGCGCATCGAGGAACGGCAGCGCGAAAACGGCGAGCCGCCAGGTGCGGCCGTAACGGTCGCGGTATTCCTCGTCGCGAACGGGATTGCCGAGCGAGGTCATTCTGACCTGCTCGGTGCCGAACCCGCGCGGCAGACTCAGCCCTTTCAACAGGAGGTCCATGGCCGCGCGCCGGTCGGTGTAGAACCTGGCGTCGGTGCCGTTTCCACGGTCGACGTTGAACATGTTCACGCCGGCGGACATGCGCGTACAGACTTCGCCGCTGTCGGGAAGATCGGTGCTCTGGCGGCGGCTGCCGTCGACGTCCCAGATACGATCTTCGCCCTGTGCGATCAACATGGGGCAGTAGGCCGGACCCACGGAGACCAGCAGCTTTTCGGTCTTGCCGCGCGGGAACAGCTCGTCGGCGTGCTCCTTGAGGAGCCGGTCGCGTTCGCCTCGGTAAAGCAAGATGTTCTGATCCTGGAATTTCTGTTCGAAGTCGGCGAGCTTCAGCGGCAGCGGTATGGAGAAGGTGTATTTCGCGACGATGGAATCGCGCAGCACCGGAATGCGCAGAGGTACGCGTACGTCGATGCCGGCTTCATTGCGCGCCGAGATCACGTGTTCGATGGGCAGCGCGTAATTCAGATTCTCGTTCGGCGACTTGCCGATCACCACGCCAATCACCTGCCCTGAGGCGTTGAGCAAGGGCCCGCCGCTGTTGCCGGGCGAAGTCGCGGCGGAATAGCGCAGCCATTTCCAGCGGCCGTCCTGGTCCTCTGGCGTCATTGAGGTCAAGAGCCCATCGCGGATCACGACGCCTTCGCCGAGTGCGTTGCCCACCGAGAATACGGGCTCATCGAGCGTCGTCGAGGTGTGAGTCTCGAGCGACTTCGGCGCGTGCACCGCCGCGGTGAAGACTACGAAGTCCTGGTGCATCGAAAACTTGAGCACGCGCTCGATGGCATAGGTCTTGCCGCTGGAATCGCGCAATTGTGGAGCGCCGCCCATACCGCCGAGTGATGCCTGCACGACGTGCCCGGCCGAGACGAAGGTATCCGGCGCGATCGCGAACGCCGTGCCGATCGGAAAGAACTTGTCGTTGCGTTCAGCGAAGGGAACCAGCTCAACGGGCGGAGTGCGTTCGTAGCTGATGCCAGTGTCCTCGGGCTTGGGCACCACCACCTCGAACGTCGCTGCACGCACGCGCGATTGCAGTTCGGGCGCGGGTGTCGTGGCGCGGGCGAGCACTGACGCCAGCAGGCTCGCCAACAGCGCGAGGCGCATCGGTTTCACTTTGTCTTCTCCACGGATTGGGTCGGGTAATACTTACGAATCACCTTGAGCTCGTCGCTGACGGCGAGGTCAGGGAGATCCTCGAGATCGGAGAAATCCTCGAGTGAAAACTGGCAGTGCCTCTTGAGATCGCCTTCAGCGTACGAGAGGTAGCCCTGAATCATGGTCTCCATGGAATCGTCGTAGATCCGCATTGCGACATCCTCGCGGCCGCCGGCCTCGATCGTGAGTGACTCGAATTGCGCCGCGGTCGCGAGATCGATCGAGTCGCGGTGCCGCGCCTCCCAGGCTCGATAAGATTTGGTCATCGCCGGCTGCATCGCCGGAAAGCGCTGGATACATGCCTTGTAGATAGAGACCCGGTTGGCGAAGAACGCGCTTACCTTCGCTAGGGCGTCAGAGTATTCCACCGGCAGCGCAGCCGCCTGCCTGGCGAGCTCGCGCTCGGGGGTGTCGAGAACGTGGAATTTGACGGAGCGGCTCGTGGCAACACCCGATCCGCCGCGGCCATCGGGGCGGTCACGCAGCACCATCACCTGCATGCTCAGCGGCCATTGCATCGTGGGGTGGTCATAGACTTCGCCGAGCGGAATGCAGAGATGAGCCTTGCCGGTGGCCGACGCGATATAGGGTGTGTTCTCCGAGTCGAGCGGGCTCATGGACCCCAGGCCGCCGGTTGGGAAAAGGGCCAGAAAATGGAAAGTCTTCGGCGCGAAGTCCGCGATCTGGTAGTCGACGTCGGCCTCGATGACGGTGGCACGCGTCAGGTCGCCGCCCTCGCCTGGTTTTACGGCCTGCAAGGTGATTTTCGACTTGTCCGGTTTCGCCTCGGCGCCAGGTTCCTCGTGGTACTGACAAGCAGCCTCGGCCTCCGCGGCCGCGGCAACGCTCATCCCCGAAAGCAGGATCAACGCCGCGCACGCGACTTCTTTCATTCCACCCTCCCGTAGCGAATCTTAACGCGCGTTCAGTATTTCGCGGGCTCCTACCCACTCCGGACCATTGGCCCGCAAAGGCACCTCGATTACCTTAGCCGCCCATGTCCGTGCTCACCGTTTCCGGTCTGTCCAAGACCTACGCCACCGGCTTCAACGCCCTCAAGAACGTCAACCTCGAGATCCGCAAGGGCGAGATCTTCGCCCTGCTGGGCCCCAACGGCGCCGGAAAGACCACGTTGATCAACATCATCTGCGGCATCGTGCGGTCTTCGGCAGGGACGATCACCGCGGACGGCTTCGACATCGTGCGCGATTTCCGCCAGGCGCGGACGCGGATTGGACTGGTTCCACAGGAGCTGGCCACCGACATGTTCGAGACGGTGTGGAACACCACGCAATACAGCCGCGGGCTGTTTGGCAAACCGCGCTCCGCGGAGTTCGTCGAGAAGGTGCTGCGCGACCTGTCGCTGTGGGACAAGAAGGATTCGAAGATCATGACGCTCTCCGGCGGCATGAAGCGGCGCGTGATGATCGCCAAGGCGCTGTCGCACGAGCCGACCATCCTGTTCCTGGACGAGCCCACCGCGGGCGTCGACGTGGAACTGCGCCGTGACATGTGGCAGATGGTGCGCGGCCTGCGCGAGCGCGGCGTCACCATCATCCTCACGACTCACTACATCGAGGAAGCCGAGGAGATGGCCGATCGCATCGGCGTCATCAACAAGGGCGAGCTCGTGGTCGTCGAGGAAAAGACCGCGCTGATGCGCAAGCTCGGCAAGAAGCAGCTCACGTTGCATCTGCAGCATCCCTTGGCGGCGATTCCGCCGGCCCTCTCCGGTCTGCCGCTGGAACTGGTGAAGAACGGCACGGAACTCATCTATACGTTCGACACGCAGGCGGCCGAAACCGGCATCGCCGCGCTGCTGCGCAAGCTCAACGAACAAGGAATCGAGTTCAAGGACCTGCACACCGCGGAGAGCTCGCTCGAGGACATCTTCGTGAGCCTGGTCAGGGGGCGCGCATGAACATCCACGCCATCCGGGCTATCTACACCTTCGAGATGTCGCGCACCTTTCGCACTCTCTTCCAGAGCATCGCCACACCGGTGATCACCACCTCGCTGTACTTCGTGGTGTTCGGTTCCGCCATCGGCTCGCGCATGGTGAGCATCGACGGCGTGGCGTACGGCGCGTACATCGTGCCCGGATTGATCATGCTGACGGTACTCACCGAGAGCCTGAACAACGCCTCCTTCGGCATCTACATGCCGAAATTCGCCGGCACCATCTACGAGATGCTGTCGGCGCCGATCTCCTTCGTGGAGGTGCTGGCGGGATACGTGGGCGCGGCCGCCAGCAAGTCGGTGATGCTGGGCAGCCTCATCCTCGTGACCGCGCGGCTGTTCGTGCCCTTCGAGATCCAGCACCCGCTCGCAATGTTCGGCTTTCTGATACTGACGTCGGTGACCTTCAGCCTGCTCGGCTTCGCCATCGGCATCTGGGCCGACAGCTGGGAGAAAACCAGCATCGTGCCCACCCTGATCGTCACGCCGCTCACCTTCCTCGGCGGCAGTTTCTACTCGCTGTCGATGCTGCCGCCGGTGTGGCAGAAGATCACGCTGTTCAATCCGGTCGTGTACCTGATCAACGGCTTCCGCTGGAGCTTCTACGGCAAGTCGGATGTCAACGTGGTGCTGAGCGTGAGCATGACACTGCTGTTCATGCTGATCTGCCTGTCGATCATCGCGTGGATGTTCAAGACGGGCTACAAGCTCAAGAATTGAGGTCCCCAATAATTTGGGGGTGGACCCGCGCCACAAGGCGGGCCACCCCCAGCTCTCACATGGGACGCCTGATGGGCCAAGCCATTCCAGGTGTCCCTACCGGTTTCGTTACGCGCGCCGTCCGCCCGCTAGCAGCAATCCTGCGCCAATCACGATGGCGCCGATGCCAGCCCATTGGGGGATGTTCACGGTTTCCTTGTCCTTCACCGAAAGTTGAATGTTCCCAATCTTCGCGTCGTGCGATTCCTTGGTGTAAGAGAACCTGCCGTATGCCAGGGCCAGCGCGCCAGCGACGATCAGAACGATTGCGATGATCTTCGTCGAGCTCATTCGGTGTCCTTTGCGACTAACAAGTCGCGTTGAGTGAAGCTTGCCCCGGGCCTCGAAACGCAGCCATCGCCGCGCAGCCGGTTTGATTCTAGGCGCAATCCTACAATCGGGAATCCCTCGGCACGTCGCTTTCCGCAGACATGGTCACCCCGCCTGGGGGTTACCCACCATTTGTTAGCGTATCCAACCTTGAAATCGTCGAGGACATCGGGACTGCGCGCGGGACATGCGCAATTGTGCCGGCTCATCACCGCGCTCGCCGTCACGTTCAACCTTGGCGGCGGCTTCTGATCTGTCCTGCTGGCGTGCCACGGAGTCCCGTCCGTGGCACGGCTGTCCGATTCCTGTCCCGCGACCTGGCCCGAGCCATGACGGTTTCCGCGCCACGGCGTATCGAATTCCGATACCCGGGCAACACGCGCCTCCAGGCATTGACAGAGCGGGTTCACTAGTTAGAGTCGGGCACGAACAACAATAATTGCGAGGGGACATGTCGACTATCTACCGTATATTCCTGGCCGGCGCGGCCTCACTGGTCGCCGGCACATCGCTCGCCGCGACGCCGATCGACAGCGAACAGAAGCTGGCTTCGGCGACGCTCGAGGGCATCAACTTCATCACCTCACAGCCCAACCGGCTTTCGACGACGATCGACCGGGCGCGCGCAAGCCTCGAGGGCCCGCTCGCCCAGCTCGCCGCCACCACCACGCCGGCGGGCCTGGCCGGCACCCCGGGCGGCCTAACATTGCCCTGCAACACGTCGGGGTCGATCTCGGCACGCATGGCGCGCGGCCTGCCGCGCGTGCTCAGGCTCGAATGGAACGATTGCGCGTTCCTGGACACTGGCGGCTTCCAGAACCTGCGCGACGGCAGCGGCGAAGTCCTGCTGCTGTCGAACAGCTTTGCGCCGGACAAGTTGGGCAGCATCCGCCTGGGCAGTACCGCCAGCGATTTCACCGACGAGCGCACCGTCAGCTACCCCGGAACGATCCTGCACGAACACCGCACCATGAACCTGCGCGTTACCGGTGTGATTCCGTTCAGACGCGCATTCGACGGACACGGGGTCTTCACCGGGCCGTTCGCCTATGACGTGGTCGGCTTCCTGGACGAGGTCGACACGTACCAGTCGCCGGAGTCGAATTTCCCGCCGTTCGAAACTCACAACCGCGTGTCCGCAGATCACGTGTTCGCCACCGGCAAGGTCGAATACAGCGGCGAGAACAACCGGCACTACTCGAGCGACACCACGCTGTGGGGCGAACTCGCGTTTTCGATCTTCAACTGGCCGCCGATCGATGAGCGCCAGACGGTCTCGCGCCTGGAAGGCCTGCGGCTGCGCGAGGACTACGACTTCGTGTCGTTCACCAGTTCGCTCGCCATCGATGGCAGGGTCGATCACCAGCCCATTTCCTGGCCGGACGGCAGCAACGATGGCTGCCTGGCCGGAGAACGCGTTTACCGGACGCGTGCCCCGTTGACCGGCGCGGCCTTCAGCGGCGCTTACGACTCCGGCGAGATCGCCGTCAATGGCTCGAGTGCGCTGTTCTATTCCGCCGCGAACGTGCCGGCGTCGCAGCCCATCCCGTCACAGGGTTACATGGTGCGACTCGACGTGCGCAATGCGGGCCCCGTCTACCACGACACCGCATCTCAACCGGACACGCTGCGCGAGGTCGGCGAGTGCCTGTTCCCGCAGTGACCGGCTCTCGACTCGCTAGTTAGCCGCCCGGGAGCCCCCTCCCGGCGGTGCACCGGCTCCAGGGGAAAGCGCGTTTTGAAGCCGGGTGGGAGCGCGCCGGATCCTGGAGCCGGCGCGTTCGTTTCTACCGCGTGGTACCCTCCGCCGGCGATGTCCGCCGGTTCCGATTACAGCTTCGGCCCGTATCGCTTCGATGCGAAGGGCCGAATGTTGTTTCGCGGCGGCCGCGATCTGAAGATCCCGCCCAAGGCGGCCGACACACTCGGCCTGCTGCTGGAGAACGCGGGCGCGGTGGTCGAGAAGTCCCAGTTGCTCGACGCGGTCTGGCCGCGCGTGGTGGTGGGCGAAGGCTCGCTGACGCGCACGATTTCGATCCTGCGCAAGGCGCTCGGCGGCGAAGCGGCGAGCCGCGCCTACATCGCCACCGTTTCCAAGCGCGGCTACCGCTTCGTCGCGCCGCTCGACCATCACGGGTCGGCACCCGGCGAATCGCGTGTCATGCTGCTGGTGCTGCCCTTCGAGAATTCCAGCTCCGCGCGCCGCTACGACTATTTCAACGACGGCCTCACCGAGGAGATGATCGCGCAGCTCTCGCGCCTCAACCCCGAACTACTCGGAGTGATCGCGCGCACCACCAGCATGATGTTCAAGGACACCAAGCGGCGCGTCAGCGACATCGGCCGCGAGCTCGGTGTGCAGTACGTGCTCGAAGGTACGGTGCGACGCGGCCGCGGCGAAGTGCGCATCGCCGCGCGCCTCATCCAGGTCTCCGACGAGACGCAGGTGTGGGCGGAAAGCTACGTGCGCAAGCCGGCCTACATGCTGCGCCTGCAGGGCGAAGTGGCCACGGCCATCGCGAAAGAGATCAAGATCAAACTCGCCCCGGACAAAGCCATCGAGGCGCCGCGCGAAATGCCGGCCGAGGCCTTCGAAGCGTTGCTCAGGGGCCGGCACTTTCTCAATCAGCGTCTCGAAAGCACCATGCGCACCAGCATCGCGCACTTCGAGACGGCGCTGCATCATTGCCCGGACTGCGCGAGCGCCTACGCGGGCATCGCCGAGGCCAACGTCATGCTCGCCTGCCGCGGCATGGTGCCGGCGAAGGAGACTTTCCGGCAGTCCGCCGACGCGGCGCGCAAGGCCATCGAGCTCGATCCCATGCAGGGCGATGCGCACGGCTCGCTCGCACACGTGCGCCTGCACGACTGGGATTGGGTCGGACTCGACGAACAATTCCAGCGCGCCACCGCGCTCGCACCGTCGCTGCCGCTGGTCTACTACTGGTACGGCGAATTCCTGATGAGCCAGGGCAAGCCCGAGGATGCCATCGCGAGCGCCGCCCGTGCCCTGAAGCTCGATCCGCTCTCGCCGGTAGTTCGATCCTCGTTCAGCATGATCCTGTACCTGGCACGGCAGTACGATCGCGCCAGCGAAATCCTGGTCAGCACCATGGAGACCTCGCCGAACCACTTCCTGCCGCACATGCGGCTCGGGCTGGTGCGCCTCCAGCAGAAACAGTTTCCCGAGGCGATCCAGCAGATGAAGCTCGCGACGCGGCTCGCCGAAGAAAGCACCGAGAGTCAGGCGGCGCTCGCCATGGCCTACGCCGCCAGCGGCGACCGCGCCAACGCGACGCGCATCGCCCGCAAGCTCGAAAACCTGCGCGGCCGGCGCTACGTGCTGCCATACAACCTCGCCAAGATCTACGCCGCGGGCGGCGACCGCACGCGCGCCTTCGACTGGCTCGAGACCGCCTACGAGGGCGGCAATCCCGATCTCATCGAGCTCAACTCCGAGCCCATCTTCGATTGCCTGCGCACCGACCGGCACCTGGCGCAGCTCATGCGCCGCATCGGCTGGAACGTCTGACCCGTCAGTAAACGGTCAGAAAGAAATCCTCTAACGCGAAGGATTTTCGCGTCCGCGTGACGCGAAATGCTCCCCACGAAATCCTGTGAGGAGCGGCCGATGTCGAAATACCTGCTCATCGAATCGCGCGATCCCTTCGAAGCGAAGTGTTTCAGCCAGCGTTGCGAACTGGCACTCGCCCTGCTCGGCGAGAGCACCGGCGTCACCGTGTTCCTGGTCGAGAACGCCGTGCTCGGCGCGCGTGCCGGCGCCAAGGCGCACGGCCTCGAAAGACTCGCGAAGGCCGGCGTGCAGTTGCTGGCCGACGAATTCGCGCTGCGCGAGCGCGGCATCCACGAACTCGCGCCGCATGTCACCGCGGCGCCGCTCGACTCGCTGGTCGGTGAGCTCGCCAGCGGTGCCAAGACGCTTTGGAACTAGGAGTCATCATATGTCGTTGACATTCCTGCTCATGGACGCGCCTTACGAACAGGCGCGCACTTCCACTGCCTTCCGGATCGTCGACGCGGCATTGCGCCGCAAGGTTGGCGTGCGCGTGTTCGCCTACGAGGGAGCCGTCAGCCTCGCGATGAGCGGCCAGAAGCCGCATGCCAACGCGGTGCATGGCCGCACGCTCGAAGAAGAAGCGCATCCGACGCCGCATGCCTGGGTGAGCGCGTTGAACGAACTCGCACGCGAGAACGGCGTGTCGTTCGACTGGGTCAACTGCGGGCTGTGTGTCGACGAACGCGGCGCAAACGAGGTGGTCCCCTGCTCGCGGCGTGGCAGCCCCGCCGATTTCTGGAAAATGAACCTCGAGAGCGCCAACACACTCGTCATTCCCACTCGTTAGGAGCCAACCATGCGCGTATTGCAGATCATCGAGCCAGCGTATCGCGCCACGCTGGAAGAACAGGACGACACCGTGTTGTGGTTCACGCGAGCGATCCGCGCGGCCGGAGCGCCAGCCGATGTACTGCTGTGCGGAACTGCGGTGAACTACTCGGTGCGCGGTCAGGACGCGGAAGGATTCCGTGTCGGCGGCTGGTCGCAACACCATCCGCCGGCGATCGAACACGAGATCAACAAGCTCATCGAGAGCGGCGCCCGCGTCGCGGCCCTGTCCGAGGATCTCGCGGAGCGCGGCATCCAGACCGATTCGATGCTGCCGGGCATCGAAGTCCTGAGCCGCAAGTCGCTCGGCGGCCTGTGCGCCCAATACGACCGCATCTGGAAATGGTGATGGCCGAACCGCTGCTGGCGCATTTCTTCGATGCCGCGAGTTCGACCTTCACGCACGTCGTCGCCTGCCCGATCAGCCGGCGCGCAGCGGTCATCGACCCGGTGCTCGATTTCGACGCCAAGGCGGCGCGCACCTCGGGCGAATCCGCCGAACGCGTGCTCGGCTTCCTGGCCGACGAGAACCTGTCGCTGGAATGGGTGCTCGAAACGCACGTCCACGCGGATCACCTGTCGGCCGCCGATTTCCTGCGCGTCCGCCGCGGCGGCCGCGTAGCGATCGGCGCCGAGGTGCGCACGGTGCAGCGCGCGTTCGTCACCCTGTTCGGCCTGTGCGGGCGTGTTGCATCCGACGGCTCACAGTTCGACCGGCTGTGGCGCCACGGCGAGCGGTTCTCGATAGGCGCACTCGACTTCGAGGTGCTCGCGACACCGGGGCATACGGTTGACGGCGTCACCTATCTCGTCGGCCGGCATGCCTTCGTCGGCGACAC
>Ga0070689_100000909_pt1 | contig 18480 bp, 10 predicted proteins | sample KBSS23HmetaG_FD_64669 | JGI IMG/M metagenome (GOLD analysis project Ga0070689, IMG submission 64669) | Switchgrass rhizosphere microbial communities from Kellogg Biological Station, Michigan, USA - KBS S2-3H metaG | ecosystem: Host-associated > Plants > Roots > Rhizosphere ...
GATGTACAGCGACCTCAACGTCGAGACTGCGAACTTCGAGGACTTCTATTCGCGCGTGGCGGGCGTGCCGAACCTGCAGCTCGGGCAGATCAACAGCATCGAGGACCGCGTCCAGCTGTTCTTCCTGGCGCAGCTCGGCCACGACGTGAAGTCGCTGGCGCCGCTGCTGAGCGCCGACATCGCGGATCTGCGGAAGTCGAATCCGCAGCTGCGCACGTATACGATGCCGGGCGCCGTGCACACCGTGCTGACACGGCCGGACTTCTACACCGCCAGGGTGGATGACGTGGCTCTGGCGAAATGGCTCGACGATTACGTGAACGGTCGCAAGACCAGCAACGTCGGCGATTCCCTGCTCGTGACCGGTGCCGATCGGCTCCAATGAAAAGAGGACAGACTGTGAGACTCGAACGCCTGGGTGGTGCACTGTTAGCTGGTCTACTCATCCTCAGCCTCTCGACCGCGCGTGCGGACGAGGACGCTGCTGTCACGCACGCGCGCAAGTTGTTGCAGACGGCGATTCTCGTCGACGGCCACAACGATCTGCCGTGGGCCATTCGCACGAACAAGACGGCGCCGGGCGACGTCAAGGCGTACGACTTGCGCAAGCCCACGCCGGGTAACACCGACTTCGCCCGGCTCAAGCTCGGCGGCGTCGGTGCGCAATTCTGGTCCGTGTACATTCCTGGCGAGGCGCCCGGCGGCTTCGCGCGCACGCAGCTCGAGCAGATCGACATCGCGCGGCGGATCATCGCGATGTATCCGGATCGCTTGCAGTTCGCGACGTCGGTGGCGGACATCCGCGCCGCGCACAAGGCCGGCAAGATTGCATCGCTGCTCGGAATGGAAGGCGGGCACGCGATCGAGGACTCGCTCGGCGCGCTGCGCGCTTACTACGATCTCGGTGTGCGCTACATGACGTTGACGCACAACGTGAACACGAGCTGGGCGGATTCGCAGGCAGTGCCGGCAGAACACGGCGGACTGACGCCGTTCGGCGAGCAGGTGGTGCTGGAGATGAACAAGCTCGGCATGCTCGTGGACCTCTCGCACACCTCCGACGGCACGATGGACGACGCGCTGCGCGTCTCGCAGGCGCCGGTGATCTTTTCGCATTCGTCGTCGCGTGCGATCTGCAATGTGCCGCGCAACGTGCCAGACGACATCCTGAAGCGTGTCAAGACCAACGGCGGCGTCGTGATGGTCACGTTCGTCGCTGGCTTCATCGATCCGGCCGTCGCTGCGATTCAGCTGCCGGCGATGAAGGAGATCACCGCGCGCGCTGCCGGCAAGAGCCCGCAGGAGCGCGAGAAGATCGAGGAAGAAGTGCTCGGCAAGCTGAAGATGCCGACCACCTCGATTGCGAAGGTCGCGGACCACATCGAGCACATCCGTGACGTCGCGGGCGTCGAGCACATCGGCCTCGGCGGCGACTTCGACGGCAACTCCGAGTGGCCGCAGGGGCTCTCGGACGTCTCGATGTATCCGAACCTGTTCGCGGAGCTGATCCGTCGCGGCTGGAGCGACCACGACCTGACGCTGCTTGCTGGCGAAAATCTGCTGCGCGCGTTTGCGCAGGCCGAGGCGGTGTCGCGTCGACTGTCCAAGTAATCGATGGCCGGTGGCTGGCAATTCTGGATCGATCGCGGCGGTACCTTCACCGATATCGTCGGACGCCAACCGGATGGCGCGCTCGTCACGCTGAAGCTGCTGTCGGAGAATCCCGAACGCTATAGCGACGCGGCCGTTCAAGGCATTCGCGAGCTGCTAGGGATCGGCGACCAGCCGATCCCGGCCGGTGAGATCGACGTCGTGCGGATGGGCACGACGGTCGCGACCAACGCGCTGCTCGAGCGCAAGGGCGATCGCACCGTTCTCGCGATCACCCGCGGCTTCGCCGACGCGCTGCGCATCGGTTATCAGCATCGTCCGAAGTTGTTCGTGCGGCACATCGAGCTGCCTTCGATGCTGTACGAGCAGGTCGTCGAGATCGACGAGCGCATGAGCGCGCACGGCGACGTCGTGCGTCCGCTCGATCTGCAACAAGCGGAGCGCGAGCTGCGCGCAGCGTTCGAGCGCGGCATCAGATCGTGCGCGATCGCGCTGCTGCACGGCTATCGATATCACCAGCACGAACTGCAACTCGAAGAGCTCGCGCGACGCATCGGCTTCGTGCAGGTTTCCGTCTCGCACCAGGTCAGCCCGCTGATGAAGCTCGTCGCGCGCGGCGATACGACGGTCGTCGATGCGTATCTGTCGCCGGTCCTGCGTCGCTATGTGAATCAGGTGGCCGCGCAGCTGCCGGGCGTGAAGCTGCAGTTCATGCAATCGTCGGGCGGTCTCGCCGACGCGCAGCAGTTCCACGGCAAGGACGCGATTCTTTCTGGCCCTGCGGGCGGAATTGTTGGCGCAGCCCGCACGGCGCAGCAGGCCGGCATTCGCAAGATCATCAGCTTCGATATGGGTGGGACGTCGACCGACGTTGCGCACTTCGCTGGCGAGTACGAGCGAGCCTTCGATGCGGAAGTCGCCGGCGTCCGACTGCGTGCGCCGCTGATGCAGATTCATACGGTCGCTGCGGGTGGTGGCTCGATCTGCCAGTTCGACGGCGTGCGGTTGCGGGTGGGGCCGGACTCTGCCGGTGCCAATCCGGGTCCAGCCTCCTATCGCCGTGGCGGTCCGCTGACCGTGACCGATTGCAACGTGCTGCTCGGTCGGATTCAGCCTGAATTCTTTCCGGCCGTGTTCGGCGAAGGCGGCGATGCGCTGCTGGATAGCGCCGTGGTCGCGGAACAGTTCAGCGTGCTTGCTGCAGACATCGAGCGTGCGACCGGCGTGCCGCAGACTCCGCACGGCGTCGCCGCTGGTTGCATCCGAATCGCCGTCGAGAACATGGCGAACGCGATCAAGAAGATTTCCGTGCAGCGTGGCCACGACGTGACCGAGTACACCTTGTCGTGCTTCGGCGGCGCGGCCGGACAACACGCGTGTCTGGTTGCCGACGCGCTCGGGATGCAGACGGCGTTCATGCATCCGCTCGCTGGCGTGCTGTCGGCTTACGGTATTGGTCTCGCCGACGTGACGGTGATGAAGCAGCGAGCGATCGAAGCCGTGCTGGACGATCGTGCGTTGGCAGGTCTGAGGGCACCGTTCGGTGAGCTCGTGAGTGAGGCGCGCGATGCACTGCTGATGCAGGGCGTGCCGGAGGCTGATATTTCGATCGAGCGAAGGGTTGCGCTGAAGTACGAAGGTACGGATAGCACGCTGCAGCTGCCGGTCGTAAGCGATGCGGCGACGTTGAGCGCGGCGTTTCTGGAGCAGTACCGCGTGCGGTATGGGTTCCTGATGCCGGAGAGACGGCTGGTGATCGAGTCGATCTCGGCGGAGGCCGTGGGTGCGAGTGAACGTGGGTTAGAGGGCCGTAGGTCGGGCTTTAGCCCGACAACAGGCCAGAGTCGGGCTGAAGCCCGACCTACAGCGCCAGCACCGACATCCGCATCGCGCCCAGTGTTCTTCGAGAACCAGTGGCACGACACGCCGTTCATCGAGCGAGATGCGCTGCAGCCCGGCGACACCATCCCCGGTCCCGCCGTCATCCGCGAGCGCAACACCACAATCGTGATCGACCCTGGTTGGCGCGCCGAAGTCACGACGCTCAATCACCTGATCCTCCGCCGCGTGCAACCCTTGCAGCGCGCCAGCGCCATCGGCACACGCGTCGACCCGGTTCTCCTCGAAGTGTTCAACAACCTCTTCATGTCCATCGCCGAGCAGATGGGCGTGACGCTCGCGAACACCGCGACCTCCGTCAACATCAAAGAGCGTCTCGATTTCTCCTGCGCGCTGTTCGACGCGCAGGGCAACCTGATTGCGAACGCGCCGCACATGCCGGTGCACCTCGGCTCGATGGGCGAGTCGGTGCAGGAGATCATGCGTCGACGCGGCGAGACAATGCGGCAAGGCGACGTGTTCGTCTTGAACGCACCCTATGCGGGCGGCACGCACCTGCCGGACGTCACCGTCGTGATGCCGGTGTTCTTGTCCGGCGCAGATCCTTCTTTCTTCGTCGCTGCCCGCGGTCATCACGCCGACATCGGCGGCATCACGCCCGGTTCGATGCCTTCGGACTCTTCGCACATCGATGAAGAGGGCGTGCTGCTCGACAACGTCCAACTCGTTGCCAAGGGCGTGTTCCTCGAACCCGAGCTCCGCGCGTTGCTTGCGGACGGTAAATATCCCGCACGCAACGTCGAGCAGAACCTTGCGGACCTGCGCGCTCAAGTCGCGGCCTGTCAGAAGGGTGCGGCCGAGTTGGCTGCGATGGTCGAGCACTTCGGCCTCCAGGTCGTGCAGGCGTACATGCAGCACGTGCAGGACAACGCCGAGGAATCGGTGCGCCGCGTGATCGACGCGCTGACGGACGGCGACTTCGAATACGCACTGGACAACGGCGCACGCGTGCGTGTTTCCATCCGCATCGACAAGCAAGCGCGATCGGCGCGCATCGACTTCACCGGCACCAGCGCACAGCAACCGAACAACTTCAACGCGCCTGCTCCAGTCACGCGAGCTGCTGTGCTCTACGTCTTCCGCACGCTCGTCAATGACGAGATCCCGATGAACGCAGGCTGCCTCAAGCCGTTGGAGCTCATCGTGCCGGCCGGCTCCATGCTCAGGCCGCAGTACCCGGCGGCTGTCGTCGCCGGAAACGTCGAGACTTCGCAGGTCGTCACGGACTGCCTCTACGGCGCACTGGGCGTGCTCGCAGCGAGCCAGGGCACGATGAACAACTTCACGTTCGGCGACGGTGTGCACCAGTACTACGAAACGATCGCCGGCGGTTCGGGTGCAGGACCGGATTTCGACGGCACGTCGGTCGTCCAGACGCACATGACGAACTCGCGCCTCACCGATCCGGAAGTGCTGGAATGGCGCTTTCCGGTGCGCCTGGAGGAGTTTCGCATCCGCCGTGGCTCGGGTGGAGCAGGGCGTCATCGTGGCGGCGACGGTTCGGAGCGTCGCGTGCGCTTCCTCAAACCGATGACGGCGGTGCTGCTCGCCAATCATCGCATCGTCGCGCCCTTCGGCCTGGCGGGCGGCAAATCCGGCGCGACCGGCAAGAACTGGATCGAACGTGTCGACGGCACCGTCGAGGACTTCGGTGCGACCCACTCCGCAGAGATGCAAGCCGGCGACGTCTTCGTGATCCAGACGCCGAGCGGTGGCGGCTTTGGCTGAGCAACCGCGCACCGCTCGACTGGCCACGGCAAGCATCGTCGGCACGATGCTCGAGTACTACGACTTCGCGATCTACAACACGCTCGCGGCCCTGGCCTTCAACAAGCTGTTCTTCCCGTCGTTCGAGCCGCTGACCGGTACGATCCTCGCGTTCTCGACCTTCGCCGTCGGCTACTTCTCGCGGCCGATCGGCGGCGTGATCTTCGGACATCTCGGCGATCGCTACGGCAGGCGCTTCGTGCTCGTCACTACGCTCATGGTGATGGGCGCCACGACAGCGCTGATCGGCGCACTGCCGACGTACGCAGCGGCTGGAGTGCTGAGTCCGACCTTGCTCGTCGCATTGCGCTTCGTGCAGGGCGCGGCGCTAGGTGGGGAGTGGGCGGGCGCGGTGCTGCTCTCGGTGGAACATGGCGATCAGCGCCGCCGCGGCCGCAATGCTTCGTGGGCGCAGATGGGCCCGTCGCTCGGCACGTTGATGGCGACCGGATCTATCGCGATCGTCACGTCGCTGCTGCCGGAGGAAAGCTTTCTTGCGTGGGGCTGGCGGCTGCCGTTCTTCGCGAGCGTCGTGCTGGTCGGGTTCGGTCTGTGGATCCGCGTCGGCGTGGAGGAAACGCCGCTGTTCCGGCAACTCGAACGCGACAAGTCGCAGGCACGCGCACCGGTCGGCGAGGTGTTTCGCGCGCATTGGCCGAAGCTCCTGATCGGCGGTGGCGCACGGATCGGTCCCGATGTTCTCTACTCGCTCGCAGCCACGTTCTCGCTCTCTTACCTGACGATGACAGTCGGCGTATCGCGAACACTCGCGTTGATCTCTCTCTCCATCGGCGGCGCCTGCAACGCGCTGACGATTCCTCTCTTCGGCTCGCTGTCCGACCGCTTCGGTCGTCGCGCCGTGTATGGAACGGGAGTGCTGTGCGCACTGGTGGTCGCCTTCATCTTCTTCCCTTTGCTCGACACCGGATCGCCAGTCGCAATCGCCTGCGCAATCGCGGCCGCGCTGGTCGTGCACGCGATGATGTACGGTCCGCAAGCGGCATTCATCGCCGAACAGTTTCCGACGCGCGTACGCTATGCGGGCTCGTCGCTCGCGTACACGCTGGCAGGGATCGTCGGCGGCGGCATCGCGCCGCTCGTGCTTGCGACGTTGCAGAGGACCTTCGGCGGAACGCATGCGCTGAGTGCGTACCTCGCGGCGGCCTTGATCGTTACCGGCATCGTGCTGATGATTGCACGCGAGCGCGCGGGCGCGGCGCTCGACTAGAACTCTGAGGGCTCGCCATGATCGAAGTCCATCACCTCAACAACTCCCGTTCGCAACGCGTGCTGTGGATGCTGGAAGAGATCGGCGTCCCGTACACCATCGTGCGCTACGAGCGTGACGCGAAGACTTCGCTTGCGCCGCCCGATCTCAAGCAAGTGCATCCGCTGGGCAAGTCGCCGGTGATCCGCGACGGCGACTTCGTGCTCGCGGAGTCGGGCGCGATCATCGAGTACCTGGTCGAGAAGTACGGCGGCGGACGTTTCCGTCCACAGCCGGGTACGCGCGAATACGAAACCTGCCGCTACTGGATGCACTACGCGGAGGGCTCGCTGATGATGCAGCTCCTGGTGAAGGTGTATCTCGATCGCGTCGGCGAGCCCGCGCAGGCATTGCGCGAGCGTGTCAATGGCGCCGTGCGCATGCATCTCGCGTATATCGAAACATCGATCGGCGCTTCGCAATTCTTCACCGGCCCGGCGCTGACAATTGCGGATGTGCAGATGAGCTTTCCGCTGGAGATCAGCGCTGCGCAGAAATTGCTCGATGATGCGTATCCACACCTGCAAGCGCTGCTCGCTCGTTTACATGCACGGCCGGCATACCAGGCGGCGCTGAAGAAGGGCGGGCCGTACGTGTACGCGATGTAAGGAACTCCCCACCGTTTCCGTCTTACTGTCGGAACTCCTCTGGCAGTGCAGCCATTGGAGACGCGGAATATTCCGCTACCAATAACCCTTCGACTGGTTGGGGACGGATCATGAAACACGAGACCTCGTTCGCGCGGCAGGCGAAGCGCCCGCTGCTGACCTCTGCTATCGCCGCTTGCTTGCTCACCGCCGCACCACACGTTTACTCGCAGTCGACGAGCGGGTCGTTGCGCGGCCATGTGCTGGCGGGCGAGCAGCCGGTGTCGGCTGCGTCAGTCACGGCGACCAACACAGAGACTGGATTCTCTCGGCGCGTCCAGTCTGACCAGGAGGGTAACTATCTCGTCGCCGGCTTGCCGCCGGGCACGTACAAAGTCGAAGTGACCGGGCCCACCGGCGCGATCGCGCGACTGGTCACCTTGCAGGTCGGTCAGAACGCGAGCCTGGACCTCGGGCTCGCCGCCGCGCAGGAGAACATCGAGTCGGTGACGGTGACTGCAACCACGTTGCGCGAGGCGCGCACTTCGGAAGTTGCAACCTACGTGACGCCGAAGCAGATCGAGGCTCTGCCACAGAACTCGCGCAACTTCCTCGCGTTCGTCGATATCGTGCCCGGCGTGCAGTTTGCGACCAGCGCGGACGGTGCGACCAGTGAGATTCGCAGCGGCGCCCAGTCGGCGAATGGCGTCAACGTATTCATCGACGGCGTCGGCCAGAAGAACTACGTGTTGCGCGGTGGCGTGAGCGGCCAGACGCTCACACGCGGCAATCCATTTCCGCAGCTCGCCATCGGCGAATACAAGGTCATCACGTCGAACTACAAGGCAGAGTTCGATCAGTTGAGCAGCGCTGCTGTCGTCGCCGTGACGCGCTCGGGCACCAATGAATTCCAGTCCGAGGCGTTCTACGACAAGACCTCCGAGGCCTGGCGCGCGGCCGATCCGCTCGAAGCAGCCGCCGGCCACAAGGCGCAATCCGATCAGGAGCAGTACGGCATCGCGTTCGGCGGTCCGATCATCCGCGACCGGATGCATTTCTTCCTGACCTACGAGGCGAAGGACTTCGAGACGCCGGACACCGTCACGCTCGGTCAAGGCGTTCCGTCGAGCGCAGTGCCACCCGACATCCGCGGGCTACTCGGCCCGGTCAGCGCGCCGTTCAACGAGGACCTGGCCTTCGGCAAGATCGACTTCCTGGCCGGCGACGATCACCTGTTCGAGCTCACCGCCAAGTACCGCACCGAAACCGAGATCTCGAACATCGGCGACCAGAACACTGCGCCGTTCGCGAGCGACAAGAAGAACGACGAGACCCGCATCGACCTGCGCTACCAGTTCACGAGCGAGCGCTTCCTCAACGACGCGCACATCACGTACGAGGACTCCGACTTCAATCCGCGTCCCGTGACACTCGCCAACGGCTACCGCGCGGTCACGCCGAACCGCGACGCGATTCTCAACCTCGGCGGCGGCGAAGAGTTTCAGGACAAGGGCCAGAAGGGCTGGGGTTTCCAGGACGACCTGACGTTCACGTCGTTCGACTGGCATGGCGCGCACACGGTGAAGACCGGCTTCAAGTACAAGCAGATCGAGATCAACGCGTTCGAGCAGCAGCCGTACAACCCGCAATTCTTCTACGACGTCACGCAGGATCCGACGATACCTTTCATCGTCCAGTTCGGCGCGCCGCTGCCGGGTTTGCCGGAGCGCAACGTGCAGTCGGACAACCGCCAGTACGGAATTTACATTCAGGACGACTGGGAGGCGACCGACAAGCTGCTGCTCAATCTCGGCGTTCGCTACGACTACGAGGAGACGCCGGCTTATCTCAACTACGTGACGCCTGCGGACGTGATCGCCGGTTTCAACGCGGTCGACACGTCGCCGGGTGCGGCGCCGGGTCAGACCTACGCGCAATCGCTTGCGCTCGGCGGCGTCGATGTCAACAAGTTCATCAGCACTGGTAACAACCGCAGTGCATTCGACGGCGCAATCCAGCCGCGCCTCGGCTTCTCGTACGACTTCTCCGCAGACGAGAGCTTCGTGCTGTTCGGCGGCGCGGGGCGCGCCTACGACCGCAACGTGTTCGACTACCTGTCGCTCGAGCGCTCCAAGGGCACGTTCCCGCGCTACGAGTTCCAGTTCAACACCGCCGGGCACGAGTGCGACGCGGCTACGCAAGACAACTGCCTGGAATGGGATCCGGCGTTGCTGAATCGAGCCAATCTCGAGGCGCTGGTCGCGGCGAACCCGAACCTGGGGCGTGAGATCGATCTCATCAGCAACGATCTGAAGACGCCGTATTCCGACCAGTTCAGCCTCGGCGTGCGCAACCGCTTCGATCTGTGGAACCAGAGCTGGAACACCTCGGCGGCGGTCTCGTACGTCGAGTCCAAGGACGGCATCCTGTTCCTGCTGGGCAACCGCCGCGGCGACGGCAGCTTCCGCCTGATTCCCGGAGACGTGTGGGGCGACAGTCCGTTCGGCAACGGTATTCCGGGACTCGGCACGTTCATCACCATCTCCAACGGTATCGAGTCGCGCGCGACGCAGCTGCTGCTGTCGGCTGAGAAGCCGTACACCAACGAGTCGAAATGGGGGATGACGATCGCGTACACGTACAGCGACGCGCAGGAGAACCGCACCAACGCAGGTCTCTTCGACGAGCACTCGATCTTCGACTATCCGACTATCGACGGGTTTGGCTGGCACACCGCGACTGGGGTGCCCAAGCACCGTCTCGTGGCGACAGGGATCTGGGACGGACCGTGGGAGCTGTCGCTCTCCGCGAAGCTCCTGTTGCAGAGCCCGGTCGAGTTCGAAGCGCTGAACTGCCTCACGCTGCCTCCTGACGCCAGCGGCGATCCGAACTGCTTCTTCGACAACTTCAAGCCGGACACGACCATCGGCCGCAAGCAGTTCGACCTGGCGGCATCGAAGGGCTTCGATCTGGGCGACTTCACGATCGGTCTGCGCGCCGATGTGCTCAACGTGTTCAACTGGAACAACGCCGACGGCTACCAGAACTTCCGCGGCGCCGCCGGCGTGCCGAGCCCTGACTTCGGTCAGGTCACGGCCTATCGTCAGCCGACGCGCACATTCAAGTTGTCATTCAACGTCAGCTGGCGATAATCGACATCGCGTAAGCGGGCGGGGACGCAAGCAATTCTTGCATGCGTCCCTCGCACGCAGCGAGGTGTCATGATGCATCGGCTAGCCGATGAAGGCTGATTCGCGCGGGCTGCGAGCAAGCCTGCAGGTGCTCGCGGGATTGACGGTGCTGCTGGTCGGCGCACCGTCGCTTGGTGCCAGCAAAGAGCGCATTCCGGGTGTCACGGTTGAGGGTTCTCGCGTGTACGACCCTGAGAAGGATGGCGATCCCGTCATCAACAATCTCGAACGGCGCACCTTCCGTTTCTTCTGGGACACGACGAACAAGCAGAACGGCCTCGCGCCGGACCGCTATCCCTCGCCATCGTTCGCCAGCACCGCGGGTATCGGCTTTGCGCTCACTGCGTATGTGATCGGCTCGGAGCGCGGCTTCGTGTCGCGCAGCCAGGCGCGGTTGCGCACGTTGCGCACGCTGCGGTTCCTCGCGAACGCGCCGCAGGGCCCCGACGAAACCGGCATGACCGGCTATCGTGGCTTCTACTATCACTTCCTGCACATGCCGACAGGCCAGCGCTTCGGCACTTCGGAGCTGTCGACCGTCGACACGGCGCTACTGCTCGGCGGCGTGTTGGCAGCGCAGATGTACTTCGATCGCGACACGCGCGCCGAAAAGGAGATCCGCGACCTCGCGGAGCTGATCTACACGCGCGTCGAGTGGACCTGGGCGCAGAACCGCCCGCCGATCCTGTCGCACGGCTGGCGGCCGGAGACCGGTTTCCTGCGCTTCGACTGGCGTGGCTACAACGAGGCGATGCTCGTCTACATCCTCGCGCTCGGCTCGCCGACGCATCCGATCGAGCCGGAGGCGTGGAAGGAATGGCTCGCCACCTACAAGAACTCGTGGGGCACGTTCAGCGGGCAGGAATTCCTGTCGTTCGGACCGATGTTCGGCCACCAGTACTCGCACGTCTGGATCGACTTCCGCGGCATCCAGGACGAGTTCATGCGCGAGAAGGGCATCGACTACTTCGAGAACAGCCGGCGCGCGGCGTACGCGCATCGCGAGTACTCGGTCCAGAACCCGATGCGCTGGCGCGGCTACGACAGCGAGATCTGGGGACTGAGCGCGTGCGACGGTCCGGCCGACACCGTGCAGATCTTCAATAACGAAGAGCGCGGCTTTTTCACGTATGCGGCCCGCGGCACTGCGGCGACACATGTTCTCGACGACGGCACGATTGCGCCGACTGCGGCAATCGGCTCCATCGCGTTCGCGCCGGAGATCGTGATCCCGACGATCCGCGCATTCCGCGTGCGCTTCGGCGAGAGCCTGTATCAGAAGTACGGCTTCCTCGATGCGGTGAACCCGAGCTTCACCTTCGCCGACGTGCCGCTGCGTCACGGCCAGCTCGTCGACAACGTCGGCTGGGTCGACAGCGACTACCTCAGCATCGACCAGGGACCGATCGTGGCGATGATCGAGAACTACCGCAGCGGGCTCATCTGGAAGCTGATGCAGCGCAATCCGCACATCCGTCGCGGCCTGGAGCGTGCCGGCTTCACCGGCGGTTGGCTCGCGCAGCCGCCGCCGCCGCAACAGCCGAGCTCGTGATTCCATGGTGAATCGGCGGCAGACGATGCTCGCGCTGGCCGCGTTTGCAGCGGCGCCGCTCAGTTGCTCGCGTCGCTCGCACGGAGCGAACACCGTGCGCTTCTGGGCGGTCGGGCGCGAAGGCGAGTATGCGGTCGAGCTGCTCCAGGACTTCCTGCGTGAGCGACCCGACATCGAAGTCGACGTGCAGAAGCTGCCCTGGACTGCGGCGCACGAGAAGCTGCTGACCGCTTACGCCGGCGACACGTTGCCGGACCTGTGCTCGCTCGGGAACACGTGGATCCCGGAATTTCACGCGTTGAATGCGCTCGCTCCGCTGGATGCGTTCGCGAGCCAGTCGCGCGATATCACGCTCGACGACTACTTCCCTGGCATTCTCGATTCGAATCGCGTCGCAGGGGCGCTCTACGGCGTGCCGTGGTACGTCGACACGCGCTTGCTGTACTACCGACGCGACATTCTGCAGAAAGCGGGCTTCAACGCGCCGCCGACGACGTGGGCAGAGTGGGAGCAGATGCTCGGCGCGATCAAGGCGATGGTCGGTCACGATCGCTATTCGGTGCTGCTGCCGCTCAATGAATTCGAGCCGCTGCTGGTGCTGTCGCTGCAGCAACCCTCCGATCTGCTCCGCGACAACGGTCGCTACGGCAATTTCCGCAGCGCCGACTTCCATCGCACGCTGGAGTTCTACGCGAGCATGTTCCGGCGGGACTGGGCGCCGAAGATGACCAACACGCAGATCTCGAACGTCTGGGACGAGTTCGGCCGCGGCATGTTCTCTTTCTACATCTCCGGGCCCTGGAACATCGCGGAGTTCAAGAAGCGCATGCCGCCGGAGCTGCGCGACGCGTGGATGACTGCGCCGATGCCGGGACCGGACGGGCCGGGTGCGTCGAGCGCCGGCGGCGCGAGCCTGGTGATCTTCGCCGGCTCGCAATCGAAGCCGGCGACCTGGGCGGTGATGGAATATCTGTCGCGCTCGCCGGTTCAGCAGCGCTTCTACGAGCTCAGCGGCAACATGCCGCCGCGGCGTTCGACCTGGCAGTCGTCGACACTCGCGTCTTCACCGTACGCCAAAGCGTTTCTCACGCAGCTCGACCGCGTGCGCTCGCCGCCCAAGGTGCCGGAGTGGGAGCGGATCGCGCAGGAAATGCGTCTGACGGCCGAGCGGGTGGTCCAGGGTGTCGCCACCGTCGACGCAGCGTGCACCGCGCTCGATCGCAAGACCGACGAGATCCTCGAGAAGCGGCGCTGGATGATGGACCAGGATCGTCACACATGAGGACGCAGCGCGCCGCCTGGTGGTTCGTCGCGCCGGCACTCATCGTGCTCGGCGTGTTCTTCTTCCTGCCGGTGCTCGCCGCGCTGGTGATGAGCCTGACCGACTTCGATCTGTACGCGCTGGACAACTTCGACAACCTGCGCTGGATCGGTTTCGAGAACTATGCGCGGCTGCTGCGCGAGCCCCTGTTCTGGAAGGCGCTCGGCAACACCTTGTACTTCGTCGCGCTCGGCGTGCCGACGTCGATCGGCGTGTCGCTCGGCGCGGCGTTGCTCGTGAACTCGAAGGTCGCGAGGTTTCGCGGCTTGTTCCGGACTGTGTACTTCGCGCCGGTGGTGACCACGCTCGTCGCCGTTGCCGTCGTGTGGCGCTACATCTTTCATACGCGCTACGGATTTCTGAATTACGGGCTGGCGCAGCTCGGCGTCGATCCCATCGACTGGATGGGCAATCCACACTGGGCGATGCCGGCGATCGTGATCCTCGCGGTGTGGAAGAACTTCGGCTACAACATGATCATCCTGCTGGCGGCGCTGCAGAACATTCCGGATGACTTGTACGAAGCCGCGCGCATCGACGGCGCCTCGGGTTGGCAGCAGTTCCGCCACGTCACGCTGCCCGGGATCGCTCCCGTGTTGCTGCTGGTCAGCATCCTGACGATGACCGGCTACTTCCAGTTGTTTGCTGAGCCGTACGTGATGACGGAGGGCGGTCCGCTGCAAGCGACTTACAGCGTGCTGTATTTCATGTTCGAAGAAGGCTTCAAGTGGTGGAGCCTCGGGCGCGCTTCGGCGGTCGCGTTCCTGCTGTTCATATTGATGTTCCTGGTCACCGTGGTGCAGCTGCGGCTCGGCCGCGAGCGGAGCGACGCATGACTCGGACGCCGCGCACACTAATGGTCAATGCGGCACTCGTCGTCGGTGCGGTGCTGGTTGCGTTCCCGCTGCTGTGGATGGTTTCGGTGTCGTTCATGCCGACGGGCGCGGCGAGCACGTATCCGCCGCCGTTGCTGCCGGCACATCCGACGCTCGACAACTATCGCGAGCTGTTCGCCAAGCACGCGGCGGGTCGCTACATGTTCAACAGCGCGCTGGTGGCGACGCTCGCGACGCTGATTTCACTGGTCTTCAACACGCTGGCGGGTTACGCGTTTGCGAAGCTGCGCTTCCGCGGTCGTGAGCGGATTTTCCGCAGCCTCTTGGGCGCGCTGGTCATCCCGAGCCAGGTCGCGATGATCCCGCTGTTTGCACTGGTCAAGGAGCTGGGGCTGGTGAGCACGTATGGCGGTGTGATCGTGCCGGCGATGGCGAGCGTGTTCGGCATCTTTCTCATCCGGCAGTACGCGCTGTCGTTGCCGGATGAGTTGCTCGAAGCCGCGCGCATCGATGGCGCGAGCGAGCTGCGGATCTTCTGGTCGCTGGTCGTGCCGCTGATCCGGCCGATCCTGGTCACGCTCGCGATCCTGACGTTCCTGGCGACCTGGAACGACTTCATGTGGCCGTTGATCGTGCTGACCGACGCCAAGCTGCACACGCTGCCGGTCGCGCTGGCCGGTCTGTCACGCGAACACGTGCAGGACAACGAGCTCATGATGTCGGGCGCGGTAATCACCGTGCTGCCGGTGCTGCTCCTGTTCCTGGGGCTGCAGCGGTATTACATCGCAGGCATTCTTGCCGGCAGCGTGAAGGGATGAGAGCGCGCTGGCTGCTTTTGCTATTCGTGGGCGTGGCGGCGATGGCTGCAGAGCAACCTCCACAACTCGAGATCCGTTACCTCGACGAGATGGAAGACATCTCGCCGTGGAAGTCGCTCGCGTCCGATGGCGTAAGTGCGTCCGTGCATTCGGCCAAGGGCGTCGAAGGCAATGCGCTGGTGCTCGAGTTCAATCTTGCGAACACCGCAGGCTATGCAGCAGCGACGCGTCAACTACCGACGACACTGCCCGACGACTACGAGATCTCGTTCTGGATGCGCGCCGAAGCGGGGCGTAACAACTTCGAGGTCAAGTTCGTCGACGCGTCCGGCGACAACGTGTGGTGGTACCGACGCGCCAACTATCAATTCTCCGGCGACTGGCAGCAGGTGCGCATCAAGCGGCGGCAGATCGACTTCGCGTGGGGCACGACGACCGATCGCACGCTGCGACAGTTTCAGTCGATCGAGTTCGTGCTGAGTGCAGGCGATGAGGGCGGGAATGGCAGTCTGTGGTTCGATCGGTTGTCACTGAAGCCGCTGCTTCCCGCGAAGGCCGTGCCGCCACCGACGGCGCGCGCGTCGTCGGAAGCGAAGGGCAATGAAGCTGCGCTCGCGCTCGATGGTAAGACGAGCACGATATGGCGCAGCGCCCGAACCGAAGGCACACCGCAGACGTTCGAGGTCGATTTGCAAGCCGTCCGCGAATTCGGCGGCATCGAGATCGACTGGGCGCGCGACCTGTACGCGCCGCGCTACTCGATCGAAACCTCGCTCGACGGCAATCGCTGGAAGAAGGTTCGCACGATCGAGGCGAGCAACGGCGGCCGCGATTCGCATCTCATGCCGGACTCGGAAGCGCGCTACATCCGGCTGACGATGCCTGATCCGGGTCGCGACGTCGGCATCGCAGAGCTCTACGTGCGCGATCTGGAATTCGGCGCCTCACCGAACGCCTTCATCCGCTCGCTCGCCAAGCAGGGACGGCGCGGCTGCTATCCACGCCCGTATCTCGACGAGCAGATCTACTGGACGATCGTCGGCGTCGATGGCGACGTCGAAGAGGGCATGCTGTCCGAAGACGGCGCGCTCGAAATCCGCAAGGGCAGTTATTCCATCGAGCCCTTCATCAGGACCCGCAACAACTGGCTCACCTGGGCGGACGTCTCGATCTCGCATTCGCTGGCGGACGGCTATCTGCCGATTCCGAGCGTCGAGTGGCAGCATCGTTCGGTCGAGCTGACGACCACTGCGTATGCGAGTGGAGCGGCGGGCAGTGCCACGCTGCATGCGGTCTATCGCTTGCGCAATCCGACGCAGAGTCGACAGCAAGTGACGCTGGCGCTCACCGTTCGCCCATTCCAGGTCAATTCGCCGGCGCAGTTCCTCAATACCGAGGGCGGCGTGAGCCGGATCCGCGATCTCGCGTTCGAGAAGAATCGCGTCACTGTCGACGGCCATCCTGGCGTGTTTCCTCGCACACCGCCGCGGACGTTCCGCGCAGTGACGCTGGCCGCAGATACGCCGTGCGACTGGCTGCCGACAAACGTCGGCAGCGCGCGCATTCACGACGACAGCGGCTTCGCGTCGGGTGCGCTGTTGTACGACGTCGATCTGCAGCCCGGGCAGACGCGCGAGATCGTGCTCGACTTGCCGCAGCACGCGGCGCCGCCGGACACGAAGTCTTCCCTCGACAGCGTCGCCGATCTCTGGCGCGAGAAGCTCAATCGGGTTGAGCTCACCGTACCGTCGAAGTACAAGGCGCTGTCCGACACGCTGCGCAGCTCGCTCGCCTACGTGTTGATCAATCGTGATGGGCCTGCAATCCAGCCAGGGTCGCGCGCCTACGAACGCTCGTGGATTCGCGATGGCGCCATGACTTCGGAAATGCTGCTGCGTCTCGGCCACGACAAGGACGCGAAGGAATTTCTGCAGTGGTACGCGCGCTATCAGTTCGCCAACGGCAAGGTTCCGTGTTGCGTCGATAGACGTGGCGCCGATCCAGTACCTGAGAACGACAGCACGGGCGAGTTCCTGTTCCTGATCGACAGCGTGTATCGCTATACCGGCGATACCGAGCTGCTGCGCGAGCTGTGGCCGGCGACTGAGAAAGCCGTTGCATACATGGACAAGCTGCGACTGTCCGAACGCACTGAGGCGAACCAGCAGGGCGATCGCAAAGCCTTCTACGGCCTGATGCCGGCGTCGATCAGTCACGAAGGGTACTCGGCGAAGCCGATGCATTCGTACTGGGACGACTTCTGGGCGCTGGCCGGCTACGAGTCCGCGATCCGCATCGCCCGGGCGCTCGATCAGAAGACCGAGATGCACAGCTTCATCGAATCACGCGACGAGTTCCGCCGCGATCTGTACGTGTCGCTCGGCGTGGCCATGCGAGCGCACAACATCGACTACATTCCAGGCGCAGCGGAGCTTGGCGACTTCGATGCGACGTCGACTTCGATTGCGCTGTCACCCGTCGGCGAGCAGCAGATGCTGCCGCCCGAGGCGTTGCTGGCGACGTTTGAGCGTTATTGGAAAGACTTCAGCTCCCGCCGCACGGATAAGAGCTGGGATGCCTACACGCCGTACGAGTGGCGCAATCTCGGCACGTTCATTCGCCTGCGCTGGCGCGATCGTGGCATGGCGCTGATCGATTTCCTGATGAACGACCGGCGGCCGATCGAATGGAACCAGTGGGCCGAAGTCGTCGGTCGCGAGCCGCGCAAGTCGCGCTTCGTCGGCGACATGCCGCACGGCTGGGTTGCGTCCGACTACGGTCGCTCGCTGCTCGACATGTTCGCTTTCGAGCGGCCCGCGGACGAGACGCTCGTGCTGATGGCGGGCGTGCCGAAGGCATGGACGGAAGAGGAAGGCTTCGCAGTCAAGAATCTACGCACGCCGTTCGGTCCGCTCAGCTATTCGCTGCGCGTCGCAGGCGACCAAGTCGTGCTCAACGTGGAAGAGATCAAGATGCCCGAGGGCGGGTTGGCAGTTGCCTGGCCGGAAGGCGACCAGCCCGCACATCAGTCCATTCAGCGCGGCCAGGCGCGCTGGCTCGGCACGGAGATGCGGATCACCCAGCTGCCGTTCACTATCGTGTTCCCGCGCGGCGGAGGCTCTCAATGAGCCGCGGGCTCATCCAGCGCGGCGCCGTTCGATGCGACGACTCGCGAGTAGAAGTGCGCGCTCGCTTTCGCTGTGCGCTTCAGCGTCTCGTAGTCGACGTGCACGAGGCCGAAGCGCTTGGTGAAGCCGTGCGCCCATTCGAAGTTGTCGAGCAGCGACCAGGCGAAATAACCGCGGATGTCCGCGCCCTGGCGGATCGCGTCGTGCACGGCGCGCAGATGCTTGCGCAAATAGTCGACGCGCAACGGATCTTCGAGCACTGCTCCTTCGACGCTCGGTGGATCGAAGAATGCGGCGCCGTTCTCGGTGATGTAGACGGGCGGATTGCCGTAGCGGTTCTTGATCCACAGCAAAGTAGCGGTGAGACCTTGCGGAAACACTTCCCAGCTCGTCTGCGTATGCGTGCAGGTCTTCTGGCGCACTGCCGCCATGCGCAGCGGCCACGCATTGGGATCGGCTCGCACGACGCTGCGCGTGTAGTAGTTGACGCCGATGTAGTCGAG
>Ga0070689_100000911_pt1 | contig 18450 bp, 22 predicted proteins | sample KBSS23HmetaG_FD_64669 | JGI IMG/M metagenome (GOLD analysis project Ga0070689, IMG submission 64669) | Switchgrass rhizosphere microbial communities from Kellogg Biological Station, Michigan, USA - KBS S2-3H metaG | ecosystem: Host-associated > Plants > Roots > Rhizosphere ...
CGTCCGGCGGTCGCCCGGCGCGCCGGCATTGCGTAGCGCAGAGGATTCGTCGCGGCCACGCAAAGGATTTCAGAACCGGGCACAGCGGTCCCGGTGTATAAAACGTCGAGCGAAGGAGGCCCGGTAATGGACCGTAACAAGCCTAGCCGCAGGAAGTTCATCGCGACCGGCGCCGCTGTCGCGGGAGCCGCCGCCGGAGCGCTGAAACCGGCTCACGCACAGACGCCAGCCCCAGCCGCATCAGCCGCTGGGGCCGCAGCCGCGCCGGGGAAGAACATCAAGGAGATCATCGCCTACGGCGAACGATCTCGCTACGTGAACTCCATCCGCGAGGCCGCGGAGGGCCGCCCCTCCCCCGATGCCTTCGGCCTGACCTTCCACGTCGTCACCCCGCTCGGCGAGTCGGCGGGTATCATCACGCCATCATCACTTCATTACGTCGCCGCCCATCGCGGCTTCTACGTCCCCGACATCGATCCGGCAAAACATCGACTGATGATTCACGGGATGGTGGATCGGCCGTTGATCTTCACCGTCGACGAAGTCAAGCGGATGCCGTCGGTCACCCGCGTCCACTTCCTCGAGTGCATCGGCAACCGCTCGAACGCGAGACGGAACACCGTCGCGCAAACGCACGGGATGACGAGCTGCAGTGAATGGACCGGCGTGCTCGTGTCGACGCTGCTCAAGGAAGCCGGCGTGCAGAAGGACGCCTCATGGATCGTGTCGGAAGGCGACGAAGAGGTGAAGGGCGCCTCCAGCATTCCGCTCGGCAAGGCGATGGACGATTGCCTCGTCGCGTGGGCGCAGAACGGCGAGCCCGTGCGTCCGCAGCAGGGGTTCCCGCTGCGGCTGATCGTTCCCGGCTTCGAAGGGATCTATCAGACGAAGTATCTGCGGCGCATCAAGGTCGTCGATCGCTATTACATGACCTACAACGACTACGGCCACCTACAGAAAGATCCGAAGGTCATCGCGCTGACGTCGCAGATTGGACCGAAGTCGGTCATCACGTTCCCGGGCGGCGGCCATCAGTTGAAAGGGCCGGGCTATTACGAGATCAGCGGTCTTGCGTGGTCGGGCGGCGGCGCCGTCAAGAAAGTCGACATCTCTACCGACGGCGGCAAGACGTGGAAGGTCGCCGAATTCCGGACACCGGCTTTTCGCATGGCGCACACGCGGTTCGCCCTGCCATGGACGTGGGACGGCAAGGAATGCGACATCATGTCGCGCTGCACGGACGAACTCGGCACGGTGCAGCCGACACGCGCGCAGGTCGCCAAGTTCTGGAACGAGCCGCTCACGCCGCAGTTCAACGTCAAGGGCGCCGACAACACGATCCAGGTGTGGAAGATCAGAGGCGATGGGAGCGTGCACAATGCGAACTTCCTCTAGGCTGCTCGCATTCGCGCTGATCATCTTCGGCGCCTCGGTGAGCGCGCAGTCGCCGACGTATCACCTCGGAAGAACCCCGACGCCGGAAGAAATCAAGGCGTGGGACATCGCCATCAGTCCCGACGGCCACGAACTCCCACCGGGCCACGGCACCGCGAAGGAAGGCAGAGACGTCTTCATCGAGAAGGGATGCTCGCAGTGCCACGGCCGCAACGGCGAGGGCGGCAAGGCGCCGACGCTGATCGTCATGAAGGGAATGTCCACCGCCGCCGGCAGGCCAATGCCGGGAATGGATATGGGTATTCAGGCACCAGGCCTGATGGCTGTGAGCGCGCCGTTCGCGACGACGATGTGGGATTACATCAACAGGGGGATGCCACTCGGACGAGAAGGCTCGCTCAAGCCCGACGAGGTCTACTCGCTGGTCGCGTTTCTGCTCTTCAGGAACGACGTGATCAAGAGCGAAGACGAAGTGCTCGACAACCAAACGCTGCCGAAACTGAAGATGCCGAACCTGAGTGGATATACCGAGCATCCAGAGTGGAAGCACGCGACGCCACGGCTTTCGAATTATCCCTAATCGTGGGGCGACCTGAAGGCCGGCCCTACTAACTCGTGCGAGGTAGTTGATAGCGACACCATCGTGGAACATCAGCGGCCAATCGAGACCTGCAGTTGCGACTTCATCTGTCCTTGCATCGTGGGGCAGATGGCGGTTCGGCCGACCAAAGGTTCATGCACCTTCGCGATGGCCATGCAGATCGAACGGGGCAGCTTCGGCGGCGTCTCGCTCGACGGTATTCCATTCGTCGTGGTCGTCTACACACCCGAAGAAATGGGAAAGGGCAACTGGTCGGTCGGCCTCATCATCGACGAGCGCGCGAGCGCGGAGCAGCGCGACGCGATCACCGCCATCGCCAGCGGCCAGGCGGGCGGGCCGATGGCGCCGCTCTCGGGACTGATTGGCAAGTTTCTCGGCGTCGACTCGGCGGCCATCCGCATCGATCGCAGCGGCCTGAAGTTCACGGTGAAGGCCGGCAACCTGCTCGACATGGCCGCGGAAGGGCAGCGAGGTATCGATCCGAACACGACCGACCCGATCTTCCTCGAGAACACGGGCCATCCGGTCTCGAGCCGTCTGGCGCTCGCGCACGCGTCCAGGAGCCACCTGCACGCGCTGGGACTCGCTTGGGACGACGACAGCGGGAGGAACAATGGACATTTCGCGCCGTTCGTTTGGCGCAGTGCCTAATCCACTCGCCGCCGGCGAGCCGCCCACGCGTCTGGAGCGGCTGCTCGAACACGATCGCGCCGCGTTCACCGTCCTCCTGATTCTCATTCCGCTCGCCTGCTGGTGGTGGATTGTCGTCATGGCGCGCGACATGTACGGGCCGATGACCGGCGCCAGCGCGTGGATGATGACGCTGCGTTGGGATGCGCGCCACGTGCTGCTGTTGTGGGCGATGTGGGCGGTGATGATGGCGGGAATGATGCTGCCATCCGCGTCGCCGCTGCTGCTGATGTACGGCGCCGCCGCACGACGTTATGGGGGAGAGACGGGTGCTCGCGCCTGGCGTCGGATCTATGCGCTCGCCGCCGGCTACATCGCCATCTGGGCGCTCTTCAGCGCCGGCGCGACGCTGGTGCAGCGCATTCTCTCCACCCTGCTGATCGTCTCGCCGATGATGACGCTCACCAGCCCCACGGCCACTGCGGCAACGCTTGCGCTCGCGGGACTCTATCAACTGACGCCGCTCAAACGCGCGTGCCTGAGCGCCTGCCAGTCGCCCTTGAGCTTCATGATGTATCGCTGGCGCTGGGGATCGACCGGCGCATTCCGCATGGGCCTCGATCACGGGATCTACTGCGTCGGGTGCTGCTGGGCGCTGATGCTCCTGCTGTTTGCCGGTGGGGTTATGAACCTGAGCGTCATCGTCGCGCTCACCGGCTTGGTGGCGCTGGAGAAACTTGTTCCCTTCGGCGGCGCGGCCGCGCGGGTCAGCGGCGTGGCGCTGATCCTCGCCGCGGCGTGGATGATCGTCGCCTGATGGCTACCCTTCGTCCTGTCCTCGCGCCCTCAGTTTGACGACCTGTTCCGCAATTCTTCTCACGTCGGCAGCGATGGCCGACACTTTCTCATCGACCTGCCGTATCTCGCGACGCGTCACCAGAATGAGATTTTCGGTGTACCGTTTCGCGTTTTCGAGGCCCGCTTCCAATTCCTCCTTGGTCGCCTTCAGGTCCTCTTTCGTCGCGAAAGCCTTCAGGTCCTCTTTCGTCGCGAAAGCCTTCAGATCCTCCTTCGTCGCGAGGAGTGGCAGATATTGCGCAACTTCGCTGGCCCACTGATTGACGTTTTTGATCTGTTCTTCCATTTCAGACGGTGTCATCTGCCACGATCCTTCGATGATTGAAGGATTCGGCGGATGCCGATCCTACCATCGTCGTTAATCTGGCAAGCGTTGGACCGCTAACTGGCGCGTATCATGTCGCCGGTGCCCCACGTCTCTGTCATCACCGCTCCATCCGTAGACGATGTTGATGCCATCGCGGCGATGGACAATCCCGTGCTGCGCAACCTTCAGCTCACGCAGTGCTACGCGGAGCTCTCGACCGCGATGCGAGCGCGGACGGGCACGGCGGCCGACTGGTGCACATTCGCGACGTGGGCCTCGCGCCAGGCAGGCAGCACCATTCGCGGCGAAGACTTTCTCGACGCCCTCGATCGCATCCTCGGCAGGAAGTCGTGGATTCTCGCGCCGCTCGGATCAATTTCGCGCTGGCTGCTGCGGAAGGGGCTGTTCCAACCCGACACGCGGCTCGGTCACGTCGTCGCGGAGATTCACACGCCGTTCGACGCATTCGAGCGCGCGAGCAAAGAGGTGGCGATCGGCAATCTGAAGGTGTTCGCGGAGATTGGCCATCAGTTCGCGCGCTTCATCGCTACCGTGCCCGTGGATGCGGCCGAGGATTCGCCGGAGTTCCTCGAATTCGCAGCGGGACTTCGTCCCGGGCCTCCTCCAGACGGGCAGGCCTATCTCCGCGACGCGTTCGCACATTATCAGCACCAACGCCACGAGTCGGACGCCGGTGCCCGCGCCGCATGGATTCTGCTCGCCAATCTGAAGATCGGGCTTCACGAACAGACGCGGCTGCAGCCGCAGATCGCCTCGGCCGTGGATGCGCCGATTGTGACCGCTGAGGATCTCGGCGCGCGCGTGCTGGACGTGCTGATTCCGAGCTCGAAGCACTGGCCACACATCGCGCACGATCCGTTGGCAAGAGTCATCGGCTGGATCGCGGGTCGTATCAGGCGTGAGTCGGTTGCCATCACTCGGGAAATCGTGACGCAGGCATTGATGGTGCTTACCGTTCCGATCGACCCCGACGGGTCGTACAAGGCGCTCCCGCTGGGGGACGGCCTCGATGCGGCAGTACCACCGCTGCTCCGCGTCGCGTATCCGTTTCTCGACAGCTTTGTGAAGACGTATGACCCGTGTCCGCCGGGCGGCACTCAATGCGGCGCGAAGGACTGGTGCGACCTCCGCCAGCGGATGCACTACATCGTCCACCTGTTCCGCGCCTATGCCGAGACGCCCTCGCTGTTCGTGTCGCCGTTCACACCGGAGCAGGTGGCGAGCTTCCGGGCCGGTATCGTGCCCGATGGAGAGCTTGGATAGCGCTTGTCAGACGCGTTCTGCGAATTCAACCGTCGCCGCGGCGGATCTTCTCGACCTTCGTATCGCGCTCTGATGCGAGACGTTCTTTCTCGCGTCGGAATCGCCGATCGACCTCGGCGGTCTCCGCCGGGTCGGCGCCCCACATCTGCCTCATTGCCGCCTGGTGAAGAATTTCCTGCTCTGCAATCTTCGAGTCGTACAGACTCCTCACCTCCGCGATCGCGGCCTTCTCCTCGTCCGACAGCGTCCGCGTCGTGATGCCCTCCTCGGCATCCTTCTTCCGCAGTCGCTCCATTGCCAGCTCGAACGCAGATTTGGGCGCGCCAGCGTCAGCCATATGCTCACCCCGAATTCGTTCGCTATGCGCGGTTCAGTCCCAAATACGCACAAACAACAGGACGGTCGCAGCACCGAGAATAAACGTCCACACCCAAATTGCCAGGTCGAAGGTCTTGCTATGCGTGATCGCATGCGACTTGGCGTTTAGCTTCGTATACACGCCTGTCCCGGGTTGTTCCAGCTCCACACCTGCCGCAACACAGGCGTCGAAGAGTTCGCGATTCCGGGAATCCAGCGATAGAAACAGGATACTGAGTAGCATGCCGCCAACCGGCAGCAGAAAGGTGAGGTTCGGATACCTGTCATTGACCCACGTGAACCCAAGCGCCAACGCGCCATTGACCACAAGAAACCCCGCGAAGAGTTTTTCTCGCCACGTCAAGTAATACCGGAAGTTCGCTCCGACCTCCGTGTAGCGATCTTGTGGGGTAAGCATCGTTGGCTCCAGCGATGTCAGCTTAGTCCGACTGGTCGCTGCGCCGCAGCGCTTTCACCTTAGCTCGGAGTTTTTTGGCCTCGAGGCGCTTCTCACGAGCGGCGCGCCCCGGCCTCGTCGCCTTGCGGCGCCGTGGTGTTTTCGCCGCCTGCGCGATCAGCTCGACGAGACGCTCCCGCGCGGCCTCGCGATTGCGCGCCTGCGTCCGATGCTCCCGGCTGTCAATCAGCAACACGCCATCCGCAGTCACGCGGCTGGCGGCAAGCACGAGCAGTCGATCTTTCACATCGGAAGGAAGCGATGACGCGCGTACATCGAACCGGAGCTCGACGGCCGTCGCGACCTTGTTGACGTTCTGACCGCCCGGGCCGGACGCGCGCACGAACCGCTCTTCCACCTCGCGCTCGTCAATCGCCAGGTTATCGGTAATGCGAATCACCACAGGCCAGCGGTCGCTATTCGCGTAGATGTCTACGGAACGATCGCCGGCATCGAGTCCTCCCACTTGCTCCGGGTCAGAACCCGCTGATTGGTGCCGTCGGCGTTCATGATGAAGATCTGGCCGAACGGCTGGAACGCGTTGTCGTACAGCGAGGCCTCGTCCTTGAAGCCGTAGCGTCCGCTCGTCCAGAGGATGGACCGGCCGTCTGGCGACCACGACTGATGACTGTCGTTGCCCGCCGCGTCCGTCAGCCGCTTCACATTCGTTCCGTCGGGCCGCATCGTGTAGATGTCGTAGTCGTAATCCTCGCCATGCGATCGACGGGTGAACGAGATCAGATCGCCCCTCGGCGACCATGCCGGAAAGTTGTCCAGCTCCTTCGTCAGCGTTTTGACCGAGCCGTCCGCGAGCGTCATGACACGGATGCCGAAGTCATCCGGACGGTCGTAATTGCCCCAAACGCGATACGCGATCTGCTTGCCGTCTGGTGAGAACGTAGGAAAGCCGCTGTTGAGCGGGCCTTTCGTCACGTCCTTCGGCTGCGATCCGTCGGGCCGCACCATCATCACCTTGGCGGGCCGTTCATCACGCGCGCCGAAGAAGCCGCCGACGCCGAAGGCGATCCACTGGCCGTCAGGCGACCAGGTCGGCACGAACGCAGGCGCCGCTTTGTCCGAAAAGACGACGCGCCGATTCGAGCCGTCAACGTTCATCACCGCGATCGCCGCCTGCGGCGTGGCAAGGTTGTTCAGCTGACTGATGGCGAGCTGGCCATCCTTCGAGATCTGCGGAAAGACGTCCGTATAGCGATAGTCCGTATCCGGGTCCCAGCTGTAAAGCGGTTGGTTCTGTGACCTCGCCGTGAAATCTGGCCGGTGATAAACGACGTGCGTACCGTCAGGCGACCACGAGGGATTACGCAACGTGCCGCCGGTGGCGACGCCGCCCGTCGTGAACGCCAGGCCGGTCTGCGTTCCGCGCGGCGCGGCCTTCATCAGATAGCCGATGCGACTGGCGTTCAGATACTGCGGCGACACTTTGAGACCCGGACCAGAGGTGTGAGGCGTGCGCGCGCCCGTCGCGACGTCCACCGAAACAATCTGCGAGGTAACCAGCGGCTGCGCGACGATGCGCGCAGCAAACGTGAACGCCGTGTCGAGTTCGTAGAACACCAGGCTCCGGCCGTCGGGAGACCAACGCGGCGATCCGGTCGTCACGCCAGCGGCGGTCACACGTTTCAGTCCAGTCCCATCGGCCTGCATCACGTAGATGCTCAGTTCCTGCAGATGCTCCCACCCGGGCGCCGGCTGTTTGTGCGGCCTGAACGGGTAATGTCGGTCGGACGTGAATGCGATCGACTTACCATCGGGCGACCACGAGGGCCGGAATGCGCCCTTGAGATTCGCGGCCGCCGCCGGGAGCGTCTGCCCGCCAGTGAGGTTGCGCAACTTCTTCGTGGTCAGGTCGAGCGTCCAGATGTCCGCCGTGTGCGCGCCGCGCGTTGAGACGAAGGCGAGCTGGCGGCCATCCGGCGAGATGGCGCCCTGATCGTCGAGGTCGGGATCGTCGGTCAGCCGCTCGATGCCGGACCCGTCCGGGTGAACGCGGTAAAGATCGGCCTGGCCCGATGCGCCACGCTCTGACGTGAACACAATCCACCGGCCGTCTGGCGAAAACGACGCGTTGTAGTCAAAGCCCGATGTCGGGAAGAGCGGCCGCTCGCCAGACCCGTCGGCGTTGGCAACGTAGAGCGTCATCGCCGATGGGCCGAGGCGATTCATGAGCATCGTGTGCCGAGCCGCCGCCGAAAGCATGGCGGCTGCGAAACATCCGAGCGACACCAACAGGACAGTCTTCAGCCTCATTGGAGTCCCCTCCACTTTTAAAAGGCGGTTTGATTTGTACACTCGTAGATTCGTAAATTTGTCAATCGCGCGCTCAGGGCACCGGCAACAGCGCCGTGTCCTTCGGACGCACGTGCTGATCGGCAACATCCAGGAGCAGCGTCGTGGCCGCATAGTCGCCCATAAGAGCAACGAGGTTGACGAGCTGCTGTTTACCAAATTGTTTCTCGGCGCGTGCGAACGTGTCAGAGCTGACCTTGTGTTTTCCGAATGCTTCGCGACCGAGCTGCACGACGACAGCGTCCTGTTCCGCCAGCTTCGTCAGCGGCCTGCGGTATTTGACAACGTCGATGACCTCCTGCCGCAGGCCAGCCTTCTGAGCGGCAGGTTCGTGCGCGGTCCAGACGTAGACGCAATCCATCTCGCGCGCGGTGACGAGGATCGCCAGCTCCACCAGACGGTTGTCGAGACCTGATTTACGGCGGAGGTAGTCGTTCACGGCCGTCATCGATTCCGCGACGGGCGCACTGTATTGGCGTATGGGTCCCGGCCCGAAGGCATCGGGTGTCAGACCTGTTCTTACCGCGGGAAAACGGTTGCCTGTTTCGGGATGGACATCCTTCGGAAATCCCGCCTGTCCAGCGACGGATACGGCGGCAATCACCAGCAACAGACCTGTCAGGCTTTGAAGTAGTCTCATGCTCTGCTCCGCGCGGATTATTGCACTCCTGTCGGGTCGTAGGCCCATATAATCCCCGCTACAAAATGGAGGCAGCCGTGAAGAAAACGATGCTCATCGCGCTCGCGCTCGGGTTGACGCTGGTCGCAGGCACTGCGACGGCGCAGCCGGCCCCCGTCAACCAGGCCAGCGTGACCATGGGTCACTGGCACATCGCCTCGAAGGATGTGGAGGCGAACAAGAAACTATTTGTGGCGATGGGCGGGAAGTTGTACATGCCCGGTGGGCAGCCGCTCATCATGTTCCCGGGTCTCTATATCAGCCTGATTCTCGGAAACGAAAAGGGCGAGGGCGGCTCTGTTGGATCCGTCGTGAACCACGTCGGCTTCATCGTCGACAACGTCCAGAAGCGTGTCGCGGAGTGGAAGGCGAAGGGTGTGAAGGTGCTACCGGGCGGCGCGCTGCCCGGCGGCGGCAATCGACTGGATCAGGCCTACGTTGAAACGCCCGACGGCGTGCGCATGGAAATCCTGGAAGACAAGATGCAGACCGTGCCGATCCGCAACGAACACATTCACTTCTTCCTGCCGGCGGCCGAGATTCCGAAAGCGGTCGAGTGGTATGCGAAGACGTTCGGCGGTCAGGCAGCCACGCGCAACAACGCGCCGGTCGTGAACCTTCCTGGCGTCCAGCTTCGGTTCAACCCGGCTGATACCAAGCAGGCGCCGACGCGCGGCCGCGTGCTCGATCACATAGGCTTCGACACGAACGATCACCCGGCGGTCGTGAAGCGACTCGAAGGGATGGGCATCAAACTGGATCAACCGGTCGGCAAGGGCGCGACGGGCAACACGATCACGTACATCACCGATCCGTGGGGCACGCGCATCGAGATCGTCCAGCGGCTACCAGTTGGGCAGGAAGTTCGGTCGACGAACTAACCGAAAGGCTCAATGCTCGGTGCCCAACGCCGGGCACTGGGCATTGAGCATCAAGCCGGCGCACTGAGGTTTGCGCGATGCCGATTCACGAATACGTATGCAAGGCGTGCGGGCAGCAGTTCGAGTACCTGCTGCTCCCGGCTGCGAAGACCGAACCGGCTTGCCCGGGCTGCCAGAGCCGAGACCTCGAGAAGCTGATGTCCGGGTTCGCGGTGAGCACGCTCGAACGGACGAAGGCCAACGTCAAAACGGCGCGGAAACAGATCGCGCAGAGCAAGGACTACAAGGACAAGCAGGTCGCCCAGGCCGAGTACGTCAAGCACCACTCCGAGGACCACTGAGGGGATCAGGGAGACACGAAGGTCGGTCGACGTTTCTTCGGGACGAAGGCAAGAAAGCGGCGAGGATTGTCGACCATGATCTGGCGCACTACCTCGTCGCTCGCACCAGCCTGCTTCAGCTTTGGCACGAAGACGGTCAACGTCTTCGCATAGCCCGGTCCGTTATTGCGCTTGATCGCATTCGGCCGTGAGAGATCTGAAGACAGCAGGACGTTGTCGGCGTATCCGGCGTTGATCAACGCCATCACCATCGGCACCTGCGGCTCGTCGGCCGGTCCACCGAGGCGATCGAAGCCAACGAAAGCTCCGCGCCGGCAGATCGCCTTGTGAACCTGGACATTCGCATCCACCAGATTCCCGAGGTGGCCGATCACGACGCGCTGCGGCTTGACGCCAACGTCTTCAAGAATGTCGAGCTGCTCGAGCGCCGCCTTTCCAGGAATTCCCGTGTGCGTGAAAATCGGCAGGTTCGTTTCCAGGTGCGCGCGGCCGATGGCCCGGAACACTTTTCGCTCGTCCGCTGTCATGTCGTCCCAGGACCCGATTTCGCCGAACGCGCCTACGGGATCCGATTCGACTTGTCTGACCAGCGCTTGAACGATCTGGCCCTCGCTCATCGCGCTGATCTCTTTCGGATAGTACGGCTGGGTGTACAGGCCGGCACCCGCGACGATCGGCATCTGCGCCCTCATCGACAACTGACGAAGAAAGCCGATATTGCGTCCCATGTCTGGATGCCCGCCGTCGACGATGCAGCCAATGCCCTCACGGCTGGCGGCACCTAACTCCTCCACCATCAGATCGAGGTCCTGCATGAACGAGAGGTCGGAGAGGCCCGGCGCCGCCGGCGGTGCCGGCGGAAGTCCGGCCGCGGCTCTCGTCGCGGCCGTGGCTGCATCGAACCGTTTGAAGAAATCCGGCGCGAACGACATGTGTTCGTGAAAGAGGGTCGCACCGCCACCGAGTTCGTCTGGTGGATAGTCTTTGAGGACCGTCCTGATCACAGCACCTGAAGGGAAGGTCGGCGCAGCCGCGGACAGGCGGACCTCAGGCACTGCGATGCCAACCACGGCGGCTCCGAGCGATCCGAGGACGTCACGGCGCGTCCAGACGGTCACGTGAGGTGTTCTCCCCTCAGGGAAGGAGACGCTTACTTCGTCGAGTTGGCGGCGTCGTTAGCCACGCCAATCACGATCAGAACGGCGTAGTCCTGCTTGTTGCACCCCTCGACGGGCGGCATCGCACGCCCAGGTGCGACTCGGAATGCGTCTTTGGGAGCCTTCGCCGGTGAGCACGCATTCGGGCTCGTCGTCGCCGGTGTGTAGCGCGCCGATCGACAGGCCAGGTGCGTCACGTCATAGAGCGTTGCCCCGTCAGCGAGCTCCCAGCGTTGATTGCCGTCTTTATCCGGCCGATGGACGGTCAATACCGAAGTCACCTCGCGGTCGCCCGTGACGAGATATCTTCCTGGCGCAAGCGGGAACGTCGGCTTCTCCATGATGAGCCCGTGCTCCTCCAGCCACCAGTCTTTGCTGTCGAATCTCCAGTTCGAGGGGGCGACGCCACCGACCTCGATTAAACGCTGATAGCGTGTCAGTGGCACACCTCGAGGACCCGGATCCACTCGCCACAGTCCCCATGTCTGTGCGTTGTTCCCGGACTTCGCCGTCGGGTCGCCCAACGCCGCGATGAACTGCGGGGCAACCGGCGTGAAACCCCTCTGGTCTACACCGGCAGCGTGAACCGACGGCGCAAAGGCGATGATCGCCGCTACTACTGCTACGCCATGGAGTACGTCGCGCATGAGACCCACCTTTCGGCACGAGGTTGCAAGGTAACGAGTATAGCGCCGGGGGAGGACAATCGGTTGATGGCGTCTCACGAGCTGTCCATCGTGATTCCGGTGCTCAACGACACCGAGCCGCTGCAGCGGCTGTTGGCGACCATCCGTGCCGACCCGCGGGTCGATGTCGTGGTCGTCAACGGCGGCGCGCCGGACGATCGGCTGACCGCGATTTGTGCTCGTCCGGACGTGCGGTTACTGACATCTGCCCCAGGTCGTGGACGTCAGATGAACGCCGGAGCATCCGTCACGGCGGGTCGGTGGATCGTGTTCCTGCATGCGGACACTCGGTTACCACCCGAGTGGTCCGACGAAATTCGGCGGGCTGGTGCCGATCCGGACGTGGTTGGAGGCAGCTTTCGATTTCGACTCGATTCCTCCGCATGGCAGGCCCGGCTGATCGAGCGTGCTGTGGATCGGCGTGTCCGGTGGTTGGATCTCGCGTACGGGGATCAGGCGTTATTCGTTCGTCGCGACGTTTTCGATGCGATCGGCGGCTACCGCGAGTGGCCGTTGATGGAGGACGTCGAGTTCGTGCGTCGGCTTCGGCAGAGTGGCAAGCTGTTTCACTCGCCGCAACCGGTGCTGACTTCGGCGCGGCGATGGGAGCGAGACGGGTGGTGGCTGCGGAGTGCGAAGAACGTGATGCTGCAAGCGCTCTTCTTCGCCGGAATGCCACCGGAGCGTCTGGCGGATTGGTACTCGCATGCACCAAGGGCACAGATCCGGGCGGGTCTAAAGACCCGCCGCTACACGGGCGAGGCGCTCGTCGTCATGGCACGCGTCCCCTCCGACACGCGCGGTAAGTCTCGACTGACCCGTGATCTCGGCGGCGACCATGTCGAGCTGAGACGAGCGCTGCTGCGGGACACGCTCGATGCCGTCGCAGGCGTCGCCGACGCGGATGTGTTCATCGCGTACGAGCCCGAGGATGCGATCGCCGAAATGCGCGGACTCGTCGGCGACGGAGCCCGCTTCTTTCCGCAGCAGGGCGATAGTCTCGGCGAGAGGATGCGCAACGCATTCGAACGCCTGTTCGCGGCCGGGTACTCGGCGGTCGTGATGATTGGGTCAGATCTTCCGTCGCTGCCCGCATCCCACCTCGCACAGGCGTTCACACGCGTCCGTGAGCGGCCGGATGCTGTGGTGATTGGACCCGCGAGCGACGGCGGGTATTACCTGATCGGACTGCGCCGCCTCTATCCCCAGTTGTTCACGTCGTCGATTGCGTGGAGCACGGGTGACGTGCTGACGACCACAACACGCATTGCAGAGAGCAGCGGTCTGACAGTGTCGTTCGTATCCCCGTGGCACGATGTCGACACGATCGATGACCTTCGGCGCGTGCTGCGCGACCCCCACGGCGCGACGCGGACGCGCGCGTGGGCCGCGCGAAGTGGAAAAGTGGAAAGCTAGAAAAGTGGAAAAGTCAGTTCTAAATAGGGCGCTGCGCAATGAACGGCAGCGCAAAGGCCTTCGCGAGTGTCACGTCCGCGGGCGTCGCGTAGCCGACGACACCAATCGTGATGCCCTGCTGCGGCACGTCGAACCGCAGCGTGCCGTGAAGAGAATCCCACACGGTTAAACCGCTGGACCAGTTCGAATTCGTTTCCTCGGGCACGCTCGAATGGTGAATGCCGTGAAGACGAGGCGTCACGACGAAGCGGGCGAGAAGCCGCTCAACGCCGATCGGCAATTCGACATTCGAGTGATGAAACAGAATCGAGAGGAGGACGATGTTCTGCCAGAGGTGGAGTGCGTTGGTTGGGACGCCGATGGCCGCAATCTGCATCGCACGCCATGGAATCGAGAGCGCGAGCTCGCCGGCATGGAAGCGGAGTGCGGTCGACGCGTCGAGATCGCAATCGACATGATGAACCAGATGAAACCGCCACAGCCAGGGGACGCGATGCGTGAGCACGTGCCACAGGTAGAGGGTGTAGTCGAGGAGGACGACTGCCAGAATGAGATGAAGCGGCGGTGGAAGGCGACGCACATACAGCAGTCCGTAGCGACGCCGCTGGACCATCCTGGCCAGCGGCTCGACGACAGGTCGTTCGAGGAGATTGACCGTCGCCGCGGCGGCGCCCGCGAATACCATATTGCGCGACACGTGGCGCCATTTGGCTTCGCGGGCACGCCGCAATGGGACGCGCCGTTCGAGTGCGGTGAGCACGATGAACGTGCCTCCCACGACCAGGGGTGCGAGCACCCGCCACCAGGGCGTGCGACTCATTGACATAGAAGGTACGGTATTTCAGGTGGACACGGTGACGAGTGCGGCTGTCGAGTTGCGACACCTCGACAACCTCTGGATCCAGGTCAGCGGGACCCGCTGCAACATCGAGTGCCGTCACTGTTTCAACAGCAGCGGCCCGCGCGAGACCTCCTTCGGTCTCATGACACTGGACGCGGTGAGCCAGGCGATCGCGGCAGCGGCGGCACGCGCAGTGCGCGAGATCTATTTCACCGGCGGCGAGCCGTTCCTGCATCCGCAGTTGCTGGAAATGGTTGCCTGCGCGTTGACCGTCGCGCCGACGACGGTGCTGACCAACGGCATGCTCATCAGCGATCGCATTGCCGATACGCTTGCGGCGCTGGCCACCGAAGCGCGGTACTCGCTGGAGGTGCGAGTCAGTCTCGACGGGTACACCGAGGAGATGAACGATGCGATCCGCGGGCGTGGTGTGTTCCAACTAGCGCTCGCGGGCGCGGTCAGGCTTGCGCGGCGCAACCTCCTGCCGCTCATCACCATCGTTCGAACGTGGGAAGACGCTGACGAGCGCGCGGTGCTGGCCGCGTTCGCGCGCCTGCTGAGCGACGCGGGCTGTGATCGGCCGCGCCTCAAGATCCTGCCGGCGTTACCGCTCGGACGCGAATTGACTCGCGTCGCCGGCTTGCAGCAAGACGCGTGCGTGACAACCGCCATGCTCGAAGGGTTCGACCGCGATCTGCTGATGTGCTCGAACTCGCGTCTGGTCACGGACCGTGGCGTATGGGTGTGCCCGTTGCTCGTCGACCAGCCGGATGCGCGGCTCGGAACGACGCTCGAGGACGCGGCGAGCTTGTACGAGCTGCAGCACCAGACGTGCGTCGCCTGCTGGCGATACGGGGCGATCTGCGGCAATGTCAGCGCGCGCATCGAAGGTCCTGACATCGCGGCTGCGCCGGAGGCACGGTGACGCGGTTCGCGCTGATCGGCGGCATCTACAGTAACTGGCGCGCGCTCGAGACGGCGCTCTCGGATATCGCGCGGCGAAACGTCGACGCCACATTCTGTCTCGGTGATCTCGGCGCCTTCGGACCGTATCCGGACCGGGTGTTTCCGTTGCTGCAAGAAGCGGGCGTGTTGTGCCTGCAGGGAAACTATGACAATTCGCTGGCCGGCGGCCTCGCCGATTGCCAGTGCGGCTATACCGACCCGCGCGACAACTACTTCGCGCGTCTGAGCTACGACTACACCTTCCGCAACACCTCACCCGTACATAAAGCGTGGCTTGGCACGTTGCCGATGTCGCGGCGGCTTGATGTGAACGGGACGCGGCTGCTCCTGTGTCATGGGTCGCCGCGCAAGATCAATGAGTTTCTGTGGGAATCCACCAGCCCGGACGCGTTCCTCCGGTATCTGCTCGATGGCGCCGGTGTGGACGTGCTGTGCGTCACGCACACCGGCATCAAGTGGCATCGCGACCTAGGCGATGGACGTCACGTGATCAATGTCGGCGCGCTCGGTCGACCGGAAAACGACGGAGCGCCACGAGTCTGGTACACGGTGCTCACCATCGACGGCTCGTCCGACGTGGAATTCATCCCGATCGACTACGACCATGAGGCGCTCGCGGCGGATATGCACGCAGAGCGGCTGCCGGGTGAGTTCATCGAGACAATCCGCTCCGGCTGGTGGACTACTTGCCTCGAGGTCCTGCCTCAGAAGGAGCGAGCACGAGGACGTTTCTGAAACGCGCGACGAGGCTCTACTGAGGCCTCAAGGGAGCATTCTCCAGCGTGGTCGGCGGTGCGGCGACCAGCTTCTGGCCGTTGGCCAGGAGGACAGTCAGCAGCCGTCCGATCGGCTGTCCGTTCTTGACGGGCTCGATGATCACGGTCACCTCGTCGCCGACCTTGAACAAGGTCCGTGAAAACCCGCGCTGCGTCATGGCTGTCGGATTCTGCGTTTCGACGGCCCAGTTCCGCACGGTTCCGGTGTCGTCCTTCGCGTCGAACTGCAGGAAGCAGTGCGGGTTGCTCCAGATCCATTCGGTCACCGTTCCCTGCAGCGTGATCTCCTTGCCGGTGTCGAGCCCCGCCGCGCCATGGTGGGCGAGCAGGGGAACCGAAACCAGCAGGACACTCAATGCTGCGATCGACGCTGCAGCAGTCATGTTTCGCACGGCATCCTCCTTGGCTCTATTGAGTCTTTGCCTTGCTTGCAATAACCCGCCTGTAGGCCGCCGCTTCCGATGCGGACGGAATCATCTCCATCAGATCGCTGCCGTTCGGCATCAGATTGATTTGCATCTTGTCGACCGGCACCCACGGTTTCGTATACACCACCGGATCGTTCAGCGTGACCGTCAGCTCCATGGTCCGCTGGTTGACGCGGCGATACCGCTCTTCCACGCGGAGGCTGTTGCTGTGCGGATTGCCCGCGTTGTCGAGCCACGTTCGATCGTCTGTTCCCACGGTGTTGACGACCAGCGTTGAATCGTCTATCCAGCGACCCACCGAATAGCCGTACCACCGCGGGTCGGGATTGGTCGGAAGCGCCCGGCCGTCGGTCCAGATGACGCGCCACCGCTTCTCGAACATGTACAGGATCAGCACCTGGTTCGGCGTCTGCACGATCTGAAATGGCCGCAGCTCGTACAGGACGATGCGCGGAAAGCCTGTCGGATCGCCCATCGTCGACAACGGATCGTTGTCGTCGGTGACCTGCACGAGTCGCGTTCCATTTCCTGGCTTATTGGCCTTGGCCATCTGCTCGCCGACCGCGGTGAAAGGAGCAGCGGTATGCCCCGTCGGCTGCACGCCAGCGAACCCGGCATCCCATGTGCCGGACAGATCGCGCCGGGGAGCCGGCCCTGAAGGTCCTTTAGGGGGCTCGGACAGCCCTGCGTTGTTCCACGGCGCCATCTGGGCGCGCGGAAAAGCCGTTGCAACAATCGCAACTGACGCAGCAAAAAAGACGACGAGGTGTGGTCGCATTGCGGAATCCTCCTGTCAACGCGCGCGCGGATTATACGCCTATAATCCGGCCAAACTTGAAAGGCTGTCATGAAACACGAACATCTGTTCTCGGCCCTGCTGCTCGTCATCACCGCGGTAACCCTGTCAGGACAGACGACGCCGAAGAAATTTCTGACGGCACCGCTGACGATTGAAGACCAGGGCAGCTTCTTCGTCGGCGGCGTCAAGAAGATCACCGACCACGCCAGCGTCCCGACGCTGCCGGCCGCTCCGACGTCACCACCTGACGCACCGCATCAGATCACGATCGGGCAGATGTACGTGCAGTTCCAGATCCCCGCGCGAAAGTACGGCGGCTGGCCGGTGATCATGGTGCACGGCTCGGCGCATACGGGCGCGGCGCTCGAGTCGACGCCTGACGGCCGCGAAGGTTGGTATCCGTACTTCGTCCGCAAAGGCGTTCCAAGCTATGTCGTCGATCAGTCAGGACGCGGGCGGTCCGGCTTCGACGAATCAGTCCTCAATGAAGGCAGCGCGCCGGGCATCCCCCGAATCACGGACGACGGCGCGTGGACGAACTGGTTCGGTCATCTCGTTCCCGCCAATTCGACGATTCGGACGGGACGATTGATTCCGCACGGCGATCCGGCGGATCCGGATCCGCATCCCGACAAATTCGAGCATGTGGCGCCGCTCTTTCCACTCGAGGCAGTGGACGAGTACTACAAACAGCTCGTGCCGAACGGCGAAGTGACGCTCCCGGGCTCGACGTGCGAGAGCTGCGATCCGAAGGAGCTCTCGCCCGCCAATACGTGGACGCCGCAGAATCTCGCCACGCTGGTCGAGCAGCTGGGCGGTGCCGTCGTCGTCACGCATTCGCAAGCGGGCATCATGGGACATCACATGGCACGGATTCTCAAGGAGCGCGGCCATCTGAATCTTCTCAAAGGACTCGTCACGCTCGAGGGATCGTGCTCGCTGCCGAACAGCGGACTGACAGCGGCGGACTTCGACAACGTCGCCTACATGGCGCTCAAGGGCGACTACACAGCGACGAGCGCGATATGCCAGGAGACGGTGGACGCGATCAATGCGCGCCGCGCATCGAAGCAGGGCACGGCGAAGGCGGATTATCTGAAGCTCGACGAGATGGGGATCCTCGGGGTCACGCATATGATGATGCTCGACAAGAAGAACCTCGAGATCGCGGACGTCATCTACAACTGGATTGGAAAGAACGTTCCGACCAGCAGGAACCGCCGGTCAACATCAACGCGATAGCTCAATGAGGAACGAGCGATGACATCAACGACAAGATTTTTG
>Ga0070689_100000912_pt1 | contig 18449 bp, 15 predicted proteins | sample KBSS23HmetaG_FD_64669 | JGI IMG/M metagenome (GOLD analysis project Ga0070689, IMG submission 64669) | Switchgrass rhizosphere microbial communities from Kellogg Biological Station, Michigan, USA - KBS S2-3H metaG | ecosystem: Host-associated > Plants > Roots > Rhizosphere ...
TACGCCACGCCCAACATCGCCCGCGATCGCGCCAAGCAGGGTGATTACTACGGCGACACGCCGGGCACGGCGGACATGTGGATGATCCGCTATGGCTACACGCCGACGGGCGCCAAGGACCCCGACGCCGATTACGCGGTGGTGCGCAAGATCGCCGACGAGTCGAATCGGCCCGGGCACGAGTACACGCCGGATGGTGACACCTACGGACCCGATGCCATCGATCCCCGCTCCAACATCTGGGATCTCGGCAGCGATCCGCTTTCGTTCGCCAAGGATCGCGCCACCTGGGTCGCCGACCTATGGAAGAACGACGCGCTCGAGGCCCGCATCCTCGGCGCCGAGGGGGAGTACCCGGTGCTGCGACGCGCGATGGACGGCCTGCTCGAGCAGTACGGGATCGCGTTGAATCTCGGGGTCAAGTACATCGGCGGCCAGTACCAGTCGCGCAATCATCGTGGCCAGCCGGAAGCCGGCGATCCGCTGGTGCCGGTGCCCGCGGCCAAGCAGCGCGAGGCGCTGGCATTCATCGCCGACCGGGGATTCGCCGCCAACGCCTTCACCGTGTCGCCGGCGCTGCTCAACCGGCTCGCGCCGGATCGCTGGTCGCACTGGGGCGTGGCGGACAACTTCGGCGTCTGGACCGGTCCGCGGCTCGATTACAACCTCAACGACAAGGCGCTGGCGATCCAGACCGGCCTGCTCAACGCGATGCTCTCGCCGAACCTCCTCGCGCGCCTGCGCGAAGCGGAGAACCGCTCGCCGGAAGCGTTCCGGATGAGTGACTACATGGACCGCCTGACCCGGGCCCTGTGGGGCGAGGTGGGCGGTGGAAGCGCCTCGGCGATGAAGGCGCTCGATGGGCCGACGACGCGCCGCGAGGTGCAGCGTGCCTACGTGGATCGGCTGTCCCAGATGGTGGTGAGCCCGCCGCAGGGACTCCCCGACGATGCTCGCGCGCTCGCACGTCTGCAGCTCACCCGGGTGGATGCGCGCGCGGCACGCGCACTCCAGGGTGAAACGGCGATGGGCGATTACACGCGCGCCCATCTGCTCGAGACGCGCGCCCGCATCAAGCGCGCGCTCGATGCCAGTCGCCAGGCGGACGTGAGCCGTGCCGGCGGCGGCGGTCCCGGAGGATCGGCGACGCCCTAGACGCTCCGCCAGAACGGAGCTCCCAAAACGAACGGCCCCGGGATCGCTCCCGGGGCCGCATCGTGTCAGACGGTGATGCGAGTCTAGTAGTCCTCGCCGCCGTAACCACCGCCGCCGCCAGGAGCGGCCGGCGCCTTCTTTCTGTCCGGGATCTCGGTGATGAGCGCCTCGGTCGTCAGCAGGAGGCTCGCCACACTTGCCGCGTTCTGCAGCGCGGTGCGCGACACCTTGGTCGGGTCGATGATGCCGGCCTTGAACATGTCGACGAACTTCTCCTGGTCGACGTCGTAACCGGTGAACTTCTCCTCGCCCTTGTACTGCTTGACCTGCTCGACGATGACCGAGCCTTCGAGCCCGGCGTTCTCGCACAGCGTGCGCAACGGCTGCTCCAGCGCCCGGCGGACGATGTTCACGCCCACCTTCTCGTCACCCTCGAGCTCGTTGATCAGCCGGTTGAGGGCCGGGATCGAGCGCAGGTAGGCGACGCCACCGCCCGGAACGATGCCTTCCTCGACCGCCGCGCGCGTGGCGTGCAGGGCATCCTCGACGCGAGCCTTCTTCTCCTTCATCTCGGTCTCGGTCGCGGCGCCCACGTTGATCACCGCGACGCCGCCCGCCAGCTTGGCCAGACGCTCCTGCAGCTTCTCGCGATCGTAGTCCGACGTGGTCTCCTCGATCTCACGGCGGATCTGGTCGATCCGGCCCTTGATATCGGCGGACTTGCCGCCGCCCTCGACGATCGTGGTGTTCTCCTTGTCGACCGTGATCCGCTTGGCGCGGCCCAGGTCTTCGAGACGCACGTTCTCGAGCTTGATGCCGAGGTCCTCGGAGATGACCTTGCCGCCGGTCAGGATGGCGATGTCCTCCATCATGGCCTTGCGGCGATCACCGAAGCCCGGCGCCTTGACGGCGCAGACGTTGAGCGTCCCGCGGAGCTTGTTGACCACCAGCGTGGCGAGCGCCTCACCCTCGACGTCCTCGGCCACGATGACCATGGGCTTGGCGCGCTGGGCGATCTTCTCCAGCACCGGGAGCAGATCCTTCATGCCCGAGAGCTTCTTCTCGTAGAGCAGGATGTAGGCGTCCTCGAGGACGGCCTCCATGCTCTCCTTCTCGGTGACGAAGTACGGCGAGATGTAGCCCTTGTCGAACTGCATGCCTTCGACGACTTCCTTGGTGGTCTCGATCGACTTGGCTTCCTCGACCGTGATGGTGCCGTCCTTCCCCACCTTCTCCATCGACTCCGCGATGATCTTGCCGATCGAGCTGTCGCCGTTCGCGGAGATGGTGGCGACCTGCTCGATCTCCTTCCAGTTGTCGGAGACCTTGCGGCTCTGCTTCTGGAGCTCGGCGACGACGACATCGACCGCCTTGTCGATCCCGCGCTTGATGTACATCGGCGAGGAGCCGGCGGTGACGTTCTTCAGGCCTTCACGGAAGATCGATTCCGCGAGCACGGTCGCGGTGGTGGTGCCGTCGCCGGCGACATCCGAGGTCTTCGACGCCACCTCGCGCACCATCTGGGCGCCCATGTTCTGGTAGGGCTCGTCGAGCTCGATCTCCTTGGCAACCGTGACGCCGTCCTTGGTGACGGTGGGCGATCCCCACTTCTTGTCGAGGACCACGTTGCGGCCGCGCGGGCCGAGCGTGACCTTCACCGCCTTGGCGAGCTGCTCGACGCCCGCGAGAATCTGCGCGCGCGCCTGCTCGCTGAACAACAACTGCTTCGCAGCCATGGGACCTCCTCAGGTCTATCGTGATTCCCCGCTCGGGGAAGGTCTGTTTACTTCTCGGAAAGAATTCCGAGCACGTCGTCCTCACGCAGGATCGTGTACTCGGTCCCGTCGATCTTGACGTCGGTGCCGCTGTACTTGCCGATCAGGATCCGGTCGCCCTTCTTGACGTCCATGGCGATGCGCTTGCCGTCCTCGGTCATCCGGCCGGGGCCGACCGCCACCACCTCACCCTCCTGAGGCTTCTCCTTGGCGGTGTCGGGAATGATGATTCCCCCCTTCTTCATCTCCTGCTCCTCCATGCGCCGAACCAGAATCCGGTCGGCAAGAGGTCGAACATTCATTGGCTACCTCCCTTGAGCCCGAGCTGGGCATGTGGATCTTGGGACTTGTTCGAAGACGATGTCTCGGAGCCGGCCTACCGCGACCGGCGTCGGGCGAGCCAGCTTAGAGCCTGCCGCGGACCAATGGCCAAGACATTGCAAACAGAACAAGTTATGGTTTTTGGACGCCGCGCCGGCCACCTCGAAGAGCTTCGGTTTTGCCGAAATGGCAGAGTTGATTTGGCGGTCGGCAATGGGCGCCGCCAATGTGTCACTCCACCGCCCCATTTGCAAGCGCGCGTTTTCGGCCCTCAAGCCGAAGGCGGGATCCCGCCGATAACCGCTGCACCATGCCCGCCCAGCAAGATCCTGCCGAACGCCCCGAAGGACTCGAGAGCCGCCCTGAGATTCGCGCTCTTCCCGGAGACGGCGACCGCCCCGATTGGCTGGTGGGCTCCGAGGACATCGTTCAGGGCGGCAAGGAAGCGGAGGGGCCGACCCGACCCACGCTTGCCGAGGCGCCCGCACGCGAGCCGTTGAAGGTCATTCCCGGTGGGAAGCCTAGCCCGCCCCAGGGATGGTCCGGAGCGGCGAGCAGTGTGCCCAAGCTGTCGGTCGTTCCCTCTCCAGCGCCTCACGATGACTTCGAGGAAGAGACCTCGTCACTTCCCGAGCGCGAAGCCGAGATTCCTGCGCGAGATGGCGAGGAACCGGACGAGACGATGGCCCCCGCGCCGCCCGCCTTTCAGCCGCTCGAAGAGCCTTGGTACCTCGTCTTGGGGGAAGCGCTCGCCACGCAGCGTCGCATCCAGGTGGCACTGCTCGTGGTGGCGGCCGCGGTCGCGGCCTTCTTCTTCTGGCCTCGGGCCGGAGGAACCGGCGCTTCGCTCGGAAGCATCCTGCATCATCCCGAGACATTTGAAGGTCGGTCCGTGGTCGTGCGCGGCGAGGTGCTCGAGATCTTCGAGGTCGGAACGGGACGCGCCTTCCAGCTCCGCCAGGGGCGTGACGTCGTGGTGGTCTACAGCACGCTGCGCGAGCCGCGGGTCCACGATCGCGTGGAGGTGCACGGTGTCGTGAGCACCGGTTATCTCGACGGCGCTCCGCGCGTCGCGATCTTCGAGGGCGCCGCGCCCTGAGCGATCTCCGTCAGGAGATCCCGTAGCGCTCGATCTTGCGGTAGAGCGTTCGTAGCCCGATCCCGAGCAGCGCCGCCGCCCGCGGCTTGTCGAAGCCGGTTTCCTTCAAGGTGGCCTCGATGAGTCGCCGCTCCGTCTCCTCGAGCGTCATCCCCACCTTCAGCCGGATCTCGCGCGCTGGAGGATCGGAGCTCCCCCAGTCCGGAGGCAGGTCGGAGAGATCGAGTGTCCGCTTGCCGCGGGCCATGACGATCATGGTCTCGAGCGTTGCGCGCAGCTCGCGGACGTTGCCCGGCCAGGGATGCCGCATCAGGCGCTCGAGCACTCCGCGCGTGAGCGTCAGCCTTCGATGGCGCTCACGCCCCAGATCGCGAAGCAGCAGATCGGCGAGACGGGGTATGTCCTGGGCCCGCTCGTGGAGGGAAGGCAGGCGGATGACCACGACGCTCAACCGCTGGAAGAGATCGGCGCGAATGCGTGTGGCCGAAGCCTCGGCCGAGAGCTCGTGCTCCGCGCCCGCCAGCACGCGGAGATCCACCCGGCGTCGCTTCGTGGACCCGTGACGCACCACTTCGCGGTCGGTCAGAACCTGGAGCAAATGCGCCTGGATCGACGCCGGTATCTCGTCGATGCGATCCAGGAACAACGTGCCGGAGTCCGCAAGCTCGAAGAGTCCGGGGTTGCCGCCGGAGCCCGCCGCGGACTCGACGCCGAGCATCTCGGGAATCAACACCGACTCCGGCAAGGCGCCGGCGCTCACTTCGAGGAAGGGGCCGCCGTGACGCGTGCTGCGCTCGTGGATGGCGCGCGCGACCAGGCTTCTCTCGGTGCCGGGCTCGCCCACGATCAGCGCCGTCGACCTGGTAGGGGCCAGATGCCGGATCTGCTCGAGCACGCGGCTCATCACCGGCGAGTCCCCGAGCCAGCGCTCGGCCTCGGCGGATCGGTCGAGCGCTCTGGACATGCGGAGCGAGAGGCTAGGACGGCTGACGCAGCCGCTCGAGCGCCTCGAACACCGGATCGTTGCTCGGGATGTCGCCCAGGTTCGGACTGACGTCCCGGTACGCGATCTTGCCCGCGCGGTCGACCAGGAAGAGTGCGCGCTCCGAATACAACCGATCCGCGATGAGCACGCCGTATTCGGTCGAGGTCTGGCGTTTGAAATCCGAGAGCAGCGGGAAAGACAGGCCCAGATGCAGCGCGAACGCTTCGTTGGCGTAGTAGCTGTCGACGCTGATTCCGAGCACTTCGGTGTCCAGCGCTTCGAATCGCCCGAGATCCTTCTGGATCGCGGGCAGCTGATGTGAGCACACGGGAGAGAAGGCCAGCGGATAGAAGACCAGCAGGACATTCTTCTTCCCGCGGAACTCCGAGAGCGTGATGAATTGGCCGCCGGGGCCCTTGAGCTTGAAGTCCGGAGCGATCTGCCCGACTTCCCACGACGCGGTGGCTTGCATGGCGACTCCTGGTTGCGGCGCGAAACGCCTGCGCGCTCTATTTGCCGCGCTTGGCGATGAAGTCGTCCCAGGTCACGCCGCGCTCGAGATGTCCGTCCCCGATGTAGCGCAGGAGGAGCAGGAACTTCTCGGGCTCGATGTAACCGGGAACGCTCACCAGATGCTCTCCATCCGATTTGAGGAACAGCGTGGTCGGATAGCTGGTGATTCGGAAATAGCTGGCGAGCGTGCGCGACGTATACGCTCGTCCTTCGTAGCGGGCGGCTTCGGAGGCCTCCGCGTCGAGCTTCACGGTGACGAACTTCTGGCTCAGATAATCGCGGACGTCGTCGCGCGAATAGACGTCGCGATGCATGCGCTTGCACCAGCCGCACCACTGCGTCGAGACGTCGACCAGGACCGGTCGCTTGAGCTTTTGAGCCTGCTGCAACCCTTCGTCCCAGCTGGTCCAGGTCACATTGTCCGGACCGGCCTGAACGCTCGACGCCGAGGCGGCGAGGAGCAGAGCGGAGACGATCAGCGGCAGCTTCACGATTCCTCCGGATGGGCGGGAGCGCTGGCAGACGAGTCTAGCACGAGGCCCGCCATTTCCGGCCCGCGCCCGTGCTTTTGACCCGTCGTTGACCGCGCTCAGCCGTCGTAGACGGTATGGTGCAGGCTAGCCGCCGGAGCCGCGGGATCGAACCAAACGCCGCACAAGCGCGAGGTGCCGAACTGACCGGGATTGACCACCACGGTCCGGCCCAGCAGATCCCGGTACGAGGACGAGGTCCGCGGCGACTCGTGGATGTGGCCGGTCAGCACCAGCGGTGGCTGGCGCGCCTCGACGAACCGTCGAATGGCGCGCGACCCGACGTGCAGGCCGGAGTAGATGACGTCGCAGAGCGTGTCGTGCGGCGGCGAATGGAGAACGAACACGGTGTCGCCCACCGTGGTTCGCGACGCGAGATCGTCGAGCGCCGCGGCGATGGTGGGCGTGCGGGATTCAGGATCGAACCGACACGGCGCCACCGCTCCCGATCGGCTCGACCAGCCGTCGAGTCGTGTCGCGGGTTCTTGCTCGCCGTCATCCCATCGCTCCCAATCCTTGATCGCGAACGGCGTGATCGGAACCCACGAGAGGCCCGCGACCTGAACGCCGCCGATGTCGACCACGCGTTCGTGGAGCACGTGCCACAAGTGTCCGTCGTGCGTTTCGAGCGCCGGCATGTTCGCCGCCCAATCGTCATTGCCCATCAGCAGCAACAGGGCGGTCTCGGGCGATGCCTCCTGGAGACGGCGCGCGAATTCCACCAGGGTTCCCTGCAGGAAGATGCGTTGATGCGTCACGCCGTCCGCGCCCGCGGCGTGCTGGCAGAGGTCGCCGCCGATCAACACCGCGCGCGGCCGACGCGCGGCGACCAGTGCCACCAATTGCTCGTACAAAGCGCCCTGGCCGTGCAGATCGGAAGTGAAGAACCACTGAGACACGAGGACCTCGAATCGTCGAAGGCATCGACTCTATCCGAGCGTTTTGCAGAGACGCAACAAGCGCGAGCACGGGAGAAAGCCCTTGACCCGCGCGCGCAGCGCCACGGATACTTTTCGCCCTTCGCGCCCGGCCGGACGCCGGGCGCTCTCTTCACGCTCTGCACGCTCCGCACGAGGATCCCACGATGCGCATGCACTGCCCGCCGGCGGTCGTTCTGGCCCTGCTCGGCGCACTCGCGGCCGCACCCGCGAACTCCGCTCCCGCGAGCACTTCGAAGTCCACGACGTCTTCCGCCGTCGCGGCGACGTCCAAGAACCTGCTCGCCAATCCCGGTTTCGAGCAGGGCATTCCCGATCATCCGTGGATGGCGGCGGCGTGGGACACCTTCCAGTCGGGGCTTCCGACGGTGTTCTTCGGGCGCGACACGGTCCTCGCGCACGGTGGGCGCTGGGCCGTGAGCGTGGCGAATCTCAGCACCTACGTTCCCATGTTCCACAACTGGAGCCAGACGCTGGTCGTGGGTCGCGAGATGCAAGGCAAGGACGTGACGTTCTCGGTATGGACGCGAAGCAACGGGCTCCAGGGTCGCGCGTACATCCTGGTGCAGGCCTACCGCGACACGGTGACCAAGATGGCGCGCACGTGGAAGGTCGATCGCGACGCGGCGCGCGCGCGACTGAAGATGTCCAAGTCCGAAGATCCGCTGGTGAATCTCGGCTGGGACCGTCAGTACTTCTCGGAGCCGGAGACCGACTGGGTGCGCCGCGAAGTGCGCATCTTCGTGCCACCGAGCGTCAACGTCCTGGTGGTGCGCTGCGGCATCTTCGGAATCGGCCAGGTGATGTTCGACGACGCGAGCCTCACCGCCTCGCCCGCGAAGGCGCCCGAGCCGCTCGCGCTCAAGACCAACCTGATCAAGGACCCCGGCTTCGAAGGGAGCGGCGACGACTGGGAATACTCGATGCCGCCTTACGAAGGACTGGTCATCGAGCGCGACTCCACCGTGTTCCACAGCGGTCATTCGTCCATTCGCATGGGCGGGGGCGAGCAAGGGCCGGTGTCGGCTCGTGCGGGCGTGTGCCAGGTCATCGCCAATCGCTCGATCTCCGGAAAGCGTCTGCGCTTGTCGGCCTGGGTGAAGACCGACAGCCTGCTCGGGCAAGCGTACGTGAAGGTCTATTGCTCCACGCTGGACGGCGACGTGCACGAGCCGACGCCGGCGCAGTTCGGCCTCAATACCGACTGGACGCAGACCGTGATGGAAGTCGACGCGCCGCCCGGAACGTACATGGTATGGGCGTGGGTGCTGTTCAACTGCCCGGCCTCCGGCAAGCTGTACTGGGATGATGTCTCGCTCGAGGTCCTGGGGACCGCGGACTACATCACCAAGGGAACACCGCCACCGAAGGCGCTGCCTCTCCCCGCTCGCTGAACCTCGAGGGACGCTCGCCGTCATCCGCAGCGCGCGAGCGTCCCTTGACAGCACCTACGGCCGGGCACATCTTGGGTTTGCAGCCGGGCAGAAAGAACTCCTTGGCAGGGAGCTTTCGGACTCGATCTGAGGATCTCGTCGCTGCAGAGATCCTGTCGGAAAGGCCGGTCGGAGCGGTTTCACGAGCGAGGTGCACCGCACGACAGGTCCGGATGGCCGAGCGGGTCGGGGGCTGCATCGAGGCGTAGAGACGCTGGCCCAAAGCGATTCTCTCTCACGCTTCCTCTGGAGGGTTCCCCCTCCGTCATCCCTGAATCTCCGCATCCCCAACGACCGGGTGAAACGAAGCAACGTCGTGGGGTATCGATGCCCGCCAGCGGGGAAGCTCGCGCGAACGAGTGTCCTAGAGCCAGCGACGGCGCTTGAGGATCCACCACGTCACGCCGACCAGCGCGACGAGGAGACCGAGCACGTAGAGCTCGCCATACTTCCAGTCGTACGCCGCGAAGTGGAAGTTCATGCCGTAGTAGCTCGTCACCACCGTGAGAGGAAGTCCCAGCGTGGCGATGACGGTGAGTACTTTGATGACCTGATTGAGCCGGTTGGACACCACGGAGACATGCAGTTCGAGGAGTCCCGCGACCTCGTCGCGAAACGAGTCGAGCAGGTCGTTGACGCGCGCCAATCGGTCGAATACATCGCGCAGGTAGGGCCGTACCTCGGCCGGAATCGGGCGGAATTCATCGCGGGTCAGCGCCAGCACCGTATCGCGCTCGGGACCGACGACACGCCGCAGCGCCGCCATACCGCGCTTGAGGCGCAGGATCCGGCTGTGCGCCTCACGATCCGCGGCGCGAAACACCAGATGCTCGAGCTGATCGATCTCGTCGGCGAGCTGATCCATGATCGGAAGGTAGTGGTCGACCAGCACGTCGAGGAGGAAGTGCAGCATCTCGGCCGGTCCCTTCGCGAGGATCTCGGGACGGCGCGGGAGCACCTCGTGCGCGGACGCGACGGAGCGCGTCGTGCCATCGTGGTAGGTGACGATGAACCTCTCCCCCACCAGGATGTCGATCTCACGCAGCGTCACCTTGTCGTCCTGCTCCCAGCGCGCGGAGTGCATGACCACGTATAGGTACGATCCGTAGTTGTCGACCTTGGGCCGGTTGATCTGCTGGACCATGTCCTCGATGGCGAGCGGATGAACCTGCAGCGGGGCCAGCAGCTGTTCGAGCGTGGCCTGCTCCTCGCAGTCGAAGTCGATCCACACCGTGCCGGCGTCGGCCATAGCGAGCTTCACGGCCTCCGCGGGATCCACGGTGGCCGCGCCCGAGGCATCGGCGCGCCAGGCTCGAATCATTCGGCGGTTCCGTGCACGGCGAGGCGGATGGCGATCTGGCAGGTGCGCGCGTGGATCCGCACGGTGTCGAGCACGCGGCGCGCGTAGCCTCCGCCGAGCGTGACGACGCTCGGGATGCCGCGCCGATGACAGCCTTCGAGCACGAGCCGGTCACGCGCCTCGAGTCCTGCGAAGCTCAGCTTCAACGCTCCGAGCTGATCTTCCTCGAACGGATCGGCGCCGGCCTGGTAGAGCACGATGTCGGGGCGGTGCGCCCATACCGACTCCAACCCGTCGGCCAGCTTGCGATTGAACTCCTGGTCGCCGGTTCCGTTCTCGAGCCCGATGTCGAGATCGCTCTTCTCTTTCACCGGATAGAGATTCTCCTGATGGATCGAGAAGGTGAAGACCTTGGGATCGCTGCGGAACAGATGCGCGGTTCCATTGCCTTGATGGAGATCGCAGTCCACCACCGCCGCGCGCACGATCTTCCCGTCGCGCTGGAGCACGCGGACCGCGACCGCGAGGTCGTTGATGTAGCAGAATCCCGAGGCCAGCGCGGCGAACGCGTGATGGAACCCGCCGCCGAGATTCACGCCGGTTCCGCACAGCAGCGCTTCCTGCGCGGCGAGCGTGGTGCCTCCCGCGGCCAGAACGTAAGCGCGCACGATCCCGGCGGTCAGTGGAAGCTCGGAGCATGCGGTGCGCGACGTCCACCGCAGCGCCCGGAGATCGTCGAGATACTCACGGGTGTGGACGAGCTCGAGATCGGCATCGGGAGCCTCGGCCGGCTCGAGAATCTCCTGCTCGCGCAGGTCACCGCTCTCGACCAGGCAGCGCCGGACCCCGGCGAATTTCTCCACCGGAAAGACGTGGGGCCCGATGTCGCAATGGTAGGCCGGCGAGTACACGACCGCAGCGCGTTTCGCCATGGGCGGATGGTGCCACCGGGCCCGGGCCCGCGCAAAGGAGCGTGCCCGCGGGATGCCGCCTCGGGTAGAATCTTCGGTCCGCCATGCGCGCCACTCCCGACTCCGACTCCACGGCCTTCCGCTTCCTCCGTCACCACCTGACCCGGCGTCGCCTCTCGCAGCTCGACCTCCGGCTCAAGCTCGAGCTCGGCCTGCTCGCGGCGCTGATCATGGGTTTCGTGTTCTGGCAGGTCCGCGGCGCCTTCGCCTCGGTCGCCTTCCAGGGCGGAGCGGGCACGGTGGTGAGCGCGCTGGCGATCACGTGGCTCGGGCTGGCGCTGATCAGCGGCGGCTTCGTGGCGGTGCGTCACGCTCACCGCCTGCGCACTCGCCCTCCGGGTCCGGCCTGGCTGTCCCTTCCGGCGAGCGAGCGAGCGCTCGCCCGCCATCTCGCCTGGGACTCGGGCGTGGTCGCTGCCTGGACCGTGGTCCCGGGCGTCGGCATCTGGTGCGCGGCGTGGGGCTACGTTCCATGGACGTGGTCGCTGGCCCTCGTGCTTCCGCTCGCGTTCGTCCTTCTCGGCGCGTGCTGGATGGGCACATGGGTCGGCGAGCGCATCGCCATGCTCGGCGCACGCCGTGCGCCGGGTGTGCATGGACTGGCGGCGGTGCTCTCGGAATCCGGAGCATCGGCGCGCGCGCGTCGCCGCGGTCCCGCGCGATGGACTTCGCGTCCCGGATGGATGGCGCTTTCGCTCAAGGATCTTCGCATCACGCTCCGAGTCGGAAGCGTGCGACGCCACCTCGCCACGTCGCTGCTGTTCTGGATTCTTTCGGCGCTGGCCTGGCGGCTCCCTTCGCCTCCGCACATGAGAGATCTCGAGTGGGTCTCGGCGTTCATCCTGGCGCTGCTGGGATCGGCGGCGCTCGGCGAATGGCTGGTGTCGCTCTCCGGCGCCGATCCGTTTCAGACCTTGCGCAGCCTGCCCGTCGGCCTCGGACAGGTATGGTTCGCTCGCGCCGCGCTCGCGCTCGCGGCCACCGCCGGCCTTCTCACGCTCCACGCGGCGGCCGCGTCGGGGCTCACACCGCACGCGCTGCGACTGTTCCTGGTGTGGGTGGGCGGGGCGACGCTGGCGATCGCCGCACTCGCCGTGAACTACGGCGTGACGCTGTTTCCGCGTGCCGACATCGCCCAGCGCCTGCTCGGTCTCTCGCTCGGCCTGGCGGTGGCCGCGAGCCTCATGATTCCGCTGCTCGGCTGGATCGTGCTGCTCTCGGCGGTGCTGCACTCGGCACGCCGGCTGTCGCGCTGGTCGCGACTCGAGGAGGCCTGATGCTGATCATCCACGAGCTCACGCGGCGCTACGGCGATCTGGTGGCGCTCGATCGAGTGTCGTTCGAGGTCCAGTCCGGCGAGATCGTGGGACTGCTCGGCGCCAACGGAGCGGGCAAGAGCACGCTGCTGAGAACCGCCGCGGGACTGCAGGCGCCGGACGAGGGCCGCGTGGAGGTCGAAGGCATCGATGTGTGGAACGAACCCCAGGCCGCCAAACGGCGCCTGGGCTATGCCGCGGAGGAACCAACCTTCTATGAAGAGCTGTCGGCGGACGAATACCTGGCTTTCATCGCCGTGCTGCGCAACCTCGACCCGGTCTCCGCTCGTCGGCGCGCCCACGAACTTCTCGAGCGCCTCGGGCTCACGGGACGCCGCGACGAGCCCGTCATGCAGTTCTCCCATGGCATGCGCAAGAAGCTCTCCTTCGTGGCCGCCGTGCTCCATCGTCCCGCCGTGCTGCTGTGTGACGAAGCACTCGATGGCTTCGACGCGGCCGGCGCCTTCGAGGCGAAGGCCGAGCTCGGCGCCCTCGCGCGCGACGGCGCCGCGGTGCTCTTCTCCAGTCATGTCACCGAGACCATCGAGCGAGTGTGCGATCGCGCGGTCCTGCTCCATGCCGGACGCGTGGCGCGCCAGCTCTCCCGCTCGGCCTGGGGTGATCCGGCGCCGGGCCCTTCCCCGCTCGAGCGGGAATTCCTCGCGGTCGCGGGAGCGGAGCATTGAGATGAGCCTTCGAAAGATCTTCTTCGCCATCGGCGGTGTTCTGCTCGCGGCCGCCAGCGCCGGCGCCGCGAGCCGGATCGACGACATGGTGGCCACCGCGCGCACGCCCGCCGCACTGCGAGCGACGCTGCTGGACTTCGCGCGCTCCGCTCCCGATTCCGCCACCGCGGACAAGGGCGCCGCCCTGCTCCACGCCGGCTGGAGCTACCAGGAGTCGGGTCGGGCCGACAGCGCGCTGGTCTGTTACGAGCGCGCAGTGGCGGTCCGCGGCAACCGCGAAGACCGCGACGCTTTCGTCGACGCGCTGTTCGACCGCGCGCACGCCGGGGATGCCGCGCGCGCGTTGGAGGTGCTCGGTCCCCGGCTGGCGATGGCCCGCACCACGACCGAGCGCGACATCGCGCAGACCCGTGGTCGTCAGGGCTGGGCCTACTACCTCATGAATCGCGGGGACTCGGCGCTGGCCATCCTGCGCGCCCATCAGCGGCTGCTCCTCGATCCGGTGACACCACGACACCGTGACTGGCGCTACCGCATCGGCCTGGTCGAGCTCGAGCACGGAGAGCCGACGAAGAGCATCGAAGCGCTGTTCCCGCTCGCCATCGAGTCACGCTTCCAGGATCGCGACGTCATGAGCATTCTGCGGGACGCGACGCGCAAGACTCCGCAGGCCGACGGCTTCGCCGACGGCCTGAAGCAGGAGATCCATCGCATCGACGCCCTGGACCGGGAAGCGATCGCCGAGTTCCGCGGCAAACGCATCACCTTCAAGGCCAGCGACGGAATGACGCTGGGCGCCATCGTGATCCCTTCCACGCGCAAGGCTGCGCGCGCGGCCGTCGTGTTGATGGATGCCGAAGAGCTGCCGGACTCCTACGACAGCCTCGCCACCGGCATGACCGCCGCTGGCTATTCGCTCATTCTCGTCGAGCCGCGCGGCTCGGGCTGGTCGGTGTCTCCGGAGTGCCCACTCCCTAGCCTGTGGCGGGGACGCGAGGAGGAAATGCGAAGCCGGGTGGCGCGTGACGTGGCGCCGGCCCTGCGAGCGCTCGCCGCGAACGCGCCCGCCGACACTTCGAGCTGCGTGCTGATCGGCGCCATGAGCTCTTCCGGCATCGCCGCCGAAGCGGCGACGTTGGTGCGCCGCACGCGCGCGCTGGTGCTGTTGTCGCCGAGCCCGACTCGGGTGGAGATGGGACCCATGCGCGCCAAGCTGCAGCAGTCCGGCCTTCCGGTGTTCTTCGAAGTGCCCGCCATGGATTACGACACGGGGCCGGTCGCGCAGACGCTCTACGAGGGCGTGGATCCCCGGACCTCCCGCATCGCGGAGTCCGAGATCGTCGGCTCATCCGCCAAGATCTTCCGCTACGACCGGAGCGCGCTCCCGCGCCTGCTCACCTGGCTCAACGAGAGCTGGAAGCGCCCGGCGTCTTCGACCGCGAAACGCGGCAAGAGCTAGAGCACCCGATCACCCGGATCCCCGGCGGCGTGCCGGCGGCTTTTGCGCCAGCGCGAACGAGAGGCTCTCGAGCTCGACCGACATGTCGACGTTGCGAAGCGCGACCTGCGGCGGCACGAAGAGCTTGCGTGGCGCGAAATTCAGGATGGCGCGCACGCCGACCGCGACCAGCTGATCCGCGACCTCCTGCGCCGCGCTCACCGGCGTGGCGATGACGCCCATGTCCACGCGCTGCTCGGCGGCGTGGGTGGCAATCTCCCGCGTGTCGTGGATGGTCAGCTCGCCGACGCGCTGCCCGACTCGTTGTGGATCGCGATCGAAGACGGCGACGACATCGAATCCCTGCTTGGCGAATCCCCGGTAGGCGAGCAGCGCCGTGCCGACGTTTCCGGCGCCGATGATCGCCACGCGCCAGCGCCGATCGAGTCCCAGGATGCCGCGGATCTCTTCACGCAGATGGGCGACGTTGTAGCCCAGACCGCGCCGGCCGAAGGAGCCGAAGCACGAAAGATCCTTCCTCACTTGCGCCGAGGTGATGCCTTCGCGCTCCGCGAGCCGATGGGAAGAGATGAGGCGCTTGCCCTCGGCTTCGACCTCTTCCAGCACGCGGTAGTAGTGCGAGAGCCGGCGCACCGTGGACTGGGAGATGCGAGCCAGCCGGACTCGCTGCGCCCCTTCCCCTCGGCGTGTGAACCTTTTCACAAAGTGGCTCGGTTCTCCGCCCCGCGGAGTGCCCGCGGGGCGGAATCGGGATCGATCAGGATTCGGCGTCGTCGCCGGCTTCGGCGGGCTCGGCGCCGTTCGTGGCCGCGCTCTCGGCCGAGGCTTCGGTGCTGCCGATGGCGGCTTCCTCGCTCACCACCCGCGTCACGGCGGCGACCGCATCGGGCAGCAGCTCACCGTCGCCCGCCGGCGCCAGATTGACGAGCCGCACGCCCTGGGTGTTGCGGCCCATCACCGAGATCCCCTGCACCGGCATCCGGATCATCTGCCCCTGGCGGGTGATGATCATGAGCTCGTCGCCGTCGACCACTTCCTTCACCGCGACGACGTCGCCGTTCCGATCGGTGGTCTTGATGGTGATGATGCCCTTGCCGCCGCGGTGCGACACGCGGTACTCGGAGATCTCGCTACGCTTGCCGTAACCGTTCTCGGTCACCGTCAGCAGCGTGGCCTGGCGCTTGACCCCGACCATTCCGACCACGCCGTCCTCGGCATCGTCGAGGGTGACCGCCTTCACGCCGTACGCGGTCCTTCCCATGGCGCGCACTTCCTTCTCGTGGAAGCGGATCGCGAGTCCCTTCTTCTTCGCCAGGATGATGTCCTGCGTGCCGTCGGTGATCATGGCCTCGAACAACGCATCGCCCTCTTCGAGGAGCACGGCGTTGATGCCGCCACGGCGCGGATTGCCATAGGCCGAGAGCAGCGTCTTCTTGATCAGCCCCTTGCGGGTCGCGCACACCAGGTAGTGCTGGTCGTCGAACTCCTTCACCGCGACCACCGCCTGTACGCGCTCCTCGCGCGAGAGGCCCTCGAGATGGTTCACCAGCGGCCGGCCGCGCGCCATGCGGCCCGCCTGCTCGATCTCGTGGACCTTGAGCCAGTAGCACCGGCCGCGGTCGGTGAGGAACAACAGATAGCTGTGCGTGCCGGCCACGAACAGGTGCTCGATGTAATCCTCTTCCTTGGTTCGCGCGCCGATGACGCCCTTGCCTCCGCGGCGCTGCGAGCGATACGAGGAGATCTCCTGCCGCTTCACGTAACCGGCGTGGGAGATCGTGATCACCATGTCCTTCTGCTCGATGGTGTCCTCGTACTGAATGTCGCCGGCCTCCGCCACGACTTCCGTCCGCCGATCGTCGCCGTACTTCTCGCGCAGCCGCGCGACCTCGTCCTTGATGATGGCGAGGATCTTCTTCGGGCTGGCGAGGATGCTGCGCAGGGCCTCGATGAGCTGGATGACCTCGAGGTACTCCTGCTCGACCTTGGTGCGCTCGAGGGCGGTGAGCCGTGAGAGCCGCATCTCGAGGATGGCGTTGGCCTGGATCTCCGAGAGCTTGAAGGTGCTCATGAGCCCGGTGCGAGCGGTCTCGACGTCCTTGGACCTGCGGATGAGCGCGATGACCTCGTCGAGGTGGTCGAGCGCGATCTTGAGGCCTTCGAGAATGTGGGCCCGGCGCTCCGCTTCGGCGAGGTCGAACTCCGTGCGGCGCCGCACCACCACCTGGCGATGGCGGACATACTGTTCGACCAGCTGCTTCAGGTTCAGCACCTGCGGCCTCTGATCGACCAAGGCCAGCATGATGGCGCCGAAGGTGCTCTGCAGCGGCGAGTGCACGAAGAGCTGGTTGAGGACGACCTTGGGATTCGCGTCCTTCTTGAGCTCGATGACGATCCTCATGCCTTCGCGGTCGGACTCGTCGCGCAAGTCGCTGATCCCGGAGACGCGGCCGTCTTTCACCAGATCCGCGATCTTCTCGAGCAGCGTCGACTTGTTGACCTGGAACGGAATCTCGGTCGCCACCAGGCTCATGCGGCCCAGTTTTCCTTCCTCGACCTGCACCTTCGCGCGCATCTTGATGAGTCCGCGACCGTTCATGTAGCAGTCGCGAATGCCCTGGGTGCCGTTGATGATGCCGCCGGTCGGGAAGTCGGGACCGCGCACGATCTTCAGCAGATCGGCGATCTCGCATTCCGGCTGATCGATGACGTGGACGATCGCGTCGCAGACCTCGCGCAGGTTGTGCGGAGGGACTTCGGTCGCCATGCCGACGGCGATTCCCGAACAGCCGTTCACCAGCAGATTCGGGAGCACGCCGGGGAGCACCACTGGCTCTTCGCGGGTCTCATCGTAGTTGGGCCGGAAGTCGACGGTGTTCTTCTCGAGGTCCGCCAGCATCTCCGCGGCCAGCGGCGTCAGCCGGGCTTCGGTGTAGCGCATCGCCGCGGGCGCGTCGCCGTCGATCGAGCCGAAGTTTCCCTGCCCGTCCACCAGCGGATAACGCATGACCCACTGCTGGGCGAGACGCACCAGCGTGGGATAGACCACCTGCTCGCCGTGCGGGTGGTAGTTACCCGATGTGTCGCCCGCGATCTTCGCGCACTTTCGGAAGCCACGACCGGGCTGCAGATTCAGGTCGTTCATCGCCACGAGAATGCGGCGCTGAGACGGCTTCAGGCCGTCGCGGACGTCCGGAAGCGCACGCGAGACGATCACCGACATCGAGTAGTCGATGTAGCTGGTCTTCATCTCGGATTCGATCGTGACGTTCACGACCTTGCTGCGATCGTTCAGCGGCATGCGTACGTCCTATGCGGGTCCGGTGGTCTCGAGGCGCCCTCGGGCGCCGAGCTTCCGTCCGCCGGCGGTCCCTGTCCGGCGGCGGTCAGATGTCTTCAGATGTCCAGGTTGCGCACGAAGAGCGCGTTCTCTTCGATGAACTGCCGGCGCGGCTCCACCTGCTCGCCCATGAGAATGGTGAAGATCCGGTCGGCTTCCACGCCGTCCTCGTTCGAGACCCGCAGCAGCGTGCGCGTCTCGGGATCCATCGTGGTCTTCCACAGCTGGTCGGGATTCATTTCGCCCAGGCCCTTGTAGCGCTGGACCATGACGTTTTTCTTCCCGATGCGGGCGATGGCTTCTTCACGCTCCTTGTCGTTGTAGCAGTACACCTCTTCCTTCCCGCTCTTCACCATGAACAGCGGCGGCTGGGCGATGTAGACGTGCCCGGCTTCGACTAGCTTGGTGAACTCGCGGAAGAAGAAGGTCAGCAGCAGGGTGCGGATGTGCGATCCGTCGACGTCCGCGTCGGTCATGATGATGAGCTTGTGATAGCGCAGCTTGGCGACGTCGAAGTCGTCCTTCACGCCCGTCCCGAGCGCCGTGATCAGGTTGCGGATCTCCTCGTTGCTGAGGATCTTGTCCACCCGCGCCTTCTCGACGTTCAGGATCTTGCCGCGGATCGGCA
>Ga0070689_100000914_pt1 | contig 18410 bp, 14 predicted proteins | sample KBSS23HmetaG_FD_64669 | JGI IMG/M metagenome (GOLD analysis project Ga0070689, IMG submission 64669) | Switchgrass rhizosphere microbial communities from Kellogg Biological Station, Michigan, USA - KBS S2-3H metaG | ecosystem: Host-associated > Plants > Roots > Rhizosphere ...
AGAATCGAGATGGGAGTAAGAAAGAGAAAAGCAAGAGGAAAGCTGCCGTAAAAAATTTCGAGCACGAGCGGCACGATGAGTAACATCCACGAGATCCAGAGTTGATTTGTAAGCCACCAGTGCGCGAGCACGTCGCGCACGGAAGGTGCCGGAGACAGGGCTGGGAGCAACTCAGCTCTATCCCCGGCGAATTGGGCAAGTGGCAGCCCCTGTCGGAAGGGCTGCCGTGCTGGGTGAGATGTTTCTCGGCTTTTTGCTGTCATAGAACTTTGCGGCTACGGACCCCGTGCGGAGAGCCCGCGAAGCCAGATGGCCTCTTCGCCGCGCTGTGCCTATTTTCAACTTGTGTGCCGCTGCGAAAAACCGCGAATTAGCGATCCACGCATTCACCTCATTGCATTCTGACGTGTCAGATTGAGAATTTCAGTCAGAATGAGCCACGGATAACACGGATGATTACGGATTTGTGCAAGGATGAATTAAAGTAAACGGCAATCATGCCGGAGCCCGTGGGATACATCGATCTGTTGCGACGAAATCGCAGCTTCAGACAACTGTGGCTTGGGCAGGTTGTCAGCCAGATGGGCGACTGGTTCAACACCATCGCGCTCTACACGATCATTCTCAAACTTACCGGTTCGGGTCGTGACGTCGGTCTGCTTCTGGTTGCGCGTTTTCTACCCAGCTTTTTATTCGGATCGATCTCGGGTGTAGTCGCCGACAGGTTTAGCCGGCAACGAATCATGATCGTTTCGGATCTGCTGCGGGCCGTCGTCGTGCTTGGGTTCCTGTTCGTGCGCCGTCCGGATCAGTTGTGGATCATCTACGTGCTGACCGTCTTCCAGCTAGGACTTTCCACTTTCTTTGAGCCTGCAAAGACAGCCGCGATTCCGTCTATCGTGGAGGATCGCGAACTCGTTGCCGCGAATGCGATCTCTTCGGTGACGTGGTCGGCAATGCTCACGATTGGAGCGGCGATCGGCGGGCTCATCACTGGCTGGTTCGGAACAAACGTCGCCTTCATTCTCGACGCCACAACTTACCTGCTCTCAGCAGCCTTGATCGCCAGCATTCGAGTTCCCAAACGGAGAAAGCGCGAACGACAAAAACTCCGTTTGGGACGACTACTCGGCATCACCGAAACAATCGATGGAATCAGGTACGTAAAGGATCGACCGCGTGTGCTGGCGCTGTTGCTGGTCAAACCAGCCTGGGGACTGGGCGGCGGCATCATGACGTTGCTGGCCGTGTTTGGCGAGCGCATCTTTCCCGTAGGCAAGGATGCTGCGGGCGGAATCGGCGTGCTCTTTGCGGCACGCGGTATTGGCACCGCCGTAGGTCCCATAGTGGCGCGGCGCATATCAGCCGAAAGCGATAGACGCATGCAGGCGTCGATCGGTATCTCTTTTGTGATCGCCGGTATTTTTTACAGTGCGTTTGGCAGCGCGACGAGTTTTGTCTTTGCTCTCGTCGTGCTGGGGATTGCACATTGCGGCGGTAGCATTCTGTGGGTCTTTTCCACGGTGATGCTGCAACGCTCCGTTGAGGATAGTTTTCGCGGACGTGTGTTCGCCGCTGAGTTGGCACTGTTAACATTGACCATGGCCGCATCTAATTACGTCACCGGCGAGCTGCTCGATCGATTTCAGATCTCGCCGCGGATCGTGACTGTTGGGATCGGGATCTTTTTTCTGATCCCGGGCGTCACGTGGTTCCTGACTCAACGTTGGTGGGACCGGGAAGAGCGTCCCGCCGTTAGCCACGGTTTGACACAGATGAAGACAGATTTATGCGAGTCAAAATCGGAGTGATGGGCTCGGCCGCGACTGACAGCGCGCGGCTGGAGACTGGAAACACACTTGTCGCGAAGGCTGAACGCCTCGCGCAAGTCATTGCCGCGAAGGATGTGGTGCTGTTGACGGGGGCGACGACCGGCATCGTTTACGTCGTCGGAAAGACAGCGCACGAGGCTGGAGGTTTTCACATCGGGATCTCGCCGGGAAGTAATGAGCACGAGCACGTCGAAGTGTACAAGTTACCGCTCGATTCCTGCGACACGTTGATCTATACCGGTTTTGGTTTGAAGGGACGAAACGTGGTGCTGGTGCGTTCGTGCGATATCGTGCTGTTTGTAGCGGGCGCGATGGGCTCACTCAACGAGTTCACGATCGCTCACGATGAAGGGAAGATCATCGGGTGTTTGACCGGGACGGGCGGCGTGGCGGATGAGTCTGAGTACCTGGTGCAGCGGTTCGGTAAGCGTGGGATCACGGCGCGGGTGTTTCACAATGAAGATCCTGAGAAGCTCATTGACGATTGCATGAACGCTCTAAAGTGAAAGATGGAAATTGTCGCTCCCTACATGAACCAGCCGATCTGGCAGCAGTGTCAGCCGATCAGGATCGAGCGCTACTGGTCTGGCGAGCCTGCGCCGCCGGCACGTCATGCTGAAGCGAGGATCTGCTGGTCCAGCGAGGCACTGCATGTTCGCTTTGTGTGTGCGCAGCACGAGCCGCTGGTGGTTTCCGAGAATCCGCAGACAGAAAAGAAAACACTCGGACTCTGGGATCGCGATGTCTGTGAGATCTTTCTCGCTCCGGACCCGGCAAATCCTGCGCGATACTTTGAATTCGAGGCAGCGCCTACCGGTGAATGGGTGGACCTGGGAATCACCGTGACACCAACCGGAAGAGAAACTGACTGGGACTTCGCTTCAGGCTTCACCACAACCGCAAAAATCGAGCACGATCAGCTCATAATCGGAATGACGATCCCGTGGAGTGAAGCTATCCCGAAACCCAAGGCAGGAGATCTGTGGCGTGTGAACGTCTTTCGCTGCATTGGTCCGGAAGCGCCCGAACGTTACCTGGCGTGGCTACCAACCAGGACCCCCGAACCCAACTTCCACGTACCTGAAGCGTTCGGGACACTACGCTTCAATCCGTAATCAATCCGCGTTAATCCGCGTTACATACTTCTCAAAACTCACTTTATCCATGTCGCTCATCTCCAGAATACGAGCGCCGATCAAGTACCCGCTCTCATCCTCAAGACTCTCGTACCTGACCGTCGCCACTGTCATCTCGACTGGCCCACTCGGAAGCTCGAGCTTAATGTGCAGCTTGCGATCTGCTCCGGCAAGGTAGTGTTCGCCAATCCGAATCGCGGGAACAACGAGCGCCAGCCCCGTCACACTGACATCAAGCGTGTGCCCATCCAGCTTCGGCAAGCGCCGCCCACCATTCGAACTCACTCGTGGATCCGACAAACTCAAAGTGAAGTTCAGACGCGCGCGCACACGCCGGCTACGACGCCGGTTGCCGATAAAACGGCGTAAATGCGACACGATTCTGCGGGGCAGTTCCGACATCTCGTGAAACCACTACTATTCGCGGACCAATTGAGGAAGGACACGTCGGGAAAACGGTTGGGGGCAACGTCGCCGCAAGGGACATTCTAGAAAACCTGCTCTTACGGACGCAACACTTTAATTTTTTACTACCAGAGGTTTGCCGCCGGCGTCTCCGCTTCGCACTCCGGAAGCATCGAGATAAAAGGAGAGGCGGCCCGTGCGACCGTATTGGGCGGGCTCGGCGGTCGCGTACCAGGATTTGCCGTCAGCCGCGCGGAAGATCTGGAAACGGTAGCCAGTGCTTTCAGTGCCTTCGAGGTCTTTGGGAATGAGGCCGGCGGTGATGAGCTCGGCGCTGTTACCAAACTGGCCGTTGTGGCCCTGACCATAGACCACTTGCGCGAGTGAGATACGCGTCAACATGTCCTGAACGTCGCTGTGATGAGCGTTGATGCGGGCTTCAAAAAAGAACTTCTTGCCCGCTTTCCTGACCATTTCGAGACTTTCCTTGTCGCCGACGACCCAGGCATTGTCGATCTTGATCAGCGCAGCCGTTTCGACTTTCTCTTTCCCTTCGGCATCCAGCACCTTAACGAACACAGTCGCCACGTCGCCGCTAATCTGCTCGCCGCTGATATCGACCTGGGCTGGAATCTTCTCACTCACGGCTACTGCCATCTTTTCGAAGTCAGGCCGCAGATCTTCAAACTCCTGCGCCGAGAGACCTTCAACCGCGGGCCGGTAAATCGATATCCCAAACGCCTCGCGAAACTTCTTTTCCCGCATCATCCGGTAAAACTCGCGCATCGTTTCGGTGGGCGTGCGCTGCGCGGATTGGGCAAATCCAGTCGTCGCAACCGCCAGCAACAAGGCGCAGCAAAGCATTGGGGACCGAGACAGTTTCAAGATGGTGACCTCAAGTTAGCTCACGCAAAGGCGCAAAGGGGCTTTCTTTGCTACCTTTGCGCCTTTGCGTGAAAACGTCGCCTACGTTCGCCGGCGTTTCGGCGCAAGTAAAACTTCACGACCGACGAGGTAAAGAATAATCATCAGCACGAGGAACGGCAGCATCGACAGCAAGTCGGCCCACGGACCCGCAAAGAACGGGTTGTGGTCGCGGGACCAGTGTTCGACCAAATCGCTCTGCTCTTTCCAGAGACCCGCGAAGAACGCAATGAACACTGCCGCCAACGCGCCGCCCGCGATGTAACCCGAGGCCATCAGCACGCCGGGGCTCTTGTCAGTCTCGGCCACGAATTCCTCTTCCGTCAATTCTTTATTCCGGAATTTGACTCGCAGGTACTTATCAACCAGCCAGCGAATCATTCCGCCGAGAAAAATCGGGCTCGACGACGACAGTGGCAGATACACACCAACGGCAAACGCGAGTGACGGAATGCCTGACATCTCGAGCACGATCGAGATCATCACGCCCAGCAGCACCAACCCCCACGGCAACTGCTGATTGAGAATGCCCTTGATGATGTAGGACATCAGCGTGGCCTTCGGCGCGTCATACTTCGTAACTGACGAACCATCAGGCGCAATGCGGTGCGTGCCATTGATTCCCGGATCGACATGGTAGACCGGTACGCCCTGAGCGTTGACGAGGTATTTCCCCGGAGGGCCATCCCGCTCATCGATCTTGTGCCAGGTGGCGTAAGAGTTGTTATCGGGAACGGGCAGTCCACCTTTTACTTTTTCGGGCGGTCCAAGATTCGAGGTGTCGGCGCGCAGCGTCGCCGGGAAGTTGCGTTCGACTCTCTGCACGATTTTGCCTGACTGGTCTACCAGATACTCTCCCGGTTCAAGCCCACCAACCAGCGTCACGGCACCCGCCTCGTTCTTCAGTAACCTGTAACTTCCGCCACCAGCCGGCTGCAACGTTTCGTTAAAAGGCGGCAGCGCAGCCAAAGCAGCACTGTCGACTTGCGGTCCATTGTTCATCACTCTAAAAGTGGTTTGCGGTACGTAAACTGTGCTCTGGTCGTTTAGCCGGAGGAGAATCGGTCCCAGGATCAAAGCTGAAGCAAGCGCGCCGACGAGAATCGCGATCTGCTGGTACTTAGGCGTGGCGCCTACCAGGAATCCCGTCTTGAGGTCCTGAGAAGTGGTGCCGCCGTTGGAAGCAGCGATACAGACGATGCCGCCAATCGAAAGCGCCGTCACGTAGTAACTCGGCCCACTCCAACCGACGATGAGAAAGATCAGGCACGTCAGCAGCAGTGTCGCGACAGTCATTCCTGAAATCGGGTTTGACGACGATCCGATCTCACCAGTCAAACGCGACGAGACGGTCACAAACAGAAATCCGAACGCGATGATGAGTAGCGCGCCGAGTATGTTGAACTGGAGGTGCAACTGCGGCAGGATCATGATCATCGCGATCAGCGCCAGCACGCCACCTACAACCACTTTCATCGACAGGTCCTGATCCGTGCGCGGAACGTTAGCCGAGCCGGCTTGTCCACCGCGAAGATCGCTGAGTCCACCCTTCAAGCCATGCCAGATAGTTGGCAGCGATCTAAACAGACTGATGATGCCGCCCGCTGCTACTGCGCCGGCGCCAATGTAAAGCACGTACGCGCCGCGAATCGCATCAGGCTCCATTTCACTGATGGGGACAGTGCCCGGCGGGAGTGCAGTCGTCATACCCTCGCCAAAGAATTTAATCGCGGGAATCAGCACGAGGTAAGCAAGCACGCCGCCCGCACACATGATCGATGCGATGCGTGGTCCAATGATGTAGCCTACGCCCAGCAGTGCCGGTGAAATTTCCGCGGAAAGCGAGCCGGCTTTAAAGGGCGCGCCAAAAACTTTGCTTGGTACGTCTTTCCAGCCCTTCAGCGCCGCCATTGCAACTTGATAGACCAGGCCGATTCCGAATCCGGTGAAGATCGTCTTGGCGCCCGACATCGCATCCTCGGAGTCAGCCGCCTTCGCCTTGTAAATAGGATCCGCGGCCGCGCGCGACTCATCGGAGGCGCCTGCTTTCAAAACTTCCGCGCAAGCCGTGCCTTCGGGATACTTCAAGACTCCGTGTTGTTGCACAATGAGTGCACGGCGCAGCGGAATCATCATCAGGATTCCGAGTAGTCCGCCCATCGTTGCGACGAGCATCACGCGCGTGAATTCAAGGTCGAAACCAAGAATCATGATTGCGGGCATGGTCACGCCGACGCCGAAAGCAATCGACTCGCCGGCCGAACCGGCAGTCTGCACGATGTTGTTCTCGAGAATGGTAGCGTCTCGCACTCCAATCTTGCCGAGCAAACGAAACAGACTGATCGAGATCACGGCGACGGGTATGGACGCACTCACGGTCAGTCCCACTTTCAGGACCAGCCATAACGACGAGGCGCCGAAGACCATCCCGAGCAGGGTGCCGATGATTAGCGGGAGTGCAGTGAGCTCGCGAACATGAACGTTGGCCGGGATGTATGGCCGGAACGTGGCGAGTAAAGGGTTATCAACAGGCTGAGCAGCCTTGACTCCGACAGTATCCGGAAACTCATTTGCACCGACGCTTTCAGAAGACATCCGGTTTGACCTCCAACAAGTTTTGAAAAACGGGGAGTAGCGCAGGGGACTGGAAACGCCGTTACTTTACACGGGCGGCTCACCCCTCGGCAAGCTGGTTTACGGCCTTGAATACAGTCTTTTTGAACCTCAAGATGCGTCTAGAGGTTGCCTTGCCAGGGGACTCTTAACCACAAAGGCACTAAGACACAAAATTTCATTCTAAAGTTTGTGTCTTAGTGCCTTTGTGGTTGGTATTCCGGTAAACTGCCGAAACCTATGCGTACCCGAATCGCTACACTGTTTCTTCTTATATTCGTCTCGTTTGCCCCGTCCACAATTGCTCAAACAAAGATCCCCAAGCCGGAAGAAGTTCTCGGCTTCACACCGGGCGACGACCGCAAACTCGCCTCGTGGAACCAGGTAGTCGACTATTTCGAGCAGCTGGATCGCGCCAGCGACCGGGTGAAGTTTGAAACACTCGGCCAGACCTCGATGAACAAGCCGTTCGTGATGGCGACCATTAGCTCACCCGCGAATCTCGCGCGACTGGATGAGCTCAAAGAAATCCAGGATCAACTCGCAAATCCACGCACACTGGGACCACTCGCTACGCGTGATCGCAAGGCAGCAGAACTGATTCGCCAGGGCAAAACCATCGTCCTGATTACTTGCGGAATTCACTCAACCGAAGTCGGGTCATATCTATCGAGCATGCTGATCGCCCACCGGCTCGCTTCGTCAACCGACGCGGACATTCAAAAAATTCTCGACAACACAATCATCCTGCTGGTCCCATCACTAAATCCTGATGGCGTCGACATCGTCAAAAACTGGTACGACAAAACTCTCGGCACACCGTTCGAAGGCACCGATCCTCCCGAGCTCTATCACAAGTACACCGGACACGATAATAACCGCGACTGGTACGCCTTCACGCAAGTCGAGACGCAACTCACTGTCGACAAGATTCACAACGTCTGGCATCCGCAGATCGTCCACGACATACACCAGCAGGGCGCATTCGGATCGCGACTGTTCCTGCCGCCATACATGGCGCCGGTTGAGCCCAACGTGCCGAAACCGATCGTGCAGGCCTACACAGAGCTCGGAAACTTTATGGCCGCCGAGATGCGCGCCAAAGGCTTTCAGGGAATCACGACCAACTCAACGTACGATGCGTGGACTCCGGCGCGCGCGTATTCACACTACCACGCCGGCGCGCGCATGTTGTCTGAAACTGCGTCCGCGAGAATCGCTTCGCCGATCACGTTGAAGTTTGACGAGCTCCGTTCGCGCGAAGGTTACGATCCGCAGAAAGAGTCGCCGCAGTTTGGACCGGTGTGGCGTGGCGGTGAGTGGCACTTGAGTGACATCACTAAGTACATGACGACTGCTGCGTTTCTCCTGTTGGACCATGCAGCGCAGAATCGTGAGCAGTGGTTGCGACGTTTCTATGCTGTTGGTAAAGAGGCGGTGCGTCCGCGCCGGCCCGGTGAGCTTTTCGGCTTCCTGATCGAACCTGGGAACAACACTCAAGCGCTGCTCAACATTCTCAACCGGGGTGGTGTGGTAGTTGAGCCACCTCAACCGGGTTTTAAGATTGGGAATCGCGAGCTCCCGGAGGGAACGCGGTTAATCCGCATGGATCAGCCTTATGCTGGTTTCGCAAAGACACTGCTGGAAGTACAACGTTATCCGAATCTGCGGGACGCCGAGGGCCATCCAATCGCTCCTTACGATGTAACTGCACATACATTGCCGCTGTTGATGGGTGTTGTAGTTCATCCGGTTAAGGCCCCTTTCCGATTTCCGCGAACCACGCCTGAGATCGTTGGAGTTATACGTAATCCATCGCCAGTTAAGCTGGCTGAGCTGCCGGCCATCTATCGCTCATCAGTGCCAGGCAATGACGAAGGTTGGACCAGGTGGATCATGGATTCGAAGTCCATCGATTACGGCGTGCTCACGGACAAAGAACTGCGCGCAGGCATTACCATCTTCAAGCCCTCTCCAAGCGTTACCGGAAAGTACTACGTGATCCTGATTCCGGATCAACCAGCTCGCACGCTGCTCGAAGGTTATCGTTCGGGCGCAATGCCACCGGAATACACTGGTGGTCTCGGACCGGAAGGAGTCAGGCACCTGCGCGACTTTGTCGAGACCGGGGGCACGCTCGTCTTTCTGAATCGCGCTTCAAACTTCGCGATCGAGCAGTTCAAACTACCTTTGCGCAACGTTGTCGCCGGACTGCCGCGAACGGATTTTTATGTGCCTGGATCGATACTGCGCATCGAGCTCGACACATCGCATCCGATTGCGAGTGGAATGCCTAAAGAGACGATTGCGTGGGCGGAGGATTCGCCGGTCTTTGAAGTGGTTGACGATCCGAACGCAACTGTGCCGGCATCGAACGTGCGCGTAATCGCGTCGTATTCCGCCGGCAAAGATCCGCTGCTCTCAGGCTGGTTACTCGGAGGTGATTTGATTAAAGGCAAAGCTGCGCTCGTCGAGGTGAAGATGGGCAAAGGGCGCGTAATTCTCTTCGGCTTCCGCCCTCAGTACCGCGCTCAATCCCTGGCGACTTACTCGTTATTCTTTAACGCCTTAAGTTCCAGATGAGGTTTAGCCACAGATTTCACAGATTATCCGTCTTTTTCAGCGTAAATCTGTGGCCTTGAACTTTTCCTCTCTTCAGGCGTATAAATGCATTAAGACCTCTATGGTCACCCTTCTTACCAGTTTGGTTTTAGCCTTCGGTTTAGTCATAATCGCCATCTATATCTGGCAAAAAGCCTCGACTAACTCGCAGCAACCGGAGTTGCCGCCGCCACTGCCAAGCACCTTATTCCCGGATTTCCGCGTTAATGAACTTATAGCTCCGCCGGAAAATCGAACTCCCGAAGCGGAACCTACAGTAACCAAAGAGATGTTCGAGCAGGCGATCCAAGCAATTCGCGAGTTCCAGAAAACGCCTAACAGAAACTCGACGGCAAAACTGCTGCATGCCGCGGCTCTTTCAGACAATGCGAAGAATTACGAAAGAGCTATCGAGCTCGTGCTCCTGTCGTGGCGAGACGGCAGCCTGGCCGATCTCTCGGCGAAAGATCTTCAGTCGTTGTTCAACAGTGAATACTGGGTGCTGTCGTCGCGCACCCGAACGTCGGGCGCTGGCTTCGTTCTAAAAGAAACTCTTTCCAGCGCAAACCGCGAGCTTCAACTTGCAAACAACCCAATCTAACCATCAACTGCCTCCAGTTGAACTTTGAAAGAGACATGCCATGCAAAATTTTGATATCGCATCTGTAGTACCGCTGCTCGTCATCGGTTTTGTCGTTCTGATCTTCCTCATCATTATCGCGAAGCGCTTTTGGATAAACGTTGGCGCGCGTGAAATCGCGATCAAAGAACGAAGGTATGTGGGCGCAAAAATGCCACCGGGAAGAGTGGTGGCCACCGAAGGAGAAATTGGTATTCAAGCCGACGTGCTGAAGCCGGGCTTGCACTTCATCAAGTTCCCGTTTGAAAAGGTCGTGCGCAAAGTACCGCTGATTGAGATTGGCGCCGACGAGATGGGCATCATCGAAGCAGTCGACGGCGAACCGATGCCGCCAGGTCGTATCTTCGCACCCGATCGTGCCCAGAATGCTCACAACAACTTTCAGGATCCGATCGCGTTCATCAAACGCGGCGGCGTCAAGGGTATTCAACTCCGTACGGTTCCACCGGGTCTGTGGCCCATCCATCCTTACCTGTTCCGCGTTTCAGTAGCCAAAGCTACACTGGTACCACAAGGTAAAGTTGGCGTTGTGACAGCCGCTGACGGTGGTCCACTCGATCCGGGTCGCCTGCTTGGCAAAGCGATCTCTGACCATCGCAATTTCCAGGACGCCGAACAGTTCATCGCATCAGGCGGACAAAAGGGACCGCAAGTCGACATCCTGACACCGGGTGTTTACCGCATCCTGACGCAGTCCGGATCACTCGAAGGTTCCAGTGAAAGCAAGCCGGGGCTCTTCAACGTTCGCCTCTTCGATGCGACAGTGATTAATGAGAACCAGATTGGACTTGTCGAAGCGTTGGATGGCGCGCAGTTGAACCCACGCGACTACGTCGCCGAATCATTTGCGGGCCATGACAATTTCCAGGATGGACATGAGTTCATCGGCAATGGCGGGCAGCGTGGTCCACAAAAAGACATCCTGCTGCCGGGAACTTATTACATCAATCCGCTGCTGTTCAAAGTCATTCCTGAAACAGCCAAGGAAATTAAGCCGGGCGAAGTCGCCGTGGTTGTCTCAAACGTCGGCAAGGATCCTTCAGAAGAGGTCCGGCGTGAGATGGCGCAGAAGGTTCGCCAGCGAATGGAACGCGAGGAGCAGGAACAAGTGAAGGAGTCGGCAGCGCGTTTGGACGCGATGGACGACAAACGTAGCGTCGAAGAGATCAAAGCTGATCTAATGACTGGCGATCCGGCCGATCGGCGACTCGACGAAGGCGCGCACGAAGCCTACGTAGTTCCCGAAGGTTATCGCGGCATTCAGGAGGCGGTGGTTGGCCCGGGACGTTACTACGTCAATACCCTGGCAATCAGCCCGATCGTGATTCCCACCACAAACCAGACGGTGGAATGGACGGCAGGCGAAGTTGCCAACACGTTCAATCCATTCGAGGTGATCTCGAAAGACGGTTTCACAATGCAACTGGAAGTTCGCGTGGTCTTTCGCGTGAAGCCCGAAGACGCGCCGTTCATGGTGGCCAAGATCGGCGGCATCGAGCGGTTAATCCAAAACGTGATGCATCCGCTCATCGACTCGATCTTCCGCAACCAGGCGTCTGAATCGTCGGCGATGGCGTACCTGCAAAACCGGCACGAAGAGCAGGAACGCGCCGAAGCTCGTGTAAGAGCGCACTTGCTGAAGTACCACGTCGACGTAGTAAACGTGCTCATATGTCACATTCATCTGCCGGAAGAGCTGATGAAGACTCAGACCGAGAAGATACTCGCCGAGCAGCGTCAGAACATGTACAACGCTCAGCGTGAGGCGGAAGAGAAACGCATTCAGCTCGAGAAGACCAAGTCGCAGGCTGACAACCAGAAAGATCTCATGGCCGCAACGGTGGGCGTGGAGATCGCGAGCAAACGCGCCGAGCAGCGCAAGGCGGAAGGCGAGGGCGAGGCCCACTACATTCAGCAAACCGGCCGCGCCGAAGCTGAGAAGGTACGCTTGATGGGTGAGGCGCAGGGTGTCGCTTATCGCGAACAGGTCAATGCACTTGGCGCACAAGGTGTAGCGCTGGTTGAGACGTTGAAGGTGATCGGCGAGAAGGGTGTTCGCATCACTCCTGACGTGATGGCGACTGGCGGCGGAAACGGTGAGGGCGGTGGTATCGGTACGTTGCTGTTACTCAACCTTTTCCGAGACCGGCTGAACATGCCATCTTCGAACGGCGAGAAAGTAACCAGTAAGTAAGTACATAAGCCACGGATTACACGGATAAAATCCGGATTTCTATCCGTGTTAATCCGTGGCCTATTTCTCGAGATACATCTGCGCGGCCATCTTGGTCAGCTTCCAAACCCTGGACCACGCGATTCGACTCTCACCGTTCTCGCGGCCGGTCAGCTTGTCGAAGATCAGCTTCCGGAACAACCGGCCTTCGCGCCTGAGCATGAACTCTCTCGCAAACGGTTTTGCTGTCTCAAAGAAACTGAACCCCGGATCGGTAACCACGCCGATGCCTTCGAGCGTCATCAGCGCGCGCATGATGTATGTGAAGTTTGACGGCAGCCGGAACGGATACTCGTAAATCACTTCCGCGAGATCGTAAGTCAACTCCTTGAAGTTCACTTCTCCAAGCCTGAGGTTGAGATAGTGTGTGAAGAGACTCTCCACCACCGGGCGCACTGTCTCCGGATCGACTCCGGGCTTGAGAAAATTCAGATTGATGATGTCCTGGCCCAACCCCTTCACGTCACGAGCAACCACGTGGAAGAACGCATCGATCATCTGCGACTGAAGTTTCGAACTGATCCGCCCCACCATTCCGAAATCGAAGAACGCGAGATGCCCGCTATCCATCACAAGCAGATTGCCGGGATGTGGATCGGCGTGAAAGAACCCGTCTTCAAGTAGTTGCTTGAGATAGGTGCGAATCAGGAGGCGGTTAACTTTAACCGGCGATATGCGATTCGCTCGCAAGCCTTCAAGGTCGACCACCTTCGTACCGCGAATAAAATCGAGCGTGAGCACGCGCGTGTTTGTGTGCGACCAGTAGATCTTCGGGACACGAACCGCGCGCCACGTGCGGAAGTTGTAGCGAAACCTGTCGGCATTACGTCCTTCTTTGACGTAATCCATCTCCTCAAAGATGGTGGCGTGAAACTCGCGCAGCATTCCTTCCCAATCGGCGTTCTCATTCGCACGCGGAAAGAAACGATTCGTCAGCTTCACGAGACGAAACAGGATCGCGACGTCAATCGAGATGGTTGACTCGAGGTTTGGACGCTGAACTTTGACCGCGACTTCTTCTCCAGTAGCGAGACGCGCACGATAGACCTGTCCGAGTGACGCAGCCGCAATCGGTTCGGAGTCGATCTCTGCGTATGCTTCATGAAGACTGCGACCCAGTTCTGATTCAACGATTGCAAAAGCTTCGTCGGTCGGAAATGCCGGTACCTGGTCCTGAAGCGTGGCGAGTTCCTTAACGTATGCCAGCGGCAACAGATCGGCACGCGTGCCCAGCGCCTGGCCGATCTTGATGAACGTTGGACCAAGATCGATTAGTGACTCACGCATCCATACAGCCTGCTTCTCGAGTCGCGCCTGTTTCCGCTCCGAGCCTTCGGCACCACGAAAGATTGCATAGCGCAACATGCGAATGAATCGATCCAACGCGACGAAGAGCTGCGCGTTGAACCAGGCCTTGAACTGCGCCGATCGTCCCTTTTGTCGCGCGAGATCTCGCAGTCGCACAACCCCGCGGCGGTTGAAGTCAGCCCGTACGTCGTACGTATCGAGAAACAGGTAAAGCGAGAAGAGTCCCAACACACGCGCGACTCGCGCCGCACGCAACCAGCCACGTAAGCCACGCCCGGCGAGCAGTTCGTTGACCTTCTCTTCCGTCAACGGCTCGACCGGCTGCTTCGGCTGAGGCTGCGGCACGCTGTCCGCCAGACCATTTCCGTTAGTTTCTGTTTTCTTAACTAGTGCTAAATTCGGAGTCATTTTTATATCACTGACAGCATGTGCTTCGTGCCGGCGCGCTCGAAATAACTGTTCGCTCGATCTACGTCTCTCGCTATCTGGGTTTTTAACTGCTCGATCCCGCTAAACTTCCGCTCGTCGCGAAGGCGATACAGAAAACGCACGCGTACCACATCGCCGTAAAGATCGCCGTCCCAGTTCATTACGAAGGTCTCCACTGAAGGTTCCGTGGCATCCGCGAACGTCGGTCTCAAGCCTACATTTGTAACACTGCGACGCCATTGTCCCTCAATCAACGTCCCGGTCACATACACACCGTTCCTGGGTATGACGCGGTTCTGTGGGTGCAGGTTGGCTGTTGGAAAACCAAGCTTGTGGCCCCTTTCTGCACCCCGATCGACCTGTCCTTCAACACCGTAAGGACGACCCAACATGCGTCGCGCCAGGTTCACGTTGCCGTTGGCGAGTAGTTGCCGGATCTTACTCGAGCTTACACGCGAGCCGCGCAGTTTAACCTCCGGCACTTCACCGGCGACAAAGCCGAGCTCGGTGCTCATGCGTTTCAGCAGCTCGATGTTCCCTTCACGGTCGTGGCCGAAAGCGAAACCTTTGCCGAGATAAACTTCCTTTGCGTGCAGACGATCGATCACGACGTCTTTCAGAAAGTCCTCGGCACGAATCTCTGAAAACTCTTTCGTGAATCGCACCACGATCGTTTGCTCTATTCCCAGCACGCCAAAGCCTTCGACCTTCTGATCGAAAGTTTGCAGTAACGGCGGCGCGGATTCAGGGTGCAACACGGCACGCGGATGAGGATCGAATGTGATCACTGTCGGCACCGCGCCCGCAGCCCGCGCCTGGTCGACCACGGTGCGCATGATCAACTGGTGCCCGAGGTGCAGTCCGTCAAACACGCCGAGCGTGAGCACTGTCGGCCGTTGAATCTCTGCGTTGTCAGTTCCGTGAAAGAGACGCATTTTTAGATTGCTTCGACTACCAGTCCGTCGTAAGCAAACTCGACGCCTGCGGGTAGTCTCGCTGAATCGCGCGCGTGCTTGATGTCGTGAGCGATATGAGTAAAGAAAGTTCGTCGCGGCTTTAATTGATCGACGTACGCGAGCGCTTTATCGACCCACAAATGCGTTGGGTGTTCCCTGAAGCGCAAGCAGTCAAGCACCAGCACGTCCAAATCTCTCAGCGCGTCCATTGTGGCGCGCGGGATCTCGCTGAGATCCGTCAAGTAAGCAAAGTCGTTGAAACGATAAGCCATCACCGGTAGGCGACCATGGATCACTTCGAGCGGCGTTATCTGCAATTCGCTTCCGAGACAGAAGCTCGCGCCGGGCATAACGATATTCGGAATCACTTCCGGCAAACCGCCACCGAAGTGTGAAGGCTCGAAGATGTACTTGAAGATACGTTTGATATCCACCCAGGCACGTTCATTCGCGCAGACACTCAGCGCTCCAAAACGAAAGTTCAGCGGCCGGATATCGTCGAGACCAAAAACGTGATCGGCATGACAGTGAGTGATGAGAACTGCGTCGAGAGTTTTCAATCCGAAGCGCAACGCCTGTTGTCGAAAATCGGCAGACGTATCGACGAGCACAGTGCGCCCCGCGTGTTCGATGATAATTGAAACTCTCAGACGATTGTCGCGAGGATCGTCCGACGTGCAGGTCTCACATTCACAGCCGATTGACGGGACTCCGGTGGAGGTTCCAGTACCTAAAAAGGTGAGCTTCATCTCCCCCCGGTGATATCACTGCCCGTAAACCGTCCGGGTTGCTGCGGCGAGTTGACCAGCGAAACGTATTGCATCCGCAGATCGGCGAGCAATCCCTCGAGCATTCGCTTCTCCTGAGGCGTCAGGTTTCCCGTGGTCTTCTTTTGCAGCATGCCGAGAACATCGATCCAGTGCTTGCCCAGTTCGACGTCGACCTCGCGCTGATGCGTCACCGGATGCTCCATCATCCCGAGCGCGGAAGCGGCGTTGGAGGCGATGGACATCATAAAGCTCACGAAGCTCGTGGGATCGCGCGCGTCCGCCAGATCGGCTTCGGTGAACTCTTCCTCAGCCTCTGGCGCGGTTTCAGTCGCGGCTGGCGCGGCTGGCGGCACTTCGGGCGCCGGCTCTGCTTGTGCTGCTGTTTGTGGTTCGGCAACCGCAGCGGATGCGGCCGCAGCCTCCTCTTCAGGCGATAGTTCTCGGGGACTACCATCCGGGTTGAACGGACGCCTGTCAGTAACTTTGAAAGTGGGTTGTTCCTCTTGCATGTGATTATTAAACCACAAAGACCTAAAGGCACGAAAACTGCCAAAGAAAGTTCGTGGCAGAGCTCGTGTCTTGGTGACTTTGTGGTTAATGTCTCGGCAATTTAGACTACTCCCATGCCTGCAACTTTTAACGATTTAATAAACCTGATGGATCGACTGCGCTCGCCAAACGGCTGCCCATGGGATCGCGAACAGACCTATGCCACGCTCGCGCCGATGCTTCTCGAAGAGGCTTACGAAGCCTTCGAAGCTGTCGAAGAGGCGCGCGAAGGACGGCCGGCGGAATTGTGCGACGAGCTCGGCGATCTGCTTTTTCAGATAGTGTTCTATGCACAGGTCGCGAAGGAACGCGGCGAGTTCACGATCGACGACGTAACTACTGCCATTCACGACAAGATGGTGCGTCGTCACCCGCACGTCTTCGGCGACGTCACCGCAAACGACGCGGCGACAGTGTTACTGAACTGGGAAACGATGAAGGCCGAGGAGCGGCGCGCGGCTGGGAAAACTGAGAATGCGCACACGTCGCTGCTAACTGGCGTCTCGTCGAAAGCACCGGCATTGATGGAAGCGCATCAATTATCGACGAAGGCCGCGCGCGTCGGTTTCGACTGGAAATCTGTCGACGATATTTTTGACAAGCTCCAGGAAGAGATTGAAGAACTGCGCACCGCGATCAAGGAGCACGCGTCGCTCCAGGACGAAGCGAATCATGCACGCGTGCGGGAAGAGATGGGCGATCTGCTGTTCGCAGCTACTAACATCGCGCGGCACATGCAGGTTGAACCGGAAGCCGCGTTGAAGTTAATGAACCGCAAGTTCCGGCAACGCTTTGAATACATCGAGAATGCGCTGCACGACCGTGGGCAGGCGTTTGATCAAACGTCGATTGAAGAATTGGAAGAGCTTTGGCAGGAAGCGAAAAAGAAATAGGTCCTATAAGACGTATAAGTCCTATAGGACCTATTACTGGTTAATCGTTGATCCGGACCGAGCGCATGATCGTGTTGAACGCAGTCTCGAAGTTGCGTTCGCTCTGCGGCGCGACGGCAATCATGTAGAACAGTTGCCCGTCGCGTAGCTGAGTCGTAATCACTCGCACGATCTCCGGACGTCCCGTCGCTTCGTTTCTGTTGCTGAGCGTCGCGAACAGCGCGTTACGACCTGATAAAGTGGTGCGCTGGTATCCGCCACTCATGCGCAAGTTGTTATTTCCCTGCGCCAGGCCGTTGACAAGCTCTTCAGTGGCGCTTTGTAAGTTGCGATTGTTCGTCTGAGACACACCGAAACTGGCGCCATGCGTGAAAACCGCCTGGCCGTTGTATTGGCCGTAGGCGCCTTCCGGCACGAACCATATCGTGCTCTGATCGTTAATCTGCCGCCAGTTATTTGGCACGCTCACCTGCACGCCACCATTGAAAATGTTGTAACTCTGGTAACGCGATGAAGGATATTCAACGCGTCCGCTGGGCGGATTGTTTGGATAGTTACCGGTGTTTTCACCGGTCGGATAACGCTGACCGCTACGCTGGATCTCAGCCATCGTAGGAGCTGACTGGTAACCACGCAGTCGCGACTGGATGCGAGCAAACTCACGCGAGTCGTTTCCCGATGGGTTAACCCGCAGATACTGAGCCTCACGGTTGATACGCGCATAACGATCGCTCGGACTCGGGTGGTCGCTCAAGAACCCACCGCCGCTGGCGCCTTGCTGTTCGAGAGTTTGAAACATCCTCGCCAGATCGCGTGGATCGTAACCAGCCCGGGCCATGATCTGCGCACCCAGAATGTCTGCCTCAGTTTCGTATTCACGACTGAACTTCAGCAGGTAGACTGCAAAAGGCGCCTGCGCGAGTTGGCCCACGCCCGGTCCACCAAAGATCGTTCCGGCAATTCCAGCGATGCCGGCAAGCACACCGTACTTCTGCCCTTTGGTAGCCTGAGCGGTACCATGCCGCAACGCTACGTGACTGATCTCGTGGGCCATCACGCCCGCCATCTCGCCTTCAGTGCGCGCGGCTTCGATCATGCCGCGGTTCACGTACATTGGACCA
>Ga0070689_100000916_pt1 | contig 18403 bp, 17 predicted proteins | sample KBSS23HmetaG_FD_64669 | JGI IMG/M metagenome (GOLD analysis project Ga0070689, IMG submission 64669) | Switchgrass rhizosphere microbial communities from Kellogg Biological Station, Michigan, USA - KBS S2-3H metaG | ecosystem: Host-associated > Plants > Roots > Rhizosphere ...
GCCATGTGCGGGCGGAACGATCCCGGGCCGAGCGCGAATGACTGGAGGACGATCGCGGCGGCCCCGCGGATCTCCTGCGACAGCGCGTTCAGGAGGTGTTCGACGCCCACCGTGCCCCCCTGCGCCTCCTTCTCTGCGCGCGCGAGCAGGTCGAGCATCGCCTGCGACAGGTACGCGAGCCCGCCGGTCGTTTTCCCGATCCGCGAGAGCGCCCCCTCCGCCTCCACCGCCACGTCGGCCGGGTCGGCCCCCGCGCGCTTGAAGACCTCGGCCGCGCCGCGATCGCGGTCGATCGCGCGCGTGAGGAGGTGGATCGGCTCGACCTGAGCGTGTTTTCGCTCGTCGGCGAGGGACTGCGCCCCGGCGACGAGCGCCTTGGCGTCGGGGGTGTAACGTTCGAGGTGGATCGTCTGCTCGGCGGGCATGGGGTGTCGGGGCGAAAGGCTATCACTGCGGAAAGCGGGCGCGCATTCCGGCGGGCGGGCATTCCTCGCCGGCGTGATTAAAGTGAGAGCCGGCTCCGCCGCGGCACGGCGACGGCGGGGAACCGAAGCAGAAAGGGTCGAGACGAGAATGGACGTCAAGGTCTACACCACGAATCGATGCAGCTACTGCGTCCGGGCGAAGGCGCTCCTTACCCAGCGCAACATCCCGTTCGAGGAGATCGACGTGACCGGCGACGACGAGAAGCGCGCCTGGCTCGTCGAGACGACGGGCCGCCGCACCGTCCCGCAGATTTTCCTCGACGGTGAGTCGATCGGCGGGTCCGACGAGCTTCACGCGATGGATCGCTCCGGCGAGCTCGCGAAGCGCGTCGCTGCCAGCGCGGCCAGCTAGACCAACAACAACTAACCCGCGGCGGTCGCGAGGGCGTCGACGAGCCGCGGGATGTCGCGCTCCGCGACGGAGCAGAGGCCGACGCGGAGCGCGCCCTGGGTGGGGACGACGAAGACGCCGCGCTCGCGCATCTCGGCGGCGCGCTTCGCCGCCTCGCCGCGCGGGAACACGGTGACGAAGAAGCCCCCCTCGTAGCGCGGGTAGCGGATGCCGCGCGGCGCGGCGAGCGCGTTGAACGCGTCGGTGCGCGCGCGGAGCAGCTTCACGAGATCGGCGCGCTCCGCGTCGCACGCCTTCGCGAGCGCGGGGTCGGTGAGGAGGCGGGTCACGGCGCGCTGCCCGCCGCGCACGCAGTTCGACCACGTGCCGCGCGACGAATAGCTGAGCGCCGCCTGGAGCTGCGCGCGCTGCTTCGCGTCGGGGACGCACGCGACGAGCGCGCCCACGCGGAGGCCGTAGTGCGTGAACGTCTTCGACGCGCTCCACGCGAAGAGGAGGCACACCTTGCCGAGCAGCGGGACGAGCTCGCGCAGGAAGGTGCGGCGATCGCGCGGCGCGTACGCGTAGTACGCCGCGTCGACGAGCAGCGTGATCGGCGCGCGCTCGCCGAGCGCGGCGAGCTTCTCCGCCACCGTGCGCCACTCCTCCGCGCGCATCGAGTACCCCGTCGGGTTGTTGCACGGGTCGTTCACGAAGAGGAGCGCGCGCCCCTGGGTGAGGATCTGCGCCTCGAGCCCGAGCTCCATCGCCGGCACGTCGATCGTCCCGTCGGGGCCGAACATCGAGAACGTGGCGAGCGAGCGGTCCGCCTCGTCGGCGATCGTTTGATAAGGGCCCCAGAAGTAGCTCGTCGTGAGGAGCGCCTGCCGCGGCTCGAGGAAGTTGACGATCGCGTGGCGGAGCGCGCCGCTCCCCCCGGGCGTCGCGACGGCGACGGCGGAAGCGCGGAGCTCCGGCTCGGAGGCGAAGAGGTCGTCGAGCACGGCCGCGAGGAAATCGGGCGAGCCGGCGATCGGCGCGTACTCGGCCCACTCCGCCGCCGGGACGTCGGCCACCGCGCGCGCCGACGTCGGCAGGACCGCGAGCTTGCCGTCGTCGTCGAGGAGGACACCGACCGTCGCGTTCACGATCGATTCGCCGCGCTGCCGGCGCTCGGTCGCCTCGCGATTCAGGGCGAAGATCGGGTCGTCCGACGGCCGGGCCTGGTGCGAGGGGATGAGGTGGAGCATCGAGGTCATGTTCCTCCGTACTCGGGCGCGCGGTCCGATGCCAGATTGTCAACGCACCCCCGATGACGGGGGGTGAACGTGCCACGTTGGCTCGATGGACCGTCCGCCGGTTTCGCGCCGCGCGCGGTGAAAAGACAAAATTCCCGTGGCACGCGCTATGCTGAGCCCCTCTTCGATGTCTTCCCGCCTGCGGCGTCGCGCGTCCGCCATCTTCGGCTCTGCTCTCGTCGTCCCCGTCGCCTTCGCTGCGCTGCTCGGGGCGGAGCGCGCCGCGCGCGCGCAGGTCGGTGCACCGACGATCACCGTGAACCCGCTCGTCACGCGCAACGATGGGAACGGCGCCTCGTCGGCCATCCGCCCGCAGAACCTGAACCCGACCGGGATCAGCTTCTCCGACTGCGAGCTCGATCAAACGCTGAACATCTCGCTCAGTCTCTCGGCGTACGGCGCGGATGGGCACCTCGAGGCGTGGGTCGGCGGCGCCGATTGCGCGCCTGGTACGGCGCGTACCGGCACGACCGCGGTCTGCTGGCCGGTGAACCAGCACATCACGTCGGCGTCGGTGCTCACCGTCCCCGTCCGCGTCCGCGACATCGTCGCGCACCAGACCGAGCCGACGAAGCCGACGACGTACACCCCCTCCGGCGAAGAGGCGTGCCACGTCCAGAGCCAGTCGGGTCCGGTCTCGCTCGGCGTCTACTTCCTCTGGCTCGTCGGGGCGACGCCGGACGCGGCGTCGTCGGCGTCGTACCCGGTCAAGGCCGACATGCAGGGGCCCGGCGCGCCGACGCTGACGTCGGTGGGGCAGGGCGATGGGCTCCTCCTCGTCAACTGGAACTCGGTGGTCGACCCCGACACGTCCGGGTTCACGGTCTACTGCGATCCGCCGGCGAACGGGGTCGCGCCGCCGGGCGGGTCGACCCCCGTGAGCGACGCCGCGGCGTCGGCCGATGGTGCCGCTCCGTTGTACGTGTGCCGCGACGGCGGCTTCCTCGACGCCGGCTTCGACGACGGCGGCGTCGACGAGACGGGCGACGCGACGCCTCCGCAGCCGCTCCCGCCGATCCCGCTCGACGGCGGGTGCACGCTCGAGAACCCTCCGGTGTCGCCGTCGAACCCGACCTCGGGATCGTGCAGCAGCTCCGTGCTCGTCGCCGGCGGCGGGACCACGACGACCGACGACGCGGGGAACACGACCTCGACGGGCGGGACGCAGCGGCTCATCGACCCCGCGTACATCTGCGGTTCGTTCGCGGGGAACAACACGAACCAGGCGACCGTCACCGGGCTCAAGAACCAGGTCAACTACACGATCGCGGTCGCCGGCTCCGACGCGTTCGGCAACGCGGGGCCGCTCTCGACGCCGATGTGCGGCGTCCCCGTGCCGGTCGACGATTTCTGGAAGCGCTATCGCGAGTCGGGCGGGCTCGCCGGCGGCGGGTTCTGCGCGCTGCAAGCGGTGGGGATGCCGGTCGAGGCGTCGGTGTTCGCCGCGACCGGGCTCTTCGCGTCGGTCGCGCTCTTCCGGCGCCGGCGACGGCGCCACGACCGACGCGGAGCGGACGACGGAGGCGGATCGTGATCTCGATGCGGAAGTTCGGAGTCGGCGCCGCGGCGGTTGCGGCGGCCGTGGGCGTCTTCGCCGAGCTCGAGGTCGACGCGCGCGCGCAGGAGTACAGCGACTACGCGACGACGGGCGCGCGCAAGAGGACGTTCGAGTCGCCGCAGCACTTCGCGTTCGAGCTCAGGATCGGCCGGTATACGCCCGACATCGACAGCGAGCCCGGGATCAAAGGGCACCCGTACCAGGACGTCTTCGGGTCGATGCCGCGCGCGATGGTCGGCATGGAGTTCGATTGGCAGGTCCTCCGCATCCCGTACCTCGGGACGCTCGGGCCCGGCGTCGGCGTCGGCTACACGTCGATGAGCGACAAGGCGTACATCACCGGGTCGAGCACGAAGTCCGGCGAGGACACGTCGCTCGACATCTTTCCGATGTGGGGCGTCGCCGTCCTGCGCGCCGACGTCTTCTACCGCGAGATGCACATCCCGCTCATCCCGTACGCGAAGGGTGGCCTCGGGTACGCGCTCTGGCGCGCGTCGAACTCGGCCGGGACGTCGGAGCAGCCGAAAGAGGGCGGCGTCGTCGGCAAGGGGCACTCGTGGGGGACGATGTTCGCGGGCGGCGTGGCGCTCAGCCTGAACCCGTTCGACCCGCGCGCCGCGAAGCAGCTCGACAACGCGACCGGCGTGAACAACACGCTCCTCTACCTCGAGTGGCAGGTCCTCGCGCTCAATGGCCTCGGGCAATCGAACGCGCTCCACGTCGGGACGAGCAACTGGGTCGCCGGGATCGCGTTCGAGTTCTGATCAAAAGAGGCTGAGCGCCGTACCGCCGTCGGGTCGGACGCACTCCGGCCCCTCGTGAGCCGGGTTGTTCACGAACATCGAGACCGCGTTCATCACGAGGTCGGGCGGCGGGTGTTTCAGCACCGCGTGGAGGTCGGGCTCGGCGCGCGATGGATCAAGCCAGATCGCGCGCGCTTCGTCGCCGAGGATCGCCGGCATCCGGTCGTGGATCGTGCGCACGGGTTCGCGCGCCTCCACCGTCACGATCGCGCAGCTCTCCACCACCTCGCCGTCGGCCGTGACCCATCGGTCCCAGACGCCGGCGAGCGGGAGCGGCGCGCCGTCGCTCCGCCGGATATGGTGCGGTCGCTTCGCGCGCCCCTGTTTTTGCCACTCGTAGAAGCCGTCGATGACGACGACGCACCGGCGCCTCCGGAACGCGTCGGCGAAGAGGCGCTTGCTCGCGATCGACTCCGCGCGCCCGTTGATCGCCTGCGGCATCCCAGCGCCCGCCGGATCCGGCAGCGGCTTTTGCGGGGTGAACCACGGGATGAGCCCCCAGCGGACGAGCTCGATCCGTGGCGACTCCGCTTTTACGATCGGGATCGGCTGGGTCGGCGCGATGTTGTACCGCGGCTCGAGTTCCGGCACCTCGACGAGGCCGAGCGCTTCGGCGAGCTCGTCGCCCGGCGTCGACAGCTTCGCGCGACCGCACATGCCCCAGGAGAATACCTAACTTCGGCCCGCAGCGCGGCGCACGAGGACCGACAAAATCGTCGCCATGACCAGCGCGAGCGCCGATCCAATGAAGAGGAACCCTTCGATCTCGTTCGTGGCGCGCTGGATGATCGAGAGCGGCACCGAGCAGCGCACCACGGCCGCCGCCTGCCCCTGACGCGAGATGGGGACGGCCACGTAGACGAGCTTCACCTTGATCGTCTTGCTCTCGCGGATGTCCTCGCCGCGGCCGGTGGCGAGCGCCTCGGTGATCTCGGGGCGCGACAGGTGGTTCTCCATCTTCGGCAGCGAGTCCAGCGTCTCCTCCGAGTCGCCGATGACGACGCCGTCCTTGCGGACGACGGTGACGCGCGCCTCGGCGACGCCCGAGAGGTTCACCGCGGCCTGCTGCCACGTCTTCATGTCGTCGAGCGGGGCCTCGAGGTCGCTGAGCTCGCGCGAGACGAGCTTCGACCTCACGTACAGATCCTGGCGGGTGAGGTCGGTCATGTAGAACGTGACCCCCCGCTCGAGCACGAGGTCGGCTCCTACGACCGAGACCGCGATGAGGATGAGCGAGACGATGAAGACTTTCGCGCCGGCGCCGAGTTTCACGCCACGATGTTATGCGGGGGCAGAGCTGGCGCGGCGCCGATGGGGGCTCTATCCCGCAGAGTTCACCGGTTCGTCACCTGTTCGACACATGAGCGTCACGTGACAGGGACAGCCGCGGTCGCCGCCCTGCGCTCCACGCGTCACTCGGCTTTGGGCGGCGGGTGGGTACGGAAGTGACGGACGTCGTCGCCGCGCACCATGAAGATCACCTCCTCGGCGATGTTCGTGGCGTGGTCGGCGACGCGTTCGATGTATTTTGCAACTTTGATCACGCGGATCGCGGCGGGGATCTCGTCCGGCGTGTGCGCCATGAACTCCATCATCGACCGGAGGATGCCCCCGTAGAGCTCGTCGACGCCGTCGTCGCGCACGAGGACCTGCTCTGCCCGCGCGGCCTCTCCGTCGACGAACGCGTCGAGCGCGTCGCGGAGCATCTGCTGCGCCTGCTCGGCCATGCTCCGGAGGTCGGCGCGGACCTTCTCTTTGGCGACGCCGTGCCCCTCTTTGGCGCGCTCCGCGATGTTGACGGCCTCGTCGCCGATCCGCTCGAGATCGGTGACGAGCTTGAGCGCCGTCGCGAGGAAGCGGAGGTCGTACGCCACCGGCTGCCGCAGCGCGAGGATGCGGAGGACCAGCGCGTCGATCTCCATCTCGTCGCGGTCGATGTGCCGATCGATCTCCTCCACCTCGGCGGCGAGCTCGGCCGAGCCCGTCCAGAACGCCTGGAGCGCGAGCTGGAGGCTCCGCTCGCAGCGCGCGCCCATCGCGAGCGAGTGGCCGCGGAGCTCGCGGAGCTCCGCTTCGAAGTCACGGCTGGTGTGCGACGGGTGCATGCGACTCCGTATTGTAAGGCGAGCTCATTTCTTCCGCGGGCCGGCGAGGCGCGCCGCGAGGAGGTTCGTGGTCGCGATGAGGGCGACCAGCACCGCGGCGGTCCCCGCGCTCACCTCGGCGCGATCGGGCGCGAGGCCGGACGAGTTCACGTACCAGAGGTGGACGGCGAGCGTCTCGCCGCCGCGGAGCGGATCGAGCGAGTACGCGTTCGCGCGCGACACCGTGGTGCCGGCGGTCATGATGAGCGGCGCGCTCTCGGCGAAGACGCGGCCGACGGCGAGGACGATCGCGCTCAGGATCCCCGGCCACGCATGCGGCAGGCTCACGCGCAGCGTGGTCTGCACCTGCGTCGCGCCGAGCGCGAGGCTCGCCTCCTCGAGCTCGCGCGGGACGGCACGCAGGCTCTCCTCGGTGATCCCGACGACGAGCGGCAGGTTCAGGAGCGCGAGGACGAGCGCGCCGGCGAGGAGCGAGTACCCCGACTCGAGCGCCACGACGAAGACGAGGAAGCCGAAGAGGCCATAGACGATGCTCGGGAGCGACGCGAGCGTGTCGAGCGCCGCGCGGAGCGCCGCGACCCACCGCTTCGCGCGCGCGAAGCGCGCCATGTACACCGCGGCGCCGATCCCGATCGGCAGCGTCGCGGCGGTGCTGAGCACCGCCAGGTACACGGTGTTGAAGAGCTCGGGGCCGATCCCGCCGCCCGGCTCGGTCTCGCTCGGCATCCCGATGAGGAAGCGCGGGAGGTGCGTCCTGAGCGCGAGCCCGGCGACGAGCGCAACCGGGATCGCCGCGACACGGAGCGCGCGATCGACGGCGGCGGAGAGGAGCGGCCGCACCGCGCGGCGCGCGCCCCACATCGCGAGCGCCGCGAGCGACGCCGCGAGCGCGAACCGGAACGCGTCTTCGCCGTCGATCTGCGCGGGAAAGGGGAGGGTCGTGAACGCGACGAGGCGCGGCGCGCCGCGGGCGAGGAGGTACACGAGCCCCGACACGAAGACGAACGCGACGAGGATCGCGCCGGCCGCGAGCGCGCGCGAGAGGATGGTCTCGAGGGCCGCGCCGGGGCGGTTCGTGAGCGCGGGGGCGCTCACGCGGTCCTCCGCATCAGCGCGCGCGTCACGATCACCATGCCGCCGGAGAGGACGAGGAGCACGAGCGCCATCGAGAAGAGGGCGTCGGCGGCGGGGGTGCCCGGCCGCGCGTTCTGCATGTCCATCACGATCTGCGCCGATACGGTGGTGGCGGGCGAGAACAGGTTCGCGGGGAGGCGGCGCGCCCCGCCGATCACCATCTGCACCGCCATCGTCTCGCCGGCGGCGCGCGCGAAGCCGAAGAAAACCGCGACGAGGATGCGCCGCCACGCGTACGGCGCGGAGACGCGGAACGCCGTCTGGAAGCGCGACGCGCCGAGCGCCGCGCTCGCGTCGCGGAGCGACGAAGGGACGCGCGCGAGGGCGTCGAGCGAGAGGAGGAGCACCGTCGGCGCGATCATGATCCCTAGGAGGACCGCGGCCGAGGCGAGCCCCTCGCCGCCGACGTGCGCCGATTCGCCGTGGACGAGGCGCGCGACCGTATCCATCCGCGGGACGAGGAGGAGGAGCGCGAGCCACCCGTAGACGACGCTGGGCAGCGCCGCCGCCACCTCCATGACGCGCTGGTACACCGCGCGGACCGATCGCGGCGCGAGCTCGATCACCCAGATCGCCGCGAGCACCGCGGGGGCGGCGCCGACGACCACCGCGCCGAGCGCGCTCACGCCGGTGCCGAAGAGGAGCGGGAGCCCGCCGAACACGCCCGCCTCCGGCTTCCACGTCGTGCCGGCGATGAGCCCGCCGAGGCCGACCTCGCGGATCCCGTGCACCCCGGTGCGCCCGACGAAGAGGATGACCGCGAGCGTCGCGGCGACGACGACCACCGCGCAGGCGAGCACCGCCGCGCGTACCGCCATGTCCGACCACCGCGGCCGCGTTCGCGCCGGGAGAGGCCCAGGCGCGAGGAGCCGCGCGTCGTCGACGTCGCGGCTGGACTCCGTCACAGCCGGCAAGGAGACGGCGCCGCTCATCCGTCGTGGTCACGCGCGACGCGCATCGCCGTGACGGGGATGAACCCTTTCACCTTGGGGAGCACGCCGGTCTGGAACTCGGGGGACGTCATGTACGTGACGAAGTCGCGCGTCGTCCCGGTCGGCTCGCCCTTCGTGAAGAGGTGCTCGTACGACCAGATCGGGTACGCGCCGCTCGTGATGTTCTCGACCGTCGGGTCGATCACGCCCCCGTCGTTGCCTTTGAGCGACAGCGTGGCGAGATCGTCGGACTTGAACGAGAGCGCGAGGTAGCTGATCGCCCCCTTCGTCTGGCCGAGCTTCGCGACGAGCGCCCCCGAGTTGTCCTCGGTCTGCGACTCGACGAACTTGTCGCCGCCGAGGACGACGCCGCCGAACACCGCGCGCGTCCCCGATCCGGGCGCCCGGTTGATGACGACGATCCGCTGCGGCTCGCCGCCGAGCTGCTTCCAGTCGGTGATCTCTCCGCTGAAGACCTTCGCGAGATCGGGGAGGCTCACCGCCGTCACCTTGGCGTTGAACGGGCCCTTGTTGGCCATCGCGGCGAAGCCGACGACCGCGACCTTGTGATCGACGAGCTGCGACTTGAGGTCGTCGGGGGCGAAGATGTCGCTGCACCCGATCTGCACGGCGCCGGAGGCGACGTCGGCCAGTCCCTTCTTCGATCCGCCGGCGGACACCTCGATGCTCGCCCCCCTGTGCGCCGTCTCGAAGCGCTCCTTCGCCGCGTTGACCAGCGGCTGGAGCGCGCTCGACCCGCTCGCGCGGACGGTCCCGTGCTTCGCGTCGACCTCGCCCGGCCCGAGCGTCGCGGACGTCGAGGAGGCCGACCCGGCCGGTGCGGAGGTGGGCGCGGACTTGTCGCACGCGGCGAGGCCGGCGAGGCACGCGGCGAACAGGACGAACGGCTGGCTTCGCACGATGAAATCTCCTTGCGTGGCGCGGCGGCGCAGCGATCAGCCGAAGCGCCCCGTGATGTAGTCCTCGGTCGCGCGCTCGCGCGGCCTCGTGAAGATCGTCGACGTCGCGTCGACCTCGACCAGGCGGCCCATGTAGAAGAAGCCCGTCCGCTGCGAGACGCGCGCCGCCTGTTGCATGCTGTGGGTCACGATGACGATGGTGAGCGTCGCGCGGAGCGCGCTCACGAGGTCCTCGAGCTTCGCCGTCGCGATCGGGTCGAGCGCGCTCGCCGGCTCGTCCATGAGGAGCACCTCGGGCTCGACCGCGAGCGCGCGCGCAATGCAGAGGCGCTGCTGCTGTCCTCCGGAGAGCCCCGTCCCCGACTCGTTCAGGCGGTCCTTCACTTCGTCCCACAGCGCGGCTTGTTGCAATGCCTTCTCCACGCGCTGCGCGATGACCCGGGCCGATCGCACGCCGGCGACGCGGAGCCCGTACGCGACGTTGTCGAAGATGCTCGAGGGGAACGGGTTCGATCGCTGGAACACCATCCCGACGCGCCGCCGCACCATCACCGGATCGACGCCGGGCGCGTAGATGTCGTCGCCGTCGAGCTCGACCCGCCCGTCGACCTTCGCCCCCTCGACGGTGTCGTTCATCCGGTTCAAGGACCGCAAGAACGTGCTCTTCCCGCAGCCGCTCGGGCCGATCAGCGCGAGCACCTGCCGCGGGAAGACGTCGAGGTCGACGGGCTCGAGCGCGACCTTGTACCCGTAGCGCACCGTGAGCCCGCGCGCGCGCATCTTCGCCGCGGCCGCGGGCTGGGCCGAAGTGGAGCTGGATGTCGCGGCGGCCGTCACGCCCCGGGAGTGTGGGCCAGACCCGCGGGGGTGGAGTGAATTACGCGTGACGATCGTGTGAACTGGTCAGGACGCGTCCGCTGCGCGGCCGCTCGGCAGGGTCACGCTGAAGGTCGAGCCGCGCCCCACCGCGCTCTCCACCGTGACCGTGCCGCCCATCGCCTCGACCAGGTGCTTCACGATCGATAGGCCGAGGCCGGTCCCGCCGACGTCGCGCGATCGCCCCGCGTCGACGCGGTAGAAGCGCTCGAAGAGGCGCGGCAGGTGCCTCTGCGCGATCCCCGGGCCCGTGTCGGCGACCGACAGACGGACCTGCTCGCCGTCGCCGCGCGCCGAGAGACAGACCGACGTGCCGGACGGGCAATACTTCACCGCGTTGTCGACCAGGTTCGAGAGGACGAGCTCGAGCGCGCGCGGATCCGTCTCGAGCACGGGCGCGGGGCTCGCGACGTCCGCCTCGAGGCGCACCCCTTTCTTCTCGGCGCGCTCGCGGAACATGCCGAGCACCACCGGCGCGACGGCGCCGAGGTCGACCCGCTCGCGCCGGAGGCGGAACTCCTTCGACTCGAGGCGCGAGAGCTCGAGCAGGTCTTCGATGAGCGCCTGGAGGCGCTGCGCGTTGCGCTCGACGATGTCGAGGAAGCGCGCCGCCGCTTCGGGCTCGGAGACGGCGCCGGCGCGGAGCGTCTCGGTGGCGGAGAGGACCGCGGTGACCGGCGTCCTGAGCTCGTGCGACACGTTCGCGACGAAGTCGCGCCGGAGCGTCTCGAGGCGGCGCAGATCGGTCACGTCGACGATCACCGCGAGGAGGCCGACCTCGTCGCCTTCGAGCGCCGTCGCGCGCACGAGGAGGCGTCGCGGCTTGATCCCGGGGAGCTCGATCTCGCCCAGGCTGACACGCTCGCTGCGCGCCCGCTCGAGGATCCGCTGGAGCTCGTCGTTTCGGACCACCTCGAGGAGCGGGCGGCCGACCGCGTGCGCGCCGAGGAGGAGCATCCCGCGGAGCGCCGGGTTCACGAGGACGACGCGCCCCTCGCGGTCCACGACGAGCACCCCCTCCTGCATCCCTTCGAGGATGTGCGCCTGGAGATCGCGCTCGGTGCGGAGCTCCTCGAGCGAGGTGGCGAGGCTCCCCGCGAGCGCGTCGAGCGCGCCGCCGAGCTCGGCGAGCTCGTCGTGTCCGCGCACCCGCGTGCGCACGGCGAGGTCGCCGGACGTCATGCGCTGCGCGGCGTCGGTGAGCAACGCCACGACCTCGGTGGTGCGGCGCGTGAGCGCCGCGGAGAGAAGGCCGGCGATCGCGAGCCCCGCGGCCGATCCGACGAGGAGGAACCGTTCGATCTCTCCGAGCGCGCGATCGACGTCCTCGAGCGGCTCGGCGACGCGCGCGAGCCCCGCCGCGGCGACCCCGCCGTGGGCGAACGGGACCGCGACGTACAGCGAGCGGACGTGCGTCGTCGCGCTCATGCGCGAGCTGTCGCCGTAGCCGGTCGCGAGCGCGCGCACGACCTCCTCGCGCTCGCCGTGGTTCTCCATCGTCCGCACGCGCGACGGCGGCTCCTCGGAGTCGCCGAGCACCGTCCCGTCGCGGCGCACGATCGTCACGCGGGTGCGCGTCGTCGCGCCGACGTCGTCGGCGAAGCGGTCCCACGCCTCGACGTCGTCGAGCCCCGCGGTGTTCGCGCTCGCTTCGCGCGCCACGAGCGCCGCGCGGATCGAGAGGTCCTCGTGGATCTGCTCGGTGAGCTGCTCCTGGATCGCGTGCTCGAGGTACGCGTCGGCGACGAGGACCGCGAGGGCCACGAGCCCCACCGAGAAGAGGAAGACCTTGAGGCGCGCCCCCAGCCTCACGTCGTCATCCGGCCTCTTCGCCCGGTGACTCCGTGAAGCGATACCCCACGCCGCGGACGGTCTCGATGTACTGCCCTGCGGCGCCGAGCTTCTCGCGGAGACGCTTCACGTGGGTGTCGACGGTGCGCGACGTGATGTCGGGATCGAGCCCCCAGACGTCGTTCAAGAGGACGCCGCGCGTCTGCACCCGATTCTGCCGCTCGAGGAGCGTCACGAGGAGCTTGAACTCGAGCGCGGTGAGCGTCACCTCGGCGTCGCCCACCCACGCGCGGTGCGCGTCGCGATCGATCCGGAGCGCGCCGAACTGGAGCGGCGCGCTCCCCGTGGTCTGCGTGCGGCGGAGGACCGCCTGGACGCGGAGGAGGAGCTCGCGGACGCTGAACGGCTTCGTGATGTAGTCGTCCGCGCCGATCTCGAAGCCGACGACGCGATCGATCTCCTCGCCCTTCGCCGTGACCATCACGATCCGGATGTCGGCGGTCGCCGGATCGCGCCGGAGCGCGCGGCAAACCTCGGTCCCCGCGATGTCGGGGAGCATGAGATCGAGGAGCACGAGCTCGGGCTTCCCCTCGCGCGCCGCGCGGAGCGCCGCTTCGCCCGTCGTGACGAGCTGGACGCGATGACCGGCCTGAGTGAGGTTGTACTCGAGGACGTCTCTCAAGTCGGATTCGTCCTCGACGACGAGCACACGCGCCATGACCGCTCCGTTAGATGTGCCGCGAGGCGAACCTAGGACGGTCGTGTGACAGCTCGGTGACAACGTCAAGGCTCGCGTGGATCCCGCCCCATCCGGCCGCTTCGTTGCGCGCCGCCGTGCGCGGCATATCCTCATGTCATCCTTCATGAAGCGAGGCGCGCCATGACCCGTCTCCTCGCGGCGCGCGGCGCCGCTCTCGCGACGAACACGGTCCCGCGGCGGCGGAAGCGGTGGGCGCTCGCCGTCGCCGCCGCCGTCGATCTCGCGCAAGTGGTCTTCATGCCGCTCTTCGTCGAAGGGGCCGCGTCGCCGTTCGATCTCGCGCTCGACGCGGCGACGGCGATCACGCTCCTGTTCCTCCTCGGCTTCCGCTGGCGTCTCGCGCTCGCACTCGCGACGGAGCTCGTCCCGGGCGTGGACGCCTTCCCCACGTGGACCGCGCTCGTCGCGACGCTCTCCTCCGCGCCGGACACGGAGACCGATCACGGCGGCGGCTCCGCCGTGGCGCGCGAAGCTGCGCCGTCGAAGGATACTTGAGTTAGCGGCTCATTCGATTTCGCTCCAGCTCGACCCATATCCCTTCCGTTTGGCTCATATCACTTCGGCTCGATCCATTCGATTCGCGTCGGTGAGTGAGAGAGCGCTGCGCCGAACGGGTCCCAGCAGCAGCGAAGCCGCGGCGTCGACTTAGGACCGCGGCGCAGGCGATTGTTAAGTAGCGAGCGAACGATCGTCATGCGCACGAAGCGCACGTCTTATTTCGTATTCGGAAATGGGCGTTTCGCGCGCGCAGATCATCGCGATTCGTGGCTACGATTTGAACTTCGCCGCTCCGCGCGTGTCCCGCGCGGCAGCGAGTGTGCAGGGAATTAACGTATCGGAGGGGTCATGACCGAAGCCCGCAAACATCAGCTTTACATCGACGGCCGGTGGGTCGACGCGAAGTCCGACGTCGTCGTCGACGACATCAACCCGACCACCGGCGACGTCTACGCGCGCGTCCCTCACGCGGGGCCGGAGGACGTCGAGCGCGCGATTGCGGCCGCGCATCGCGCGCGCATTCCGTGGCGCTCGCGCGTCGCGTCGGAGCGGGAGATCCTGCTCCTCCGCGCCGCGGACATCGTCGACAAGCGCCGAAAGCACCTCGCCGACTGCCTGATCGACGAGAGCGGCTCCACGTTCGGCAAGGCGATGTTCGAGGTGGGGTACGTCGCCGATCTCCTGCGCCTCGCGGCGGGCGAGTGCCGGCGCGTCTCGGCGGAGACGCTGCCGATGACGATGCCCGGCCAGTTCGGGATGACGATCCGCCAGCCGCTCGGCGTCATCGCCGGGATCTCGCCGTTCAACGCGCCGTTCCTCCTCGCGATGAAGAAGGTCGCGCTCGCGCTCGCGACGGGGAACACGTTCGTCCTGAAGCCGTCCGAGGAGGCGCCGGTCATCGGCCTCGAGATCGCCCGGATCTTCGAGGCCGCGGAGCTCCCTCCGGGGGTGCTCAACGTCATCCCCGGCTCGGGGCCGGAGCTCGGGAAGATCCTCGTCGAGGACCCGCGCGTCCGGATGGTGACGTTCACGGGATCGCTCAAGGTGGGGCGGGAGCTCGCCGCCGAGTCCGCGCGCAGGATGAAGCGCTTCACGATGGAGATGGGCGGGAAGAACCCGCTCGTCGTCCTCAAGGACGCCGATCTCGACTACGCGGTGCGCGCCGCGTGCTTCGGCATCTACTTCCATCAGGGGCAGGTCTGCATGGCCAGCTCGAAGCTCGTCGTCGAGCAGCCGATCTTCGAGCGCTTCTGCGAGGCGTTCGTCGCGCGGTCGCGCACGATGAAGGTCGGCGATCCGCACGAGAAGGACACCGTGATCGGCCCGCTCATCCGGCGGTCGCAGTGCAAGATCATCGACGCGCAGATCGAGAACGCGGTGGCGCGCGGGGCGAAGCTCCTCATGGGCGGCAAGCATCGCGGCAACTTCTACGAGCCGACGGTCCTCGCCCACGTCACGCCGGAGATGCGCATCTACCACGAGGAGACGTTCGGCCCGGTCACGTCGATCATCGCGGCGAAGGACGCCGATCACGCGCTCGCGATCGCGAACGACACGTCGTACGGCCTCTCCTCCGCCGTGATCACGAACGACCTCCAGCAGGCGATGCGCTTCGCGCTCGAGCTCGAGGCCGGGATGGTCCACGTCAACGACTGCACCGTCGCCGACGAGCCGCACGTCCCGTTCGGCGGCACCAAGGACAGCGGGTTCGGCCGCGAGGGGGGGCGCTACTCGGTCGACGAGATGACCGAGCTGAAATGGGTCACGATCCAGCAGGGGAAGCGCGCGTTCCCGTTCTAGGACGGAGCGGCCGCGGCCGCGCGGCGATCAGCTCGCGCGGCCGCCGATGTCGCGGCGCATGTGCATGCCGTCGAACGTGATCGCGGAGGCGGCGGCGTATACGCGCCGCCTCGCCTCGGTGAACGACGGGCCGGTGGCGGTGACGGCGAGCACGCGTCCGCCCGCGGTGACGAGCGCGCCGTCGCGATCGGCGGTCCCCGCGTGGAGCACCGTGACGGACTCGATCGCGGCGGCCGCGTCGACGCCGCGGATCGGGTCGCCGGTGCGCGGCGCGGCCGGGTAGCCGTGCGCCGCGAGGACGACGACGACCGCCGCGCGATCGGCGGCGACGCGGACCGCGTTCGGATCGAGCGCGCCGCGCGCCGCGGACGCGAGGAGCCCCGCGACGTCGCCCTCGAGGAGCGCCATGAGCGCCTCGCACTCGGGATCGCCGAAGCGGACGTTGTGCTCGAGGAGGAACGGGGTCCCGTCGGGCGCGACCATCAGGCCGGCGAAGAGGACGCCGCGGAACGGGCGCCCCTCGGCGCGCATCCCGGCGATCGTCGGCGCGATGATCTCGCGCTCGACGCGGTCCATCGTGAGCGACGACGGGAGCTTCGCCGGCGCGAACGCCCCCATGCCGCCGGTGTTCGGGCCGGTGTCGCCTTCGCCCACGCGCTTGTGATCGCGCGCCACCGGCAGGACGATCCACGACGTCCCGTCCGTGACGGCGTGAACGCTCACCTCGTCGCCGGCGATGCACGCCTCGATCACGACGCGCGCGCCGGCGTCGCCGAAGCGGCGCTCGACCAACATCCCGCGCGCGGCCGCGCACGCCTCGTCGACCGTGGCGGCGACGACGACCCCCTTCCCGGCGCAGAGCCCGTCCGCCTTGATGACGATCGGCGCGCCGCGCTCGCGGATCGCGGCCTCCGCCGATTCGATGTCGGAGCAGACGACGTACGGCGCGGTCGGGATCCCGTGGCGCGTCGCGAAGTCTTTGAGGAACACCTTCGACGCTTCGAGCGCCGCCGCGTCCCGCCGCGGGCCGAAGACCGCGAACCCCTCCGCTTCGAGCGCGTCGGCGGCGCCGGCGGCGAGCGGCGCCTCCGGACCGACGACGACGAGATCGGGGCGCTCGCGCCGCGCGAGCGCGACGACGTCGGCCGGATCGAGCGACGGCAGCGCCTCCCTCCGGATCGGCGCGCCGACCTCCTGCGTGTTCGGATCGGTCGCCACGCGGCCGATCCCCGCGTTCCCCGGCGCGACGATCACGTCGGTCACGCTCGCGGATCGCGCGACCGCGCGCGCGATCGCGTGCTCGCGCGCGCCGGATCCCAGGACGAGGACGCGGCGGGGTGCAGCGGTGCTCATCGAATCCACCCAGGCCTACGGCATCGCGCGCGAACTCGCATCTGGTACGCCCGAGAGGATTCGAACCTCTGACATGCGGCTTCGAAGGCCGCCGCTCTATCCAGCTGAGCTACGGGCGCAAAAAGAAAGGCGAGACAACCCCTACCACATCAGCACAATCGTCGCGAGCCGACCTAGAGTCGGCCGCGGAGCGCGTCGAAGCGGAGCTTCCAGACGACGCCCACGGCCTCGAGGAAGATCTTCCGGCTCATTTTCGACCGGCCGGCGGTGCGATCGATGAAGACGATCGGGACCTCGCGGACGCGCATCCCGCGGAGGATGGCGCGGTAGGTCATCTCGATCTGGAACGAGTAGCCGTTCGAGTGGATCGACGCGAGGTCGATCGCCTCGAGCGCGCGGCGCGTGAACGCCTTGTACCCGCTCGTCAGGTCGCGGACCGGGAGGCCGAGGATCGTCCGCGAGTAGACCGAGCCCCCCTTCGAGATGAAGTGGCGGCCGAGGCCCCACCCTTCGACACCGCCGCCGGGGATGTTGCGCGAGCCGATGACCACGTCGGCTCCGTCGTCGAGCGCGCGGAAGAAATCGGGCAGGTATCGCACGTCGTGCGAGAGGTCGGCGTCCATCTCGAAGAACTGCTCGAACCCCTCGGCGAGCCCTTTTTCGAACGCCTGGAGGTACGCGGTGCCGAGACCGAGCTTCCCGGCGCGGTGCATCACGCGGACCTTGGGGTCCTTCGCTGCATAGGCGTCGGCGATGTCGCCGGTGCCGTCCGGTGAGTTGTCGTCGACGACCAACACATGCGCCTCGGGGGCCGCCGACCGGACCGCGTCGATGAAGCGCGGGAGGTTCTCCTTCTCGTTGTAGGTGGGCGTAACGATGAGCGTCTTCCGCATGGCGCGCGACATCGTGTAGCCCCATTCGCCACGGCTGAATAGCCCTTTATGGCGCGCGCCGAAGCATGCGGTGCCGGAGCCTGTGCTGCGTGAGCGTCATCACGCGGCCCCTGCCACGCGGCCCCTGTCCGGGCGAGGTCGAACCTTGGTACGCTCGGCATGTGAGCAAGATCGAGCCGGCACGCACGGGGCGCACGATCCCCCCGCCGACGTCGTCGGCGTCGCATGTCGGCGCGCGCGTGTCCGGGAGCGGCGCGGACGGCGCCGCGGTCGGGCTCGAAGAGCGGGTCGCCGAGCTCGAAGAGGAGCTCGCGAAGGAGCAGCGCGTCAGCGCCGCGCTCCGCGAGGTGGGTCTCGCGCTCGGGACGACGCTCGACCTCGATCAGGTGCTCGAGCTCATCCTCGGGAAGATCACCGAGGCGGTCGACGCGGAGCGCGCGACCCTCTACCTCCTCGACGAAAACAACGACGAGCTCATCTCGCGGATCGTCCTCGGCGACGACGTGCGATCGATCCGCCTGCGCGTCGGCCAGGGGATCGCGGGGCACGTCGCGCGCACGGGGAAGCCGCTCCACGTGCGCGACGCGTACAAGGACGCTCGCTTCAACCCCGAGTGGGACACGATGTCGGGGTACAGGACGCGGTCGATCCTCGCCGCGCCGATGAAGAACCACCTCGGACGGACGATCGGCGTCATCCAGGTGCTCAACAAGCGCCTCGGCGACTTCACCGAGGAGGACATCGCGCTCCTCGCCGCGCTCGCCACGCAGGCGGCGGTGAGCATCGACAACTCGCGCCTCTTCCTATCGGTCATCCAGAAGAACATGCAGCTCATCGAGACGAAGGAGCAGCTCGAGCACCGCGTG
>Ga0070689_100000917_pt1 | contig 18401 bp, 13 predicted proteins | sample KBSS23HmetaG_FD_64669 | JGI IMG/M metagenome (GOLD analysis project Ga0070689, IMG submission 64669) | Switchgrass rhizosphere microbial communities from Kellogg Biological Station, Michigan, USA - KBS S2-3H metaG | ecosystem: Host-associated > Plants > Roots > Rhizosphere ...
CGCAGCTTGGATGCAGATTGCGGCGGGGGAACGCAGGCGAATCCATGCGATTCGGCGAGGCTCTCCCGTCGCGAGATGCGCCGACGGGCGGCTGCGATGCGCCTGGGATCCCGTGGCTCTGACTCCTACGACGGCACGCGGCCCGTCGCGCTGGTGAAGTCCATGCACACGGGGCCGCGCGGATGGCGGCAGCGACGGCTGCGGCACGGCATGCACGCGGGCGGCGCCGCGTGCTGCAGCACGCGCGCCTGCGGCGGCGCGGTGCAGCGCGGATCCTGCGGCCCGAACAGCGCCGACGTGCGCGCGCCAGCCGCGGCGAGCACGTGCAGCGGGCCGTGGTCGGGGCCGACGACCTCGCCGCCGGCACGCGCCACCAGCGCACCGAGCGCCACCAGCTCGCGCAGCGCAGAGGCCTGCTGCCGCAGCACCGCGACACCGCCCGGCACCGCGAGGTCGGCCTCGCCGGGCCCGAGCAGCGCCAGCGTCGGCATCGCGCCGGCAGCCAGCTCTGCCGCGAGCGCGGCCGGTCGCTGCGCGCGCGGGTCGTCGGGCCGCGCGATCGTGACGACGCGGAACGGCCGCGACGCGTCGATGCCGAGCGCGCGCACTGCCGCCGCCGCGCCGTCGAGTTCCGCCGGCAGAGCCTCGAGCCGCGGCGGGCCGACCGCGGCGCCGGGCGCCAGTTCGCGCACCAGCGCAGTCGCGATGCGCGCCGGATGGCGCTCGCCGTCGATCGCGACCGTGCGCGTGAGCCAGACGCGGCTCCACGGTTCCTGGCGCCATGCCGCGGCGGCGCCGATGCGCTCGCGCGCACCCGACAGCAACGCGAGACCGGCGCTCTTCCAGTTGCCCTGCAGGTCGAGCGCCGTCGCGCAACGCAGCGCGCGCAGCGTCCGCGCGGTGCGCAGCACGGCGCCGATGCCGCCGCGCCGGTCGTGCTCGACCACGGTGACGCCGCGCAGACCGGCCAGCAGCGGCGCGAACGCGCGCTGCGTCAGCAGTACGGGTTCGAGGTCGGGCCGCGCGTCGCGCAGCGCCACGACGGCGCCGAGCGACTGCACGAGGTCGCCCATCGCCGACAGGCGGACGAGCAGCACGCGGTTCACTTGCCGCCCCGTTCCTCGACGACGAACACCTCGCCGGGCAGGCACAGCCGCACGCGTTCGCGGTAGTCGGGCAGGTCCGGCAGCGGCGGCTCGCGGTCGTCCTCGCGCAGGATCCACGGCGCGGTCGGCAGCCGCGTCGCGGCCTCGTGCCCCTTCGGCAGCAGGCCCGCGCCGAGCAGCAGACCGCCGTGCACGTGACCGAAGCCCTCGATCGCGTGCAGGGCGGCGCCGTCCGGCGCCAGCGCTTGCAGTTCGTGCTGCAGCTGCGCGCCGTGCGGCGCGCGCGCGCGCGGTCCGACCTCCCAGCGGTCGCGGAAGTCGGCGAGCGTGGTCCACGCCGCCAGCACCGGCAACCAGAAGCACAGCGCGACCAGTTCGCGCGGCCGCCGCACCAGCGCCGGCACCAGCGCAGCCGCCAGCGCGAACGCCGGCGTGCGCAGCGGCAGTGGCGCCGGCACGAACGGCACGGCGACCAGCAGCAGCGCGCCGCCGACGCCGACCGCGCGCAGCACGCCACTGCCGACGCTGCCGATCGCGGTGCAGCGCTGCGCGTAGTGCGCGGCCGCGGGCGCGACCGCGAACGCGAACAGCGGCACGTTCGGCAGCAGGTAGCGCGTCGGCTTGCCGGGGAACAACGTCAGCAGCGCGACCGCGGCGACGGCAGCGCCGCTGCACATGCGCAGCGTCAGGTCGGCGGGGCTCATGCGCGCGTCGCGCGTGCTGCGCCATTCCCAGAAGCACCAGCACAGCAGCGGCAGCTGCACGAGCAGCGCGCGCAGCCAGAACGACGGCACGTCGAGCACGTGGCGCCACTGGTAGGTCGACATGCGGCCGACGGTCTCGGTGTTGACGACGGCCCAGAACTCGCTCCAGCCGACGCGCAGCCACAGCGGCACGTAGTAGAGCGCCGGCACCAGCAGCAGCGGCAGCGCGTAGGTCCAGAAGCCGCGGCAGCGGCGGTGCCGCCACCACACCAGCCAGGCGCCGGCCGCGAACAGGAAGTACGGCGGCCCCTTGCTCATCAGCGCGAGTCCGCCGACGACGCCGGCGGCGACCAGCAGGCGGCGGTCGGCGCGCGCGGCGCCCGCCGCGAGGCACCACAGCGACGCCGCGCACAGGCACGCGAACGGCGGGTCGATCTCGGCCGACGCGAACTCGGCCACGACGATCGGCGCGCAGACGACGCCGAGCGCGGCGACCCACGCCGCGCCGGCGCCGAACGCGCGGCGGTGCAGCGCGAACGCGAGCAGCGCCGTGAGCCAGACCAGCAGCAGCGACGGCAGCCGCAGCGCCACGTAGCCGTCGCCGAACAGCTGCGCGCTGCCGGCCAGCAGCCAGTAGTGCAGCGGCGGCTTCTGCCAGGCCGGTTCGCCGAACAGCGTCGGCAGCATCCAGTCGCCGTGCCGCGCCATCTCGAGCGCGATCTGCACGCGGCGGCCCTCGGTGCCGCTCCAGTCGTGCAACATCGCGTGCGGCAGCATCGCCAGCGCGGTCGCGAGCAAAAGCCACAACGCGGCGCGCAGCATCGCTAGAGTTCCTCGGCCACTTCGTGGCGCAGCATGCGCGCGAGCAGCCAGCGCACGGCGAAGCAGTCGCGCAGGCCGCGCAGCGCGCGGTTGCCGATGCCGTACTTCGCGCTGCCGGCCGCGCGCGGCCGGTGGTTGACGTCGCGTTCGACGACGACGCCGCCGCGGCCGCGGATCAGCGTCGCCATGAAGCGGTGCATGCCCGCGAAGCGCGGCACCTGCAGCCACAGCTCGCGGCGGATCGCCTTGATGCCGCACGCGGCGTCGGTGACGCGGTCGCCGGTGATCCAGTTGCGCACGCCGTTGCCGATGCGCGACGACACGCGGCGCACGAAGGTGTCCCGCCGGTTGCGGCGCACGCCGACCACGGCGTCGGCACGGCCGGTCAGCACGAGCTCGATCATCGCCGGCAGGTCGCGCGGATCGTTCTGCAGGTCGCCGTCGAGCGTGGTCACGACCGCTGCGCGCGCCTGTTCGACGCCGGCCATCACGGCGGCGCTCTGGCCGCAGTTCTTGCGCAGGCAGACGATGCGCAGCCACGCCGCGGCATGCTCGCGCTTCCACAGCTGCATGCGCGCGCGGCTGTCGTCGCGCGAACCGTCGTCGACGAGCAGCGCCTCGAACGGACCGTGCGGCGTCAGCACCGCAGCGACCTCGTCGAGCAGCGCGCGCACGTTGTCGGCCTCGTTGTAGATCGGCACGACCAGCGAGAAGCGCGGCGCGTTCGGAGCCGTCATCGGGCCTCCAGCCGCAGGCGGCCGTCGACGGCGACGCTGTCGCCGCCGGCGCGGTCCAGGATGAACGGATTGACCTCGACCTCCGCGATCGCGGGGAAGTCGCCGGCGAGCCGCTGCAGGCGCAGCAGCGCGCGGCACGCGGCGCCGACGTCGGCGGCCGGCGCGCCGCGGAACGCGCCGAGCAGCCGCACGCCCTTCAGCGCCGCGAACATCTCGGCCGGATCGTCGCCGTCGAGCGGACCGATGCGGACCGCGACGTCGCGCAGCACCTCGACCTGCACGCCGCCGAGGCCGGCCGCGAACAGCGGCCCGTAGCGCGGATCGCGCGTCATGCCGAGCAGCACTTCGCGGTGACCGCCGGCGTGGCGCTGCACGTGCAGGCGCAGGTCGCCGAACACCGGCCGCAGCCGCGCGACGAGGTCGGTCGCGGCCGCGAACACCGCCTCGCCGTCGCGCAGGCCGGTGCGCACGGCGCGGTGCTCGCTCTTGTGCACGAGGTCCTTCGCCTCGGCCTTCAGCACGACGGGCCAGCCGAGTTCGTGCGCGGCGGCGACCGCTTCGCCGGGCGTGCGCACGCGGGCCGACGCCGGGAACGGGATCCCGTACGCGGTCAGCACGGCCTCGACGTCGGCGCCGAGCAGCCAGCCGCCGCGGCGGTGGCGGTCGAACACGCGCGCCGCGGCGGCGCGATCGACCGTGAACGCGGGCACGCGCTTCTCGCGGCGCGCGAGCCAGTGCCGGCGGCGCAGCATGCTGCGCAGCGTCGTCGCCGCGTCCTCGGGGTAACGGAACACCGGGATGCCGCCGCCGGCGAGGATGCGTTGCGCCTCGTCGCCGCGCTGGCGGCCCATCACGCACGCGAGCACCGGCCGGCCGCAGCCCGCGGTCTCGTCGACGATCGCCTGCGCTACGGCCGCCGCGTCGATCATGACCGGCGACACGAACAGCACGACCAGCGCGTCGACCGTCGGATCGCGCGCGACGCAGCGCAGCGCGGCGCGGTAGCGCGCGGCGTCGGCCGACGCGATCAGGTCGACGGGATTGCGCGTCGACGCCTCGACCGGCAATGCGCGCCGCAGCGCGCGCACGGTCGCCGCGGCCAGCGGTTCGACCTGCAGGCCCGACGCGGCCAGCGCGTCGGTCGCGAGGATGCCGGGGCCACCGGCATTGGTCACGACCGCCATGCGGCCGCCGCGCGGCAGCGGCTGGTCGAGCAGCGCGCGAGCAAGGGCAAACATGTCGCGGAAGTTGTCGACGCGCAGCACGCCGCACTGCGCGAGCAGCGTGTCGACCGCGACGTCGGCGCCGGCCACCGAGCCCGTGTGCGAACTCGCCGCCGCGGCGCCCGCGTCGCTGCGCCCCGACTTGACGGCGATGATCGGCTTCTTGCGCGCGACGCGGCGCGCAACCGCGACGAACTCGTGCGGCTCGCCGACGGTCTCGAGGTAGAGCAGCACGACGCGCACGGCGTCGTCATCGGCCCAGTACGCCAGCAGGTCGGCAGCCGTCACGTCGACGCGGTTGCCGACCGACGCGAACATCGCGACGCCGAGCCCGGCCTGCGCCGCGTCGGCGAGGATCGCCTCGCCGAGCGCGCCCGACTGCGACACCATCGCGACCGCGCCGGGCCGCGGCAGCGTCGACGCGAAGCTGGCGTCGAGCGAGAACGCGGCCTCGGTGTTGACGATGCCCATGCAGTTCGGGCCGATCACGCGCATGCGGTGGCGCGCCGCGATGCGCTGCAGCTGCTGCTCGCGCCGTTCGCCGACGCCGCCGATCTCGCGGAAGCCCGCGGTGATCACGACCAGGCCCTTCACGCGCTTCCTGCCGCACTGTTCGGCGACCTGCAGCACGGCGTCGGGCGGCACCACGAGCACCGCGAGGTCGACCGGCCCCGGGATCGCGGCCACGGTCGCGAACGCGGGCACCGACAGCACGACCTCGGCCTTCGGGTTGACCGGGTAGACCGGCCCCTGGAAGCCGCCGCGGATCAGGTTGGAGACGACCTGGCGGCCGATCGACCCCGGCCGCCGGCTGGCGCCGACGACGGCGACGCTGCGCGGCCGGAACAGACCGTCGAGGCCGCGGGTGCGATCGTTCGTCTTCGGGGTCGAGCGCGGCACGTGTGGTCGTGACGATCGGCCGGCAGCACCGCCGCCGGCCGTCGGGCGCCTCTTCTAGCGGACGGGTGCGCCGGTCTGCTACATCCGCGTGTCTCCGCGTGCCGCGCTGATTCGCCTCGTGCCGGAGCGAAGTAGCGGACCCGGCCGCAGGACGCGCTGGAGACGGTGCCTGCTTGCCTTCGCGACGCGCCGCTCAATGATGCGCCCCGCCCATGCTGCCGCCGACCCTCCGCGCACTGCGACCCCACCAGTGGGTCAAGAACCTGCTGGTGTTCGCGCCGCTGCTGTTCTCGACGCCGATTCCGGGCGCCGGCGACGTGCTGCGCTTGCACGATCCGCGCGCGTGGCTGCTCGCGCTGGCGGCGTTCGCGACGTTCTGCTGCACGGCCAGCGCGATCTACCTGCTCAACGACGTCGTCGATCGCGAGGAGGACCGGCGCCATCCGACCAAGCGGCTGCGTCCGATCGCGTCGGGCGCCGTGTCCGTGCGCCGCGCGGTGACGATGTTCGTCGTGCTGCTGGCCGCCGCCGCGGCGCTGACAGTCGGCACCAGCGACGCGGTGCACTCGCTGCCGGGCGCCGACACTGCGCCGGGCCTGCGCTTCTTCGCGTGGCCGCCGGCGTACCTGGCGCTGAACCTGCTCTACTCGTACTGGGGCAAGCACGTCGTCGTGGTCGACTGCATGTGCATCGCGGTCGGCTTCCAGGTGCGCATGCTCGCGGGCGCCGCCGCGATCGCGGTCGAGACCTCGCACTGGATCTCGCTGTGCACGTTCTTCTTCGCGCTGTTCCTCGCGTTCTGCAAACGCTACGAGGAGGTCGGCCGGCAGGCGGAGACCGACGGCCACACGCGCGCGACGATGCGCGACTACAGCGAGCCGCTGCTGAACATGATCATCGGGCCGCTCGCGGCGCTGAGCATCCTGACCTACGCGCTCTACACCGTGAGCCCCGAGACGGTCGCGCGCCACCACACCGACGCGCTGATGTACACGGTGCCGGTCGTGACCTACGGCGTGTTCCACTACCTCTTCCTGGTCTACCGCCGCAGCGAAGGCGCCGACCCGGCCCTGCTGCTCTTCCGCGACCGGCCGCTGGTGCTGTCGGGCGTCGTCTACGTGCTGCTGGTGCAGTTCCTGCTGCACGGCCCCGGGCACTGACGCGACGGCTCCCCTCAGCGCGGCTTGCCGTAGACGCGCAGCACGGCCGCGCCGCCGTCGCCTTCGCTGGCGATCGCGAGGTCGCCGTCGGGCAGGAACGTGGCGCCTTCCGGTTGCGGCAGCTCGCTCGCCGCGAAGAAGTGCAGCCCGCGCACCTCGCCGCTGCGTTCGGCGACGATGACGGCGCGATCGACTCCCGACAGCAGCCACAGCGCGCCGGTCTGCGGCTGCACGGCGACCTCGGAGAAGCGCAGCCGGAATGCCGGTCGCTCGCCGCCGCGCGTCGACTTCGTCGGCACCTCGACGTGCAGCCGCGCCGCCGCGGCGAGCACCGCATCGCGGTCGAGTACTGCGTACGGCTCGGCGCGCGTCGTGCCGGTCGCGGGATCGACCGCGTAGAGCGGGCGCTGGTCCTTGTCGCCGAGCTCCTTGCTGACCGCCTTCGGCGCCACCACGAGCACGCCGCGCGCGGCGTCCCACGCGAGGCCCTCGAACTCCTTCTGCGGCGCCTCGACCGTGACCTTGCGCGCGATCTCCAACTCACCGTCGCTGCGCCGCAGCTGCAGCAGCCGGCCGTCGCTGCGCAGCACCCAGAAGTCGGCGCCGACGAGCGCGAGGCCCTCGTAGTCGCCGTCGGGCCCGAACCGCGCGCGCTCGCGCACGGTGCCGTTCGCGAGGTCGAACCAGAACAGCTCGCCCTTCTCGTCCTGCAGGCACGCGATCGTCGTCGCGTCGACAGCGACGATCGCCGAGATCTCGCGCAGCTTGTGCGGCAAGGCGAACGAACGTCGCGGGGCGCCGAGGTCGTAACCGTCGAGCATGATCGGCAATGATGGCGGCGGGGCCGGCTGCTGGGACGCCGCCGGCCGTGGTTCCTGCGTGCAGGCAGCCACCAGCACGGCAGCCGCGATCGCACTGCGCCACATCACGGTGTACCGCCCGGCGGCCGCAGCGCGCGCAGCGATGCAGCCAGCATGCACATGGTGCTCCAGGTGACGGCGCCGGCGCCGAGCACGAGGTTGCCCGCGCGCGTGCCGATCAGGCCCTTTGCGCTGCCGGCGCCGAGCAGCGCCGCGGCGACGACCAGCCCGATCAGCGCGCCGTCGCGGCGCGTGCGCAGCAGCCGATCGAGGCAGAACACGGCCGGCACCAGCAGCACGCAGAAGTGCGACTTGCTGCTCTGCGGCGACAGCAGCAGCATGCCGCACAGCACGAGGCTGCCGGCACCGAGCGCCGCCCGCCGCAGCTCCGCGGCAGCGCCGCCGCCGGCCGCGCGCACGGCGGTGCGCGCGCGCAGGGCGCCCCACGCGATCGCGGCCACCACCGCGAGCTGGCCGAGCACGATCACCGCGCGCAGCACGCCGGCCGGCAGGTCCAGCAGCACGACCTCGGGCACCACGAACTTGCCGGTGGTCGCCGGCTGCGACAGCAGGCGCGTCAGCGAACCCGACAGGCTCTGGTTCAGGATGCTGTGCGGGTCCCACGCGCCGGCCGCCGCCGCGGTGCCGCCGACCGCGAGCCCGCGCAGGTTGACGTCGAACCAGACCATGGCCCACGACCGGCCGTCGCTGCGCGGCCAGCACCAGTCGGGCGCCAGCGACAGCAGCGCGGCGGTCGCGACGACGGCCGCGAGCGCGCCGAAGCGCCGGCCGAACACGAACCACTCCGCGAACAGCAGCGGCGTCGCCTTGATCGCCGTGGCGACGCCGGCGGCTGCCCCGCTCGCGGCACCCGCCCACCGCTCCGCGCGGCCCGCGCACGCGATCGCGAGCGCGGCCGGCGCGAACACCAGCATGTCGTTGCTCTGGTTCTCGAACACCGAGAACACGTGGCGGCCCGCGAGCAGCGCGACGCACAGCCACAGCCAGCCGCGGCGCGGCGGACCCGCGCCGGTCCAGCCGAGCCCCGCGCTGCGGTGCAGCCAGACCAGGATCGGCAGCAGCAGCATGAAGTTGAGCGCGAACCACAGCGGCGCCTGCCAGCCCGCCGGCAGCATGCCGTACGGCACGAACGGCACCGCCGCGAACGGCGGGTAGGTGAACGGCTTGCTGTCGGTGCCGCGCCGGTAGATCTCCTCGCCCGCGGCCATGCGCTGGCCGCCCTCGACGTAGACCGGCAGTTCGCGGTCGCCGGCCTTGCTGCGCACGCCGAAGTACCAGCCGCCCGCGACCAGCACGGCGAGCAGCAAGGGGAGGAGCCAGAGCCGCGGGCGCTGCACGCGGCCGTTATGTCGGAGCCGGGCGCCGATGTCCATGCGCGGCCGTACCGCGCGCAATGGCAGGTTCGGCCGCGGCAATGGCACGCCGCCCGGCGATGATCGCGGTCATGACCCTCATCCTGCGCCGAGGACTGCTGGCCTGCGCCATCGTCGCTGCATTCGTCGCTGCCCAGGAACCGGCCCCGGCGGCGGCCGCGCTGGCGCAGGGCGCGCGCCCCGCCCTGCGTGTGCTCGACGTCGCCGGGACGCCGTGGGAGCGCGGCCACCAGCACGGCCAGCAGCTGCGTGAAGAGATCCGCGCGCGCCTCGAGCACTGGCAGAGCGAAGTGCAGCACGACTTCGGCTTGCCGCTCGACACGTTCGTGGAGCGGTTCCTCGCCGGTACGCAGTACGAAGTCACTGCGCGCAAGTGGACGCCCGAGCTGCTCGACGAGGTGCGCGGCATCGCCGATGGCTCCGGACAACCGTATGCGCGCGTGTTCGTCTGGCAGCTGATCGACGAGGTGTGGGCGATGGCCGCGGCCGTGCTGCGCGAGAAGTGCACCGCGGTCGGCGTCGACCGCATCGGCGACCAGCCGGCGTTCGCGGCCCAGAACCTCGACCTGCCGGTCGCGATGCACGGCTGCCCCGTCCTGCTGCGCGTGCGCGACGATTCGCGCGGACTGCAGGCCCTGGTGGTCACGCTGCCCGGACTGATCGGCGCTGCCGGCATGAGCAGCGCGCGCGTGGCGATCACCTGCAATACGCTGCTGCAGCTGCGGCCGTGCCGGGACGGACTGCCGGTCGCCTTCGTCGTGCGCGGCGTGCTGATGCAGAAGGACCACGCCGCGGCGCTGGCCTTCCTGCACCAGGTGCCGCACGCCTCCGGCCAGAACTACGTCGTTGCCGGTCCCGACACGGCCCCGGGCTTCGAGTGTTCCGCCGGCAAGGTGGTCCGCTACCAACCGCACGCGGGCGCGCCGTTCACCTTCCACACCAACAACCCGCTCGCCAACGACGACTTCTCCGACGCATGGCGCGCGCGGGTGGCGAAGACCGGCTGCGATCCGTTCGTCGGCGAGCGGCCCTGCCCGCGCCTGCAGCAGTGCCAGCGCGCGTTCGGCGCCGACGCGCGCCCCGACGTCGCCGCCGTGAAGGCGCTGCTGGCCTCGCGCGACGGCACGCCGTCGGTCAACAACGCGATGACCTTCGCCAGCTTCGTGATGGTGCTCGGCGAACGCCCGGAGATGCAGATCGCCGCCGGCCGGCCCGATCTCGCGCCATGGGCCGTGTTCCCGTGCGCGCCGTAGATCCGTTCCGGTATCCTCCGCGCCCCCCCTGTCCAAGCCAACGCTGTCGAGGCCAACGCTGTCCAAGCCAACGCCGTCCAAGCCTGCGTCGTCGAGGTCCACGCCGTCGAAGCCGACGCGCAAACGGGCCGCCCCGGCGATCGCAGCTGCGCCGCGGCGCAGAGCCGGTCGCGCGCAGCGTCGGCTCGGCGTCTGGCTGTTCGGCGCGTACGGGGGCCTCGCGACGACCGTCGTCGTCGGCAGCCGCGCGATCGCGCGCGGTCTCGCGCCGGTGCATGGGCTGCTCAGCGAGAGCGCGCTGTGCCAGGGCCTCGACCTGGCGCCGATCGACGGCCTCGTGTTCGGCGGCCACGAGGTGCGCCGCAGCGACTTCGTCGCGTCGGCGACCGAGATCCACCAGAACGGCGGCTCGATCCAGTGGCCGGTGCTGCAGGCGCTGCGCGGCGAACTGCGCGCGCTGAGCCGCAACGTCGTGCCGGGCGCGCTCGCGAACGCGGGCCGCACGATCGAACGCCTCGTCGGCGACGACGGCGGCAAGCTGCCGCAGCGGCGCCCGCTGCGCGCGCAGATCGAAGCCGTGCAGCGCGACATCCGCGCGTTCCAGCGCCGCCACGGCCTCGACCGCGTCGTCTGCGTGAACCTGACGTCGACCGAGCCGCCGCTGCCCCTCGGCAAGGCGCACGCGGCGCTCGCCGCGTTCGAGCAGGCGCTCGACCGCGACGACGAGGCCGCGGTGCGCAGCTCGGCGCTCTACGCCTACGCGGCCGCCGCGCTGGGGCTGCCGTTCGTGCACTTCACGCCGAGCAACGCGACGCTGACGCCTGCCGTCTGCGAGTTGTTCGAACGCACCGGCGCGCCGTACGCGGGCGCCGACGGCAAGAGCGGCGAGACGCTGGTCAAGTCGGCGCTGGCGCCGATGTTCAAGTACCGCAACCTGCGCGTGCTCACGTGGCAGGGCTACAACATCCTCGGCGACCGCGACGGCAAGGTGCTCGCCGACGACGACAACAAGAGCGCCAAGGTCGCGACCAAGGACGGCCTGCTGCCGCAGATCCTCGGCTACCCGCTGCACACGCACGTCGGCATCGACTACGTGCCGTCGCTGCACGACCACAAGACGGCGTGGGACTTCATCCACTTCGAGGGCTTCCTCGGCCACCGCATGTCGATGCAGTTCGTCTGGCAGGGCTGCGACGCGATCCTCGCGGCGCCGCTCGTGCTCGACCTCGTGCGCCTCGTCGACCTCGCCGCGCGCACCGGCGAGAGCGGCCCGCAGCGCCACCTCGCCTGCTTCTTCAAGCAGCCGGTCGGCGTGCCCGAGCACGACCTGCACGCGCAATGGCACTTGCTGACCGAATGGTTGCAGCAGCAGCGCGCCGCCGCGCAGCGCTGATGGAACGCTGACGCGACGGCGCGTCAGTCCGTCGGGATGTCGATCAGCCGGTCCGATCGCCGCGACACCGTGCCGCCCGACGGCTGTGCGAGCCGCGCGATGACCGGTGCGCGGTCGATGCGGTCGCCGGCGCGAACGGTGTAGAAGCCGCGGTAGCGGCTGCGGCCGGCCGGCGCCTCGGTGTCGACGGCCATCGGGATCTCGCGGTGCAGCGTGCCGAGGTCGAAGTTCGCCTCGGCGCCGGCGCTGCCCTCGATCGTGACGATGATGCGGTCGCCTTCGCGCAGCGGACGGTACGGCGCATCGACGCTCAGCGACGTGATCGTCGGCCGCGCGCGCGCGCGATCGGGCTGCGCGTTGCCGAGCAGCGCCTGGCCGACTTCGTCGGCCCACGCGATCGCCATGCTGGTGTACGGACCCGAGTCGAGCGCTGCGAGCGGCACCGCGACCAGGCTCAGGAAGCCGGTCGGCCCGTGGTCGATGCCGGCGCTGTCGTCGACGCGCACGAACGCCGTGAACACCGTCGCGCCGTCGCTGCCGCAGTGCAGCTGGACCTCGCCGACGAGTTCGCGGTGCGTCGAGAACAGCCAGTACGACGCGCCGACCGCGCGCAGTTCACCGGTGATCACGCCGTCGACGTCGAGCGCGCGCGCGAGCGCAGCATGGTCGCGGCGGTCGAAGTCCGCGGGCAGGGCCGCCAGCGTCTGGTCGACCATCGACGGGTTGACGATCGACACCGCCTCGCCCTGCAGCCGCGCGACCAACAGCGTGCGCAGCGTGACCGCGGTCTCCGACGACGTCGGCGGCGGCGCATCGAAGTTCAGCGACACCAGCCGCCCGAGCCACACGAACGGCCGGCCGAGCCACCACAGCACGCCGCGCGGCGGCGCGCCGTCGCGGAACGGCAGCACGGCGAGGCGGTGCAGTTCGCCGGCGCGCACGGTGAAGTCCTGCGCGCGCCACACCTTCGTGGTCGGCGCGACGCGGCATCCCGCGAGCAGCGCGAGCAGTGCCACGGTCCAGAGCGCGTCCAGCGGCCGCAACCAAAGGTTGCGGTCGTCGCTGACGCGACGACCAGGGAGGCCGCAGGCGCGCTTGTGTTGTTTGGTTCTACTGCTGCCGCTCCGCACAGGGCGGATCTTCGCGTCACGGCAAGAAACGCGGCAGCAGTAGAACAGCGGGCGCATCACCTGCTACCTCCGCTCGCGCTCGCCGCGAGGCTGGCCGTGAAGACCTTGCTGCTGGCACCGATGCGGTCGCGCAGCACGGCGACCACGGCCATCGGCGGCGATGGCGCCGCCAGCGTGCCGACGTAGCGGCCCGGCGCCGCCTCGCTGAGCGGGTAGCGGCCCGTGCTGCCGGGCAGGCTCGCGAAGGCGCGGCAGTCCGGCGTGCCCTCGACGACGACCTCGACGGTGCCCGCCGCGGCGTCGCTGCGGCCCTGCACGCCGCGCACCTCGGGCCGCCGCCCGATCGCGTCGGTGCTGGCACTGCGCGGCAGCTGCTCGGCGGCGGCGAGCGCGAGTTCGCCGGCGAGCGCGCGGAAGCGCACCTCGACGTCGTCGAGGCTGTCGGCGACGGCGTCGAAGATCTGCCCGCTCTGCAGCAGCGCGCCGCCGGCCTCGGACGAGCCGACGTCGAAGATCCACGTGCTGCGGCCGGCGCGGGTGTCGAGTACGCGGAACCGCCCGGTCAGCGAACGCTCGTTGTAGACGAAGCTGTTGATGTTGCCGACCGCGAAGTCCTCGAGGAAGACGAGCCCGTCGATGCCGTACATGCGGCCGAACGCGCTCATGCTCTCGTCGACCGGCAGCCAGTCGGACTGCCATGGCCGCAGGCCGGCCTGCGCGAGCCGCTGGTCGACCCAGCCGTCGTCGTACTTGACGTAGCCGCGCAGTTCGAACGCGTTGCCGACCTCGGCGCGCAGACACGCGGCGAGTTCGGGCGGCAGATCGCCGCCGGCCGGCGGCAGCACCGCGACGTGCACCGGCAGCGCCGCGTCGGCGGTGAGCTGGCGCGCGCGGTTCGACGCAGCGCAGGCGCAGAGAAGGCAAAGGCCCAGGAGGCTCGCGGACAGGCTGGAGCGCATGGGGGCGAACAGCATAACAAGTCAAGCGTACGCACCGGACACCGGTCCCGCGACGAGTCGATCAGCGCCGGGCCGGGTCGGCAGGCGCCGGCTGCAGCGGCAGGCCGTCGGCGTCGACGTCGCGGTCGACCGCGGACAGCTGCGCCGGCGCGTCGCCGGCGCGCGCGCGCCGCACGGCCGCGAGCGACAGCGACAGCAACTGCGCCAGCACCTCGTCGATGAGTTCGGTCGCGACGCCGTAGAACAGGAAGTTGATCGGCGACAGGTTGCCTAGCGCCAGCACCGTGCGGCGGCGCCCGTCCGCGGCATCGAACAGCCAGCGGTGGCCGTAGACGCGCGCCGTGCGCGGGTCGAGCAGTTCCTCGACGCGGACCTCGATCGGGCGGCCGCGCAGGCACGGCGCATCGCTGCGCAACAGGCCCTCGAACCACTCCATCAGCGCGCGGAACTCGACCTTCTTGGTCGAGCCGCTGGCGAGCACGAGCACGTCGCGGCGGCCGTCGCACAGCCAGCGCTCGAGGTCGGCGCCGCCGAGCACGCTGTCGCCAGTGACGCCGAGCACGACGTCGACGTCGAGCCAGCGGTCGCCGAGGTCGGCGAGCGTGCGGCCCTCGGCGAACGCGCCGGCCGGCGCCGCCGCGAGGTCGACGCCGCAGAGCGCGCGGTCGGGTGCGTCGAGGCGCGCGCGCAGCGCGCTGCACAGCTCGCGGCCGATCGCGCCGCGCGAGCCGAGCACGAGGCAGCTGCGGCGCGCGAGTACGCGGCCGTCGGCGTTGAGCACGGCTTCGACCGCGCCGAGCACCGACGCCGCGACCTCGCGCGACTCGACGTCGCGCTTGAGCCGCGAGATCGCGATCGACCACGCCGGCAGCGCCAGCCGGCCGTTGCGGCGCTGCACCTCGGTCAGCCGATCGAAGCCGTTGCGCGTGTGCTCGACGGTGCCGAGCAGGTGCCGGCCGACGGCGTCGGCCAGCGGCCGCGCGTCGCCGCCGTCGTAGCCGAGCGCGGCGGCGAACTGCGCGGCCGTCTGCGCCCGCAGCAGCGCGTCGTGCAGCACCGGCGCGAGGTAGCCGCCGTCCTCGACCAGCAGGCAGCGCTGGCCGGCCGCCTCGGCGCGCGCGACCTGCCGCAGGAACGGCACCACCGCGATCGCGCGCATCGCGTCGACGAAGTGCGCGTCGCGGCCCTGCAGCGCGCGCACGATCGCCTCGGCTTCGTCGAGCTGCGAGTAGTGCCGCGACAGCCGGTAGGTGCCCTCGACGCTGCCGCGGTGCGGCACGTTCACGAGCGCGAGCGCGCGGAACTCGTCGGTCGGCAGGTCGAGCACCGCGTCGAGGTAGCTCGCCGGCGGCTCGCCGGCGTAGGTCACGAACACGCAGCAGAGGTCCCGGCAGCCGAGCGCGCGCAGCGCCGCGATCAGGCCGACGACCTCGCCGGTCATGTGGTGCACGAGGAACACCGGCACCGAGCGCAGCGGCGCGGCGCCGCGGTGGCGCGCGACGATGTCGCCGAGCACCGGCATGCGCTGCAGGAACGCGTCCGCGTCGGCGCGCTGGCGGCGCTGGCCGAGCGACAGTTCGAGCACGCGGCCGAGCTGGCTGATGTCGAGGAACACCGGCACGCCGCCGCCGTCGACGCGCACGACCGCGCGCTCCGACAGCAGCCGCCGCACGCCGCGGTCCTCGAGCGCCAGCAGCACGCGCTTGAGCAGTTCGCTGGTCGCCGCCGGCTCGCCCTCGAGCAGGAACGGCAGCGCGGTCTCCGCCCACTGCAGCGACACGCGCTGCAGCGAACCGAGCCCGGCCTGGTCGAGCTGCTGGAACAGATGGCTGTGCGGATCGCGCGCCTCGAAGAACGAACGGCGCCCGCGCGCGCATTCGCGGCGCAGCGCCTCGGTCCAGGTCTGCGCGATGCGCGTCGAGCCGGCGATGAAGTGCCGGTCGGCGACGTCGCCGATGCGCACGTGCGGCAGCGCGCCGAGGTCGAGGCGCCGGCCGCCGGCGCCTTCGACCGTGATGCGCAGTGCGCCACGGCCGGCGTCGCGGCGCGACACCACGTGCTCGAGCACGTAGCGCTGGCGCACGCCGTCGTCGAACTCGGCGACCAGCGCGCGCGGTGGCGCGGCGTCGGCCGGGAACAGCGCCTCGCGGTAGCGCTGCCGCTGCAGGCTGCCGAGCAGCGCGCGCAGCCGCGTCTCGAGCAGGTGCGGGCACGACTCGATGGTCGCCTGCTCGGCGTCGACCTTGACGTGATCGAGGCGCAGGCGCTCGATCAGCTCGGGATTCTCGCGCGGGCGCAGCTTGCGCTCGACGGCGACGTCGACGCGGTCGCTGCGCACCTGGCCGAGCGCCATCTCCGCGAGCGCGCGCGACAGCACCGACAGGCCGTGCAGCACCGGCAGTTCGGCGAGATCGAGCTGCCACTCGTCGTCGACGAGCACCAGCGCCGGGCCGAGCGACGTCTCGATGCGGGTTGGCGGTGCGGTCATCGGCCGGATGCCGGATGCTAGGAGTCCGAGCCACGGGAGAGAAGGATGCAGGGCAGGCGCAGCTTGGATGCAGATTGCGGCAGGAGAACGCAGGCGAATCGGGTGATTCGGCGAGGCTCTCCTGTCGCGAGCTGCGCCGAGGGCGGCTGCGATGCGCCGTGGAATCCCGTGGCTCTGACTCCTCGCGCGCGCGGCCCCGACCTCGATCCCGAACGACGGCCGCCGCGTGGGACCGACCTGGGACGCCGCTGGCCGTGCCGCGCAGCGTGCCCGCCGCGTAGGCTTCGGCCCTCACCCATCGCCCAAGAATCCATGCGAGCCACGCTCCTCGGCGTCCTGTTCCCCTCGTCCATCCTGCTGGCCCAGGTCACCGACCAGCAGTTCGCCGCGATCAAGAAGGAAGGCCTCGAGCACTCGCGCGTGATGGCGCACCTCGACCACCTGGTCAACCGCATCGGCCCGCGGCTGACGTCGTCGGACAACCTGACCGACGCGTGCGAATGGGCGCGCGACACGTTCGCGTCGTTCGGCATCGACAACGCGCGGCTCGAGCAGTGGGGCACGTTCCCCGTCGGCTTCAACCGCGGCCCGTGGTTCGGCCGCATGACCAAGCCCGAGAGCATGGAGCTGGTCTTCAACACGCAGGCATGGACCGCCGGCACGAACAAGCCGTCGCGCGGCCCGCTGGTCATGGCGCCGAAGGACGCGGACGAACTGGCGAAGACGCGCGGTTTCCTCGCCAACACCTGGCTGCTCATGCCCCCCAGGACCGGCGGTCGCATGACTGCCGAGGAGCAGCAGTTCCGCCAGCAGCTCACCGCGGCGCTCGAGCAGGGCGGCGGCTTCGGTCTCGTCACCGGCGCCGGCGGTCGCAGCGGCGACCTCCTGCTGACCGGCGGCCAGCAGACCGCTGACTTCGCGAAGCTGCCGACGGTCCCGTCCGTGCAACTGCGCGCCGACTGCTACGAGAAGGTCGCGAAGTTCCTCGCCGACAACATCTCGGTCGAGGTCGAGTTCGACATCCGCAACCACTTCAAGAAGGGTCCGATCGAGCTCTACAACGTGCTCGCCGACATCCCGGGCACCGCGCTGCCCGACGAGTACGTCGTCGTCAGCGGTCACCTCGACAGCTGGGACGGGGCGACCGGCACCACCGACAACGGCACCGGCACCGCGACCACGATCGAGGCCGCGCGCATCCTGATGGCCATCGGCGCGAAGCCGCGCCGCACGATCCGCTTCATGCTGTGGAGCGGCGAGGAGCAGGGCCTGCTCGGGTCGCGCGCCTGGGTGAACAAGCACAAGGACGAGATGACGAAGTACTCGGCCTGCCTCGTGCACGACGGCGGCACCAACTACCTCGCCGGCATCGCCGGCATGAAGGAGATGCACCCGCAGCTACAGACCGTGTTCGCGCCGGTGCTCGCGCTGAACCCCGACATGCCGTTCGCGATCCGCGACATCGAGGCGTTCACGCCGATCGGCAGCGACCACGAGTCGTTCACGGCGGCCGGCGTGCCCGGCTTCTTCTGGGACCAGAAGGGCCGCGCCAACTACACCCACACGCACCACACGCAGTACGACACGTTCGACGCGGCGATCCCCGAGTACCAGATGCACTCGTCGGTCGTCATCGCGATCGGCGCGCTCGGCATCGCCAACCTGCCCGACCTGCTGACGCGCGAGAACATGAAGGTCAACAACCGCTTCGGCGGCGGCGGCGCTGCGCGCGGCGGCGCGGGCGCGCCCGGTGGCCGCCGGCTCGGCGTCCTGCTCGACGAGGACGTCGGCACGACGATCACCGAGGTCACCGACGACGGGCTCGCGAAGAAGGCCGGCCTCAAGGCCGGCGACGTGGTGTTGCGGATCGGTTCGACCGCGATCAAGGGGCAGGGCGACGTGCGGGACGCGATCACCAACGGGCCGGCGAAGACGACGGTGACCGTGAAGCGCGACGGTAAGGAGCTGACGGTCGAGGTCACGTTCGACCAGTAGGTCGGCGCACTATCGGGCGGGCCCGGTGCGGCGCGCCGCGGCCGAGGACTGGATTCCCGCCCGACTGCTGCTTCGCGCACGGGCAAGGCCGTAGACTGGCCGCCCTTTTCATCCGTGACCCCAGGAGATTCCCGATGAAGCTGCTACTGACCATGTGTGCCGCCGCTGCCCTCTGCACGCCGGCCTTCGCGCAGAAGTCCGGCATGATCAACCGCAATGCGCCGACCATCAGCCAGACGGTGACGGCGGGCAACGCCAAGATCAGCCTCAACTACAC
>Ga0070689_100000919_pt1 | contig 18335 bp, 5 predicted proteins | sample KBSS23HmetaG_FD_64669 | JGI IMG/M metagenome (GOLD analysis project Ga0070689, IMG submission 64669) | Switchgrass rhizosphere microbial communities from Kellogg Biological Station, Michigan, USA - KBS S2-3H metaG | ecosystem: Host-associated > Plants > Roots > Rhizosphere ...
GGAGCATGGATCTACTTCGGAACGTTCCTGTCTATTGGTGCTGTCGGCTAAGACCGGTGCGGCCTTGGATCTGGCGCAAGGGCGTTTGATGGAGTTTATAAGGAGCAGTGACTCTGCATGTATGGGGGACATTGCTCACACATTGCAGCTTGGACGCAAGACGTTTTCGCACAGGCGAATTCTGGTCTGCACCGGCCGGGATGATGCCATCGTCGCGCTCACGGAGGAGAATTCGAACCGGATCATTTCCTCTCGAGTGGATGGATCTACACGCAGGCCACTGATCCTTCTGTTGCCCGGGGTTGGCGACCATTACGTGGGAATGGCTTACGAGCTCTATCAAACCTGGGACGTTTTCAAAACAGAAGTGGACCGATGTGCGCGACTACTCGAGCCGCACCTGGGAATTGATATCCGGGAAATTATATATCCGAAGAGTCTTAGTTGGAAGAAGACAGGCGCCAAAGGAATCGACTTGAAAAGGATGCTCGGTCGAAATACTGACGAAACCGAAGCGCCGGACACAAAAAGGCTAAACCAGACGCTCTGCGCCCAGCCAGCGCTGTTTACAATTGAATACGCGCTTGCCCGTCTTTGGGAGTTTTTTGGTGTCCGCCCCGACGCGATTGTCGGCCACAGCATGGGAGAATACGTGGCCGCCTGTCTAGCTGGTGTTTTCTCACTTGAAGAAGCACTACGGCTGATTGCCACGCGGGCAAGACTGGTTCATGAGCTACCGCAGGGTGCCATGCTCGCAGTCCCTTTGCCTGAACAAGACATCCTTCCGCTCCTGAGTAAGAATCTCTCGATCTCTCTGATCAATGGACCAAATCTGTGCGTCGTGGCAGGCCCAGTCCACGACATGGCTGCCTTTGAAAGGATGCTGAATGAAAAGGCTGTCATTTGTCGGCTCGTCCAAAATGCGCATGCTTTTCACTCGAGAATGCTCGATCCCATCGTGGAGGCCTTTGAGGCTGAAGTGAGAAAGGCGCCATTGAATGAGCCGCGGATTCCGTTTATATCCAACGTGACCGGGACGTGGATTTCAAGCGCCGAGGCCACGGACCCGGCCTATTGGGCCAGACACGCGAATCACTCGGCCAGGTTCAGTGACGCCCTGCACCAGATGTGGCAAATCCAAAACGGTGTTCTCCTCGAGGCCGGGCCTGGCAGGACCCTGGGCGTTCTGGCCATGCAACATCCGGACCGGAATAATGCTGGCAATCCAGTAACGATTTCTTCCCTGCGGCACCACTACGAGAATCGGTCAGACGTGGACTTCTTGTGGCACAGCATCGGAAGGTTGTGGCTGTCAGGCGCGGAGATCAACTGGGAAAACCTTCAATCGGATAAGCGACGCAAAGTATCGTTGCCGACGTATCCTTTTGAAAGGCAGAAATATTGGATGGAAGCGCCTGTACAAGATGCGTCCCGACAAATACCGCAAGCAGAATTTTCCGTTCAAAAGAACCCGGACATTTCTCGATGGTTCTATGTGCCATCTTGGAAACGCCTTCTCTCGAAGACCGTAGGCGTTCATGAGTTGCTCCCAACGACGAAGAAGCGAACATGGCTTGTCTATGCTGATGACTGCGGTCTCGCACCGCAACTGACGGCCCGGTTGAAGGGGTTGGGCCAAGCGGTGGTCACCTTGAAGGTTGGCAGGGAATACCAACAGGTCGATCGCAACACATTTACGGTCCGAGCCGGAAACGAGCAGGATTCCGACGCGTTGATCCGAACCTTGCAGGCGAACAAACTGGTGCCAGATCACGTCGTTCATGCGTGGAGCCTGACTGGAATTCATCCCGCTCAGCCGGAATGCGACTGTTTCGAGGAGGCGCAAAATCTGGGTTTTTACAGCTTATTGTTTCTTGCCAAAGCGCTGGCGAAACAAGACGTTGGAAACGAGATAAACTTCTTCGTTCTTTCCAATAACATCCAAGACGTCCATGGCACGGAAATGCTATGCCCGGAAAAATCGACGCTGCTCGGACCATGCATGGTGATCCCACAGGAATACTCCAATATTCGCACGAAAAGCATCGATTTGGACTGGTCGGAGGATGCCAGTGCGAATGAATCGACCGTTGACCGAATTCTCGGAGAGTTCTTCATACCGGACGCGGAATCGTTCGTTGCCTACAGAAACGCTCAGCGCTGGGTTCAGACGTATGAACCGGTCGCATTGGATGAACCCGATAAGGAAACCCCGATCTTTCGAAACGGTGGGGTCTATCTCATCACCGGTGGTTTGGGTAACATCGGTTATGAGTTCTCAAAACACTTGGCAGAGAATTACAAAGCTAATCTCGTGTTGGTGGGGCGCTCATCATTGCCTGACAAGGAGTCGTGGAAGGCGCGGATGGAAAGCCGTCAGGAAGACGATTCGATTCGTGATAAGATCAGCAAGATCGCAGAAATCGAGAAACTGGGTGGATCTGTATTGTATTTGAACGCGAGCGTGGCTGATCTGAAAAGTATGCAAGGAGTCATCGCGCAGGCTTGCCAGCGTTTTGGCACAATCCACGGTGTCATTCATGGGGCTGGTATTGTGGGAGAAAAAGGGATCAGCGAAATTGTGAAGATTGAAACCGCGGTTTGCGATTTGCATTTTCAGGCGAAGTCCTATGGAGTGAACGTCCTCGAAACGGCTCTGGATTCCCGCCGCTTGGATTTCTGCATGCTCTTATCGTCACTGACGCCCATTCTCGGTGGAATTGGCGAAGCCGCCTATTCAGCATCGAACTTATACATGGATTCTTTTGTGCGCAGGCATAATCGGTCAAAGTCAATACCCTGGATAAGTGTCAATTGGGATTTATGGCGGGTCATGAAAAGCGATAGTAGCAAAACAAGACTTGGCAAAACACTGGAGGAATTGGGAATCACCGCCGAAGAAGGCATGAAGGTCATGGGCTTTATTTTGTCCACGAAGGAAGTCTCGCAGATCGTGGTATCTACCGGCGACTTGAATGCAAGGATAAGGCAATGGATCAAGCTGGATTCCCTACGCAAGGGAGTTGCTGACGATCGGTCGCACAAGAGGATATCAGGTGCTAGTGAGCGACCCCAATTGCAGACCAGTTATAAAAGTCCAAAGGATGAGACCGAAAAAGTGATTGCACAAATTTGGCAGGATGTCCTTGGGATAGAAAGCATCGGCGCGGATGACAATTTTGCCGATTTGGGAGGCCATTCACTTTTGGCAATAAAGATTGTTGCGGAGCTGCGTAAGGCGTTCCATGTTGATTTACCAGTCAGAGCACTTTTTGACGCACCTACCGTCACGGAGCTATCAGATTATATCAAAAATCAAATTGCGGCTGAAATTGAAGTACTGAGCGACGAAGAAGCCCGGCTGCTTGTTTCAAACGGCTAGGCTGACGTTCACATCCGGGTAGGGAAAATGCGACTGCCCGGTCGGAATTTCTACTGCAACAAGCAAGATCTCATGGAACGAGTGGCAAAACTTTCTCCGGAAAAACAATTGCTGCTGGATCGGCGCTTGAAAGAGGCCGCCCGGAGGCAAGTCGGATGTCGTGTCATACCCAAACGCCCGAACCCTGACTCCGCTCCCCTTTCATTTGCCCAACGACAGATGTGGGTGATCGATCAGATGGCGCCGGGCAACCCGGCTTACGATCAGTCGGTTGGCTATCGCATCAAAGGCTGGTTGGATGCAACGGCTCTGGAAAACGGCCTGAATGAGATCATCAAGCGGCATGAGGTGCTGAGGACCACGTTCGTCGGGAGCGACGGCGAGCCGCTGCAAATCATCCACCCGGAACACACGATCAAAATCGATGTCACGGAATTGGATCAGCTGACCGGCGAGGAACGCGAGAAAAGACTGCAGACCCTCACCTCGGAAGAATCGGTCAGATCCTTTGACCTCACACGGCTTCCGCTGATCCACGTTTCTTTGTATAAGCTTGGAGAAACCGAACACGTTTTAGTCATCAATGCGCATCACATCGTGGTGGATGGACTGTCGACGGGGTTGATGTTGGACGAGTTGGATGCATTCTATCGAGACTTCACTGAGGGCCGTGTTCCTAACCTGTCCGACTTGGCGGTGCAGTATGCCGATTTCGCCACGTGGCAGAAAGAAGGCCTGGTCAAGGGATCTTACGCAGGACAAGTCGAGTTTTGGCGGAGGCAACTGCACGGCAAGCTTCCCGTGCTTGAATTGCCTTGCGACCAACCCAGGCCGGCAGTTCAGTCCTTTAAGGGGTCCAATGTTTTTTTTAACATTCCCAAAGTGCTGGCTCAGGGATTGAGGTCCTTGGCCGCGCGCGAGAAATGCACACCTTTCATGACCGTCTACGCGGCATTTCAAGTGCTTCTTCAGCGGTATTCCAACGCGGAAGACATCATTGTTGGCACGCCCATCACCGCCAGAACCCCGAGCGAAGTCGAAGCCTTGATCGGAAATTTCCTCAACATGGTCGCATTACGGTGCGATTCTTCAGGGGATCCTAGTTTTATTGAATTGATGCGCCGGTGCCGGGAAACGACCCTCAATGCCTTTTCCAACGCGGGCCTGCCTTTCGAAACCATGGTCGAGAGCCTGAAATTTGAGAGGGATCCTAGCAGGAACCCCATTTTTCAGGTCATGCTGCAGGTCATGCCTGCCTTGGAGTTAAAACTTGGAGATTTGAATATCAGCACTTACCACTTCGATCTGAAGTTCGCCCAGGTTGATTTGAGTCTGCACTTGTACGAGGAGGCTGGAGGCTATGCGGGCCGATTTGAATATTGCACGGACCTCTTCCATGCAGACACGATGCAGAGACTATCGAAGAACTTTTTGCATCTGCTGGAAAGTATCGTGAGCGATCCCGAACGCCGGATATCTGAAATCTCGATCTTAGCGGAATCCGAGTCGCATCGGATCCTGGTGGATTGGAACGGCACCTCTCGCGAAGGTCGCGAAGGGAAGTGTCTGCACGAATTATTCGAAGAAAGGGCCGGCATGGCCGGCGGCCGCTATGCCGTGGAATGCGATGGAAGGTTGCTGACGTACGGGGAGTTGAACGCGAAGGCGAATCGATTGGCCAATTACCTCATCAAATCCGGAGTGAAGCCGGAAACCTTCGTAGGGATCCACATGAATCGTTCCCTGGAGCTGCTCGTTGGGTTGCTTGGCATTCTGAAGGCCGGGGCGGCTTATATCCCCTTGGACCCTTCGTTCCCAGAAGATCGACTGGCCTACATGATGGAGGACGCGGACATATCAACGATAATCACGCAGGCTGACCTGTTGGGGGCATTGCCCTTACCCGGCCGAGCTGCCATTTGCCTTGATACGGAATGGGAAACGATTGAACGCGAAGATGAGCGCAATCCGAACCTCGCGCGGCCACCGACAAGCCTCGCCTATGCGATCTATACCTCGGGTTCCTCTGGCAAACCAAAAGGGGTGATGATCGAGCACCGATCCGTTGTGAATTTCCTGGTCTCGATGCAGAGAGAGCCTGGATTCAACGAGAACGACGTGCTGCTCGCGGTCACCACCGTATCGTTCGACATCGCCGCCATGGAACTTTTTCTTCCTTTGATCACAGGAGGCAGGGTTGTCATGGCAAGGAAGGACGAGGTCATCGATGGGCACCTGCTATTGAATTTGATCGCGCGCAGAGGTGTCACTGCATTGCAAGCGACCCCAGCCACGTGGAAGCTGATGATCGACGCCGGTTGGAGTCGCACTCCCGCCCTCAGGATGTTCTGCGGAGGGGAGCCGCTGCCCAGAGAGTTGGCGAACAAGATGCTCGAGCGCGGCGGTGAACTCTGGAATATGTACGGGCCGACTGAAACCACCATCTGGTCCTCTGTCCAGAAAATCCTGCCCGGCAATGACCCCGTGCTTATCGGTCCGCCGATCGCCAACACGCAGTTTTACATCGTGGACCAGAAAATGCGACCGGTGCCGATCGGCGTTCCCGGCGAGCTTTTGATTGGCGGAGACGGTCTGTCCAGGGGATATCTCAACCGCCCGGACCTGACCGCGGAGCGGTTTATTGAGAGTCCATTTCTTGATCCGAGACGTCGCTTGTACAAGACGGGTGACCGGGCGAGATTTCGTTCGAACGGAACCATCGAGTTTCTGGGGCGTCTTGATTTCCAGGTCAAGGTGAGGGGTTTCAGGATCGAGCTGGGTGAGATCGAACAATGTTTGATGCAGCACGAAGGCGTTCGCGACGCCGTGGTCCTGACCTGCAACAATGAACACAGCGACAAACGACTGGCGGCCTATTTTATTCCAGCAGTTGGAGCGGAGGTCGCCGTGAGCGGCTTCCGAGAATTCCTTCAGCAGAAGTTGCCAGCTTACATGATCCCCTCGTTCTTCGTGGAATTGGAGTCGTTCCCGCTGACGCCAAACGGGAAGCTTGATCGCAATTCCTTTCCACAGCCGGAAAACTGCAAGTTGGAAACCTGTGCAGGACACGACGAACCTCAAAGCGAATTGGAACTTCAATTGGCAGGGATTTGGCGCAAGGTCCTTAATGTTGAGCGTATCAGGGTTGACGACAACTTTTTCGAACTGGGCGGACATTCGTTGTTGGCAGCCCGGCTTTTCGCGCAGATCGAACGAAGACTTGGGGTGAGTCTTCCGTTGGCGATCTTATTTCAAGCTCCTTCGATTCGGCAACTCGCCGAAAAGATCAAACAAAACGCATGGAAATCCAGTTGGAAATCGTTGGTTGCGATCCAGCCGCAAGGCGACTACCCGGCGCTGTTCTTGATCCACGGAGCCGAAGGCAACGTGCTTCTTTACAACCGTCTGGCCCAGAAATTGGGAAAGGAACAGCCGCTTTACGGGTTGCAATCCCGCGGCCTGGACGGGTGCGAGCCGATGGAAGAAAAAATTGAAAGCATGGCTGCGAAATACCTGGAGGAAATCAAGGCGGCGCGACCCAAAGGACCTTATTTTCTCGGCGGCTATTGCCTGGGCGGAACGATTGCCTTGGAGATCGCCGAGCAACTCAATAGGGCGGGCGATGCGGTCGCGCTTCTGGTCATGATTGAAACCTACAACATCCAAAGCCAGCCACCCGTTTCCTTTCCTCTAAAGTTAGTTCATAAGGCGCAGAACTTATATTTCCAAATTCGAAATCTGTTCCTGAGCCTGTCAGAGGGAACGTCGAAGTTTTTTACAGAAAAGTACCGGGTTGAAATTGGCAGGCTGAAAGTGAAATGGGACATCCTGTATTCAAAATTCTTCAACCAATTGCACCCCGGCCACCGTCTCGGATATCAGCATTTGCGAATCCACGTCGTTAACGACAAAGCCCAGGAGGCCTATCGCCCGGCTCCCTATGACGGCAAAATCGTCCTGTTTAGAACGAAGTCTTTTTATCGCAGATTTAATGATAGATGGTTCGGCTGGGGAAAGGTTGCCAAGCAAGGCGTCGAAGTGGTCGAAATGCCGAATTATCCAAGAGGCTCGTTGAACGACCCGTTTATCGACGTCCTGGCTGATAAGTTAAAGGCCGAAATCGAGAAGGCTCGAAACAGCAACTCGGGCGCGCGAAGCAACATCAAGAAAGTGATGAAAGGCGTTGTGCTGTCTCATTCCTTCCTTTCGTGCCTCCAGTTTACCGAAACGGAATTCTCTGCTTTGCTCAGCTCCACTGGCTTCATTGGCTGATCGACTTGACAGACGTCGCTTTCTGACCCATTCCCACCCTGATCGGTGGACCATTGGTTCCAGCAAGACCTTAAGCTGCAATGGCTTGACTTTGTTGCTTTGTTGGGTCTCTCTGTCGTGCGAAAGATGGCGTGGTGCAAGAATTGCTTAAAGATAATTGGTCTCGTTATTGAGACCGACTCAGCCGCCACGTAGTCGTTCAAGGCATGGGCGAAAACGAAATAAGACTGCGATCCGGTGAATTGGTTGAGGTGCGAAGCGCCGATGAGATCGCTCGGACTCTCGACGCAGACGGTGCATTGGACGGATTGCCGTTCATGCCCGAAATGATGGAGTATTGCGGCCGTCGATTTCGTGTACTGCGTCAGGCGCTCAAGACGTGTGTGGAAGTTGGGCCGGGCGATTATCCTATCCGCGAGTTTCGCCGTAACGACGTCGTGCTCTTGGAAGGGCTCCGCTGTTCGGGCGCGACGCATGGGGGGTGCCAACGCGCTTGCATGTTCTTTTGGCGAAAGGCCTGGCTTCGCAAGGTGGCAGGAGGTCAGGCCCAAGCCCGTGTCGATGAGGCGGGCAGCGAGCAATTGCGGGCGAAACTAAAGACGATGACCACGCCGACCCGTTACTTTTGCCAATCGACGGAACTCATTCGAGTCACGAAACCGGACCGGATTCACCCAATGCGCATTCTGCTCAAGTGTTTTCAGGATGTTCAGTCGGGAGCAGTGGGGGTCATGGCCATGAGCCGGCTCATCCTGGTGCCGATTTGCCGCAAGATCAGGGATAAGCTGTTCGGCCGACCGCGGCTACGGGGCACATTGACTCGGACTCCCGTCGGGACGCTGGGGCTGCAACCCGGCGAAGAGGTGGAGATCAGATCACTCGCGGAGCTCCAGATGACCTTGGACGGGCGCGGGCGCAACCGAGGGCTCGTTTGCGACATCGAGTTGAAGAAGTTCTGCGGCACAAGGGATCGGGTGCGAAGCCGCCTTGACCGCATGATCTCCGAAGCGACCGGCGAGATGCGCAAGGTGGAGGGAACCGTGCTATTGGAAGGCAACCTTTGCTTGTGTGCCAGAGCCACGGGCGGCTGTCCCCGGTTGGAATATTGTTATTGGCGGGAGGTCTGGCTCAAACGAGTCAATGAGGCACCGCCCTCCGCGAGTCCGCCCCAGCAGAGCGCGACGGACCAGACCGGACATGTGTAATTTTATGGCTGGCCGGCCTAGCCTTGCGAAGGCAGCCGGCCGCGCCAAAGCCAAAACTCAGTGACCCATGAATACAAATACTCAAGAACTACCTACGCTCAACATCTGGAGGAACGGTCTGGACGGTCCGGAGATTGAATATCCAGACGCGGGGATCGACAAACGGGAGAACCTTTCCCGGGAAGAGTTCCTGCATGAATATGTGCTGAAAAACCGTCCCGTCGTAATCAAGGACGCGGCGAAGGATTGGAAAGCGCTGTCAAAATGGACTCCTGAATTCTTCAGAGAAAAATACGGTTCCAAAAAGGTTCCCGTCTTCGAGAGAAAACGAGCGGTGACCGTCAAGGACACGGTGCTGCTGAAGGACTATGCCGATGAAATTACCTCCTCAACGTATCAGAACCGCGCGAAGTACCTGTTCAGCCTGAAAATCCCGAAAGAGTTTCCCGAGTTGTTGGGGGATTTGGAACCGCGCCCGACGTACTGGGATCCGAATTGGCTGGCAAGCAAGTATCTGTTGCCGGGGCTGCCGAAATTCAAACTCCGCAACATCACCGGATTGGAAATGAACATGGGTGGAGCGGGCAGCCCGTTTCCGTTTCTGCATTATGATGATCTCTGGACGCAAACCTTCATCACCCAGGTTTGTGGCCGCAAGGCATGGGTTCTTTATCAACCGGATCAGACGCCATTCATGTACCCCAGTGCGCAATCCGAGAACATCTCAAAAATCCCGATGGAAAAAGATGTGGACCTGACGGAGTTTCCCTTGTTCGCCAAGGCCGAGCCTATTAGATTCATCCTCGAGGAAGGCGAGATGCTCTATGGGGCTCCGGGCTGGTGGCACACCACGCTCGCATTGACGCCCTCCATAGCGGTCGTGCTGAGCACGGCAAATGGGGCGATTTGGTCTGCCGTCACAAAGTATTCGTTCCTGAGGGCATGGCAAAACCCCAAATGGTACGTCCGGCCGCTGGCATTTCCCATCGGCGCATACATGACCGCTTTCCGGGCAGTTAAATCGATGACCAATCCGTTTTGAGACCCGGACCAGAATACGCCCAAGAGCATATTCCTGTGAGAGATCGGTGAGGGCCAAATTAAGGGACAAAAATATATGAAATTCGAAATTGAACGTCGGGCGAACCTTTCGTACGAGGAGTTCGCTCGAGACTATCTCTATGCGAGCAAGCCGGTCGTGGTGACAGACATCCTCAGTCGATGGAAGGCGTTGTTGCGCTGGACACCTGAATTCTTCAAGCGGGAGTTCGGGGACATGAAATTTACCATCGAGGAGGATTTGAGGCGCAAGGTGGGTTACAAGGACACAAATGGCAAGGTCGAATACACCATGGCGCGGTTCATTGACCGCGTTCTCGAGTCATCCGATGAGAATCCCGCGCCGTACTTCCGCAATCGGGTGTTGCATGAATTGTTTCCGTCCTTGAAGCAGGACATTGAGCCGTTGCCCGAGTATTTCCTGCCCAACTGGCTGCCGGAATCCTACCTGGTGAACTATGTCGGCCAGGTGCTGAACCGCGGCGCCGCCATCGAGATCTACATCGGCGGCAAGGGCGGTGCTTTCCCCGTGCTCCATTATGATGGCGCGGGAACGCACGCGTTTCTGATGCAGGTTTATGGTCGCAAACAGTTCATCATTTACCCGCCCGACCAGGAGTCGTTTCTTTATCCGTCGCCGGAAAAGGAAAATTTCTCGATGATCAACAGTATCGACAAACCCGATCTGGAACGTTTTCCTCTGTTTGCCAAGGCGGATCCCACGAAATTCGTTCTTGAACCCGGCGAGTTGCTGTTCGTGCCGAGTCATTGGTGGCACACCACCAAAATGCTCACGGCCAGCATCTCGATTTCCATTAACACGGTGAATCAGTCGAATTGGCACGAGTTGGTCAACTTTGTCGCCAAACGGCGCCGCAATCCCATGGTCTCCATGGCCAGCCGCGTGTACCTTGCGGGCGCCGGGGCCTGGCGCTCCTGGCGCGACCGGACCTGGCGAAAGCGCGCCAAGGTCCTGGCAAGATAATCCGGCCTGGTCAGCGTTCGTTGCTACTGCTACTCACCGCCTCATGAGCACGGGACAGATTATCGATGGCTTCCCGCTTTCCCCGATGCAGCATGGAATGCTCTTCCATCATCTGCAGGATCCGCGGAGCGGCATCGACATAGAACAATTGGTCGTCCATCTGGCGGAGCGTGTGGACGTCGGGCGCCTGGACGCCGCGTGGCAATGGCTGGTGCAGCGGCACGACATGCTGCGGACGCGATTCGTCTGGGAGGAACTCGATCAGCCGCGGCAGGAGGTTCTGTCCGCGGCGCCGGTGCCGTTCCTGAGCGAGGACGCCCGGCATTTGAATCCGCACGACCAGCGCGAAAGGCTCAACTCATTCTTAAAGACGGATCGGCTGCGAGGATTCGACATGAACTGCGCGCCGATGGCTCGGCTGACCCTTTTCCAATGGGGCGAGACGGCGTCAACCCTTGTGTGGACCTTCCACCATGCGTTGCTGGACGGGCGTTGCTTTCCAGTTCTGCTCCGGGAGGTTTTCGAGGCGTATTCGGAGCTGGAGAAGGGTGACGTGGCGCCGCGTCCCGCAGCGCCGCCTTATCGCAGCTACATCGAATGGCTGCAATGCAACGACGGCGCCGGAGCAGAGGCTTTTTGGAAGGCGCTCCTGCAGGGGTTTTCGGCGGCAACCCCGTTGGTGATCGAACGGCAGCGGCCGGCGGAACCGACTGTCTATCACGCGGGGGAAGCCTGGGAGGTTTTGGAGGGCGCGCTGACGGATCGGCTTGGTAAACTTGCAGAGGAACAAGGGCTGACCCTCAACTCACTGGTAATGGGCGCATGGGCGGTTTTGCTCCATCGCTATTCGGGTGAAGAGGACATCCTCTTTGGAGCCACGCGGGCCTGCCGGAAGTCCTCAGTGCCGGACGCCGACCAGATGATCGGTCTGTTCATCAATACAGTGCCGGTCCGGGCGAGGTTGGATGGGGAAACCCCATTCCTTGAAGTCTGGAAAGCCCTCCGCCAGCAGTGGGTCATGATGCGTCCCTACGAGCACGCTCCGTTGGTACGAGTGAAAGCGCTGAGCCAAGTGCCCCCTTCCCAACCGTTGTTCGAGACACTCCTGGTTTTCGAAAACTACGGGCTTGATGTCGCCATGCGCGGTCTCGGTGGAGCATGGGCCACGCGGCAAGTTGAGCTGCACGAGTTGACGAACGTACCCATTACGCTGGCGGCGTACGCTGGGGAGCGGTTGACCTTCAAGATTGAGTTTGACCGCCGCCGCCTGGATGACAATGCGATTGGGCGGCTCCTCGGACATTTGCGCAACCTGCTGGAAGGGATTGCGGCAAATCCTCGCGCGACCGTGCGAGACCTTCCACTGCTGAGCCAGGAAGAGCGGCGAGATCTGGTTGAGGGGTTTAATGCAGCGGCGGCACCGTGCGCCCATCGCCTCCCGATCAATGGTGGGGCGACTTTGCACGAGCTGTTCGAAGCGCAGGCAGCCCGCCGTTCGGACACGGTGGCGCTGGTGTGTGACGGGGAGTCCCTCACCTACGGGCAACTCAATGCGGCGGCCAATCGGCTCGCTCACCGGCTTAGACAATGCGGCGTCAAGCCCAACACGCTTGTGGGTCTTTGTCTGGAGCGATCGAACCAGCTGGTCATTGCTCTGCTCGCAATCCTTAAGGCGGGCGGAGCCTATCTCCCGATTGATTTGGCGTATCCGGCGGATCGTCTGGCGTTCATGTTGGAAGATGCGCAGGCGCCCGTCCTGCTGACACAGCGCAAGTTCGCCGGCGAACTGCCCTCGACTTGCGCCAAGGTGCTGTGTGTGGAAGACACGCTGGCAGAGCCAGCGCAGACGGGAGAGGAAGCGAATCCGTCGCCCGTGGCTGGCCCGGACCATCTGGCTTACGTCATTTACACGTCCGGCACCACTGGCAAACCGAAAGGTTCGTTGATCACGCATCGGAACGTCGTGCGGTTGTTTCCCGCCACCGAATCCTGGTTCGGGTTCAATCAGCAGGACGTGTGGACGCTGTTCCATTCCTGCGCCTTCGATTTTTCCGTCTGGGAGATTTGGGGCGCGCTGCTGTATGGGGGCAGATTGGTGGTGGTTCCCTATCTGGTGAGCCGATCTCCAGAAGCGTTTTACGAGCTGCTGGCCAATGAACAGGTGACCGTTCTCAACCAGACACCTTCGGCTTTCAGGCAATTGATTCAAGCTGAGGAATCGGTCGGTCAGCGGGACCTGGCGTTGCGGTACGTGATCTTCGGCGGTGAAGCGCTGGAGATGCAAAGCCTCCGGCCGTGGTTCGAGCGGCACGGGGATCAACGTCCCCAACTGGTAAACATGTACGGCATTACCGAGACCACGGTGCACGTGACTTACCGGCCTCTGTCCCAAGACGATCTCATCTCCGGCAGTGTCATTGGCAAGCCGATCCCGGATCTGCAGGTTTACATCCTGGACGGACGTCGCCAACCGGTGCCGATCGGCGTTCCAGGGGAGATGTATGTGGGTGGGGCGGGATTGGCCCGCGGTTATCTGAACCGGCCGGAACTGACGGCGGAGCGTTTTGTTGCCGACCACCTATCGGGCCGACCCGGATCGCGCCTCTACAAGACGGGGGACCTGGCCCGGTTTCTGCCGGACCGCGACATCGAGTACCTCGGCCGGATCGATCACCAAGTAAAGATTCGCGGTTTCCGAATCGAATTGGGAGAGATCGAATCGGTGCTGTGCCAGCATCCGGCGGTGCGGGGCGCAATGGTGCTGGCGCGGGTAGACGCGCCGGGGATCAAGCGGCTTGTGGGGTATGTGGTGGCAACGCCGGCGCCCGCAGTAACGGAATTGCGGGAGCACCTGCTCAAGAAGCTGCCAGAGTACATGGTGCCCGCGTCGTTTGTGTTCCTGGAGAAGTTTCCGCTCACCAATAACGGCAAGATCGATCGGCGGGCGTTGCCTGAACCGGAGGCGGATCGACCGGAATTGGCGGAGGCGTTTGTCGCGCCGCGGACTGAGCTGGAAACGAAGCTGGCGCGGATTTGGTCGCAAGTCTTGCGGGTGGAACGGGTCGGCATTCACGACAACTTTTTCGAGCTGGGAGGTGATTCCATCCTCAGCATTCAAATCATTTCACTGGCGCGGCAGGCGGGAGTGGGCATCAGCCCGAAACTGTTGTTTCAGCATCCAACGATCGCCGAGCTTGCGGCGGCCGCAGCCGCGTCCGCGATTGCCCTGCCAAAAGCTGAGCAAGGCCTGGTGGAGGGAACGGCCCCGTTGACGCCCATCCAACGCTGGTTCTTCGAACAGGAGCTGGCCCAGTCGCACCACTACAACCAGGCGTTTCTGTTCACCGTACAAGACCCGCTCAACTTGAAGGCGCTGGCCCGGGCATTGGCGCGCCTGGAGCAGCATCACGACGCCTTGCGGTTGCGATTTGCGGCAACCACTCATCCAGACGGACAGACCTTTGCTGCGCCGTCTCCCTCGGTTCCCTTGGAGCAGGTTGACCTGTCGGCCGTAACGGATCACCAATTGACCGGCTGCATCGAAACAAACGGCTTGCGCGCTCAAGCCTCGCTGAACTTTACCCAGGGACCGCTCTGGCGCGCGGTTTACTTCGATTGCGGTTCGCAACGCCCTGCGCGGCTTTTGCTCGCGATTCATCACCTGGCGGTCGACGGTGTATCGTGGCGGATTCTGGTGGAGGATCTGGAGCGAGCGTATGAAGGGGAACGGGACGGACACCCGGCGCAACTGCCAAGCAAGACCTCCTCGGTGAAGGAATGGGCGGAACGTCTGGCGGCGATGGTGCGTCGCGGCGAAGTTCCCGGCGGCGTTCAGTATTGGCACCAACTCGCGGCGGAATCCAAGAATTCCTTGCCTGTGGAGCTCGACGGCGGCGAGAACACGGAAGCCTCCGCCCGTACAGTGAAAGTGCACCTGGAAACTGCGGAGACCGAAGCGTTGCTGCAACGGGCGCCCGCCGCTTACAACACTCAGATCAACGACCTACTGCTGGCGGCGCTCAGCCAGACGTTGCGCCCATGGATCGACGCCGAGGGCTTTGAAGTGAGTCTGGAAGGACACGGTCGGGAAGATTTGTTCCCGGGTGTGGACCTGTCGCGCACGGTGGGCTGGTTCACGACCATCTATCCGGCGCGAGTGCGATTCGCGAACGGAGGAACCGGGGAGTTGATCAAGTCGGTCAAGGAACAACTCCGCTCGGTCCCGGCGCGAGGCTTCGGCTACGGTTTGCAGCGATATCTGGCTGCAGACCAAAGGCTGGTGGCAGGCCCGGAACCACAAATTCTTTTCAATTACCTGGGCCAGTTCGACCAGGTAACCGGCGGCTCGAAACTATTCCGGTTTGCCAGCGAGCCGATTGGGCCGTGGCATTCGCCCCGCGCCCGGCGGCGCCATCTGTTGGAGATCAACAGCCTGGTGATCAATGGAAGGTTGGAACTGTGGTGGACTTACAGCCAAAACCGCCACCGGTCCCAGACCATCGAAACGCTTGCCCACCGATTCATTTTCCAGCTCCGTCAGCTCGTCGAACACTGCACGACACTCGACATCCGCAGCGCCACGCCATCGGACTTTCCATTGGCGGTGATGGATCAGCAAACGTTGGATGCCTTGCTTGCCCGGGTCCCGGATCTGGAGGATGTTTACCGCCTCTCACCCATCCAGACGCTGTTCTACACTGCAGGCGCAAATGACAGTCGCGCCGTGCTGGACCACTGGCACGGCACATTGACCGGACCGCTTGAGTTGGAGAACTTCCAACGCGCCTGGGAACTGATCGCGCAGCGGCACCCGATTCTGCGCACGTCATTCCAGTCCGCCGGATTGAAGGAACCGGTGCAGGTGGTGCATCGACTCACAACACTGCCATGGCGGTGCGAGGACTGGCGCGGAGTGAGAGCGGACGAGCAGGCCGGGCGTTGGAGCGAATTCCTACAGGCAGATCGGGCACAGGGAATGGCGCTGGACCAGGCCCCGCTCATGCGCCTGGCCGTTATCCGGCTCGAGGAGCAACGATTCAAATTCCTCTGGACCGTGCCCGCGCTGCTGCTCGACGGTTGGTCGTGGCCGCTGGTTTTTCGTGATCTGTCGCGCGCCTATGAAGCCCTGTGCCGCCGCCAGCCTGTCGCGTTGGAACCAGCACGCCCCTATCGCGATTATCTGGCATGGCTCCGCCAACAGTCTGACGCGGAGACGGAACAATATTGGCGGGCTGCTTTGCGCGGTGTGACGGCGCCGACGCAGCTGGTGGCTGAAGCCCCCCAAACACCCACCCTCCGCGACGAGCAACGGGCGGAGTGGAGGATGTCGTTGGATGGTCCGATCCCGGATCGATTGGTGACTCTGGCCCGCCAGCTTCAAGTGACTCCCAACACGCTGTTCCAGGCGGCGTGGGCAATGGTCCTGGCGCGGTTGAGTGGACGGACCGACGTGGTTTTTGGAGCCGCCTTCGCGGGGCGCCCGGGCGATTTGCGCGGCTCCGAGGGAATCGTCGGGCCGTTCGTCAATAATCTCCCCGTTCGCGTCACTGTGGACGCGGCATTGTCCGTGCGCTCATTCCTTCAAGGACTTCATGACGGCCTGCTGCGCCTGAATCCGCACCAGTTCGCGTCGCTGGCGCAGATTCAATCCTGGACGGACGTGCCCTGGCGACATCGACTCTTCGACAGCATCGTGGTAGTGCAGAATTATCTTGTCGATGAGGCGGCCCGGCGGCTCGGCAACGCGGTGGCCATTTCTGATTTTGTGGGCCCGATTCACACCTCCTTTCCGTTGCTGGTGTTAGTCGAACCGGAATCGGCCTGGCGGATCACCCTCGTGTACGACCCGCGCGAGCTGCCCGCCTCGGCCATTCAGCGGTGGGGCAAAGACCTCGTGCACACTTTGACCGGATTGTCGGAAAACACCGAAACTAAAGTGGGAACGCTGCTCGGACAACTTTCTCTTCCGGTGACCGCGGCCCCCGCCCGGCGAGGTTGGCGGGTGCAGTCTCAGAACTACGTGGCGCCGCAGACCGAATTGGAACGCCGCATCGCGGGTGTATGGGAGGAGATGCTTCAACTGGACAGGATCAGCGTCGAGGAGAATGTCTTTGATCTCGGGGTGCATTCTCTCCTGGCGGTGCGCTTGCATCAGCGGTTGTGCGAGGTGCTCGGCCGCGATTTTTCTCTCGTCAGCATGTTCCAATATCCTACCATCCAATCCTTGGCGAAGCTCTTGAGCCAGAAAGTCGGAGGGGACCGCAGCGGAGAGATACGGAACCGGGCGCAGCTTCAGCGCGGGGCGGTAGCGCGATCCCGACCCGTCAGCGCACGACGGTGAAAGTGCGGAGTTAGGAAAGTATGACCGAAGCCATTCTCGAAAGCATTGCCATCATTGGATTGCATGGCCGCTTTCCCGGAGCAAATTCAGCGGATGAATTCTGGGCCAACCTCGTGGCCGGACGGGAAAATATCTCGTTTTTCACGGACGCAGAACTGGCGGCTGCCGGCTTGGATCCGGCGGCCCTCCGACGAGCGGGGCCGTACGTCCCCGCCCGTGGTGTGCTGAAAGATGCCGAGTGTTTTGACGCCGCATTCTTCGGCATTCATCCCAAGGAGGCGGAAGTAATGGATCCGCAGCAGAGGGTTTTTCTGGAAGTGTGCTGGGAAGCGCTCGAACGGGCCGGTTACGCGCCCGGACGGATTTCGGGCGCCGTAGGTGTTTATGCCGGGGCGACGTTCAACACCTACTACCTTCATGCGCTTCATCCTCGGCCGGAACTGCGCGAACTGGTCGGCCACGAGCAGGTGATGCTGGGCAACGAGAAAGACTACCTGGCGACGCGGGTGGCTTATAAGCTCAACCTCACGGGGCCGGCCCTCAGCCTGAATACAGCGTGTTCCAGTTCGTTGGTGGCGGTGTGCCAGGCCTGCCAGGCGCTGCTCACCTATCAGTGCGACCTCGCCCTGGCTGGCGGTGTTTCGGTGCGGGTCCCACAACAGAGTGGTTACTTCTACCAGGAGGGAAACATCGCTTCACCCGACGGCCACACCCGCACGTTCGATGCGGTCGCGCAAGGCACCGTGTTCAGCAACGGCGTCACCTTGGTGGTCCTCAAGCGCCTGGCCGATGCCCTGGCCGATGGCGACCAGATTTACGCCGCTATCAAGGGCGCTGCCCTCAACAACGACGGCTCGCAGCGGGTCAGTTTTGGGGCGCCGGGCGTCGAAGGGCAATCGGAGGTCGTCGCGCTGGCTCAGGAAATTGCCGGCTTCGAGCCCGACTCGATTTCATACGTCGAGGCGCACGGCACCGCGACTCCCATCGGCGATCCCATCGAGGTTGCCGCCTTGACCAAGGCGTTCCGGCGCGGCACGCAGCGAAAACAGTTCTGCGCGCTGGGGTCGGTGAAAAGCAACGTGGGCCATCTCG